>Ga0210406_10004240_pt1 | contig 15452 bp, 18 predicted proteins | sample IncBWC30MmetaG_FD_155454 | JGI IMG/M metagenome (GOLD analysis project Ga0210406, IMG submission 155454) | Forest soil microbial communities from Barre Woods Harvard Forest LTER site, Petersham, Massachusetts, United States - Inc-BW-C-30-M | ecosystem: Environmental > Terrestrial > Soil >... | reverse complement strand
CCATTGCCCAGCTCGCGCGCGATCCGCCGTCGGATGTGGTGATGCGCGGCGTCGATAGCGGCGAGGCGCAGGGCTTTGGTCCGGGCTCGCTGATCCCGAGCCCGTTTGATCCTCGGCTTATCCAGCGCATCGCGCCGGCGGTCGCCAAGGCGGCGATGGATTCCGGCGTGGCGACGCGGCCGATCAAGAATTTCGACGAATATACCGCAGGGCTTGAGCGCTTCGCGTTCCGCTCCGGCCTCGTCATGAAGCCGGTGTTTGCCAAGGCAAAATCCCAGCCGGTGCGCGTGATCTATGCCGAGGGCGAGGACGAGCGCGTGCTGCGCGCGACCCAGCAGGTACTGGAGGAGAAGCTGGCCAAGCCGATCCTGGTCGGGCGTCCGTCAGTGGTGGAAACGCGGATCAAGCGGATTGGTCTCGGCATGCGGCCGGGCCGGGATTTCGACCTCGTCAATCCCGAGGACGATCCGCGTTACCGCTCCTATGTGCAGTCCTATATCGAGGTCGCCGGCCGCCGCGGCGTCACGCCGGATGCCGCGCGCACGGTGGTCCGTACCAACAACACCGTGATCGCGGCGCTCGCCGTGATGCGGGGCGAGGCGGATGCCATGATCTGCGGCGTCGAAGGCCGCTATATGAGCCATCTGCGCCATGTGCGGGACATCATCGGCCATTCGCCTGAAGTCAGCGACTTCGCGGCACTGGCGCTGATGATCACCACCAAGGGCGCCTATTTCATCGCCGACACCGAGGTGAGGTCTAATCCGAGCGCGGACGAATTGTGCGAGATCTCGGCGCTCGCCGCCAAGCACGTGCAGCGCTTCAACATGAAGCCGAAGATCGCGTTCCTGTCGCATTCGGATTTCGGCAGCTTCGACACCGATTCGTCACGCAAGATGCGACAGGCGAGGGCGCTCTTGAAATCGCACCACCCGGAGCTCGAAGCCGACGGCGAGATGCAGGGCGACACCGCGCTGTCGGAAGCCACGCGAAAACTGATCCTGCCGGGCTCTACGCTCGAAGGGGTGGCCAACATCCTGATCATGCCGAATCTGGATGCCGCCAACATCGCCTATCAGATGGTGAAGGTGCTGACCGATGCCGTGCCGGTCGGGCCGATCCTGATCGGGCCCTCTCGTCCAGCGCACATCCTCACCCCGTCGGTGACCGCGCGCGGCGTGCTGAACATGACGGCGGTCGCGGCCGTCGAGGCCCAGGAGCGGGCGGGGCGGCAGCAGCCGAGCCTGTTTACTTGAGGAGTGGCAAGAATCAGTTCGGATCAGTTTGGAATCGGTTCGCATCGGTACGGCGCGGATATGGCGGCGGTTCCCGCTGTCGTACGGACGTTGCGATTTGAGCGTTTGAAAAGCGCGGGCGGACCATCCATAATCCGCCTGCGACAAATGCGCCCTTAACGCTTTTCGGTGAGGCCGACGATGCCAGCATTCATAATCTTCGGGCGAGTTCTGTTCGCCGTGCTTTTCATCTATTCGGGGGCGACGAAGCTGTTCGATATCCAGGCCACCGCAGCCGCGGTCGCCGCCAAGGTCGTCGTTCCCGCGGTGATTGCGCCCTACACGGCGCAGCTGGAGACGGCAACGGGAATGCAGTTGCCGCAATTGCTGGCGATCGTGTCGGGGGCCTTCGAGATCCTTGCTGGCCTGATGATCGCGCTCAATGTCGGGGTGCGGTTCTTCTCGATCCTGATGATCATCTACGTCATGCTGGTGACGTTCTATTTCCACGATTTCTGGAATCAGATCCCGCCGGACAACGGCAAGACGCTGGTGGATGCGCTCAAGAACCTGTCGCTAATCGGCGCGCTGTTCATGCTCGCGGGCTATGGCAGGGGGCCGCGGATCACGGAGGCTGCTTACGGGGATGTCTGATTAGCCAATGTCTGATTAGACAGGGCTGCCTAGGCGACACGCCGCCAGGGCGTGACGTTGACGTCATCGGCCGGGTCGAGCACCTGCGGCTCGCCGGCCGTCAGGCCATGCGAACCGAGGATTTGCTGCGGCGAGCGTTCGGGCACGCCGGGAAAACAGCCCTCGCCGCCGGGTATTTTCACCCGCCCGGCGAGCGAGAGCCAGAACGTGTCGTAGCGGTCCATGAACATGCCGAACACGGCCGGACCGCCGATGATGGCGATCATGCCGGACCGCACGCCGGCGGCATCAGCGGCGGCTTCGAAGGACGCCGTGGACGGATTCCACAGCGTCGCCTTGGGATTGGACGGGTCCGGCGCTGGCGCGGAGACCTGGCTGGTCACGATGAGGCGTTTGCGCTGCGGCGAGGCCGGCTGCTCTTCGCCGGAATGCCGGCCGTGGACGATGAGGTCGGCGTGATCGAGGGCGGCGGTGAAGAACCGCTTGTCGCCCTCGAATTTCAGTTCGTCCGGCATCACGTGCTGGGCATTGGCCAGCATGCCGTCGGCGGAGACGATGACATAGCCTTCGATGCGGAACGCCGTCACGCGGATGTCGCGCCGCGCCAGGGCTTACTGCGTCACGTCGGTGACGACGCTCGACACCGGACGCTGGGTCAGCGTCGGCAGCTTGGAGTCCTTGAGGATGGCATCGTCATATTGCGGCAGCGACTGCACCGGCGCCTTCGACCGCATGGCGACGACCTTGTAGCCCTCGGCCTTCAGCCGGGCCAGGATCGCCGGCAGCGCTTCCGCGGTGTGCTTGTGGAAGTCGTGCATCAGGATGATGCCCTTGCCCTGCTTGGTCAGCTTCTTGAAGATCACGTCCTCGACCTGCTTGGCGTTGCGCGCCTTGAAGTCGAAGGAATCGAGGTCGCAGGAGAAGATCGCGATGTTGCGGGTACCGAGATAGGTGACCATCTCCGGCGGGTGGCGAAGATCCGGGGCGCGGAAGAAGGCTGCCGGCGCAATGCCCCCAAGCGCCCACTTCACCGCGCTGATGCCTTTCTCGATCTCTTCCTTGCGCTGGTCGTCGGTGAGCTTCTTGCTGGTGAGGTCGGCATGCGACCAGGTGTGGGTGCCGATCGTGTGGCCGGCCGCATACACCTGCTTGGCGATCTCGGGGTAATAGGTCGCGTGCTTGCCGATCTCGAAGAAGATGCCGGTGGTGCATTGATCCGCCAGCGCCTTCAGGATCGCAGGCGTGTTCTCCGTCCACGGGCCGTCATCGAAGGTCAGCACCACCTCGTGGTCCTTCAGGAAGTCCAGTTCCTTGAAGTGCTCGAAGCCGAAGCCGGGACCGCCTGTGGTGTCGATCTCGACCGTGCGGCCGACGCCGAGCGCGTTCGGGTTGTTGCAGGCCGCGCGGGCCGGCTGCGGGGGCTGGGCACCGGCCACGGGGGTAGGCGCCGGCGCGGCCTGGGCCGGCGGAGCCGCCTGTGGAGCCGCCGTCTGCGACCAGGCGAGAGTGGGCGCACAAAGCGCAACCGCAACGAAAATTCCTGCCGCAACCCGCATGTCGATGTTCCCAGATTTTGTCGCTCGCCTGCGGATGTTGACCGCCCGGCGAACCACCAATTTCCCCCGTCACATACTAGCCTAGCCGGAGCGTCCGCGCCAAGGCAACGGCGCTCCGGGAAGGGCCCGGACTTGTCACCACTTCGGTTAATTCCGGGAACTGTGGCTTGTGCACCTTACGTGTCAGCCAGCGCGCGAGCGATGGCGGTTTTGACGCGCGTATCGGTCGGTTCGATCGCGGAAGGAAATACGTCGGCGATATGACCGTCGCGGCCGATCAGGTATTTGTGGAAGTTCCACTTCGGCACATCCTTCGGCCGCGCCTCCGCGGCCCATTTGTAGAAGGGATGCGCACCCGGGCCCGTCACGACGGCCTTCGCCGTGATCGGGAAGGTAACCGCATATTGGTGCTGCGCCGTCTCGGCAATCTCGGTCGCTCCGCCAGGCTCCTGGCCGCCGAAATCGTTAGAGGGGACGCCGATGATGCCAAAGCCGCGGCCGCTGAACTCGGTCCAAACTTCCTGCAGCCCTGCATATTGCGGGGTGTAGCCGCAGAGCGAGGCGGTATTGACCACCAGGAACGGCCGGCCGCCATAGTCGGCGAGGCGGATGTCGCCACCGGCGAGCGCTTCGAACGAAAACGCGTAAGCCGTGATACGGCTCACGGCCACTTGCCCCTCCGCACGTGCCGAAAGCGGAACGGCCAGTGCAGCGATGACGCCAGTGAGAGCGGTACGGCGGTCGATCATGGCGGCGTCCCCCTGGCTGCGACGAGATCGGCATCAATCCTAGCGCAAGCGGGCGCCGCGCGTGCTCAAGATGCCGTTATGTCGGACACCACGGCACGCTCATCAGCGGCATGTAGTAGCGGTTCCATTCGCAGATCGACTGCGGCCCCTTGCGCATGAAGGCATATTTGATCGGCTCGGACTGACCCACCGCGATATGCAGCCCGAACAGTGTTGCGGCGATCGGAAACGCCCATCGGTGCAAGCTGAGATCGCTGAACTGCTCCAGCAGGATCGCGCCGGACAGGATGATCAGGGGATCGGTGAAGATGAAATATTCGATCTTGAGCCCACGCCGCACGCCGAGTGTATCGATGCCGATCGCCACAGCCATGAGGAGGGCGGCCTGCAGTGCGACGAGACGCTCGCCGCGCCGCCATGCGAAGACGATCCCGGGCAGGATCAGCCAGGTCAGGAAGACGGTCGGCCGGGGCGAGGAATGCAGTACGAAAGTGTAGCGCGCCAGCACGGAGGCGAGGCCGTCCAGAAGCAGCAGAATGACCGCCAGCGGGCTCGATCCGCTCGCCGCGCTCGACGTGCTGGCATCGGCGAATGTCAACATCTTCTCCATCGGATTGACGACGGCAATCACGTTGCCGGTGTTGTAGTCGACATTGAGCAGCAGCAGCGCTGCCGCCGCTCCCAGGGCTACCGCCGACATCGAGGTCAGGGTTTCGGCGACACTGACCCGCCAGATCGCCGCGAAAGCGATCATGCAGATCGCGACGAAGACCAGCAGCGCGAGCTGGTAGACGCCGTAACGGCCGAGCAAGAGCGGATGAAATTGTGCGGCATCGAGCAGCGCGCGGTCGAGGCCGGTCACAACGAGTGGCCACGCCATCCAGGCCGCGGCCAGTGCGGCCAGCGTGGTGACGATAGCGGCAAGCCAGCTTGCGGGCGTCCTCCAGAAGCCGACGCTTGCGCCTTGCGCGCTGCCGAACGGCAGGATCAAGAGCGGCAGGGCGCCGATCAACAGGATCGCCTGCACCTTGTTCTCCATCCCGAGCACGCACAGCGTGGCAGCAGCAGCCATGCCGAGCGGGCGGGCGAGATGGGCGCGGCGTCCGATCACCATCAGGATCATCAGCGCGAAGATCACGGGGCAGGCGGCGACGAGTTCGCTGCGCAGGATCCGCGAATGCACCGCAACTCCACCCGAGAGCGCAAAGGCAAGCGTCGCCGTCAGTGCTATCCGCCAATCGCGGAAGATCAGGCGCGACAGGCCGGCAAAGATCAGGACGCTGCCGGCCGCAATCAGGAAGGCGAGCACGCGTCCGGCGTGCACCGCGTGTGTCATGGCAAGGTCGAAGCCTGCTGCGTCCTTCGGGATGGCCGGCAGCGTCCATGCATCGAGCAGGCCGAGATCGTGCAGCAGGGCGAACCAGTCTTTGAGGGTGAGAATGGTGTGATAAGCGGTGTGATCCATGAACTGCTGCGGGTGGCCTGCATTCATGGCCAGCGCGCTGTAGATCACCATGAAGTCCATGTCGGCATTTCGATAATAGATCACGAAATAGCCAAACAGCAGGAACGATACCGCAAGCCCGACGACAAGCGCGGCGAGCCCTCCGGACCAACCGAGAAGGTTCAGGCCAACGAAGGCGTCGCGCGGCGCGGCCTTCGTCAAGATGGTCGGTGTTTGAAGCTGGCTCATTCTCGTCATGGCCGGGCTTGTCCCGGTCATCCACGTCTTAGGTGCAGGTCGCTTAGCAAGACGCAGTTGCCCGGCACAAGGCCGGGCATGACAGGTTGAAGTCCAAACAGCGGTTTTGATCAGCCAGCGCTCAGTAAGTGCGGACGATGAAATCGGTGTATTCGCCGGTTTCACCCTGGTTGATGCCCTGGTCGGACACGACGATCGAACCACCCGTGTTCATGGCATCCATGATGCGCGCCATCACGTCCGGCGGGATGGTGATTCGGTCGAGGGCCTCGGCCGGGGTATCGGGCACCGGTGCCGGCTTGGCCTCTACGACCGGAGCAGGCTTGCCTTTACCCTTTTGCCGCCGCGAATGGCGCGGTTCGTCGCTGTCGCGCATGGCCGCCCGTCCGGTCGGCTGCACGGTGATGACAGTCCAGTGCAGGGCGTTGGGGTCGTTCTTGTCGAATTCGGCGGTGAACACATGCGTGCCGAGCGGCCGGTCGCTGGCTGCAATCGTCACCGGCACGTCGAACAGCGGCGCAAAGTTCTGGCGCACGTAGAGTTTGTTGTCCTTGCGGCTGATGAAGACCGCGATCTGGCCGTCCTTGCGCTTGACGTCCGGCTTTACCGGCTTGTCGCCGACGATGCGGGTCTGATCCTTCTTGGCATCGGCTGCGGCAGGGGCGGCATCGTTAGCGGCCTTGGCCGGCTGGGTCGGCTTGTCAGCGGGCTTGGCCGTATCCGCCTTTGCGGTATCAGGCTTGGCACTGTCAGGTTTAGCAGCGCCCGGCTTGGCGGCATCAGCCTTTACAGCGTCAGCCTTTACAGCATCAGATTTGGGCGCCTCGACTTTGGCTTCCGCGGGCTTTTCCGTCTTCACGGCATCATCGGCGGGCTTTGTGGCCGCGTCGGCCTGAACTGGCTTGCTTTCCGGCGCGGGCGCCGCGTCGGCCGTGGCCGGCTTGGCGTCGGCGAGCTTGTCCGCTGCGGCAGCGTCGCCGGACTTCGCGGCGTCGGCAACCGCTACCGGTTTCGTCGCCGCGCCAGCGTCGGTGCTTGCCGTGTCCCTGCCGACTGTTTCGGTTGATGCGGACGGCGCGCTGTCAGATTTGGCGTCATCGACCTTGGCATCATCGGCTTTCGCAGCCTCGGGTTTGGAATCGGTCGCCTTGACGTCGGCCTCGTGTGCGGGCGTACCGTTAGCGGCCGATGCATCCGACATCGTCGGCGCGCTCATGCTCACGTTGCCGCTGGCGTCTGCCGTATGGGTCTGGTCGCGCAACGGCGCGGCATCGGCGGCAGGCTTCAGGCTGTCGCTGTGACCGACGCTCGCGCGCAGTTCGAGGCTGGCGGGGACCGGCGCCATTTCAGGCGCGCCCCTGTCCGCCTTGGCGCCAAGCGGCGCCTCCGGCTGCTCGGAAACGGGAGGCGGTGGCGGCACTTTCGTGGTGGGCAACGACGCATGCGCAAAGTTCGCGGGCGACAACTCGCCGGGCGAGACGATCACCCGCGCGCCCATTTTGGTCCAGCCCCACATCTTGACCGCGAAGGAGCCTGGCATGCGGATGCAGCCATGCGAGGCGGGATAACCGGGCAGCACGCCCTCGTGCAGGGCAACGCCGCCCCAGGTGATGCGCTGCATGTACGGCATCGGCGCGCCGCTATAGATGTTCGAATGGTGGTAGCGGTCCTTCTGGATCACGCTGAACACGCCCATCGGGGTCCCATGGCCGGCCATGCCGGTCGACACCGGCGCTTCGGCAAACAGGCCATTGGCGTCGTAGACGCGCACCTTCTGCTGGGCGATCGATACGTTGATGATCAGCGGCATCTGCGGATGGACGGTGGTGTCCTTGACCGCGACTTCCTTTTTCTTGTCCTTCGCCGAGGAGCGCTTGGAGTGCTGCTGCCGGCGCGGCGGCTGAGCCGCCTGCTCCTGGTTGTAGTAACCGGAGTCGGAATCTCTGTAGTAGTAGAGCGCGGCGTTCGCCTGGGTGGCGGCACCGAGCGTGCCGGCTGCGGTCAGAACGGCGATGCGTAAGGAGCGTTCCGGTGCAACGGAAGAGCGAAGCACACTTACGCGTGTCATCTTGGAATCCTCGGTCATTCGGTTTTCTTCAGTTTCGCAGACGCGATCCGCGTTAACCAGCGTAGCGCCTCTGATTCCAGCGGTTTTCGGCCCAAGCGTAGCAAAAAAGCCTCACATCTCGTTAAATCCGGCGGCCGGCCAAAAGCCTTCCCAAAAAGGTGTTGCGCGCCTACATCGCTCTCGCCCGCCATCGGAGAAACCCATGACATCCCAAGCCGTAAGGCCGTATGACAGACGGCTTAAGCCTGCACTTTTGCTAACGCTTGCCTCCTTGATATGTCTCTCCGTACCAGCCGTTCGCGCGGCCGATGAACCAGATTTGATCTTCCGCCGTTCCACGGTGTTCAAGTTGATGAGCCCGAACGACAAGCTTGCCACCTATGGGGTCGACGACCCCGAGGTCGAAGGCGTGGCCTGTCATTTCACAATCCCGGAAAAGGGCGGATTTACGGGTTGGTTGGGGCTGGCCGAACAGGTCTCGGACATTTCGTTGGCATGCCGCCAGATCGGCCCGATCCGCTTCAAGGACAAAATGGGGCAGGGCGATGACATGTTCCGCCAGCGACGCTCGCTGTTCTTCAAGAAGATGCAGATCGTGCGCGGATGCGACGCCAAGCGCAACACGCTGGTCTATATGGTCTATTCCGACAAGCTGATCGACGGTTCGCCGAAGAATTCGACTTCGACCGTTCCGGTCATGCCCTGGGGAGCGGCCGACCAGACCGTGCAGAAATGCGGCGATTTTATTCAGTAGCGGGTTGAGGCCTAGCCTTGCTGCCGGCCTGTCTTGCGGTCGTGGCAGCCGACCAGATGCACGAATTGCTGCGGCGTTGACGTGGCGCCGCTATCGCAGCGCTGTTGCGACATCGCCCCGCAATGCTGCTCGACATTGCCGCGGGCGGACCCCTCACGCTCTGCGGTGGCGCCGACCGGCTTGGAGAGTTTGTCGACGATCACGTCTTGCGGCTTTGCTTGTTTTCGGGCGGAGGGTTTGCTGCCAGCAACGATGTCGCCACGAGGCATGACTGCCATCCTTTGTGGGGGTGAGAGACAACGCGCAACGGTCCCGAAAGTTGCGGGACTCCATTGAGTCGTCCGCCGCGGGCGCGGGGTTCACGGGCCCCGCCACAGCAGAGGCGGTTTTCCACCAGATAAAAGTAAAAATGCCGCTTCTAACGCCGTCGCCCGGCTGTCACAGGCGTTTGGCTGGGCCTGGTTCGTCCTTTCGACGAGGCGGATTCGGTCGCTGAACGACAGCACTAACCATTTGAAATCGCTTGCATCAGTCGGGATTTGTTTCGTCGGAACACCGCCGACGAAACAAATCTGCTGTCGACGAAACCATTTTGGGCTTTGGGCGCAGAACTCCGGAAACGCCTCATGGTTATCAAGCCGACAACAAATACGGGCGCTTCAAGCGCCACAGGGACAAAACCGGAGACAGTCAAATGCGCACCATGAGCTTCATACTCGCCTTTGCCTTCGTGCTGGCTGGCTCTTCGATGGCGGGTTCGGCTGACACCGGTTTGCCGGGCATCGGCACCTTCTCCTACAATGGCTCGCCGGTGGCGGCGCCGCAGGTGATGGTTGTCGCCGCACGCTAAGCGCTTGAAGCAAGACTCAAGAAAGTTGCCTGTAAGGCCGTCATGTACCTTCGCATTTGCGCTGCGGCTTTCGTAGCAATCCTCTCATTCAACCAAGCCGCCCGGGCGCAGGCCTCGCTCCAGATCCGTGCCGCGATCCATCTGTCGGATCCGCGCACGGAGTTTGTGCGTCAGTGCGCACCCCACATGCTCGGCCGCTGGGCGCATCCGGAAGAAGTGTGCGGCTGCCTGCATGACCACGCGGCTGCCATGGTGGAAGACAGCGATCTACGTCAAGCGTTGCTTCGCGGCATCAGCGAGACCGGTGTGCCGACCATCGAGAACGCTTGGGTGCCCGAAGCGAAACAAGGCGAGATCGGCCCGACCTTCACCAAGATCGCCAAGCCGACGCTGCAATGCATGTTCGATCCGGCGAAATAGGCCGAGCGAACTTCAATCTTGTTCTCAGCCTGATTTGAACTCGCGTCGCCGGGAGCTGGTGGTCACCTGCTCTTCGGAGCCGAGGTCTTCGGACCCGAGCGCGGCACACATTTGCGCGCCATCTCGACTCCGCTGCCGGTCATCTTGGCACCGTGAACTTCCTTGATCTGGCCTTGGGGACAGCTACCGTCGTCGACCATCACGCGCTGGCCGAGCCGCAATCCGACAATGTCCTGCTCGCGCCCAACCTGATTGTTCAATGCCAGAACTGCCGCCGTCGAGCCCAGCAACAGCAGACAGCAGAGCAGGGCGCGTGCGGTAATTTTCATTGGCAAGGGCATGCGCCTGTTTTTCCAATTGCGCAAGGTAGGGATGCGGTGAAAGGCGCTTCGCCTGCACAATTGCCGCAGAGTATGGTTTGATCGCGCGGACTAAGAGGAACGATCACCATCATGAACGTAAGCGAAGCCCAACGAATTCTCGACGCCGTGGACGCCGGCTTCGATGCCCAGCTCAAGACCACGCGCGACTTTGTCGCGATCCCATCGACCCGCGGCGCCGAGGGCCCGTGCCAGGACATGATCGGCGATCTCCTGCGCGAGCGCGGCTACGAAGTCGACGACTGGCATATCGATCTTGATGATCTGAAGGATCTGCGCGGCTTTGGTCCGATCGAGCATGACTTCTCCAAGGCGCGCACCGTGGTCGGCACCTATCGGCCCGCGACCAATGCGGGAAAATCGCTGATCCTGCAGGGGCACTGCGATGTAGTGCCGACCGGCCCGCTGGACATGTGGGAGACGCCGCCGTTCTCGCCCACGATCAAGGATGGCCGGATGTATGGCCGCGGAGCCTGCGATATGAAGTCGGGCACGATCGGCGCGCTCTACGCGCTCGATGCGATCAGGGCGGCCGGCCTCAAGCCGACCGCGCGCATCCACTTCCAGTCGGTGATCGAGGAGGAGAGCACCGGCGTCGGCGCGCTCTCGACCTTGCAGCGCGGCTACCGGGCCGACGCCTGCCTCATACCGGAGCCGACGGGCGGGCACATGATCCGCTCGCAGGTCGGGGTTATCTGGTTTCGCCTGAAGGTGCGCGGCTTTCCCGTCCATGTGTTCGAGGCGGGCGCAGGCTCCAATGCGATCATGGCGGCCTATCATCTGATTCACGCGCTGGAAAAGCTCGAGATCGAATGGAACGAGCGAGCCAAGGCCGATCGTCATTTCAAGGCGGTGACGCATCCGATCAATCTCAATCCCGGCATCATCAGGGGCGGCGACTGGGCGTCCAGCGTGCCGGCCTGGTGCGACGTCGATTGTCGCATCGCGATCCTGCCGGGTTGGTCGGTCGCCGAGTGCCAGAAGGAGATTCTAGCCTGCGTCGCGGCCGCCTCGCGCGACCACCGCTTTCTCTCCAACAATCCGCCCGATGTCGAATGGTCCGGCTTCCTGTCGGAGGGCTATGAGCTGAAGGATTCCGCCGAGGCGGAATCTGCTTTCGCCAAGGCCTATGGCGCGGTCTATGGCGGCGTGGTCGAGGATCGCGCCTTCACCGCGCTGACCGATACGCGTTTCTACGGGCTCAACTACAACATTCCGAGCCTGTGCTTTGGCGCCAGCGGCGCGGCCATGCACGGCTTCAACGAATATGTCGACCTGGAGTCGCTGCGGAAATCCACCAAGGCGACCGCGCTCTTCATTGCGGAATGGTGCGGGGTGGAGAAGCGTTAGCCGGTCTCATCGTCACCGCGGCCATTACCTCGGAAGTCATTGCCTGATTTACCCCGCCGATCCATTCTCGCTGACAAAGCGCTTGAGGAAACATCGGGAGAGGCCATGACACCGCTGGAAAAAATTCAGTCGATGAAGCTGCCTTTTGCAGAGCTGAAGGGCGTGAACTTCGTCGAGGCCGACAGGGATCGCGTGGTAGCGAAAATGCTGGTGCGGCCGGATCTCTGCACGCTTCATCACATCATTCACGGCGGCGCGATCATGGCGTTCGCGGACTCCGTGGGCGCGGCGGCGACAGTGATCAATCTGCCGGAGGATGCCAAGGGCACCACGACGCTGGAGAGCAAGACCAATTTCATCGGTGGAGCGAAGGAGGGAACCACGGTGACCGCGACCACGACGCCCGTCCATCGTGGCCGGCGCACCCAAGTCTGGACCACGCGCGTCGAGGCCGAGGATGGCAAGCTGGTGGCCATCGTGACCCAGACCCAGATGGTGCTGTGACACCTCCGCGGTTTACCAACCGCGTTGCGGTTAACCAACCACCTGTGATCAGCAAACCTCCGGTCTTGAAATTCGTGCTGCAACGCACAATATTCGAGGTCTAGGGATTCGACGCCTCCTTGAGGGTTTTCTCAGAGGAGTTTTGACTTGCACCACGAAGATGCTCATCGCCCGAGGCCGGGCTTTGGCTATGTGCGGACGCTGAGCCAGCAGGAAGAATTGCCGCTGTTGCGCGATCACCTGCTGCGGCTCGACCCGCAAAGCCGCCACGATCGCTTCAACGGCTATCTCGATGACAGTTTCATCGAGCGCTATGCCGCGAAGTGCGCCGACGACGGCACCGTCATCGTTGCCTACATGGAGAGTGGCATCGTCCGCGGCGCGGCCGAGCTGCACCCGCCCGAGCAATCGGATGACGGCCTGCCGGAAATCGCCTTCAGCGTGGAGGATTGCGTGCGGCGCCAGGGCGTCGGCAGCCTGCTGTTCCGGCGATTGATCTCGGAAGCGCGCTGGAAGGGTTATCACACGCTGCGTGTCACCACCGGCTCGGGTAACGAGGCGATGCGCGCGCTCGCCAACAAGTTCGGAGCGCACCTGGAATTCCGCCGAGGCGAGACCACGGGCACGATCGATCTGACGCCGCAGCCGCAGGCCGAACTGGCCAAGCTCGCGATCGACGCACCGCTCAATGCGGCACGCGCGGTGATGAGCTTCAACCGCGCCTGCTGGAAGATGTTTTCGAAACTGTACGAGGACGGGCGCGCGGCCTGACCGCGCGCGTCTGTCAGCGCATGAGCCGGACCCGGAGGGCCGCGTTAGCGCAAAGTGTGCAGCGGCTTTCCCTCGCGACAAACGCGAAGCGTTTGCGCGGAGATCATGCGCAAAAAATAGGCGGCCTTACGTGCCGGTCCGCTTGTCGTTGCCGAACTTGCGCACCACGCGCCGCTCGACCACCACCGAACGCTGCGCGCCTTGCTCGCCCGCAATCACGCGGGTGGTCGCGCGCGCATTGACGCGGCTCTGCTTCTTCACTTCGGCGAGGACCGCGTCGTACGGCATTCCCATCAGCGACGCGGCGATCTCGGCCTGCTGCTCATGATCGTCGGTGATGCCGACGGCAGCGAAAATCGCTTCATCCAATGTCGGGGGATCACGCCGGACGCGGCGCGGGCCATACTTGGTATTCCAGTCTTCGCTCATGGTGGTCTCTCGTTTGGCCCGCGATACCTAAGGTTGGCTTTGTTGCATTGCAATATGAATTTGATGTGGCAGGTCAGCTATGCACTGCCGTAATTCACAGGCCTTCCAGTTTTGTCGCATCGTAAATCTGGATGTCCGGGACGCCGGCAGCAAGCGGATGGAGTGTGCGGACGAAGTTGCGCGAGGCCGGGACCGCGAAATGCGCCGCCAGCGCTGCGCGATCGGCCCATTGCTCGATGAACACGAGCCGCAGCGGGTTCTCGCAATCGACGTGTACGGCGTGCGAGATGCATCCCGGCTCGGTGCGTGAACGATGCACATGTTCGAGGCTGAGCTTTCGCACCTGCTCGAAGGTCTCGGGGCGCGCTGTCACGCTGCCGGTTATCACGATCATCTCGCTTCGCTCCCTGCTTTGATAGGGTCGCCTGCGTCCAGTGGTTGCTGCGGCCAGCGCTTGAGTGCTGCCCGGCCGGCATCGGTCAATTCATAAATGCCGCGTTCGGCGCGATCGAACCAGCCATAGACATTGTGCAGCAGGATCTTGCCGGCGTCTGGAATATCCTTGCGCAGATCTTTCACCCGCTGCGGGCCGAGCGCCATCGCGGAGGCGCACGCAAGCGCCTGCTGGCGATAAGCGGTCATGATCGGCGCGCGCGTCGAGCCGCCCAAGGCCGGATCGCCGATGCGCCGGCGGTGCTCCGCCACCAGCCGCGAGCGCTTCTTGGGATCGCGGCGAGGGGCTGCGGTCGGCGGCTTGACCAAAACCTCGACATCGCCGCTGATGGTAACGCCGAGCATGCCGAATCCAAGCCGCCGGCAGAGATTGCGATAGCGCGCATCGCTTTCGCGCCCCTTGCCATTGATCGACATCCTGGCGGCGATCCAGACTTCGTCGGCGGCGCCAGCGCGGTTCACCGCTTGCAGCACCAGTTCGAGATTGAACGAGAGTTTCAGCTCCCCGATCACGACGACTGGCGGGTCGTCGCCGCTCAGCGCGACGAGATCGCAGCCGCCGACTTCGCCCTTGACCGTGAAGCCGAGCTTTTCGAGGAAGCGTTTGACGGGCAGATAAAGTGCGGTTTCCAAGGGCAGCACCGGTTCCGGCGGCGCGCGGGCCGCGACTCAATAGCCGGATTCTAGCCGAACTGGAGCGGTAATCCCTAGCGCATGATCCGGAAAAGTGTGCTGCGGTTTTCCCTGCGACAAACGCGTAGCGTTTGCGCGGAGATCATGCGCAAACAATAAGCTAAAGCGCGAAGTCATCGCGCTTTAGACCCGGCCCACGACCGGTATCAATGCGCCGGTTACCGCGCTTGCGGCGTCGCTCGCCAGGAACAGGATGACGTCCGCAAGCTCCTGCGGCGCGACCCATTTGGAAAAATCTGCCTTGGGCATGCTCGAGCGATTGGCGGCGGTATCGATGGTCGAGGGTAATACCGCATTCACCGTGATCTTGCCCTTGTGCTCGGCGGCAAGCGCTTCGGTGAGCCGGTGCACGCCGGCCTTGGATGCGGCATAGGGGCCCATCCCGGCGCCGGCCTGCAGCGCGCCCATCGCACCGACATTGATGATGCGGCCGGCGGAAGACGCCACAAGATGGGGGATCGCCGCCTTGCAGGTGTTCAGCGCGGTCAGCACGTTCATTGCATACATGCGCTGCCAGCTCTTGGGGTCGCCGTCAGCGACGGTTTCGAAAGTGAAGCCGCCGGCGATATTGACCAGCGCGTCGAGCCGGCCGAAATGCGAGGCCGCCGTGTCGATCGCCTTCTTCGCCGCTGCCGCGTCGGAAAGATCGACGCCGCCGAGCTCGATCCGCTCGGCTGTCGCCGCCATTTGCGATGGCGCATGATCGACGCCTGCAACACGCGCGCCGCGCTTGACGGCAGTTTCGGCGACCACTCTGCCGAGCGCGCCCAGCGCTCCCGTGATGACAATGGCTTTTCCGTTCATGATGATCTCCTGGCCGCGAAAAGAGTGGGCGGCAGCACTATGATCAGGTGGATTTCATTTGCAAAGCTGTGAAATCCGCT
>Ga0210406_10004239_pt1 | contig 15454 bp, 12 predicted proteins | sample IncBWC30MmetaG_FD_155454 | JGI IMG/M metagenome (GOLD analysis project Ga0210406, IMG submission 155454) | Forest soil microbial communities from Barre Woods Harvard Forest LTER site, Petersham, Massachusetts, United States - Inc-BW-C-30-M | ecosystem: Environmental > Terrestrial > Soil >... | reverse complement strand
TCCCGGCAAGGCCGCCATACCCCCGTAGTCGCGCTGCGCCGGCGACTGGATGGCTCGCTCGAACCTGCGATTCACCGGTAGACGCGGTTGCGGTGGCACCAGCGGATCAAGACGTATACCGACCAGACCCGCGACCAATACATGCCGGGTGCCCCCTCGAGGAAGGCACGCCAGAGCCGCTCCACCGCCGCGGGGTCGAGCCCAACTGGAGCTATGGCCTGCGGGTCCCGAAGGGTTTGATCCATGACGACCTTCAGGCCGCGCCGGATCCAGCGATCGAATGGCAGCACAAACCCGCTCTTGGGCCGCTCGAACAGCGCCGGGTCAAGGCCGCGCAGGCCGATGCGCCGCAGCATGGCCTTCCGGCCCAGCGGCCGGTAGCGCGCCTGATCCGGCAGCCGGTCCACGCTTTCGAAGAGGACTTGGTCTACCAGCGGCACCCGCTGCTCGAGCGAGGAGGCCATGCTGGCCACGTCGTTGTCGCGCAGCAACCGCTCGCCCAGGAAAAGTCGCTGCTCCATGACGCTAATAGCCGAGAGCGGCGTGCGGGCCCGGGTCTCGGCGACGAGCCGCTGGCGCATGGCCGGGGGAAGGCCGTCGGCCAGAGCCTCGACAAAGTCCGGGGCCAGGAGTTCACGCTGGAATCCGGGGAGGAAGAGCGCATAGGCGAGCTGGTAGAGCGCCAGCAGATCGTCGCCGTGACGGATCATCTCGGGGAGCTTGGCCCAGCGGGTCTGAGGCGGCACCGCTCCGCCAGAGCGGCGCAGCGGCCACGTCGCCAGCGTGGCTGCGGCCACCTGCAGGCCGCGTGGTACCCAGGCGGCGCGCCGGGACCAGCGTTGCAGCACCGGCAGGTCGCGGTAAGAAGCGTAGCCTCCAAAGAGTTCATCGCCGCCCGTGCCAGATAGCGCCACGGTGAACCCGGCGCTGCGGATGGCCTGCGACATGTAGTAGGCGTTAAGCCCATCGAAGGTCGGCTGGTCCAGACTGTCGAGCGCGGCCTCCAGATTTTCGACGAAGTGCCACTCCTTCAGCACCGCTTCATGGTGCTGGGTGCCGATGGCGGCTGCGATCCGTCTCGCGATGGGGGCTTCGTTAAACTCCTGTTCCTCGAAGGCCAGAGTGAAGGTGTGGATAGGATTCTGGGCGGCGCGCTGGGCCAGGTTGGCCATTGCCGACGAGTCCACTCCGCCCGAGAGGAAAACAGCTAGCGGTACGTCACTGGCGAGGTGGAGCCTGAGCCCCTCCTCCAGAATGACGGCCAAATCGTCCTCGCCCATGGTCGGATCAGGGGCGTGGTCGGGGATGCGCCGAAATTCTTCCTGGCGCACCTCCTTGCCGGCTCCGTCGAGCTCGAGGAAGCGGCCCGGCCAGAGCAGGTCGACGCCCTTGACCGCGGTACCAGGGCCGACCACGAAACCGTTCCACACGCTACTGGCCACGGCCTGCGGATCAAGATGCGGCCTGCCCAGTAGCCCGGAGGCCAGCAGGGCGCGAAGCTCCGAGGCGAACGCCACCGACCAGCCCGCGTCCGGATTTGGCGACCGTGCCAGGTATAGGGGCTTGATGCCCAGGGGATCCCTGGCCAACAAGAGCCGGCGCTGCTTCGGGTCCCAGCAGGCGAAGGCGAACATGCCGCGAAGCCAGCTCACCGCTGCCGGCCCGTGCACGCCAAGCGCGCGCAGCATGATGGCCGTATCCCCGGTCGACTGGAACTCTTGTCCCTCCGCTGCCAGACGCCGCCGCAACTCGCCGAAGTTGTAGATCTCGCCATTAAAGACGATCACGTGCCCGGTCACCGGATCGACCATGGGCTGGGCGCCAGCCGCCGAGAGGTCGAGGATGGACAGCCGACGGTGCCCCAGCAACGCGCCCCAGCCGCGCCCGTCCGGCTTGGAGACCCACGTCCCGCCAGCATCCGGGCCGCGGTGGTTCATGGCCTGGTTCATACGCTCGAGGGCCGCGCGGTTCGGCTCGTCCAGTCGTCCGATGATCCCGGCAACGCCACACATCAAATAGGTCCTTCGAGGAAAAGATATACACTCAATTTTGTCTTCTCTCTAAGTTGCACAATGCAACGCTCTTATTTTTTATATTTGTTTTTACAAATATATATTTGTTTTTACAAATAATTAGTTTGCCTCCTCTCTAGAGATATTTAATTTACTTGTCCCCTACCCGGGCGATCCCGCTAAAAGGACATAGGGTGCAAAATGACATCGAGCACGAGCTTCTCGAGCTCGACGATTTCTGTCCGGATGCCCCCGCGCGTTTCCCACCATCGGTTCGGGTCAAAACTTGAGTACCATGCAGGTTGAACTATGACACGCGTGGGATGACCTTTCATGACCCGATCGAGTACGTGGCGTATCCTTCGGGAATGGTCCCTAGCTACCACGAACACTACAGACCGGAATTTGTGCTGATCGCACCAGGGTGGAAGCACTTGGCCTTCGCCTCCGGTTCCAGCTTCTGTTCCGGGAATTTGCGCGACATCCGTTACGCCGAGCGAGCTTAGTTGGCGAATTTGCCTTGCGCTTGCATCCTCGTAGGGTAGCCCCTGGCCGATGAACTCGAGATCCTCTCCACTCGGAGGGTCAGCAAAGACCGCAACTCGCGTCGCGATTGCGCTTTGCACGAGATCCGCGGCTTCGAGCGCCCCCGCGCCGCTGGAATCGAGCGATATGACGATAATGTCCGCTGGCGAAACCGGCCCGCTCACGACAAGCGCCCATCCAGCGGCTCGCAGAACTCGCTCCCGAATTGAGGGAACAGCAACGATAACCGCCGTGGCCAATGCGACCATGATTAGCACCGAGCTTAATCCCGGCCGCCGCCAGCTCATGCGCAGGTTGATCTCCAAATTCGCGTGTGCCCAGCTCAGTCCTCCAGCTTCTAAATCGCAGCAAGGAGCTTGTTCAGGCGCTCATAGGGCCATAGAGCAAGAAACCCTGCACGGATAGAATCCCGTCCTGATTAACTTTAACAATTAACGCTCGTTCAGCGAACGACGGAATAATCGGCACCTTTGATTAATATCGGATGTTGGAGTAGGTTTTATTTGTTTGACTTTTTAAATGCAAGGGTATCCACCCGCCGGATCCAACCGAGTACCCAATATGTCCAAAGCGATGACTCATCCCTTCAATCAGAGGCGCCTAGGATCCTCCGCTTCGATATTCGATATATACGCGACGGTCCCGGTCTTGGCATGTGTTTTCGTTGAAATAGCGTCACCACTGCTAAGGTACGCCGACAGCGATCCTGTCACGGGCGCGGGCGCGTCAGCTGCGGGTAGGCTGCAGGGCATGATGGCGCCTCGCCCTGAGAACAAAACCTTCTGGCCTGCCTTAGCTGCGATTACCCTTGTTCTAATTATTCGAAATTGGTCCAGACTGACTTTGCCTCCCCATCTCAAGTGGCTTTTCGCATATCTTGCGCTTGCAGGAACAAGCGTTCTGTGGGCTTTCAAGCCGGATTTCTCCTCCAGTAGATTTGTTCTGGAGATGTTGATCGTTACGTCCATTGTTCTACCTGCCCAGCTGGCGGCGCCAACAGCCGATATGATGCGCGGCGTGTTTCTCTGCTTCGCATTCGCTTGTGTCCTGAATATTGTTTTCGTGTTCAATCAAAGCCCCATTATCATGGAGAATGTGAACTTAGGCTATCCAGGATACTTTACATTTAAAGGACTCTTAGGAGAGTGTGCAGCGATCGCTTTTTTGCTGTCTCTTCACGAACTGCTTTATTCCGGCTGGCGGCGCGCGTTGGGTATCGTCGTTATCTGCATAGCCACCTATCTTATGGTCGTGAGCAAGTCGAAAGGATCGCTTGGCCTTTCAATTCTTGCTCCAATCTTGGCCGGACTCTCGCTGTTTATCGGAAAGAAAATGCGTCTTTCGCCAGCGATCGTTCTGCTGCCCATACCAATTTGTTATGCTCTGTTGGCTGGTATAGTTGGCAATCTTATCAACCGCATCTCATGGTACCTGTATGGAAATTATACGTTGTCGGGTCGTACAATTATATGGGATTTCGTGAATTTTGAGATCGCACGTAAGCCGCTCTTTGGATGGGGATACCAATCCTTTTGGCTCGTGGGACCCGATGGACCCAGCGCCGTTGACGGTCCGGGCTGGGTCAAAGGCGCGCCGTCCGCCCACAATGGCTATTTGGATACGATGGTGGACATGGGGTATGTTGGATTCGCTTTGCTCGTAGTCTTCATTTTCACAACCCTTTTCGCCATTGGGCGCCTGGCGGACCGCGAGCCCGCTCGGGCGTGGTCTCTGCTTACAGTTGCTCTCTTTGTTATCCTCACGAACTTCCTTGAGACCACGTGGATGCACGGCACGGATATGATGTGGTTAATATTTGTGATTGTCGCTGCCGAGGCTGGTCGACACTGGCAGCCTTTCCATCCCGGTTTGTCTGAGCCGATGCATGGGGAGCCGGTTATTGCGGTACAGCGCCCAGGCCTTCGGCGAGCATGGGGCTCCGACAGGTTTGGCCGATTTCAGAAAAAGCCCTTGTGACCCCGCAGTCGAATTCAGGTGGAACGGCGATGCTGGACGTTTTTAAGAATGCCAACCAGCGTGGACACCTGCCGGTGCTCGATGGTGTGCGCGGCTTGGCCATCCTGATGGTTCTGCTGGTTCACTTCGTCGGCAACATGCTGCCGACCAACCAGGTCGAGCGCGCAATCGTCCTCGTGACGGGCTACGGCACCTACGGTGTCGACCTGTTCTTCATCCTGTCAGGCTTCCTCATCACGGGCATCCTCTACGATGCCCACGACAAGCCCAATTATTTCCGTAATTTCTATATGCGGCGAGTGCTGCGTATCTTTCCGCTCTACTACGGCGTGCTATTTCTCATATTCTTCGTAGCCCCACTGGTCCCGCTGCTGTGGGGACCAACGCTCGATCACTTGGTGGAGAGCCAAGCATGGGCCTGGCTCTACGCCGTCAACATCGACGTCGCCAGACATGGGGAGTGGTCCCTCTCCTACATCAATCACTTCTGGTCGCTCTCGGTCGAGGAGCACTTCTACTTGTTCTGGCCGCTGGTGGTCTTCCTGCTGGCGCGCCGGCCGCGAGCGCTCATCGCGGTGAGCCTGGGGCTCTCGCTTTGCGCCACGGTGGCCCGCCTGACCGGATCGCTTATGGGGTACTGGTTCGCCACCGGCGTCCTGACACCGTTCCGGCTGGATGGCCTGGCTCTAGGCGCTTTCCTGGCGGTGGCGGCGCGCCAGCCCGGCGGACTAGAGCGACTGGTGCAAGCCCTACCGCGGGTGATAATCTTCGTCGGCGGACTGTTGGCAGCCTCTGTCGTATGGACTCGCCTGGTGTCGCGGCAGGGGCTGGAGCTGCTGGGGGCGGTGCGGCCGGCGCTGATCTTAATGCTACTGGCCTGCCTGCTGATGTGGGCCGTGATCGCGCCAGAGCGCTCGGCCATCTCGCGTTTCTTCCGCAGCCGCCCCATGGTTTTCCTGGGCACCTACAGCTACGGTCTGTACGTCTATCATCACTTCATCTCGTACTATCTATCCGCCAACCGCACCGAACTGGAGGTAGCGCGCTGGCTGGGCTCTCACGGGACGGCGGTAGCGGTGCAAGCCACGCTTGGCGCCTCGGTCTCGCTCGCCCTGGCCTATCTGAGCTACGAGCTCATCGAGAAACGGTTCCTCAGATTGAAGCGGCTGTTCCAGACGGCTAACGAGCCGGCGCCTTATTCATCCAGGCCGTTAGCACCAAGTTTCCTTGAAGCACACGCTGTCGTGCAAGGCGCCGGATTCGTACCAACACCGCCACGATTCGACGACTCTTCGGACAGACACTAAGACTCCGCCGGACCGAGGCCATGGCGATCGCGCCCAGCTGTTCGAATTCCATAGTGCCGTGCTCCGTGACGACCGATACGAAGGGTCATCCCCCTAAAGTCGGGTTACCTGCGCTTGCCAGGCAACGGCAAGTCTCTCGGCAGCATTCCTTTCGAAGCAATGCCACTCAAGCGGATCAAACTTTCCGCAATACCCCCAAAAACGTGGTTAACCTCGCTATCGGTGCCCTGAGTTCGGGCATAGTGCTTGTCGTCACCCAAAATATAATAAATGTTCTAAATGCCTATTTAATTATTTAATTTCATGCATGACGTGATAGACGTTGGCGGTCTTTTGGGCAATACGGAGTCAATGACTGGATCTGTCGCACCGGGTGACAACTTGCGAAAGTGGAGTTCTAGCCGGGATCGTGATGCGAACGACGTCGACTGGTTCAAAACGGAGGTCGGTGGACGTGCAGCGCCACCATGGGTAGCTTGATGGGCGAACTTCCAACATGCAGCGACCGTTATTCCTTGACGACATACTAGAGCACACGGCAACGCGTTTTCTCCGCAGCATTCACCGCATCACGCATCGAATGCCTGTCAAGCTCCGTGCAATTGAGAAGCAGCGTGTATTAGTCTTGGCTCCCCATCCCGACGACGAGGTTATCGCAGTCGGCGGTAATCTCGCTCTGCACCAGCGTCTTGGCAGCGAGGTGCTCACGCTGTTCGTCACGCTGGACGCGCCAGCCGCCGATGTCGGCCGACGGGGCGAGGCCGAACGTGTCGCTCGCCTTCTGGGGTTCGATCACCGCTTCTTGGGCTTTCCCGACGGTTCGGTCTCGTTGCACGAGCCGGCAGTCGCTCGCGCGATCGCCGAGGCGATCCGCTCGTTCCGCCCGGAGGTCATCTACTGCCCCTTCCCGGGAGATCACCACCGGGACCACCAGGCCGCATCAGCTTGCACCGGAGCGGCCGTGGCGGACACAGGCTATAAGGGTGAGGTATGGTGCTACGAATTGTGGTCGTGCCTCTGGCCAAACATCGGTGTAGACATCTCATCGGTCGTCGACATTAAGCGCGAGGCTATCAGCTGCTATGCTTCCCAGGTCGCCTACGTCGCTTACGTCGAAGGGGCGCTCGGCCTGAACCGTTTTCGCGGAGTAAAGCTAGGCGTCGACTACGCAGAGGCTCTCTTCGCTTCCGATCCGCGAACGTTCGCCAGCGTCTGCCGAACGCTCGCGGTCGTGTGATCTGAGAAGCGCTATGCCGATAATTCGCGAAGCACGGGGCGACGATTTCGAGCGAGTTTATCCACTCCTTCTCGGGTTCAAAAACCCACACCTCACGGAGGAGCACTGGCGACAGCTCTTCGTTGATCACAGCGGACTGCAGAACGATCACTTCGGCTGGGTACTTGTCGACGGCGACGATGTGGTGGGGTTTGTGAGCACCATTTTCGGCGAGCGCACGATCCGCGGTGAGACGGTGCGCCTCTGTAACCTGTCCAACTGGATCGTGAAGCACGAGTACCGCACGCACAGCCTGGCGCTGCACGCGAAGGTCATCGCTGACAACAGCGTTTCGGTCACGAACCTGAGCCCGACCCCGCAGGTGCTCAAGCTTATCGAGAAGCTAGGCTTCACGGTGATGGACAAGTCTGAACGGATTATTCTCCCCGTCATCACTCCACGAAGCTTCACGGATCGCTGTGAGATCCTCACCGAGCCGGGTGCCGTCGAGGGAGCTCTCAAGGGCGAGCGCTTGCAATTCTTTCGGGATCACCAGTTGCCGTTTAATCACCATATACTTCTGCGCTCGCACGCGGGCGACTGCTACTTGATGATGAATCGCTCCTACAAGTCAATTCGCGGAAGCTTGCGGCTCCCCTTCGCTCGCGTCCACCACATCGGCGCGCCGGATATCTTCTTACGGCACTTGGAGAAGCTCGTGGTGCGCGTCGCCACATCTCTCAAAGTCGTGGCGATGATCGTCGATGACCGGATGCTGCAGGGAACAGTGCCTTGGCACTCGTTTAAGCGACCGGGTGGGGAACGGAAGGCAGCTTTTCGCTCGAAGAGGCTCGCAGCGGAAGACATTGATGGCCTTTACACAGAAGCCGTGCTTCTGAACTACTGACTACATGGGCCAAGACTGGATAGGGAACTATGGAGGAGAAACTGATCTCGATCGTCGCCGCAGCGTTGCGGGTGCCGAGGTCGAAGCTTACCCTGGAAACCGGGCCCGGCGACCTGGAGGCATGGGACTCGCTCGCCCAGATCAACGTCGCATCGGAGATCGAGGCGGAGTTCGGGGTTTCAATTCCCATTGAGCAGCTAGCAGAGATCCGGCACATCCGCGATTTTCTCCGTTATTTCGAGAAGACATCATGAAATGTGCGCTCCTCTCCAACGTTAACATCGAGTCCATCGCCCGCCAGATGGTGCGCCACGAGGTTCACATCGCGCAGGGATATGGGGTGTGGACGCAGGAACTCGCCGACCCTGCCTCAGGGACGTTCAACTTCGGACCCTCCAGCATCTTCGTAATCGTCGACGGCGCGGAGCTGTTGCGCGGCCAGCGAGGATTGGAGCTAGTGCTTGCCGAGGTTGACCAGCAACTGGCATGGATCGAGCAAGCCGCCGAGCTTTCGCCGGGTATCAAGTTCTTCATCTCGACGGTAGATGTGCCTGCACAGACGTTGCGGCCAATCAAGGAAGAGAACGTCGAGCGGTGCCTCGAGCAGCACTGGCAAAGAGGTATTGCGCGTGCCAGCGCTAACCATGGCAACGTTTACATTTTCGATCTCAAGGAGCTGGTGGAGCAAGTGGGCCGCTCTTTCCTTTACTCCAACAAACGTTGGTATCTCGGAGGCTTGCGCTTCTCGATCGCGGGCGAGAAGCTTATCGTGAACGAGCTCGAACGCATCCTCGACGCCCAGCTCGTCACCCGGAAGAAATGCCTGCTCCTCGATCTTGACAATACCTTGTGGGGCGGCGTCATCGGTGAAGACGGGATCGGGGGGATCCACTTGTCAGAATCCGGCGAGGGCGCACGTTACCGAGACTTTCAGCTCCGTATTCGGAATCTCGGTCAGATGGGCGTCATCCTGGGAATTGTTTCGAAGAACAACGAAGCCGATGCCATTGAGGTCTTGGAACGGCACGAGCACATGGTGCTAAGGAAAGACGATTTTGCGGCGATGAAAATCAACTGGTCCGCAAAAGCCCAGAATATCGCCGAACTCGCGCAGAATCTCGATATTGGCATGGACAGTATCGTCTTCATTGACGACAATCCCGTGGAACGCGAGGCTATTCGGACAGAACTGCCGGACGTTTCAGTTCCCGAATTTCCCGCGGACACTTGTGAGCTCGCCTCTTTCTTTGGGCAGGTGTACAAGGAATACTTCTTCACACTCGAATCCACCGAGGAGGATCGCAAGCGCACCGAGGCGTACCTGGCCAATGCCAAGCGCGCCGCCGAGCGCACGGCTTCTGCGTCGATCGAGGAGTTCCTGGCAGGGTTACGCACCAAGATCTTCTTGACGCGGGCGCGCGATGAAGACCTCGCCCGCGCCGCTCAGCTCACACAGAAGACGAACCAGTTCAACCTGACAACGCGTCGCTATACGGAACAGGAGCTGCGCGCGCTGCAAACGACACCCGGCACTGAGGTATTCATTGCGTCGGTAGCTGACAAGTATGGAGACAACGGCAAAGTGCTCGTGAGTGTCGTCCGCAGACAAGCGCCAGACACGGCTGAGCTGGATACCTTTCTCATGAGTTGCCGTGTGCTGGGCCGCTTCGTTGAGGACCAGATCCTTGATTATTTCGTAAAGGAATTGCGGTCTGATGGCTTCTCCAAGCTGCGCGTTCAGTTTATTCCCACGAGGAAAAATGCGCCGGCTCGCGCTTTCATCGAGCGCCTGCGGGGCGGCAAGCTGGTGTCGGATGGCGCGAGCGGGGCACAAACATGGGAGTTCGAAATCTCGAAGGCGTCTCCGGTAACGAAAACAGCATGCGCCGAGCTGGTGACGAAGTCGGTTCCCCTTGCCGAGATTGCGTCGTGACCCGCCGCCCGAGCAGAATCAACCATGTTGGTCTCGCCGTCCCAGCCTCGGCCATGCAACCGCTTGAGGCCTTTCTCTTCGAGCGCGGCGAGCCCGAGATCATTGGCGACAGCGGTTTGAGTCGGTAAGGCAAGGCGATTCTAGCGTTTGGCCTGCGCCTTGGCGAGCATCGAAACAGTAAGCCCTAATGGTTTCACGGGGGCGGCGAGGTTGTATTTACGGTGCTGCGATTCTGCAAACACGTCGGCATTTGGTTGTGCTCAAAGCAATACTTTGCGGGCAAGGTGTAGGTGGTGCCAGTTGTCGGATCTACCCACGGCCAGCGGTTGTTTCCGAAGAATGGAGGCGCGGCGGTGAGGTAGAGGGAGTCGGGGATTGGCTGCGGCGTGCCATCGCCAGGAGCGCCTATGCCGCCGATGCCGTCCCATGATTGCTTCTTGGTGACCCAGTCCCAGTTGCCCTGGCGAAGCTGGGTCCGGAACGTGCTGTTGACCCAGGCCCAGTGGCCGTCGATGTTGAGGTGGGACTGGTCGGCGCCCATTTGCCACATAGGGACCACGGTAGCAGCCATTGTGTTGTCAAGGTTTTCGTACTGCCAGCCGGTCTGCTGGCTGGCGAAGCAGGAATGCGAGTCGTAGCCCAGGAGACGCTGGTTCTGCATGCCCAGAACGTTCCCCACGAAGTTCGTGTTGTAGTTATAGGCTTGGACGCCGACTGCGGCGCGTCCGCTATAGTCGCCGTAGCGATAGGTACAGATTCCAGCAGAAAAGGCGTACGTATCGAGCGGCGGATGTGCAGCACGAAGCGCTGAGAGCCAGTTGCGGAAGACAGTGATGTTGATGGAGTTGCCCCAGTAGCTGTCACCTGTGTAGTTCTGGGAGTAGTTTCCTTCCAGAAGTTCCATATGCGGCGTGGTGTAATGGCCCGCGTTGAGGCCTCCCTCCGAACTTTGGGGGTATGCGCTCCCGAACGAATCATCCATGTAGTTGTAGGCTACGACATTGCCGCCGCCAGTTCCGCGCATGACAATTTCTTTGTTGCCATACCACATGATGTTGTTCTCAAAGAGATTGTCTGACGCGCCGTAGTTCATGCCTGTCACATACCCTCCCCCTCCTGGATTCGGGTCAGGCGTCTCATGAATGTACGAGTCCCGTACTTCGGAGCGGAAGGTACTATAGAGACCGACGTTGGTGCCGACAGACCATGCAGCATTGACGTTCTTGACCCAGCAGTAAGCGCAGAGGCTCATCGAGATATTGCCGTGGTGGTCGCCACTCACGCCGCCCCATACGTAGAGGTCCTCAACCCCGACTTTTTGCAAGAGCAGACCCGTGAACCGGGTGAATTGTGCTTGATAAGCGGTCTTGAAGGTGGTGTGGAAGGGCGCGTTGAAGGTGATGGTATTGCCGCTCACAGCGGTGACTTCCATCATCTGCGCAAGTGAACGGTCCTGACGAACGAACCACCTGCGTGAGCCACCCCCCGGAGGATTATGGCTCGGGCCCCAGAAGACATCGGGATGATTATCGGTATTCTCATCGATGTAGACGATCTCGCCGACCCGGATGCCAGGATTGCCGACGAGACTGAGTGTGTTGGTGCCCTGCGCTGCGTCCGCTGCAAGATCGATAGACCGGCCGAAATTCACTCCGTTGGGCTGGACGTAAAGGACTGCACCGGTAGTCCGATCGGCTTTGATGAGGCGCGTGCCGCCCGAGCCATCCTTGAAGGCACCAGGGCCGGCACCTCTTAGCGTGCAATTAGTTCTTGAGACGATGAGTCCACGGCCACTGATATTGAAGGTACCTGCGGTAAGCTGGACAACTGCTTCAAGCGGGCAGCCGTCGAGTGCCATCTGGATACTGCTTGTATCGTCGAGGTTGTCACCTCTTGGAGATATGGTTTTGTATATCGTTGTTCGGTTGGGAATGCCGCCGTTATAAGTCACGCCTGGCTGCCAGATTGTGACCCGATTGGTGGGGATGAGGCCGCCGGCGGTGGAGTCGGGCGCCGATACCGATGCGGTCTGTGCAAACGGAGATGCAAAGAGCGGTATCGCAGCGAGCACGATACTTGCAAACAAAGCGAGTCGTCGTGAACGGCTCAGCATTGCGGTTCCACTCCGTCGCAATTCCGATCGTGCATTGCTCGAGCGTTCGCCATCTGTGCTGTCGCGTTTGCGCTTTTCGAGAGCGTGGTCTGTCGCGCAAGAAGCCGGTTGCCGTTCCCCAAGTGGCCAGCGAAACCCTTCGTTTCACCCATCGTGCTCACGACGACCGAAAGCATGCCGGCGATAGCAAATGGCATGCCCAACAACGTACGAGCACAAAGGCGATTGATCACATAAGTCTTCCTGGTAGCGCGGCGCTAAATAGAGGCTGTTGAGAAACAAAAGCAATAAATGTATACTATTTTTCGAGAAACAAATTAACCAATCAAAAAACGTCACAACATTAAAACATCAATAAGCCATGACCAAACCAACTAATTTCTTGTATCAACGAAAGTACCGGCTGCCAAGGCGCGCTTTTCGTAACGGGATCATTGGCATTCCGGCTGAAACCCGTTTGGCGGGACTATGAGCCGACAGCGCCTCACCGTCCTCTACGTTTCCCAGATGCCAGCCAGCCCGCCGCGCTTTGGTGCCCAGGCGCGGATGCATGGCCTGATGACCCAGCTCGCGCGAAACCACGACCTGACAGCCGTTATGTTGGTTGACGATCAATTCGACATGGAGGAGTGCCGTCTGGCCATGCAGGCCTACTGCCGCGAAGTGGTGCTCGTCCCCAACCCCTATCCTTCGGACGGCCTTTCCAAGCGGCTGATGCAGCTTCAATCACTGGCTTCTCGCCGTAGCTTCGAGCGGCTGCGGCTCAGGGTACCTGCGTTGCAACAGGCCCTGGACCGGGTCCTGCGCGCCAGGTCGTTTGACATCGTCAACCTCGAGTTCACGTTCCTCGGCAACTGCAATCTGCGTCAGGCTCCGCCGGGACAAAGATTGCCGGCGCTGGTTGTCGACTCTCATAACATCGACTACGACTTGGCCAGGCAGTACGCCCGCGTTGGCGGGCTCACCCGTCGTTTCTATGCGGGGGTCAACTGGCGAAAGCTGCGGCGGGAGGAACTGGGGACCTATCGTGATGCCGACGGCGTGTATCTGTGCAGCGCAGCCGACCAGCAGCGTCTGCTCGAGCAAGTGCCCGGCGCCCGCACGCTCGTGATCCCCAATGCGGCGGATGTTGAGCACTATCAGCCGCGCGCCACGGACCCACAGCCGGACGGCCGCACCGTGGTCTTCTTCGGTCACCTTTCCTATTTCCCCAATGTCGATGGCGTGACCCACTTCGTCCAAGAGATCTGGCCGCGCATTGCCGCGGTGCACCCGAACGCACGCTTGAAGATCATCGGTGGCCAGGCACCGCCATCGCTCCAGGAACTGGCCCGGCCCGGAATCGAGCTGACCGGCTTCGTCCCGGATCTCCGGCCGCATTTGGCGGAGGCGACGGCCGTTGTGGTGCCGCTACGGCTGGGCGGCGGCACCCGGCTCAAGATCGTCGAGGCCATGGCCATGAGGAAGGCCATTGTGTCGACTTCGCTGGGGGCCGAGGGCATCGAGGCCGTTCGAGGGTGCGACCTTATGGTTGAGGACCAGCCGGCGGCCTTCGCCGAAGCCGTGAACCGGCTACTGACGGATCCCAGCCTGGCGGCGCGCATCGGGCAGGCGGCAAGGGTGCTGGCCGTGCAGCGGTTCGCCTGGAGCGGAGCAGCCGGAGCGCTTGAAAGGTTCTATCGCGAAATCCTGGACGGCCACCAGGAGAGCAGATACCACTCAAGCAGAAGCGATCGCGCGGAAAGCATTCAGCTTGCCTGAAGCTTCGCGCGCTTCGCTAAATCGAACGCTAAGAGCGGCAAAACCCGCCCTCTCGCTCGGGTCCGCAAAGGCTCGGTGCGACACGCTCAGACGATATGGAAATCCGTTGCATGCAGGTTAGCAAGTTGGACGTTGTGCAGCGTCACAACGTCCTGGGCGTCATGTGTAATCATGACGTCTGTTCCAACCTGCTGCGAGGCGCCAAGTACTGTGTTCGCGTCGGCAAAGGTTGAGTGGCTGAATTGGATCGTGTCGACCGACGACGTGAAATTGTTCACGGTGTTCGCGCCGAAGTTATCTGCGAACACAAATGTGTCGGCTCCCGGTCCGCCATTCAGGATATCATGCAGTCCGCCAATCAAGGTCGACGGTCCACTTGCCGTAAGCGTCTGGTTGCCCGTGTGTCCGTCCAGGACCGTTGGAGAGGTGCCGACAAGACCGATTTGTCCGTCGCCATTCAAATCCTGATGGAAGCTGGGTTCAAGCGATTGCAGCGCTGCATGTGTTCCGGACACGTTGTCGAGAGCGGCCGAGAGGTAATTGCCACTGCTGTCGGTGTTCCAAACCATGTACTCATCGGCGCCTGCTAGCTTCCAGGCCACCTCATAACCGCTTCCTGCCTGCTCCGCGCCGATAGGCGCCCATTGGCCAAGCTGACCCGCCACATAGTTTGTGCCCTGGTATTTCAGCGACGGCCCCGTGCCACTGCCATCGTAAAGATAGAAGTTGCTGCCCACCTCCTTCAGGGTGGTCGAGCCGAATGCCTCGACCAGCTGCACACCGTTGTCGGCGAGCTGATAGAGCCCGGCTACAGCATCTGGCACCCACCCGCCAGACCAAGTATGGGCATCGTATGTTTGCGGCGCGAATGTGTGCAGCACGCCGTGCGACGTGAGCAGAGCATCGAAGTCCGACATCTGGTTTCCGAACAATCCATACCCTGAAATCCAGATCCGATCTTCCGTCGTGAACGGCGCCTTCCAAGTGTCGAGGAAGGTTCCCGTCAAGCGATAGTTGTTTTGGAAGTTTGCGTCGGTGCCGTAGGCGACGTCCGCCCCGTAAAAGTCGCTGTAACTTGTCATATCCGCTGGGAAATCCCAGGCAGCGGCATCATTGAACACAGACGGGTGTTTGAGCAACAGATCGACGGCACCGAGGCCGGACTTCGAGAACCCAAGCAGCAAGTTCTCCTGAGGGCCGCTGGTGGCGAACTCACTGTCCACCCACGCAGGCAGGAACGTTGACACGAACGTCTCGAAGTCGATGGTTGGATTGAGGGGATTGTCCGCAATCCACGGGTCGATGGGGAAAATCGGCTCGATGATCGTCGCATTGTACTGATTTTGCACGCCCAGTTGGTGGAGCTCATCAAGGCCGCTTCCCCAGGTTGACTGTGCAAGCCCGCCTTCGACCGGCAAGACGTAAAGGAAACTGTGCTCGTAATTCGCCGACGGATGATCGGGAGTCAGCACTCGGACGGCGAACGGATGCAGACCCAATGTGTCCCATGTCACATCGAAGATTTCTGCGCCGGTACTATCGAGGCCTTCATACACGAAATGCGGTGTCGACGAGCCGGAGCCGATCTGGCCGATAAGACCGTCGCCGTTGAGGTCTTGCTGGAAGCTGCTCTCGATCGATACCAATGTGGCGTTCGTTCCCGGTACGCTATCGAGAACATT
>Ga0210406_10004238_pt1 | contig 15454 bp, 12 predicted proteins | sample IncBWC30MmetaG_FD_155454 | JGI IMG/M metagenome (GOLD analysis project Ga0210406, IMG submission 155454) | Forest soil microbial communities from Barre Woods Harvard Forest LTER site, Petersham, Massachusetts, United States - Inc-BW-C-30-M | ecosystem: Environmental > Terrestrial > Soil >... | reverse complement strand
ACGTCAACCCCAGTACTCGGTTGCCGGCCTCGCGGCTGCGCGGCTGCCCCACGTGCGTTCGAAAATCGGGTTTATCATGAGCATCGCCATGTCACAGCGCACGCCGTCGCACTGGTTGGCAATGTTGGATAGGGTCTCAGCCGCCGCTTGTCGGAGCCCCGGTTGAAACGCATTGAGCTGCAACACGTCGGGCCACGCCGGGAAGAGAGGGTCCTTGCCACAGGCAAAAACTATCCCATTCAGGATGATGTATGCCGCGGGGTTGTTCGAGGCCTCGTCGGCCGTTCCATGAATGAAGTATTCAGGGTGCTCAGCCACCCACGAGTGGTCGGGTGCTACGTGGTTGGGGACGAAGTCGAGAACCAGGCGCAGTCCCCGGGTCGCAAGCTCTTTGCGCGCCTGGGAGAGGCCCCTAGTGCCGCCAAGCTGCGCGTCCACCACGTAGCGGCGCACACAATAAGGAGATCCGACATTGTCTTCGGGTCGGAAGTCGGGCAGCGCGCGCCGGAAATCCGTCAGCAGGTTTTCGTTGCGGTTAGCGATGGCAATTCCCGCCGGACTGCGTTCCCACACTCCCATCAGCCAAACCGTATCGAATCCCAGTGAGGCAAGGGCATCCCATTCGGTTGCGGGCACCGAACCCAGGTCAACTTGTTTCCCTGCCTTCTTGTGGAGTTCTGCGAGCCAGACCCAGGTGTTGATCTCGTACAGCGTTGGATAGCGAGGCTTGGGAGGCATAACGATGCTCTTAGTGATCGACCTACAATGCAGCGGGCAGCTTTGCGCTGGCTGCGCACCCACTTATATGACACCAGGAGCACCCAGAGCAAGGAGCTTACCGGCATTATGCTCGGTAGCCGGACCGATCGATGTCTGTGATGCGACACAGCGCGCCGGCAACGGGTCCACTGCCACATGTCGCTGTGGCAAAGAGCCGGAACTGGCGGTAACATCTCTCCTGCGGTCTCACGGCAAGGGGGAGCGTATGCCGGTAGTCTCTCTTCGTGATGTGGTCGAGGCGCTCGACTGGGAAAGTGATGAAATGCATTCCTGGCTTGATCCCGATACAGGCGAGATTGTCACTTTCAACGACGAAGAAGCGTCCATCGCCGAGAGCGGCGATTGGGACGCTGCCCCGGAATGGATGCGGGAGTCCTTGCCCAAGATCAGGCGCGCGCTCGAAGACGATCGCATGTTGGCGCTGCCGGATCGCGTGCATATCGATGAATGGCGCATGATGCAGGACTTTGCGGAGGAGCAAGAGGAGTGCCGTTGCCGTCCCGAACTGTTCTCGGCGGTGCACGGCGCGGGTGCGTTCCGACGGTTCAAGGACGCGATTCGACGGTTGGGCCTGGAGGAGTCATGGTTCCGCTATCGCGAAGCCGCATTTGAGCAGGTCGCGAAAGACTGGCTCGAAGAGAACAACATTCCGTACCGCTGAGATCAGGCCCTCGGTTACCTAATCCTCTGCAGCAGAGCTAATGCGGTGCGAACGCGCCTCCTTGGGAAGCAGCAGCAGAAGGCTACCTGAGATCACCAACGGGATTCCCGCTAGAGCAAGACCAGAGTGGATTCCGCCTGTCCATCCACTCATGACTCCCACCAGGTAGGGCCCGACAAACCCGCCGAGGTTGGCGAAGGAGTTCATCAGCCCAATCCCCGCGGCCGCGGCAAATCCCGCCAGGAGCTCAGATGGGATCGCCCAGAAGGGACTCAGGAAACTGTAGACACCCGCCGCGAGCAGTGACAAGAGCGCCACAACAACCATCGGAGAGTGGAACCATCCAAGCAAGAGCAAGGCGGCCCCGGCAACCAACCCCGGAACGCCGGCGTGATATGCGCGCTCGAGGTGTCGATCGGAGCTAAGCGACACCAGGATCATCGCGACAAGTCCCACCAGGTGCGGAAACATCACCAGCAGTCCCACAGTGCTGTTCGAGTAAAGGCCGGAAAATGATTTCAGCAACTGGGGCGTCCAGAAAATGAGGGCGTAGAGGCCGATCATCATGCCAAAGTTGATGGCGATGAGATACCATACGCGTCCGCTGACCAGCGCCTGCAGAACGGAATAATCGTGCCGCTCTAGCTTTTGCTGTTCTTCGTCCGCAAGTTCCGCACGCAACCACTCTCTTTCTTCCGGAGTCAGGAATCGGGCTTCTGAGGGCCAGCTGGGCAGCACGAAATACGTCAGCAAGCCGCAGACGATGGCAGGTAGACCCTCCAGAATCAGCAGCCATCGCCAACTGCTTACTCCCATCCAATGGAAGTGGTCGAGGATCGCGCCCGAAATCGGTGCGCCCACAATGCTGGCAATCGGAACCGCGGCAGCGAACAACGCCACGGCCTGCGAGCGCTCGCTCCGCCGGAACCAGTACGTAAGGTAGAGAATGATCCCGGGAAAGTATCCTGCTTCTGCGACGCCGAGCAGAAATCGCACCACGTAAAGCTGATGCAGGTTGCGGACCAAGCCCGTAGCCATCGCCAGGATGCCCCACGTCAACAGAATGCGCGCCATCCAGATGCGGGCGCCGATCTTATGCAGAAGCAGGTTGCTGGGGATTTCAAAAATGAAGTAGCCGAAAAAGAAGATGCCGGCGGCAATGCCGAACTGCTGGCCTGAGACACCTAACTCATGATTCATCGTGAGGGCGGCGAATCCGATATTAATGCGGTCGATGTAGGCCACAACGAACAGCAGGAAGAGCCACGGAAGCAGCCGGATTTTCAGCTTTCGGATCGTGCGGTTCCCGATGGCAGTTTTGTCCGATACTCGCAGGCTGCTGGTAGAGGTCATGGTGGTAGTCAGGGGCATGCACACTCTAACATTGGTGTGGCCAGGGCGGTACTTGGACCATCCTCTTCGAGAGCACTGTTAGTGCGCGGCGGTGTCGAGCAGGTAGATGGTCTAGTTGGCAGACAGGACCAGCAGGCGCTTGCCGTCGGCGCTGAAAGTGCTGAAGACGACGCGACGGTCGAAGTTCACGGCAGGGGGCTGCAGCGTCTGCAGGTCGTAGAGTGTGAGCTCGCCGTTCAGGCCGCGAGTGGTGAGCAGGTTGGCGGTGCGAGATACTTCGGGGCGGCTACCCAGAAGGGTGCCGATCTGTCCACCGTTGGAGCCGTACACCAATACGCGATTATTGTCGTCGGCCAACCCCAGCTGATCGGAGGACGTGACCATATCGGACGCGTATCGAGTTCTTGCCGGTGTCGAGGTCGACCACCTCAACATAGTCGATACCTTCCCGGCTCTTGAAAGCGGCGAGTTTGGATTCCGCGTCGCGGTCTTGCTTGATTAGCGACTGGATCTGCTTGGAGCCGGCCTGGCAGTAGAGCACAAGGCCGTTGGGCGCTCCTGTGCGAAGTGTTTCGACCAGAGCAGATCGTGGCTCGCCACACCTCGCACTTCGAAGGTCACGCTGCGATTGGCGTTGCCGTTGGCCTCAGCCGGTACGAGCGTCAGCAGGTGCCGGCCATCCTGTACAGTGCGTTTGCTTTCGTCCAGGGTGTATTTCGGCTGGATGCCATCGCGATCCAGCGACAGGCTGACGATCGACCTGTCAGTCTTGAGGTACTTGGGGAAGTCGGCGATGAGCGGACCACCGGGAGTGAAGTAGGCGCCATGATAGCCGCGCACGTGGTGAGTGCGCTGGCCGGTCCGCAGGCTCCAAACGGCGCCGCGGGAGTTTTGCGAGACGGCCAGCCAACTCAGATCGGGCGAGACGGCTCCGCTGCGGACGGAACCCAACTGCGCCTCAGGCAGCGCTGCGGATTCGAGCACCTTGGCGGTACCCTATCGCGAAACCGGCGAAACAGGTGAGGCAGCGCTTATAGATCCATCACCGCTGGCGGGTACATCGCCACAACTATCGCCGCCTGCCGCCTCCACCCATCCGAGCGCCACCGCCCCTGCTTCCACCATAGCTACGCGCCGAGTTGAAGTTCTGGTTGCGTTGCGCGCCCTGAGTGCGCGCCTCCTGTTGACGCTGGAGGTTGGCGTCCGGCCTGGTTGTGGACTGCCATCCGCTGCCGCTGTTCGACGACCAACTACCGTTGTTCCGGTCGTACTTGTACACCGTGCCGTCTTTGCCGGCGTAGACGTTGTTCTTTCCGGCCGCTATTCCCGCGTTCGTGTTGGTGTTGTAGGCAAACCCGCCGCGTCCCGCCGTGCCCTGGCCGGAATAGATATTTCCGGCATAGCCGGCTCCGCCACCCGCAACGATGCCGGTGTTGGGGTTGTAGGTTGCGCCGCCACGATAGCCAGCCGTGTTTCCGGTGTAGATATTGGTGTTTGTGCCGCGACCTGCGACGGTGGTCCTGCCGGTCTGAGTGTTGTGGTAGGCCCCGCGAGTCGCCGCTCCGTAGTTGCCGGTGTAGGGATTTGCCCAGGCTGCCCCGGTGCGTGAATAGGCTGTGTTGCCCCACACTCCGTAGACGTTGGCGACCGCCGCGCCACCCCACGCGCCCCAGCCATAATAGGGATACCAGCCATATCCGTAGTAGCCCATCGGTCCCCACCACGGGTAGTACCAGGGGTAGTAGCCATATCCGTAGCCGAAGCCAAAGCTCCATCCTGACGTGGTGGTGTAGGTGAACCCAGCTCCCACACCGTAGGTGTAAGGCCAGCCGTACCACACTGTGGGACCTATGTATGGCGGGTAGTACCAGCCCGTCCCATAAACCACCGTGGTGGTGCTCGCTGAAACGACGGTCCCGTAATAGCCGGGTGTGTAGCCGGTGTAGACAACTTCAGGCGTTGAGCCATACACCTTTACGTATGTCACGTAGTAGATCGGCGAGCTGGGAGGGATGTTGTAAATCTCCTCCGGCACAGAATCGGCAACCCGCCAGGGACCCTGCGGCGAAGGACCCTTGAACCATACCCCCGCTTCGACACAGTAGTAGTTGTTGTCGGAAACCTTGATGACCGGTGCCGAAGTGTTCTTGGCATAACTCATCGAAGTGCCTTCGATGGGCACGAAGGTAGCTTCTCCGTCATACTGCACGGTGAGCTTCGCTTCCGAGCGGGTGATGCTTGCTGTCTGCGGAATCGAATTTGCGATCAGCGCTTCTTTGGACTGAGGAGTGCCCGGCACAGACGCGAGGACCGTTGACTTAGGGTTGTCCAAGGGTATCTTCGCGAAGTCGGCGGGAAGGTCGCTGCCGGACACAAAGGCCCACGGCCCTTGCAATGACGCACTGCTGAACCAGCGGCCCGAGATCAGGATGTAGTACGAAGCGCCGAGGCGGAAAATGTTGCCATTGGTGTTCTGCACGTACTCAAGCCCTGTACCAGGAATGGCATTGTAGGCCGGCTCGCCCTTTGTCTCGATCAGTTCGGCGGGCCCAAACTCCACGTAGACAACCGGTATCTCAGCCTTTTTGCCCGCTTCTTTGAGGGAAGGTTGCTTGGAAGTCTGGTCGGTCTGCAGCGTTTGCCCCGCCGCCTGGTTGACGACGTATTCCTCGGCCTTCTTCATGTCGTCGGGCAGCTTGTTGGCGTAGGTCCATGGGCCTTCCAATTGCTTGGCCTGCAGCCACCAGTCCTGCACGCGCAGGTAGTAGGTCTTCTTGTCGTTCTCGAATAGGAGCACCGCGCGGGTGTTGATCACGCGCTGTAGCTTTGTGCCTTGGATCTCGCGCAACTGCGTGGGGCCATCGATCAAGACCAGAAGGGAAGGCTTGGTCGCGATGATCACCTTAGGCGGATCGTTCTTGACATCGACTCCCTTGATCTCTTCGCCAGCCGCTTCGAGCGATGCTTGCAGGCGATCGAGTGAAATCGTCTTGGTCACGGTCGGGAACTTCTTCGCCAACAGCGCAGAGAGTTCCGCCTCCTTGCCGGCGGCTGCCGGGAATGTCACCTTCGCGAGTTGGACCTGATCGAGCATTACCAGCCGGTTGATTTTGTCGACTTCGGTGCGCGCATTGAACCAGACGACTCCATAGTTCGCGGCGCTGTCCTTGCCGGTCTTCACCTCGACCGCCGAATAGAGGTCGATACGGTTGCCCTCCCATTTATCCACCTGCGGCTGATAGATGAGGAACGTGTCCGCTCCGCTCGTCATCGTCCGGGGCCAATCGCCTTGGGAGGTTTGCGCTTTCTGGACCGTTGCCTTCTGCGCGCTGGGAGCGTTGGGCAGGTTCTGGGTCCATGCCGAAGAACAGACGATGAGGAAACAAACGAGAAAAAGCGGCAACAATGACGCGCACGACTTCCCTTGCGCTGGAAACACGGATTTCCGCACAACAGCCCTCCCGGCTGCGGTTCGACCGCAGGGACCACCCTTAAGTGCCAAGTCCCTAAGATAAGCCAAACGACCGGAAATTGCTGCGGGAGGCCTTTTTCGGGACTCCGAGGCGCGACGTGAGGACCTGGCCGCCCGACACGACCGGAACTTTGGAGTTGCATGCTGAATTGAGAACGGTTAAGGTATGGCGACCAACCTCCCCGACATTCGGAAGTCTTGAAGGAGCATACGTGGCAAGCTTAGCCGGACAGGACATTCTTGCGTCGAAAACTCGCACGACCACAAACAGCACGCCGACTTCCCTCAAGACGTCTCTGAACCGATATTTCTACTTCTGCATGTCCCTGGTGTTTCCCGCGCTTGTGGTGTGGGGCTTTCGCCGCACGGTCGACGCCAATCTTTTCCACGCTGCCCCGCCGAGACCCTTTCTTCTCTGGATTCACGGCGCGGCGTTCTCATCGTGGGTGATCTTCTACATCGCACAGTCCGGGTTGGTCCGCATACACAAATTGAGCTGGCATCGCTTCCTCGGGTGGTTTGGGACCGGACTGGCCGCGGTGATGGCCCTGCTTGGGTTTACCATTGCGGTCATCATGGCCCGGTTTGATATGGTGGTGCTCCATCAAACTGACGCTGCTCCTTTTCTGGCGATTCCGTTCTACGACATGATCGCCTTCGGCGTGTGCGTTGGGCTCGCGATCTATTGGCGGAAGAGGCCGGAATACCATCGCCGATTGCTGTTCATCGCAACCTGCGGACTCATGGACGCAGCGCTCGGCCGCTTTGCGTTTGTCTTCGACAATAACCTCTTCTTTCCTGTCCTGGACCTCTTGATCCTGCTCGGTGTTGGGCGTGACCTTGTAGTCGATGGGCGCGTTCATCAGGTGTATCGCTATGCGCTTCCTGTGTTGATCGCCGGCCAGAGTCTTGCGGTGTATATGTGGCGGGTGAATCCTGCGTGGTGGCAGTCGATCACTCGCCCGATCATGGGATAGGACGCTGGCGGTTTAGTGCCCCCTCCCCACACGTTGCAAAATGCCTGTTTTCAGCGGGATAGGCGGAATTCCGCGCGAATACTTGCAAGCAGTGCAGTTATACGTAAAGTCTTGATTCGTTGGGGATTGCATCGCTGGTTGCTGACGGATTGAGACTCGTCAAGGGCGACTGCGGCCTGTTGCACGTCAAAACATCCTCGCACTCGGCCGCTGAAAGCGTGCTACAGGTGGCGAGTGCATGAAAGAATCGCGCCAATACACCGAGCCTCTTCGCAGGCATCCTTTGCTGCTACCTCGGATCCAATATACCCGGCGAACCGCGGGGAGACTGGCTTGAGGAACCCGCTGCGGGAAACCTGCACCTGGGGTCTGTGAGGGGTTGACATCTCGATGTTGCCATGGCGAACCTAACCGGGCATGCAGCTGGAAACGGCGGATACAGAGGGATGCCAAACTTTAGTTACCGCCGGATGACGTTGCCGGTCGTTGACAGCGGCACCTGCTCGACGATCTCGATGCCGAAGCCTTCGAGGCCGGCGACTTTTCGCGGGTGATTGGTGAGCAGGCGGATGCGCTTGAGGTTGAGGTCGGAGAGGATCTGCGCGCCGATGCCGATTTCGCGCTGGGTGCGGCGCTGGCTTTCGGGCAGGGTAGGCAAGCGCTGTTCGTGATGGAATTGCAGCGTCAGCTTGTCGCCGAGTTTTTCGACTGAGTATCCCTTCGAAGTCTGGTGCAGGTAGATCAGGGCGCCGCGGCCTTCGTCGGCGATGCGCTGCATCGATCCTTCGATGGCTTCGTGACAGCCGCACCAGTTGGCACCAAAGACATCGCCGACCAGGCAGTGCGCATGCATGCGGACGAGCACCGGTTCTTCACCGGCGTGTTCGACGTCGCCTCTGACCATCGCGATGTGCGAGTCGCCATTGATCTCCGACTCGTAGGCGATCATGCGGAAGTCGCCGTAGGCGGTGGGAACCTTGGTTTCCGCGAGGCGGCGCACGTAGCGCTCGTGGGCCATGCGGTAGCGGATGAGTTCCGCGACGGTGAGCATCTTCAGGTCGTGCTGGCGGCAGAACCCGGCTAGCTCGGGGACGCGGGCCATGGTGCCGTCCTCGTTCATGATTTCGCAGATGACGCCGGCGGGAACCAGTCCGGCGAGCCGGGCGAGATCGACGGAGGCCTCGGTTTGTCCGGCTCGAACGAGGACACCGCCCTTGCGGGCGCGCAGCGGAAACGTGTGGCCGGGACGCGCGAGGTCGTTGGGGCTGGTCGCGGGATCGATGGCGACCTTGATGGTGTGGGCGCGATCGAAGGCGGAGATCCCGGTGGTCACGCCCTCGCGGGCGTCGATGGATTCGGTGAAGGCGGTGCCGAAATTCGAGGTGTTCTCGGCCGACATGGGTGGCAGGCGGAGGTAGTCGAGGCGTTCTTCGGTCATGGCGAGGCAGATGAGGCCGCGTCCGTACTTAGCCATGAAGTTGATGGCGTCGGGGGTGATCTTCTCGGCGGCCATGGTAAGGTCGCCTTCGTTCTCGCGGTCTTCGTCGTCGATGACAACGATCATGCGTCCGGCGCGGATCTCTTCGAGCGCGGATTCGACGTCGCAGAATAGGGAAGCGTTCGGCATGGGCGGCAACTGGAGATTCTAGCAGTAGTCGTAGCTGTGCAGCAGATCCGACAACGCACGTGTCCTTTCGACTACGTTGTTGGCGATGTCAGCAAAGAGTTCTCTAAACTTAGAATCACGCGGTATAAGCGGACCATGAAGAGATCTCTCGGCTTTCGCGCAGAGATGGATGTCCCATTAGCTTTGGGGATACGTTAAAGACTTGTTACAAAATGGTAAATCCTAACATGGCATTAGGCGAGCGGCGGGGGTCAAACGGGGACTCCGACGGCTTCGCGGTTAAGAGGCAACCACTGTTTAACTGGTTTAAAATGAGTTATCTGAACAGTTTTAGCTGACTTCGCGATCGCTTTGCGGGAGGTCGACCCTGGCGGCAAGATGAAGTCTATGATTGCGCTCCAAGCACTGAGCCACGGTGGTAAGGGGAACCTCGGGATTTTCCTGCTCAGAAGCCAGCAGCCGGACTCGGAGGTCATACCGGACATGCTTGAGCCGGGACCGGACGGCGATCTGATCGCCAGCGGAGAATGAGTGACCGGCAATGACTAAGTGGTACCGCCGCACCGTGACCCGCCGGATGGCGTGATCGATCTCGAGAACCACGTTAGAGGTATATCCAGCCCGGGTGAGGAGATTGACAGGAGAGCTAGGAGAGAGACGTCCTGCCCGATGTTCAGTATTCGGTAGCGCTCCGGATTGTGGAAACGCCGAACCATCCATTAATTAGACGATGTAAAGGTTAAAAGTTTCGTTTCGGCAAGGACAACGCGATCCGTCCAGCAGGATGGTACCTAGTCTCCTGTCTTGGCTAATTCTTGACAGTTGCTTCCTTACAGCGGCGCACCTTGTCCAGAATGACATCCGCCGTGGCTTTCCAAACGAACGCTTTGGGTTGGTCGTTCCAGCTCGCGAGCCATGCGTAGATGGCGCGTTCCAGTTCGTCGACGGAATGGAAAGTGCCGCGACGAATCATTTTATCGGTGATGAGGCCAAACCAACGTTCCACCTGATTGAGCCAGGAACCGCTAGTCGGCGTGAAATGGAAGTGGAAACGGCGGCGCTTCCGGGGTTTGAGCCAGCGCTGGACAGCGGCACTCTTGTGAGTGCTGTAGTTATCCAGAATCAGATGGATGTCGAGTTCCGGGGTGACCTCCTTTTCCAGTTGGTTGAGAAACTTGATGAACTCCTGGCCGCGGTGCCGCGGCCAGCAACTGCCAATGACTTTGCCGTTCAGGATGTTGAAGGCGGCAAACAGCGTCGTGGTTCCGTGCCGCTTGTAGTCGTGGGTCTGGCGCTCCGGTACTCCTGGCCGTAACGGCAGCAGGGGAGCGGTGCGGTCCAACGCCTGGATCTGGCTCTTTTCATCCACGCAAAGCACCAGGGCCCGATCTGGCGGGTCGACATACAAGCCCACCACATCCCGCACCTTCTCCTCGAATTTCGGATCGTTGGACAATTTGAATCGCTCCACCCGGTGGGGTTGCACGTCGTAACGCTGCCAAACCCCATGGACCAGCGTACGGGTAACTCCGAGATGACGGGCGAGAGTACGCACGCTCCAATGAGTCGCATCCGGCGGCCTGGTCTTCAAGGTGGTATCCAGAATTCGCTGCTCCAACTCAGGGGTCAGCACCCGTCGCGAGCGCTTGCGTTTCTGCCGCTGCCGTATTGCTTCCACGCCGCCGCGCGCGAACGCCGCCCGGGTTGCGATCACGGTCGGGCGAGATAAACCGGTCTGCTGCGCAATGGCGTGATTGGGGACGCCTTCCGAAGCCAGCAGAATCACTTGGCACTTTCGCGCCAGCCTCTGCGGTGTGATGCCGGCTCGGGCGAGCGATTCCAACACATGCTTCTGATCCGGTGAGAGGGGCATAGCGGTTGCCGGGGTAAACATACCCCAGCACATCACGAACCGCGTTAGTTGTCAATAATTATGACGGACAGGACACCAGCTCAGAAGAATGCGCAGCGCAACGCAGCATACCGATTTTCCTCGGAAGAGGAACGGCTTATTTCGCCGGTTAGCGCCGCTTCGTTTGCAGGCCGCGCACTGCAGAGGCCGAAGGGCTTATGGCAGGCGCGGACGGTGCGCGCACGCGGGAGTATTGAGGCAGTAGTCGGCAATCCGCAAACGATCGACGGGGCGGCCGCCGATGACATGCGATTCTACTATGTCAGCAACATCGGCTTGAGTCACGCCGCCGTACCAGACAGCTTCGGGATAGATCACGACGGTGGGACCATGCTCGCACTGGTCCAGGCATCCGGACTTGTTGGCGCGGACTGTGGCGGGTATTCCGTTCAGGGCCAACTGAGATTTGAAGGCGCGCTGAAGATCGGCTGTGCCGGCCGGGTCGCAGCAACCGCGGGGATGTCCGTCGGGGCGCTGGTTGGCGCAGACAAAGATGTGTTTTTCGAATTTCGCCATGGGAACGATAATTACGCTCTTAGTTCGGCGATTGCACGCGGTAGTTTCGGAATAAGAAAAGGGCCACGCACCGGCCCCGGACTCATCCATTGAGGAGATTAGAGCGTGGACTCGATCTCGAATCCCCAGGCTTCCAAAAGGGGCTCGGGAATGTACTTGGAGTTCTTGTTCTTGCGAGCCCACTCGCGCAAACGAGTCGAGCGAATGTATTGGTCAGGGGCCAGTTTGAATTCCTTGACCACCTGTTCGAATTCGGTGATGGTGGGAACAACCGGACCTATGGGTTCCGGCTTTCCCCAGTTCGGATTGCCGCGTCGCTTTGCCATTTTAAAGTTTCGTCCTGCTTTCTGGAATGAATTCCTGCTCGGAACTGCTCCGCCGGTATTACCAATATATTAAACTCGTTCCTAAGTCACTGGATTCAATGGCACCCAGAACATATGGTCGGCCGCATAATCGGGCGCATCCGGGGGGTGTGAGAACCACACTTAGAACACTACAGCGAGCCCTCAAACGGGTTCAGTATATCTCAGTTTTGACCCTAAATTCAAGGAAAATGAATACCCGGCAACTGCTCGAAGTGTAGGATCTTGATTCCAAGTCAGTTATTTCTATCTTTCTGAAAACGAGTTAGTTGGGAGTGGATTCCTGAGTGGAAGGGGGCAAATCAGGCGAGAATACGTTGGAAACTGTAGGAGAAAGGGCCCCCATTTCCACAGAAGGCCCCCAGACAGCGCGCCGGCCGGTTGCCGACGGTATCCTTATTCATGTCAATAGGTTGCAGAAAGGACGTTGGCTGTGCTCGATGAGCGCCCTCTTCCAAGGCGGCTCGTGCGGTCTATTGGATGACGGTAATGGTGGCTCCATTGGAGCTTACGCCACCCGATGTAGCGGTGACGGAAGAAGTACCGATGGCGGCGGCGGTTGCCAGTCCGGTGGATGAGATGCTTGCGACCGAACTCGGGACCGAAGTCCAGGTAGCGATGCTGGTGACGTTTGCCGTGGTCCCGTCGGCGTAGGTAGCGGTCGCGCTGAACTGTACCGTGGTGGGTCCGAGGGAGAGGCTCAAGGTCTGGGTCAGCGGGGAGATCGTGATGCTGGTGACTTGTTTCTGGGTCACGGTCACGGAGGTGGAGGCGATCACGCTTCCGCTCTGGGCCTTCACGGTGGCGGTTCCGAGGGCGCCTGCGGTAAGCAGGCCACCGCTGTTGATGGAAGCGATGTTGGTTGGAGTCGAACTCCAGCTGACCTGCGATGTGACGTCCGCGGTGGTGTTATTACCGTAGGTGGCGGTGGCTGTGTATTGCTGGGTCACGCCCGGCTGGACGGAAGCATTCTGGGGAGCGATAGCCAATGCCGTAATGCTGTTTCCGCCGGGGAAGAACTGTCCGCAGCCCGGACCCGCCATTAGCAGTGCAAGGACAAGCGTGACTCGCGTGATCGACCGAGGATTCTGCACAAGCCCTATCGTACCATTCGCGAATCAGCTGACGGGAACCTTCAAAGTCCCCCGGCAGGCCAGATTGGCCAGTTACGACCGGCCGCGTCCGAGAACGCGTCGACACGAAAAATCGGCGACGGAACGATTTTTCTGTACAAGGTGGAAGAGGCCATTCGCATCCGCAACCGGGAGCGCGGTGCGGCGGCCCTGTAACCCGAGCCAGCGGGGCTGCGGCTTAGTGGCGTCAACTTCGCATAGCTCGCGAGCTGAAGTCCCAACGCTAAGCGACTTCCAGCCACGGTCGATGGTTGATCCGGAATTCGGGGAGCGTGCTGTACTTCACGCTCCCTTTTTGCTGCATTATTTTAAGGCGTCCGGCTGTGTCAGCTTGAGCGCGGGAACCTCCTGCTGTCTTACCAGACTATTATAGGCTGGGACGTCGGTGGAAACGATTGCCTGCCACTTTGTCATCTGCTCGCTCAGTTGCTTGCTGAGCATGTCGAACACCTCATACGACTGCTGCGTCGGGGCTGTCGAGGCGCTGCCGACTACGCCGCCCAGAGCTACCAGATGGTTGTTCAACCGGACAGGGAAGTTGAGGACGTCTTGACCGCTCTTGGCTTTGGTCTGGATGAGCACTTCCTCCACTTCGGTCAGCTTTTTGTTCAGTGATTTGCCGGCGTCGACGATTGCCTTGCCTTGCGCATCGGTGCCGGCATGCTTGTTGACGGCGTCGATCTGATCGCGAAGACTGCGAATCTGGATGATGGTGTCGTCGGTCTGGGTGACGGCATCGCGGATCTTCATCAGCAAGTCGAACTGCTTGGCGAGGTCAGCCTGAGTGACCGTGAGCCGCGGGTCGGCGGTGATCTCCAGGGGCGCGGTGTAGCTCCTGCCCAAGACGGTGAGCTTGACCTGGTACGTGCCTGGCAGCGCCACCGGGCCGTCGGTGTTGCCTCCCCATAGCGGAGCTTTGGGAACTTTGGTTGCGGCTTCGTAACGCAGATCCCAGACGAACCGATTCAGACCAGCGTCGGCGGGCAGCGTACCGCCTCCGCCGGCGCGAGCGAAGAAGTCTTCCTCGTCGTCACCTCCGCCTTCTTCTTTCTTGGGGAACTTACGGATAGTCTTACCCGAGGCATCGAGGATTTCCAGGGTGATTTTTGGAGGTTCGTTTTTGTCTGCGTCAGTCTTGCCCGCGTCAGCTTTGGCCTGATCGCCGGTCGAAATTGCGCCGTCTTTCTTGTCCGGCTTCTTCAGGGAATTCTTCAGCCAGTAGTTGATGATGGCTCCGCCGGGCGGGTTCTTTCCGACGCTGCCTCCTCCACTGAAGGGTGAACCCTCGAAAACCGTGTGATTGGCCGGCGCCGGGTCGAACAGGTGCGCTTCCTGCTGCGGAATCGAGTCCTTGTACTGCCGCAGGGGAGTGATGTCGTCGAGAATCCAGAAGCTGCGTCCGTGAGTGGCGACGACGAGATCGCTGTTCTTGACGAGGAGGTCGTTCACCGGAGACATCGGCAGATTCAGTTGCATCGGCTGCCACTTATTGCCGTCGTCGAAAGACACGTACACACCCTGCTCGGTCCCGGCGAAGAGCAGGCCGGGCTGACGGGGATCGGTGCGCACTGCGTGAACGTAGTTGTTGGAGGGAAGCCCGCCGATGAGTTTGGTCCAGGTCTTGCCGAAGTCGGTGGTCTTGAAAATGTATGGCGCGAAGTCATCCATCTTATGGCGTTCGACCGCTATGTAGGCCGTTCCTGCGTCGCGCGGAGAGGCTTCGATCAGGCTTACGGTGCTCCACTCGGGGATGGCCTTGGGCGTGACATTGTCCCAGTGTTGGCCGCCATCGCGGGTGAGATGGACGAGGCCGTCATCGGTGCCAGCCCAGATCAGGTCCTTTTGGACCGGCGACTCAACCACCGAGAAAATCGTGCCATAGACTTCGACACCGGTGTTGTCTTTCGTGATCGGTCCGCCTGAAGCCGCTTGCTTCGCCTTGTCGTTGCGCGTCAAGTCGGGGCTGATGGCGGTCCAACTCATCCCGTGGTCAGTAGTTCTGAACAACACTTCGCCGGCGAAATACAGCGTCTTGGGATCGTGCGGCGAGAAGGCGATAGGCTCGGTCCACTGGAAGCGGTGGTAAACGTCGGCCGCGGCCCATCCGATAGGATTGATTGGCCAGGGGTTCACAGCCTGCTCCTGGTGAGTGCGGTGATCGTAGCGAGTGATCTCTCCGCCATAGGAGCCGGCGTAGACGATGTTTGCGTCGGTCGGATCGGGCGCGATGTAGCCACTCTCGCCACCTCCCACGGGGTACCAGTCGGAGCGATCGATGGAGCCGTCGAGGCCTGCGCTTGCGATGGCAACGGTTGAATTGTCCTGCTGCGCCCCGTAGACGTAGTAGGGGAAACGGTTGTCGGTGGCGACGTGGTAGAACTGCGCAGTGGGCTGGTTGCCCTCGCTGGTCCAGTTTTCGCCGCCGTTGGTGGAGACAGTCGCGCCACCGTCGTTGCCGTTCATCAGGCGCTTGGGGTTCGTGGGATCGATCCACAACGCGTGATTGTCGCCGTGGGGAACGCGCAGACGCGTGAACGACTTGCCTCCGTCGTTCGAACGATAGACGGCGGTGTTGAGGATGTACACCGAGTCAGCAGCTTTTGGATCGGCGAAAATGTGCGAGTAGTACCAGGCACGCTGGCGAAAACGGTGGTCGTC
>Ga0210406_10004237_pt1 | contig 15454 bp, 13 predicted proteins | sample IncBWC30MmetaG_FD_155454 | JGI IMG/M metagenome (GOLD analysis project Ga0210406, IMG submission 155454) | Forest soil microbial communities from Barre Woods Harvard Forest LTER site, Petersham, Massachusetts, United States - Inc-BW-C-30-M | ecosystem: Environmental > Terrestrial > Soil >... | reverse complement strand
AGGCCGGCGAAGTCGGAGTTACATCTATAATCCTACGCCGGTTGGGAAAGGCATGCAATCAGAGCAGATCACCCGGACAGACTCGCCTCCCAAGCGTAGCTTGGGTGCTTCATTTCTTGATTGTGGAGCTACTTTCAGCCGACTTGGATATCAGTAGCAGGCCTTCAGCAGCATCCACCGGCCTGAGGGACAGCCGCTCGTCGTGGCTCTCAGTCGCCTGCGACAACACCACTTCCGTTCGGAAGTAATATGTCTTCCCCGCTTCAGCAGTCAGATCTGCCGCGCCACTCAGCCTTTGTCTCGACTTCAAGCTGGATTGCCAGTCGGCGCACACATGATGCTCTCCCGGTGCCGTGGGAAATGACAGGTACGAAGCACCATGATTTGCGCCCACCCAAGTCCCATCCATCCCAACGCGCGTCGTGACCTTCACTTCGCCACCTTCCGGCTTCCCTTGAACTATCACGTAAACCAGTGCCTGGCCCGGCTCCGGCTGCTTCACGGCATGCTGATTGGAATCTGTCTTCACACTAAATTGCGTCTTACTGGGACCGCACCCCGCCGCCGCTATCAGATCTGTGGTTTGCGCTTGACCCAGTGTGGGTGCCGCCAACAGAAGCGCCAAAAACAGCAACTTGGGCATGATTCCCTCCGCGATCCTTAGTTTCCTTCAATTGCAATTAGCATTCTAACCATAAGACGCCCAACTGGCGGGATCAGTTTCTCAAATTCACGCACGTGCGGCCGAACAGCAAACCGGACGTTTTTCGGTGAGCACACCAAGAACAAGATCGTTTTCAACTTGTCCACTGGCCTGTGCCGAGTGTGATAAAGTCTGCTAACGCCATGCGAATCTTTATCTTGGGTGCGGGCGCGACCGGTTCGCTGCTCGCGCAACTCCTGGAACGTCAGGGACATGTGGTCTGCTGCGGGGATCGCGACCCGGCGCGCGCGCGGCGCTTTCTGGGCAAGAAATCGGCCATTCCAATAACCATCGTAAATGCACGGAATTTGCGCGCGATTGTGAAGGCGGCGAAGGGTTGCCAGTTGATCGTGAACGCGTCGGCCTCGGTGTTCAATGAAATTGTGCTGCGCGCGGCGCTGCGTCTTCGTGCTCACTATCTCGACCTCAGCTCCCACCTGAGAAAGAATCCTTTCAAGCCGGAGCAGGTTCGCTATAAAAAGAAGTTGGAGGAAAAGCATCGCGCGGCGCTTATCAATACCGGCGCGGCTCCGGGGCTGACCAACCTACTGGTGAAGCGCGCGGCGGAACTTCTGGATGAAATCCAGTCGGTTCACATCCGCCTCTACGAAAGCACCGAAAGCGACGACCCGATTTCACAATGGTCGCCGGAAGTTTCCTTTGATGAAGCCATTTCGCACCCGCGAATCTACCGCGACAAGAAATATCAGCTGACGAAGCGTTTTTCGGAGCTGGAGAAATTCCGTTTCCCCGAGCCCATCGGCGCGGCCAACGTGGTTCTGGCGGCGCAGGATGAAGTGGCTACGCTGCCGCACTACATACCGATGCGCGAACTCGACGTGAAGATTGGCGGCAACGAGTTTGACCGGCTGCGCCGGTGGCACAAGCTGGGAATACTTTCGAAATCGCGGGGACTGACACGGCATCGATTTCCGGAAACGTCGTCACCCCGGAAAATCGCCGCGCTGATCCGCCAGGGCGTTTTGCAGAATGCGCGGTTCGCGGCGTCCGTGATCGTGATTGGAGTAAAGCATTCTCCTAGAGAGGACCAGCGGCTCTCCATTCGCAGCGACGTGATTTTTCCCACGCTGTATCAGATCCGGCGGCAGGGAAAGTTCAACACACCGGTGGCTTACGCGACCGCACATGTGGCCGCGCAGTTCATCAAGTATTTCCCGCGCGATACCGAGGGCGTGTTTCCGCCGGAGGCGCTGCCGGTGGAGGTGCGGCGGGCGATTCTGGCCGGGGTGAAGAAGAGCGGCGTGAAGATTATGCACAAGGTGACGACGCTGAAGCCGTCCGAGGACGAGGGCGAATTGTAGTGGTCCCGCGTCGGGGGCGATATTGGTGGGGCAAGGCGCCCGCCTCGGAAGGCGGCCGCTACAAAGGCAAGCAGGTCCACCTGAAGGTGGACGCTACGTGGGTTGCTTCAGCAGCAGCGGTTGGGGCGGGAGTATTTGCGGTTCAGCTGTTCGACGTAGAACTCGGTGGCGGATAGCGGCTTTTTCGCAGGCTGGCGTTCGGCGCAGGCGAGGTAGGTTTCGTAGGCGGAATCGCCGCTCCATTGACGCAGGCCGCGCCAGAAATCTCGCGCCGCATTTGCAAATTGCCGCCAAAGTCTTTGCATCAGTCGCCCTCCGCCCATTGTGTGGCAACGTACGGCGTTTCCTGCAATACCGGTTCTTTGCCGCGGCTGAGGATGGCGTACCACTGCGCCAGTGCTTCCACGAGCAGAATCAGGATCATTGCGGCGAGCACTGCGGTGACCGCGGCATCCAGGCGAAGATTGAAGATGAGCCGCTGGGTGTCCGCCAGCTTTGCCGCCGCGATTTTACCGGCGGCAAGCTGAGCGGCCATCGCGTTTGCCTGGGCCAAAAACCCGATGCGCGCGTTGGCACTGAAGATTTTTTGATAGCTCGCGGTCATCGTGATGATCACCAGCCAAGCCATCGGCAGAAGTGTCACCCAGATCCATTTTAGCCGGCCCATTTTCAGAAGAATCGTGGTGGCCACCACCAGCGCCACGGCGGCGAGCAGTTGATTCGAAATGCCAAAGAGCGGCCAGAGCGAATTGATGCCGCCGAGAGGATCGATCACGCCCTGATAGAGAAAATAGCCCCAGGCGCCGACGATCAGCGCGCTGGAAATCAGAATTCCGGGCATCCAGTTCAAGCGGCCCATGGGCTTCCAGACGCGGCCGCCGAGTTCCTGGATCATGAAGCGGCCGACGCGCGTTCCGGCATCGAGCACCGTGAGAATGAAAAGGGCTTCGAACATGATCGCGAAGTGATACCAGATGCTGAGAAGGCGGTCGCCACCTATGGTGCTGGAAAAAATCTGTGCCATGCCCACGGCGAGCGACGGAGCGCCACCTGCGCGGTTGAGAAGAGTTTGCTCGCCGACAGCGTGCGCCAGACCGGTCATCGTGCTGCCAGCGAGCGGATAGCCCCAACTGGAAATCGTGGCCGCGGCGGCTTCCGGCGTCGCGCCGACGATGGAAGCGGGGCTGTTGATGGCGAAGTAGACGCCCGGCGTCATCGCGCACGCGGCGACCATGGCCATTACGCCGACGAAGGATTCGAGCAGCATGGCGCCGTAGCCAATGAAACGGGCGTGGCCTTCACGCAGAATCATTTTCGGCGTGGTGCCGCTGGAAATCAGGGAGTGGAAGCCGCTGATCGCGCCGCAAGCGATGGTGATGAAACAGAAGGGGAAGATTTTTCCAGCGAAGACGGGGCCGCTGCCGTCCACGAAGCGGGTGAGCGGCGGCATCAGCACTTGCGGACGCACCAGCAGGATTCCGGCGGCCAAAGAGAAAATTGCGCCGGCTTTGATGAACGCGCTGAGATAATCGCGCGGCGCGAGCAGCAACCACACGGGTAGCGCCGAAGCTGCGAAGCCGTAGGCGATGATCGCGAAGGCCAGGGTGACGCCGCCGAGGGTAAAGACCTTCGCCAGAGACGGCGACTCGGCAACCCATTGACCAGCGACAACGACGAAAAGCACGAGGGCGACGCCGATCAACGAGGCTTCGAGAACGCGGCCGGGGCGGAAATAGCGAAGATAGACGCCGAGCAGCAGGGCGATGGGAATGGTCATGGCCAGTGTGAACGTGGCCCACGGCGAGCTTTTCAGGGCGTTCACCACAACCAGCGCAACGACAGCCAGAAGGATGATCATGATCGTCAGCACGGCAAGCTGCGCGATCAGGCCGCCGCGTTTGCTGACTTCGTCACGAGCCATTTCGCCGAGAGTTTTCCCATCGCGCCGGATCGAGCAGAACAGAATCACAAAATCCTGGACGCAGCCGGCGAACGCGGCGCCGGCGATCAGCCACAACGTGCCGGGAAGATAGCCGAACTGGGCGGCGAGAGTGGGGCCGACCAGCGGCCCCGGCCCGGCGATCGCGGCAAAATGGTGGCCGAAGAGCACCCATTTGTTGGTGGGGACGAAATCACGGCCGTCGTCGCGGCGTTCGGCGGGGGTGGCGCGGGTGTTGTCGAGAGCGAGCAGTTTGGCCGCGATGAACGCCGAATAGAGGCGATAGGCCACCAGGTACGAGCAGGCCGCGGCGAGGACGAACCACGTGGCGTTGATGGGCTCGCCGCGGTGAAAGGCGATGGTTGCCAGCGCGACGGCGCCGAGAGCGGCTACGGCGGTCCAGAGTAGGATCTGCAAAAGTCGTTTCACGGTTGCTCCCTTTAAGAGATTCGCGATTACGGGATGCTTGTGAATTTCAAAAGCGGATAGACTTCGCGAAATATTTTGGACAACTCTTTTGTGAAGCCCGGCTTTGTCGCTTCGCCAGTCTTCATTTTCCGGCGCACGATCCAGCCCTGGATTCTCTTCCAGTCTTCCAGGCGAACCGGCCAGCCGTCGTGCTTCGTCCAGTTCCCTTTTTCGGTAGTGTACCAATAGCTGTCGAATTTCCGGCCGAGGCGGCGCTTCTGTTCGGCGACCCAGCGAGGTTTTTCGGCGATTCGCGGCTCTGCGATCAACGCAAGTGTGGATTCGCGACGCTTGGGTCCGGAGTAAATGCGGAAGCCGGCGGTGACCACATCTAACGAAAGTCCTGCGTAGAGCTGGCCGCTTTCGCGGTCGCCGGGCAGCGGCTGCTGGAATTTTAGGTACATCTGCGTTTTGTAGAGAGTTTTGTCTTTCGCGAAACGGATGTCGCGGTTGATGCGGGAAAAATTCGCGCCCATTCGACCGGTGGTGTCGAAGCGGTCGTCGAGCGTCAGAACGGCTGGGGCCAGTTCTTCGAGCAGGCGGCGAAACGGCTGGACCACGGCAGACTGGTAACGGTCGCGATGCGCGTCCATCCAGACTTTCTTGTTGTTTCTGCCGAGGTCGCGAAAGAAGCGAAACGTCTCCTGGGTAAACACCGATTTTGCTGGAGTCATTCTTAATTCCCCTTTTTGGTTGCGGGCATCAGACTACACCATTCCCAATTTGCGTCAATTCCACTATTCTCTTTGCGCGCCTGATTGGATGTGGAACGCGCGCCGAATAGCACATCACCAACTGAGGATCCCGATGACATTTCGCCAGCTTTGTTTTTTTGTGTTTGCTGCCCTTTGCTGCGGTTTCTCGAGTATGCCGGGGGCGGCACAGGAGACCAACCTGCCTGCTAAGACTTCGCCATGGAAAGCGGAGGACGTGGTGTTCGCGGAGAGCGCACGGCAATTCCGAATTTCGCCGGCGCGTCAAGGAGTGGCGTGGATCAAGGCACAAGGCGACAAGGAAAAAGATGGCGTGGTTTCGAACCTGTTTCTCTCGAGCATGGCAATGGACCAGGAAATCCAGCTCACCCGCGGGACCGACACGGTTTCTTCGTTCAACTGGTCGCCCGACGGCAAGTGGATCGCCTTTATCAGCACCCGAGCGCGGCCTCAAGCCAAGCCAGATACCGCGGCCACGCAGATCTGGTTGATCAATCCGCACGGCGGGGAGCCTTACGTCCTGACCGAACTGGCGCGCGGGCCGCAGCGGGTGGACTGGCTGGACAACGACACGGTGATCTTCAGCGCAGAAGAGGATCCGAGCGCCTACGAGCAGGCGGAGAAGAAACGGAAAGACGATTCGGAGGTCGCCGATGATGCGGACCACAAGCCGCCGGTGCGCCTGTTCAAAATCAGCGTGAAAGACAAGAAAATCACGCGGCTGACGACGAATACGGACTGGATTGGAAACTGGAGCGTCTCCAGCACAGGCAAATATGTGGTTGCGGTTCACGAAAAGAGCCTGCACTACACGTTTGACCAGAAGGTTCCGCCGGTGACGATTCTGCACAACCTGGCGGACGGTACGGAGAAGCAAATTTTCACCGAGGGGAGAATTTATCCGCGGGCCTTTTCATGGACATACGGGCACGACAGCTTTTACGCCATGGCCCCGTTTTCGACCGATCCCAGGTTCATCACCGCTTCTATCGAGTTGCTCTATTTCTATGACACATTCTCGGGCCAGAGCACGGCGGTTCCACTGGATTGGGAGAATGGCATCGGGGGCGGCGTTTCGGCGACTAGCGACGGGTTCGTCGCGGGCCTTGCGGCAGGTCATCGGTTCGAGGTAGCCCACTACATGGCGGCCAGTTTTAGCGGCGCTATGACCTGGAAGCGCGCGCCGCTCGAGGGCGACACGGCGAAAAACATCGTGCGGTTTGACGTGACGCCGGACAGCAAGGCGATCGTTTACGAATACTCGACCGCGAGCGTGATGCCGCAGCTTTACCACGCGCGACTCGACGGAAACAAACTGGTTTCGCCGGTTCCGTTTACGCATATGAATGAAGGCCTGATCAAGTCGCGGGCAATTGCGAAAGCGGAGGTGATCCGCTGGAAGGGCGCGAACAGCGACGAGGTGGAAGGCATTCTGCACTACCCCGTGAACTATGAGGCGGGGAAAAAGTATCCGCTGATTACGGCGATCCACGGCGGCCCGTCGGGTTCCGACAAGGATTTCTGGGACAACAACTGGGCGTACCCGCTGCAACTGCTAACGCAGCGCGGCGCGTTCGTGTTGCAGGTGAACTATCACGGCAGCAACAACTATGGATTGAAGTGGGTGGAATCGATCTGCTGCGGCAAGTATTACGACCTGGAAACGCCGGACATCAATGCGGGTGTGGATTTCCTGATTGAGAAGGGGTTCGTGGATGCGGATAAAGTAGCGACGCTCGGCTGGTCGAACGGTTCGATCCTTTCGACGAGCCTGCTGGTCACCTACCCGGATCGGTATAAGGTTGCCAGTGTCGGCGCGGGCGACGTGGAATGGATCAGCGACTGGGGCAACGTTATGTTTGGCGATTCGTTTGATTCTTATTATTTCGGGAAGTCGCCGATGGAAGACCCGGACCTGTATATTCGCAAGTCTCCGTTTTTCAAGATGGACAAGATCAAAGCGCCGGTGCTGATTTTCCACGGCACGGCGGACAATAACGTTCCGCCCGCGCAAAGCTGGTCGTACTTTCGCGCGCTGCAATACTACGGAAAAGTGCCGGTGAAGTTCGTGATCTTCCCGGGCGAGCCGCATGGGCCGCGCAAGCTGACGCACCAGATGCGCAAGGTCGAGGAAGAGATGGCGTGGTTCGACAAATATTTCTTCAAGACCGAGAGGCCCGCCAACGACGCCGTGAAAAAAGGCTCGCCGTTAGAAGATTTGATGCACACAAAAGCATCGGGTGGGCACATATCTTTTGGCACTGCACTCGTCGTGCCGGACATCGTCCGTCGCGGTGACCTCGAGATCGGTCGATTCGAAGTAACAGCTCTGCAGTACGCCGACTTTCTGCAATCACCCAAAAAAGATGTACACGGAAAATTGAAACCGAGTACCGTTATCGACTGTCTCGTCGCCTTGAACTCCCCCAATAAGCCCCAAAGCGGGGTCTCACTCGCCGATGCTCAGGCTTATGCAGCTTGGCTCAGCAAAGAGACTGGCCAGACCTGGCGGTTGCCGTACGAAGATGAAGTCACAAGCCTCTATGAAAACCGCGATGGCGAGAACACTCTCGACTTCTGGGCCGGATATGCGCCGAATCCGGAAGATGCGGCGAAGTTGCGCGAGGCGGCGAAGAAATTGAGTGGGCCGGCGCCGCTGCTGAAAGAAGTGGGAAACTTTCATGGTCAAGGCAAAGATGACGAAGAGCCGATTTACGATTTGGGCGGCAACGTGGCCGAGTGGGTGCTGACTCGCGACGGTAAAGGCAAGGTGATTGGCGGCAGTGCCGATTGCCCCGCCGATCCCAAAGCGACCTGCACCCCAGAACCGGAGTATGTCGGCTTCCGAGTGGTGCGCGGCGCCGCAAAGCCGTAGGGTTGATTCCGCGTGGAAATTGGGCGAGGTTTGCAAGGCGCCCGCCTCGGAAGGCGGCCGCTACAGGGGATTTGCAGAATGGTGAAGCCGTGGAATTGGAGCAAAGCGTCGGTGTTGGCGATGCTCGTGTTCATGCTGGCGCCGTCTGTGATTGGCGGCCAGCTGACGAACGACGACATCGAATTTCGGAAGAAGATGTACGTGAACAAAGCAGGCGAGCGATTGCCCTATCGCCTGTACGTGCCCCTCGGGTACGACGCAAACCGGAAATACCCGCTGCTGCTGTGGTTGCATGGCGGCGACGGCCGTGGCAGTGACAATGTGAAACAACTGAACGGCGGCAACCAGATCGGCACGCATTTCTGGGCCGGGAGGGGCGTGCAGCTGAAATTTCCCATGTTTGTGCTGTTGCCGCAGTGTCCTTCCGGCGACAACTGGTCCGATCCTGACCTGAACCAGCCGACGAAATGGCTGGAATTGACGATGCACGCGCTGGCCGAGGTCGAAAAAGAATTTTCCATCGACCCTGACCGCATTTACCTTGCGGGGCAATCGATGGGCGGCCTGGGCGTGTGGTCCACGCTGCAGGCGTATCCGGGCAAATGGGCCGCGGGGATGATTATGTCCGCGTATGACAATTTCACCGATATTCACGCGCTTGCGCAGACGCCGCTGTGGGTATTTCAGGGCGAGGCCGACGACAGTGTGCCGGTCCTGCTGGTGCGCGAAATGATGAAGCAACTCGGGAAGGCGCATGCGAATCTGCGCTACACGGAATACCGCAAAACCGGCCACGAAGTATGGAAGAAGGCGTTTGTAGAGCCTGACCTTCTGGCTTGGCTCTCCTCCCAGAAACGTGGGCAAACCGTAGAAGGCCAAGTTGGCTCTGGCGCAGGAGCCGCAACGCACTAAACTGGACTGCATGAGCGACTTCACACCTACGGAACGCACCCAGGTCAAACGGTTGCCGAAACGCGGCAAATATGAGCGCGACACTGTGTTCGCGATTCTCGATGAGGGGTTTGTATGCCACGTCGGCTTCAGCGTGGACGGCCAGCCTTACGTGATTCCGACGAATTACGGCCGCTCGGGCGACACACTTTATTTGCACGGCAGCGCGGCCAGCAGGATGTTGCGCACGCTGAGCGAAGGCGTTGCCGTGAGCGTGACGGTGACGCACGTGGATGGACTAGTGCTGGCGCGTTCAGCGTTTCATCATTCGGTGAATTACCGCTCGGTGGTGATTCTGGGAACAGCGCGGCTGGTGACCGACCTCGCGGAAAAAATGGAAGCGCTGCGCGTTTTCACGGAGCATGTGATGAAAGGCCGGTGGGACGATGTCCGCCAGCCGACCGAACAGGAATTGAAAGCGACAACCGTGCTGGCTCTGCCGCTGGAAGAAGTAAGCGCGAAGGTCCGCACCGGAGGACCGATTGACGATGAAGAGGATTACGCCTTGCCGGTGTGGGCAGGCGTCTTGCCCCTCGAAACCGTTGCAAAAAAACCGTTGCCGGACCCGCAACGAAAAAAGGACGCGCCAGTTCCGGATTACCTGAAGAACTATTCCCGCTAAAAAACGCTGAACTGCCGGAGTCAGGGATAAGAAACGAAATGAGAGTGGGCCGGCATTTCTGGCGGGCAGCGCGGCTAAGGCAACTTGCCTGTGAGTTGGGCTGTTGAGGCCACGGTCGTGGCTCCCTGCTGCAATTCAAGCAGGAGCATCCGGTTGTCGGAGTAATAGGGCTGCCCTGTGGCAGTCTGTGCGCCGGAGATCGGCTCCGGGCAGTTCAAGTATTCTTCGCGCGTGAGTCTCTTCGCTTCCGAAAGGCTCCCGGCGATGAAGTCGCGTTCGGCATCCACATTGGGGTCAATCCTGTGGAAGAGGCGAAATTTGTGCTTCACAAGATGAATCGAGACATCGTGCGTTGCCGCCGCAACCCACAGCGGGACGCCGTCCACGACGCGGCCCGTTTTCCAGATGCGCAGGTGATGTCGCCGCGCAACAATCGAAAGCGGATCCGGCAATGCGAAGGAGTAATCCTGCGCCCTGCCAAAGACGTACAGCCGGTCCATCGGTAATTTCGTGTAGTGCCCGCGCTGCCACAGCAGATGCCAGAAGATTAAACGCTTGGACTTTTCCACCTTCAGCCAGCCGGCCTGCGCAAAAGCGTCTTGCAAGTCCTCTTCCCTGGCCTGGAAGATCAGGTTGAGCATGTCGCCCTCGCGACCTTCTGCGTTGGTCACGCGCGACGGCAACATCTTGATCATCTCGCTGAGCTCGGAAACATTTCCCCGAGCGGGCGGCAAGCCTGCGATTTCGACGGCGGAATCCGTCCGCGTGTAGGCCGTGAGCTCCGTTCCCTTGAGCACGGTGCTGTCCCGGCCGCGCGACAATATAAAAGCTGGCGCGGCGGGGAGATAAATCGCCGCTGCTATGGCCATCGCCACTCCCATTCGGATCGTGTGCGATTTTCCTTTGAACTCCTTGCGCGCAACGAGGGACACGTTCTCGCCAGTCGTGAGCTCCACGGATTCAAGTTTGATGATCAAGTCGCCGCCCATTCCCAAGGGCCGCTTCCCTTTCACTCCAATGACCGACCCCTCGGCCCGAGCACCTGCACCGATCACCGTGAAACCAGCGGCTTGAACGTCCTTCGCAACGATGAAGCCGACACGATCGCCCTTGTGGGCTCGCGCCGAGGAGATCGTTTGCACCGATTGCAGTTCTACCGGGGTGCCACTTGGCAGGACGAGTTCGGCAGGGCTGGCGGGCATTCCCTGTCCGAAAAGAGCATGCGGGAGCACCAGGAAAATAGTGCACACTGATAATGCAAAGGGTTTCGTCCAGGACATCCAGTACGACCTTCCTCTAGCAGCGAAGCCGCCGCTAGCCCTTCCAGACAAATTTTCCGCAGGAACACGAAACGGTTTCCGTGGGGAGTTTCTTTTCCATAGGTTGCCGACAAACTGGACAATTTCTGCGCCACATATTCATACCTGTCATTTCTCTTGCGAATCGAATTTCTGACAAAGCCAGTCTGCGCGGCCGGACGCTGGGTGTCTGTTGCAATACGCACACGAGTCAAACTGTTCCTTAGTGAACAGAGCGGTGCTCCGTATGGCGGGGGACGGTACTGTTTGGTAGAGTAACGACCGCGGAATCCGGTCGTTCCCGCGGAGGGCAAAATGTCGGAAGAAAATGTGGCTTTGGGGAGGCGATGGTTCGAGGAAGTGTGGAATCAGAGAAAGAGCGAATCCGTGCAGGAGTTCCTGGCGGCGGACTGCGTGATGCACGGAATCAGCGAAACCGGCGAGGACGTTCGCGGGCACGAAGGATTTCTGGCCCTGCATGCAAAGCTGCTGAGCGCGTTTCCCGACATGCAGTTCACGCTGGATGATTGCTTTGGCTCCGGCGACAAAATCGTGGTGCGCTGGACGGCTACGATGAGGCATACCGGGGCGGGCTTGGGAATCGACGCGACTGGTGCGGAAATCAAGTTGCGCGGGATGGGAATCGCGCGGATTGCCGGCGGCAAAGTACAGGAAACCTGGGATAACTGGGACCGCATGACGATGTTCGAGCAGATTGACGCGGCAGCGAAGGCGAAGAGCGCGGGCGTTTAAAGTGGCGGGTTAGGGCTAGGCTTCGACCGGCTATTTGGCTGTTGCTCCGGAGAAGGCGGAGGCGACTCCGAGCGCGATGAGAGCGCCGCCGGAAACTTTGCGTTGCGTGCTGCGCAGCCGGACGCTGCCACGGATGTGCTCAGCGAAGGTTCCTGAGACCAGGGCCCAGACCGAGTCGCTCATCCAGCCCATCAGCGCGAAGAGAACTCCCAATTCAAAGATCTGGAATGTGGCGTGGCCGCGAGCTGGATCGACGAATTGCGGCAAAAACGCGAGGAAGAAAAGCGCGGTTTTGGGATTGAGCAGGTTGACCATGACTCCCTGGCCGAAAACCCTGGACAGGCTTTGCGGCTCGCGCGAAGGATCGAGCGTCGCCGCATCTCCGCTGCGCAAAGTACGGACGCCCAGATAAATCAGGTAGGCCGCGCCGGCGTATTTCACGAATTGGAAAGCCGCGGCGGAAGAGACCAGCAGAGCGGAAAGGCCCAGCGTGGCAGCCGCAACGTGAAAGAGAGTGCCGACCGCAATCCCCATTGCCGAAACCAACCCGGCAGCGCGCCCCAGACCGATGCTACGGCTGGTGATGTAAAGCACAGCCGGACCTGGAACCAGCAGCAGGAGCATGGCTCCGGTCATAAATAGAACCAGTGATGAAGGAGCGATGAGCATCAGGTTGGAAATCGCGTTGGGCTAGTGGCAGCCGCAACCGCCACCGCAGCAGCCGCCTCCGCCACCGGAGAAGCCTCCGGAAGGAGATGACGAGCCGGAGCCGTTGCCGGCCGTGGCAAAGACGGAAAGCTGGATCGCGGCTTTCTTGCTGGAACACTTGGGGCAGGAGATTTCCTGCTGCTTGTTGATCACAATCTTCTCAAAGTGTTCTTTGCAGTCTTCGCAGATGTATTCGTAGATGGGCATGGACGTCCTCGGTCGTGGTTATCTCATTGATTATAGCAATTTGTAGGCTGAATCGGGGAGTGGGAGCTGAAGTCCAAAAGGCGCCCGCCTCGGAAGGCGGCCGCTACAGGGGTGAACCGCGAAATCAGGCGCTGAATCTTTCGGCGGCGCGGGCTTTGGCTTTTGCGGCTTCTTCTTCGCGATTTTTTGGTGGGGCGGTGGTTTCGAGGGATTGGAGAAGCCGGGTGGATGCAGCGGCAACTTCATCGATGGCGGCGAGGAACGCAGCTTCGTTGGCCTTCGAGGGTTTGTTGAAGCCGGTGATTTTCCGCACGAATTGTAGAGATGCAGAACGGACCTCTTCCGGGGTGACTGGCGGAGCGAAGTTGTACAGGGTTCGGATGTTGCGGCACATGATGGAGACTCCTGCTGTCATTCTGAGGCCATCCTACGAGGATGGACTCAGAAGCTCGAATTCGAAGTTCAGCAAACACATTACGTTGAGATCCTGAGCCTATCCTCGTCGGATAGGCTCAGGATGACAAATTTTGCCTGTGGTTGGGGTATGCGCGCAATAGCCGCGTGAAGAAATTCCAGTGTCGTCCGAACTGCTGGTAGTAAAACAACGGCCCCGGTTGCAACCGGGGCCGTTTTGAGGTTGTGGTTGCGCTTCGAAAAGCCTCAGGCCTGAAGGCCTGAGCTACAGGTGCAACCCTCGGAATTAGTCGCCGGCTACGGCTTCGGCGGCGGCTTCCTTGGACTTGGGAGCTTCGTTGCCGTTGCCATTGGCCGGAGCGATGCCGATGGGCTTGTTGGCGTTGGTGAAGTTTGCCGGAACGGCCTTGGCGATGTCGGAAACGGTGCCGATCTGAACGACTGTCGGCTGCGCCTTCTTCAGAACCAGTTCTTCGTAGATAGCGCGAACACGGGCCTGCTCTTCCAGAGCGGCCTTGCGGCGGATGCGGTTCTCTTCGGCCGCGGTCAGAGGAATGTCATGCTCCAGGTGGCGAACGCGCGCGGCGTCATCGGCGTCAATGACCAGCGAATGCTCGTAGGAGCCGAGGTTGACGCTCTTGCCTTTGGCGTAAATCTCGTGCTTCCCGTGGTTCTTGTACCATTCGGCCACGGTCGCGTTCTTGTGCATGTTTTCGATGATGTTGCGCCATCCCACTCCGGTGTTGTACGCGCAGAAGCTGATTTCGCCTTGCTGCGTGCCGTAGGGAATGATGCACATTTCGGTGCGGCGGAAGTCGTAGTTGAAGAGATCCTGGAACCACATGCCGGCGATGAACAGGAAGTTCCACGGGTCTTGCGCGCGGCGCTTCATGGCATCTTCGTAGGTGCGTTCCGGGGAAGTCTTGCCGTACTTGCTGGTGGCACCCTTGGTGAGCGCCCAAGTCTTGTCGAACTTCTTGAAGAGGTCCCAAAGCTTCAAACCCTTCGGCCCCTGGAAGGGGTGATAGTTCTTCAGGAGGGCCATGGCCATCATGAAGTTGGAGAAGCTCTTGCCGCGAGCCGCGTCCGTAATGGCGGTGACGTCCCTCGTAAGGCTTTGCGCGTCCAGGAAGCGTGGAACCGGCGCCCACTCCTTGGTTTCCTTGTTGATCATCAACGCGGTGCCGACGCCGCAGTTCGGGTGGCATCCGCAGGAGAGCGAACCCCACTGGGATTCGTTGCCCTTGACCATGTCGGCAAAGCCGGCAAAGGTGCTGATGAAGGAAATGGGGAACCAGTCGCGGGTCGGCTGAATCTTGCCAACCTGGTTGCTGACGTCCTTCGCCAGATGCGAAAGGGTGTAGCGCTGGCGGAGGCGGCGTTCGGGAGTAATGTCCTCGTCGCGGCCGGTGAAGGAAACCGGCTGGAAGCTGACGAACGAAATCTTCTTTGGATTTTCCATCGCGAATTTCACGACGGAGCCGACCTGGTCGTTGTTCACGTTGTTGACGATGGTCACGACCAGCACGATTTCGATGCCCGCTTCGTGCAGGTTTTCAATGGCGCGCAGCTTGACGTCGAACAGGTTGCCGATCTGGCGATGGCTGTTGGCGTCGTTGCCGATGCCGTCGAACTGCAGGTAGGCGTAACGCAATCCGGCTTCGAACGCTTTCTTCGCGAAATCCTTGCTCTTGGCGAATTCGATGCCGTTGGTGGCCGCCTGGACCGAGTTGTATCCGACCTTGCGAGCGTAGCGGATGGCGTCGAAGAAATACGGGCTCATCGTCGGCTCGCCGCCGGAGAATTGTACCGACATCTGGCGGCGCGGCTTGATCTTCACCGCGTTATCGAGAATTTCCACGATTTCGTCCCAGCTGAGTTCGTGGACGTAGCCGACCTGGTTGGCGTCCATGAAGCAGGGATCGCACATCATGTTGCAGCGGTTGGTAAGGTCGACGGTGAGGACGGAGCCGCGGCCGTAGCGAACGTTCGAAGAGCCGTGCTTGTGCAGGCCTTCGTCGTTGTGCGCGGGAATATCGCGGCCGGGGAACTGCTTTTCAATCCACTTCAGGAAGTCGGAGTCAATGGCCATCATGTCTTCATAGTGGCCGTGCAGCGGGCAGTCCTTCACCATCCAGACCTGGCCGTCGCGCTCGATGATCTGCGCTTTGATCTCGCCGACCTTCTCGTGCATCAGGTCGCGCCAGTCTTTTTCGCCCTTGATGATGGATTCGCGGGCTTCTTTTACGCAGGCCGGGCAGAGCGAGTCTGTCTGGCGCGGAAAGCCGAGCGTGGGCTTGGTCTTTTCCCAGGACTTCAGCAGCGGCTTATCGGACCACTGCGGGGTGACCGAAGGATTCGGATTCTTCTTGTTGAAATGTTGAATGGTATCGAAGGTGATAGCTGCGGTCTTGCAAAGCACCCAGTCAAGCGAGCGCAAAATCTGTGTGCTAATCGTATTGGACATACAGCTGTAGCCTA
>Ga0210406_10004235_pt1 | contig 15457 bp, 12 predicted proteins | sample IncBWC30MmetaG_FD_155454 | JGI IMG/M metagenome (GOLD analysis project Ga0210406, IMG submission 155454) | Forest soil microbial communities from Barre Woods Harvard Forest LTER site, Petersham, Massachusetts, United States - Inc-BW-C-30-M | ecosystem: Environmental > Terrestrial > Soil >... | reverse complement strand
ATTCCGCATGGCGGCAGCCGCGGGCTGGTCGATGTCAAAAGCCGCTGTAATTTCGGGATGCCTCAGCTGGACGATCTGTGCATGGATGATGTCGCCCCAAAATAGGATTTTTTGTCCCTTTGACGAGAATTCATAGCCGGTGTGTCCCGGAGTGTGACCATGCAATGAAACGAGCTGCACCCCCTCCATGATCGATTCGGAGCCGCTGAACGTATGCCACTTGCCCGCCTTGACGTAGGGCGCCGCGATGGCTTGCGCGCTCTGGAAGAACGGTTGCACATCCTTGGGCGCATTGGCGGCGATTTCCGGAGACAGCCAAAAATCGCTTTCGGCCTTCGAGACGAAGACATCGGCGTTGGGAAAGACGCGCTTTCCGTCCTGAGTGGTGAGGCCGCCGACGTGATCGGAGTGGAGGTGCGTAATCAAAACGCGGTCGACCTCCTCCGGTGTGTAGCCTGCGCTGCGCAGGCTGTCCGCCAAGCGGCCGAGAGCTCCCCCGCCGTACCACGTGCCGGCACCCGCGTCGATGAGGATCAGTTGCTTGCCGGTGTTGACCAGGAAACCGGTGTCGCCCACGTCCAGCAGGTGGGGATCCTCATGCAAGGCTTTCTCGACGCGATCCATCGTCACCTTCTTTCCATGCAGCCAATGCGGATCGAATGCGGCAGCGCCATCCAACAGAGCCGTCACTTCGAAATCGCCGACCTTCATCCGGTAGAAACCCGGCACCTGATCGTGGTGCTGCGTTGCGGCCGCCAGGGCGGGGTTCGGTCCGGCAACGGGGCTGGCCAGCGCGACCAGTAGGGCGGCGGCGAAGAGCTTCAAATTTCCTTTCAGCAAGTTTCTACTCCCAAGATGAGTCAAAAGTTGACGCTATAATCATTGCGATCGCAATGATTGATTTACGCTATAATGGCGGTCGCAATCTTTGATGTCAACTAGAATCATTTGAGTGAGGTAGTCCATTGAAAGTCACTAGGGAAAAGGCCGCCGAGAATCGCGCGGCGCTGGTGGAAGCGGCTGCGCACCTGTTCCGGGAGCGCGGCATCGACGGTGTCGGCGTCGCGGAGATCAGCAAGAAGGCTGGACTGACGCATGGGGCGCTGTACGCGCAGTTTCCGTCCAAGGAGGCACTGGCGGCGGAAGCCTTCGCGTCCGCCCTCAAGTCAGGCTCTGAGCGGATGATGGCAGCCCGGGATGGCCGCCCCTCCACCCTGACTGATTTCCTTGATGACTATCTGTCTTTCGACCACCGCGACAACTTGGCAACGGGCTGCCCAATGTCGGCCAGCGCCAGTGAGGTCGCGCGGCAGGACAAGGTCGTCTGCGAGCGCTTCATGGAGGGGTTTGAGCATTTCGCTGCTCTCATGGAACATGGGCTCGGCGTCTCTTCCGTCAAGGCCGAGAATCGACAGCGCGCCCTGGCGATGATGGCGGCGTTGATCGGCGGCGTCGCCGCGTCCCGCGCGGTCGCTAAGACGGACCCGAAGCTATCGAATCAGATCCTGCTGGCCGTCCGGCGGATTGTTGGCGAGGTCGGCGGAGAAGAAAGGCACGTCGATGGAGCGCGAGGGAGGGCGCGGGGGGCAAAAAAGCGTGTGCGGCACACGCGCTGAAGCCGACGCCACAACGTTGCGTGATCCGGTTCGAAACATAGTAGTCTCTTTGACCGGCGTGATCGCTGCAATCGCATTCGGCGCATCGCAAATCAGCCGAACACGGGGAGTATCACGTGAAAGTCATGACATGCGGTGAGGCCGTGATGAAATTACTCTCGGCCTATGAGGTGGACACGGTGTTCGGCATGGCCGGAACGATGACGGTCGAGCTGTATCGCGGCATCGCATTTGCTGGGGTTCGCCACGTGCAATGTCGCAACGAGCAAGGCGCCAGCCTCATGGCCGATGGCTACGCGCGCGCGACCGGCAAGCCCGGCGTTTGCACGATCATTGCCGGCCCCGGCGTCACCAACGCGGCGACCGGCATCGCCCAGGCTTACTCCGATTCGCAGCCCATGCTCGTGCTATCCGGAGCGTGCGCCACACTCACGCAGGGGAAGGCCTGGGGAGCGATCCACGAACTCGCCGACCAGGCTGCGGTTACAGCCGGATTCACCGCGTTCAGCGCCATGATCCGATATCCGGAAGAGCTGCCGGAATTGGTTGCTCGTGCCTATGCGGTGTTTCGCGGCAGCCGGCCGCGTCCGGTCCATCTGTCGCTGCCTCGGGACGTCCTTCCGGAACCCGTCGAGGACGAATGGAAGCCGCGCCGCGCCCCGTCCTTGCCGATGCCCGATCCGGCGGCCATCGACGAGGCCGCGGAGCGCCTCGCGCAGGCAAAGCATCCTCTGATTCTCGTCGGCGGCGGCGCGGTCGGCACGCGCAATGCGCTGACTGCGATCGCCGAGTGTATCGGGGCTCCGGTTCTTTCCACCAACGCCGGCAAGGGGATTCTTCCGGAATCCCACCCCTTGTCCCTGGGCTGCTCGATCCTGCAGAAATCGAGCCAGCAGGCTCTTGCCGCCGCCGACGTGGTGCTGCTGGTTGGCTCGCAAGTCGGTCAGGGCGACCACTTCCTGCCAAAACTCGATATTTCGGGCGATATCATTCGGATCGACATCGATCCCAGGGAATTGACATCGATGTATTGCGCGGCGGTACCCATTCAAGCCGACGCCCGTGCCGCGATGCTCGCTCTTTCCTCCCGCCTCTCCGGCCGGAAGCCGACGAAGCATCGGTCGGAAGGCGAGACGCGGGTCCGGGATATCCTCGCGGGCAACCTCGCGAACATGACCGACCTCGAAAGACTGCACGCGCGGGTATGGAAAATACTGCGTTCGGCGCTTCCTACGGACGCAATGGTGATGGGCGACGCCTCGCAGATTGTGTACACCGGAAGTTTTGCGATGCCGATGGAAATGGAGCGCTGCTGGTATTATTCCGGCACTTACTGTTCCCTGGGCGTCGCCTTGCCGATGGCGGTTGGCGCCAAGATCGGGGCGCCGCATCGGCCGGTGATCGCTGTCGCGGGCGACGGCGGGATCATGTTCACGGTCAATGAGCTGGCCACCGCGGCGCAAGAACGCCTTCCCCTTCCGGTCATCGTGTGGAACAACGATGCCCTCAAGGAGATCGTGGACCAGATGGACCGGCGCCAGATTCCGCGCATCGGCGTGGAGCCCAAGAGCCCGGACTTCCTGCGCTTGGCGGAGAGCCTCGGCTGCCATGCCGTTCGCGCCGAGAGCGCCGATCATTTGGCGCAATCCGTGAGGGATGCGCTCGCCGCGGATCGTCCGACCCTGATCGAAGTTCGACAGGACAGCCCGTGGCTGATGGCTTAGCCGACGGCGGGATTTACGCGACCGCGAGCGTCCCAGCACGCTCGCGTCGGTTGCACCGGGCTCAGTCCGGATGCAGGGCGCGGGGACGCCGCACCGGGTTCTGGTCGTTGATCTCGTCGCGCGGCCGGTAGGGCCCCTCGAGGAAAGCCCTGTCCCCGGCATCGAGCCGCAGCCCCAGCGCCTCTACGGCGACGTCGAGGTGTGCGGTCTTCGCGGCACCCACGATCGGAATGTTGTGGTTGGAGCTGCCCGCGACCCAGGCCATCGCCACGTGTGCCGGACTCACACTCTGGCGCGCCGCCACCTCCCGCAGGCGGCGAGCGATCTCCCGATCAATGTCGTCGCCGAAGTATTCCTGATAGACGTCGTGGGCCGCGCGCGCGGTCCGGCCGTCGCGTGCGAGGTAGCCGCGCGCGAGGGGACTGAAGGTCGTGACGGCGATGCCCTGGTCCCGGCAGTAGGGGAGCATCTCCCGCTCTTCCTCGCGATAAAGCACGCTGTACTGGCACTGCATATTGACGAATGGCGTCCAGCCGTTCATCGCCGCCACGTGGTTCATCTTCGCGAACTGCCAGGCGTACATCGTGGACGCTCCAAGGTAGCGCACCTTGCCGGCACGGACCGTGTCGTGCAGCGCCTCCATCGTTTCCTCCAAGGGCGTGCCCGCATCGAAGGCATGGATCACGTAGAGGTCGACGTAGTCTGTACCCATCCGCGCCAGCGACCTGTCGATCGCGGTCGCGATGTGTTTGCGTGACAGGCCGCGATCGTTCGGGTCGTCGCTCATGGGGTAGTAGACCTTGGTCGCGAGCACCAGACCCTCGCGTGCGCTCATCCTGAGCAAGTTCCGGCCCACGACCTCCTCATTGCGACCGGAGGAATACCAGTCGGCCATGTCGAAGAAGGTGATGCCGAGGTCGAGGGCGCGCCGCAGGATGGGAATCGAATCGCCCTCGTCGAGCACCCAACCCTTCCAGGCGGAGCTGCCCATCGACATCGTGCCGAGGCAAAGCTGCGACACCTTTAGGCCCGTCCGCCCGAACCTGATGTAATCCATGCGTAGCCCACCCAGCCGTGCGGCCTGATTCCACGACGATTTTGCGTTCCAGCACGGGTCCGGCGACCCGGCGGATAGGAAGGATAACCGATCTTTCCGATCAGGCGGCTCTGTATATGTGTACCGCATTTTTTGCTGCCCGCTGTATCTGTTATCCGACTCCGGCCTAGGCAAGATAGAAGCAGACAGATTTCGACGCCGCTTTTCTAAATGACGGGTATCCCTCATGCGAATTGCCAAACCACTCCTTCTCGTCACGACGCCGTTGGGCCTGCTGGACGGCTTTTATGAATGCTACAAGCTCGCCGGCGGTCTGCTGGTTTTGATGGCCGCGATGGTCGGTGTCATGGTTGCCGCGCTCGGTACGGTGGTAGCCACCATTCGGCGCGAGCAGCGTGAAGCCAAAACGGGGCCTACATGAAACCACTGATAGTCCTGACTTTGCTGGTAATCATCGCGAGCTTGGGCAAAGCACTCTTTTCGATGTCATCCGGCCCTGAGCACTCGGCGCAGGTTGTGCGCGCGTTGAGTTGGCGCATCGGATTGTCGGTGGCGCTATTCGCGTCCTTAGTCGTTAGCTATCACTTCGGATGGATCGCGCCGCACGCCACGCGTTGATGCGGGCACTGGCGGCGAACGGGTTCACGCCGTATTGTACCGGGCGTGAAGCTCTATCGCGCCGTAACGCAAGAACTCAGCGAGATGATACGCGGCGGATCTGTGGCTGCCGGCGATCAACTACCATCGGTTCGCTCATTGAGCCGATCGCGCAAGATCAGCCCCGCCACCGTATTGAAAGCCTATGAAGCGCTGGAGGCAAACGGTCTCATCGAAGCCCGGCCACGTTCAGGCTACTACGTTCGTGAACACCAAAAGCAGCCGATTCCGCCCCAGACGTCGCGACCCAAAGCGAATTCCACACGTCTCGATGTCAGTGATTTAGTTTTTCAAACCCTCGAGGCGTCGCGCAATCGAAAGGTCGTGCCGCTCGGCTCTGCCTTTCCAAGTCCAACGCATTTTCCCTGGCCGAAGCTGGCACGATACCTTGGAAGCAGTGCCCGACACCTGGATCCCTGGAGTACCGTCGAAAGCCTCCCTCCCGGAAGCGTCGATCTGCGGCAGCAGATCGCGAAGCGATATTTGCGATTGGGCATGTCCGTCGGCATCGAACAGATTGTGGTGACTGCGGGGGCTCTCGAAGCCTTGAATCTCGCATTGCAGAGCGTGACCCGTCCCGGCGACACGATTGCAATCGAATCACCGACGTTTTACGGCTGCCTACAGGCCGCACAACGTCTCGGGCTCCAAGTAGTCGAAATCCCGATGCACCCCACCGAAGGCCTCGATATTGAGGCGCTCAGGACGGCGATCGCCAGATTTCCAATCCGCGCATGTTGGTTCATGACGACACTGCAACATCCGACAGGCGCCACTCTTTCGCAAACGCGCAAGCGCGAATTGGTACGTCTGCTGGCTAGTCATGACATTCCACTCATCGAAGATGATGCGTATTCGGAACTGCAGTTCGCATCAAAGCCGGAGCTGCCGGCGAAGGCCTTCGACCAGACCGGCTGCGTTCTTCATTGCGGATCGTTCAGCAAGTGCCTCGCCCCCGGATATCGTTTGGGGTGGGTGGCCGCCGGCCGCTATAGCGCCGACTTATCGCGGCGAAAAATCGAGGCATCGATCGCTACGAGCTTGCCCGTCCAGCAAGGAATTGCTCAGATGCTGCGCCGTGGCGGCTTCGACGCTCACTTGACGAAGCTGCGGCGTGACCTGGCCGCTTCGCAGCTCGCCGCGATGGAATCCCTGCAGCGATATTTCCCCGCCGGTTATCGAGTTGCCGCGCCTCGCGGCGGCTATTTTTTGTGGATCGAATGCGCATCGCAGGTCGATTCTCTCGATGTCCATCGACGCGCGCTGGACATTGGCATCACGGTCGCGCCGGGTCCGATATTCTCCGCTCGACAACAGTTCAAGAATTATCTGAGACTGAATACCGGTCATCGTTGGAGCAGCGCAACGGCTCAAGCTATCCAGACATTAGGAACCTTATTACGACGCTATTGAGGGCACGCGCGTTCATTCAGTGTCGAGGAAGGCCGACACGTCGTGCAAGAAGGCATCCATTTGGTCGACGAAGGTCATATGTCCGCTGCGTCCGAGTATGATCACTTTGGAATTCCGGATTGCCGCGTGAGTCTCGTCCGCCGTAGCGGTGCTGACGAGATCATGATCGCCCAGAATGATCAAAGTCGGCATCTGCAGATTGCGTAATGCGGGAACGAAATCGAAGCCCGTCAGATTACCGTCGATGTGGAAGTCGCTGCGGCTCCCCCACATTTCGTTGAGCACGTCCCAGCCAATGGGCTCGCCATGGTCGTCCCATTGCGGGGGCCGCCCCACGTACTCGTAGGACGCTTCGGCCTCATCCGCCAGCTTGCGATAGTCCGGCAACTGGGCGCCATCTGCGCCAATGATGCCTTTGAGCTCCAGTGCGTCGATCTGGGCGCGCAATGCGGGCGCGAGAGAATCCTTGATGAGCTTGAAATCCGCGTTGATCCGTGACGCGCTCGAGCCCGTGCTGGCGAGGATCAGCCGTCGTACGGTCGACGGATACTTGATGGCATAGGCCTGCGCCAGTATCCCGCCGAAGGAGTGCCCCATCACATCAACGGTATTCAAGCCCAGTGCGCGACGCACGGCATCCGCATCGCAGGCCAAGTTATCCAGAGTGTAACCTTTGAAATTGGCCAGCCGCTCTGAACGCCCGGACCCGCGTTCGTCCATGAAGACCAGGCGATGATGCTTGGCGAGCGGCAATAGATAAGGCAGAAAATATCCGTGCGGCGCGCCCGGACCGCCGTGAAGCACCATGAGCGGCCGCCCCTGGCCGATGGTTTCGTAATAGACGATTGCTCCGCACGCATCGACGAATCCATCGCGCCTATCCAGCAGCGCCGCGGACTCTGCGGCAACGCAAGGGTAAGCCGCCGCGTACCCGGCGATGCAGAGGATCAGCGCCAGAATCGTGGATCTGAATGACCCATTGCTCGAACACCGGTGGCTCACGGGGGCTCCTTTTATTTAGAAATGCATCTTAAGGTCGATGCCTACCGTACGGGGCGGCGTCGAAATCTGGGTCGCGAACGTATTGCCGAAGCCGTATGGCGTTCCCTTCAGGATCTCCAAGATGCCGTTCGAATTCGTAAGATTGTGCCCATAGAGCGATAGATCGTAGTGCCCGGTGCGCACTCCTACCGCGGCCTCGAGCGCGCCATAGGCGGGCCGCACCGCGTTGTAGGCGAACCCCGCGGGTACATTGCCCAGGTGACTCCAGTCGAGACGCAGATACCCGGTATGATCGGCGATCACCGCGGTATATTCGCCGCCGAGATTGAATTTCTGCCGCGGCACACCGGGGACCGCTTCTCCGGCCTGCGCCGCGGCGGCTTGCAGAAACGGCGCATCGATCGAGGTGAACTCGGCGTGATCGTAAGAGCCGCTTGCGCTCAGCAACAGCGATTGGAAGGGTTTGAAATTGATCTCCGCTTCAACCCCCTTGCTCCGCGCAGCGCCTACATTCGCGACGAACGCGTAGCCGCAGCCGGGGTCGGTGACCGCTTGCTGCACATTCTTCCAATCGATTCGGTAGGCGGCGACATCAATCGATAGTTTGCGGTCCAGGAACTCCAATTTCGCGCCCAGCTCGTAGTTCCATACGGTGTCGGGCTGATACAGCGGCGAATAGGCGTTGTTCAGCGTACAACCGATTCCCGTAGGAAGCCCGACGTTGGGACCGCCAGGTCGGTAGCCCCGCGCCGCCGTTGCATATACCGTGGTATCGTCGAGCGGGTGATACGTCAAGACCACGCGAGGACTGTTGCCGCTCGCTTTTGCGTGTACCAAGGGCTGACTGGGTGCAGCAAGCACGCCGCTCTGTACGTTTTCCAGGCTGTCGCGTAATTCATAGTAGCGTTCACCGGCGGTAATCTCGAGGCGCGGCATGATCTTGTAAGTCAGATCCACGAAGACCGCCGTCTGTTGATCGATGACCGATTGGTCAAAGCTATATAAATTGGGACCTGTCGTTTGTCCTATGGCGCCGGCAAACGCTTGGCTGTTCGTCGACTCCGTCGAATGCTGGCGGTAATGACTGAAGTACGCGCCGGCGACCCAGCGCAGGGCTTGCTCGGTCGGAGACGTTAAACGCAGTTCCTGAATGAAACCGGAGTTGCGCGACGTGTCGAAATCCGTGCTGGGATAGTTGGGGGGAGAGGGAACGCCGAATGCCGGCGCGAGATTGGCCCAAAAGAGCGTGAAATCGCTCTGAGTCTGCACGTCTCGAGAAAGCGCCGAGGTCGAGGACATGAGCGTTGCAAAGTCGAAGTTGTAGTCCACTTGCAGATTGCCGACTTCGAGGCGACTCGCTTGCGGGCTCCGGTAGGTTGCGGCCGTCGTGAATTCGGGCAAGTTGCTAAAGTAATCCGAGTTGTTGCGCGCGTCGACTACCGAAATCATGAAGGTGGGCTTGATGGTCAGGGCATCGGTCGGCTTCCACAGACCGATGATTCGACCGCTCTTGAGATCCACATCGTTGATCCGTCGCGCCGTCACCGGGAGGTCAGGCTGCGCAAGACCGTAGTCGCCGGGAGCCGCTCGATTGATGTAACCCGGTACATGCTCGAAGGCGCCGACGACGCGGACTGCGGAATCGGCTGTTAGCGGCAGATTTACGGCCGATTTCGCCAGATATCCTGCACCGCCGCCATCCACGCTCGAGCCGGCGACTTCCGAGTTTACGGCGTAGGCGCTCGGGTCGGGCTGAGCGGTCAAAATCCGGACGGCGCCGCCCATGGAGCTGGAACCGTAGAGGGTGCCCTGCGGGCCGCGCAGCACCTCGACACGATCGACATCGAAGAAATCGATGTCGGGCGCACCGGCATAACCGTCCGTGCGGATGTCGAGGGGGGTCTCGTTGACGTAAAGCGATACCGCCGGTTCGAGTCCGTAAGAAGTGCCAAGCCCGCGGATTGTCAACGTGGTCTCTCCCGGACCCAACACGTCGAAAGAAAGGCTAGGAACGTACGCCGCCAGATCCGCGTTACCCTGCAGACGCATCTGATTGAGCGAATCGCCGCTGAGGGCGGTGATGGCCGCGGGCACGTCTTGAAGGCGTTCGGCCCGACGCTGCGCCGTGACGACGATTTCGCTAAGAGAATCGCTGGAGGTTTGCGCCGCCGCCGTCTGGAACGTTAGGAGGCTGGCAAATGCAAGCGCCGAGCAAGTGAACTTCATGACTCTCCCGTGAACAAGATCAATGCTGTTCGAAAGCAGCGCTTCGCCCCACGACGCGCGAATACACCTCACCGCCGTAGCGCACACCGGGCTTTCTGTCGTAGCTAAAAAGCGCAATGACGCGGGGGGTCTTGCCCCGCACCGGCGGTACACGGTGCAGGGCACGGCGGCCGCAGAAGAGCAACAGCGTTCCCGCCTCAACTTTGATCGAGCGCACGCCTTCCGAGCGGCCGTCAATTGCAGCGGCGACGGCTGGATAATTCTCCGCGCCGTCGTCTCGGATATTCGGTGCGAAGTCGAAAGTCCCTCCGGCTTCGGGGGCCTGCAGCAAAATGGAGACGACGAAATCGTTGAGATCGAAGTGCCACCCGTGGGTGTCTCCTTCGTACATCACGGTCGACGTACACGCCATCACCGGATCGGCCAGTTGGAAAAGAGCGGGTTCACCGAGCATTTGCGCAATTCGCCGCGTAAGGGTCTCATCGCCGTACAGCGTCCGTAGTTGTCCTGTTTTGGGCAGTACGTCGGTTGCGACCACAAATTGGCGGCTCTCGTGTTTGCGCCGCCGCACGTGATCGGCAGGGTATTGCTCGAGCGTCGATTCTTCGTACGCGCTGAACGATTGTTCTCGCCGGTAGGCGCGCGGCATGGCATCCAGCACTTCGTTCGTCATCGCCTCGGCCACTCCCGGACGGAGGAAGCCGGGCAGACTCGCGAAGCTTGATGCCTTCAGTTGAGCCCTGCAGCGATCGGCGATGGGAACGAATGCTGTGTCATCGCGAAGCGGATAGCGCTCCAAGTCGACCAACGCGGAAAGAGACATCAAATCGGACATTGCCAATCCTCCATCTGACACGACTTAGGATCCACATACGATGCTTTTCTTGTATTTATATTCGATATAAAGACAGGGAATGCTAGAGATTTTGTAAGAAGTCGATATAATTTTGATATGATGACATTGCGACGGTCTCTTCCGCCCCTGAACGCGCTCGTCGTATTCGAAGTCGCCGCCCGGCATAAAAATTTGACGGCGGCGGGTACCGAGCTATGTATCGCCGCATCGGCGGTCAGCCGTCACGTCGCGGCGGTCGAGCGCGAAACCGGGCTTACTCTCTTCAAGCGCCACGGTAACCGCCTCGAGTTGACTGCGGCCGGCCAGCGCCTCGCGGATGCGATAGGGGCTGGACTCGGTCACGTACGAGATGTGCTGTCGTCGCTGAAGCAGCGGGAGACCAATGCGACATTGACTATCGCATGCAGCCACGACCTCGCCCAGAATTGGCTTATGCCGCGATTTCGCGAGCTTGCCGAGCACCTCAAAGATCGACAGCTGCGCGTCATCACCGCAGCAACCTACGAGGGTTTCGATGCTCCCGATATCGATTTGTCGATCCGTTTCGGCGATGGGAAGTGGGCTGGCTTTAAGGCCGTCCACCTTTTTGACGAAGAAGGGTTTCCGATATGCGCTCCCGAGCTGCTTGCGAGACATCCGGAACTCCTGAACGCTCCACCGCACGTGCTCATGAAGTTCCCTCTGCTGCGACTGGCGAGCGAGGAGACAATCGGGCTCAAGTGGGCGGATTGGTTATGCGATCAGGGCGTGAAACTGCCCATCGTCACGGGCCCGATATTCCCCACATTCTCGCTTCTGCTGTTGGAATTGGTGGCCGCGCGAGGCATTGCGCTGGGTTATAAGCACATCATGGATCAACTGCTCATCGATCGGCACATCGTTCGGATTTCAAACCGATCGATCAGAACCGGTTTGGGTTTCTATGTTGTGTATCGGGAACCGGAACCGATTGCAATCGAGACACTCATTCATGTTTTTCGCAAAGGGCTCGACTCGCAAGACATCGATCAGAACATCACAAGCGATGCTTGACGAATTCGCCCGCCTTCATGATGGCCATCAGGTTCCGGCCATCCTGAGCGAGCACATCGATGTGCGTGAGCGGATCCCCGTCAACGATCAGTATATCGGCGTAGCACCCCGGTTGAATTCTGCCGAGCTTGGGTTCCATCAAGATCTCGGCGTTCACGGAAGTTGCGGAACGTAAGATATTTGCCGCCGATTGGACTTCGCGCCGGACCGTGAACTCACGGGCCTGGTGGGTATGGAGATGCCCCAAGAGATCCGTGCCAAAGCCGATCTTGAGGTTCTGGCGATCCATGATTTCCAGGCCGCGCAGCGAGCTATCGCTCACTTCCTTGAGCTTGGGTTGAGCCCAAGCCGGCAGCAAGCCCGACTTTACGTCCTCGAGCAACGCGCGGACAATGACCGTGGTCGGCACCACGTAGGCGCCGGCCGCTTTGACGGCCGCCGCACTCGCCTCGTCGACGAGCGTCGCGTGTTCAATGGTTCTGACTCCCAGTTTTGCCGCTCTTTCGATGGAACTCGGCGGGTGGCAATGAGCGGCCACGTATTTGCGGCGGCGGGCGGCCTCTTCCACCGCAGCCGATACTTCAGCGTCAGAGAATTGATCCATCCAGATCGGATCGCTGGGCGATAAAACACCGCCGGAGAGCATGATCTTGATGCAGTGCGCACCGCGGCGCAGTTCCTCCCGGGCTGCAGCACGCACCGCATCGACGCCATCGACGATCACAGCGACCCGGCCGTCCGCAGAGCATCCACACGCTCCGATGCTGCTGAATGGGTCTCGGAAATCGCCGTGTCCGCCCGTCATCGACAGAACCCGTCCGGCAAAGAACACCCGAGGCCCCTTGATGAGACGATCTTCCACCGCGCGGGCGATTCCAATGTCGCCGCCGCCCACATCGCGCAGCGTCGTAAAGCCACAGTCGAGCGCGTGACCCAGCATCTTGGATGCGTAACTGGCCACGTAGGTCAGCGGCTGAGTCTCCGTGTCGGCGACTCTGAGGCTGGACCCCAGGACATGGCAGTGCGCGTCGATCAAGCCGGGCATCAGGGTCTTGCCGCGGACATCGATCACGTCCCCTGCGTTGGCAAGATCCAGCTTCCGCTCCACCGCCACGATGCGATCGTTGTCGACGACGACCGTCGATTCGTCCAGATATGCGGATCGGGTACCGTCGAAGATTTTCGCATTGATAAAGCTTGTTCGAGCCATTTCATCCCTCCAAGGCGGCAGCATCCGCTGCACCGGACCGCTGCACCAATCGTGACGGCGTCTTCGACAGCGTCGCCGACCATATATAAAGTGTGATGCCGACAACGCTTGCCGCCGCGCAGATCCAACCGGCAGATCCCAATCCGAACGCTGGCAAGACCACACTGGCAACGCCCGCGCCCCCGGCGAGCCCCAAGCCGTCAGCCGCCGGCACGACCGCGCTTGCCCGACCGCTCCTATCCGATTGCGCAATGACGGTGAACTGGAACGGGAATGAGGCGCACCATGAGAAATAAAAGACGCCCGTGGAGGCGATGAAGCCAACCGACGAATGCACATGGAATAGACTCACGATCGATAGGATCTCGATCGCCAGCAGCGTCAAGAGCGCAAAGCTGGGGTTGACGCGATGCGCCATCGCCCCCACCCCCAGCGCACCGGCGAGTCCCGCAAAATTGAGCAGCGTCAAGCCTTCAGTGACGCCGGCAGCCGGTATCGATCGATATGCACCGATAGGCGCAAGATACGTCCACAGAGCGCCCTGCCCCGCGAAGAAAATAAACAGGGCAATGATGGCCAATATCGCAGCCATCGGGTACGAGCCCAGACCCCGGGGCCGGATCTCGGACGGCGGCAGCGGCGAATGTCGCGGCAACAGTGGGCATAGCGCAAATCCCAGCACGGAGGCGAGAATCAAGACCAGGTACGGCGCACGCACTCCCTGGGTATCGATAAAGTGCGGAATGAGGGCCGTCGTCACCGCGGCCAGACCCACTTGCCCACCGGCGTACACGGCGAACGCACGGCCCGGACTGATGGCTTTGGCAAGACACATCATGCACAAAGCGCGGATGACTCCGCCGCCCGCACCGGCGATTGCACGCGCCAAGATGAGCGAAGGGAAGTCTGCGCTCACTGCCGTTGCGATGTTCCCAACGACCATGACACCAAGCCCAACGACCGCAATGGCGCGCAATGTCCATCGAGGCGAGGCCCACAGGAACAACCCCGTGCCCGCAACTTGGGCGAACAACTCCGTGGCTGCCACAAGGCCGGCTTGATCGACTTGGAGGCCGGCCTGCTTCTGCCACACCCCGACGAGCACCGGTAAAATCGCAGCCACTGCCGTGGCCAGGAGTCCGAGCGCTCCCGCAGCCCAGAACGTCGAAGTCGACGGCTGCGCCGGGTAGCCGGCAGCCGAGTCCGTCATGGTCATGGTCGGTCCCCTAAAGCGCACGGACACCCCCGCCGCAGTTGTCGGCACCACGCCGAGGCATTCTCTGCTGCCGCGAACCGTATTTAGCAATCATTTGAGCGGCCATATGCAACAACATTATTCGCATCGAATGGATGATTTTTCGGCACGGAAGACTCGCTGCGGCCGTGCCATCATCGCGGCGAGATCTCGATGGCTCAAAAGGTAGGTGATTTCATGGACAGGCGCAGCTTTCTGCAAACATCCACGTCCTCAGTGCTGGTCGCAACCGTTGCTGCTGGTTCGATTCGAGACGCCAGGGGCGCACGAGCGTCCAGAGCACCGGGGCCTGAAATATTTTTCACCAAAGATGAATACCTTGCGCGATGGGGACGGGTTCAGGCGGCGATGGCCGCGGCGGGGCATGAGAATCTGCTCGTGTGGCAACGGTCCGCGAGTACCTACGATAGAGTGGGTGATGTCTACTGGCTAACCAATTTCTATACGCAGGGAACGGGCCAGGACCCGCTGAGCGAGGAGCTCGATGAACCCTGGACATTCGCCGCCGTGCTGATTCGCAAAGGGCATGAGCCAGAGCTGCATATCGGCCTGACAGATGAGGAAATCGACGCCTCGAAAATATTCTGCGGCAAGCTGGTCAGCCATACGCCGCACATGACGGCAAAATTCGCCGAGTATCTGCGCGCCGAGCACATCGAAGGGCGAGTGGCCGTGGTGGGTGACGATGTGCTCCCGGGAAAGTTCGATCGTATCCTGCGGCATGGCACGCCGCAGATCGAGTGGGTTCCGGATGAAGCTTTCCTTGAAGGGCCTCAGATGGTCAAGAGCCCTCGCGAGCTCGAAGCCTATCGGATTGCCGGCACTCTGGTGACCAATGCGCTGACCTCGGCCATGGAAGCCATGATTGCGGGAGAACGGGCATGCGAAGCAGCTGCTCGCGCCGCGGCCGTCATTATGCGCGGGGGTGGAGGGTTTGATCGCATCTCGATCAGTCACGGTCCTGCGATGATGAAATCGCCGTTGAGCTACGACTTCTATGGCTACAACATGAACGCGCCGGATGCCGGGGACACGTTCGCGATATGGATCTACGGTCCTATATTCGCGGGCTATTGGATGGATCCGGGCCGAACCGCTGTCTGTGGAAAGCATCCTACGCCCGCGCAGAAAGCGCTGGTCGAGAGCTGCGCCAAGCTCGTTGATGACATGGTCAAAGCGGTTGCGCCTGGCATTACGGCACGGGACGTCGGGGTTCGGTGGGCCGAGATCGCGCGCAAGGGAGGGCTCGACGAGCGGGCGGGCGATAACCTGTTTGGCCATGGTCTCAGCACCGGCTTCCCATCATTCGTCCTTCCAATGGGCGACACCGATATCGGACCGTTCGGGTACAAGCGCATGAAAGGGCCTCTCAAGCCGGGCATGGTCCTAACGGCCGAGGCGTTTCAGAG
>Ga0210406_10004234_pt1 | contig 15459 bp, 15 predicted proteins | sample IncBWC30MmetaG_FD_155454 | JGI IMG/M metagenome (GOLD analysis project Ga0210406, IMG submission 155454) | Forest soil microbial communities from Barre Woods Harvard Forest LTER site, Petersham, Massachusetts, United States - Inc-BW-C-30-M | ecosystem: Environmental > Terrestrial > Soil >... | reverse complement strand
GGAGAGGCGCTGCCAAGCAGACGGCGAACCCCGTCTACCAGCAACTCCCGAAATCCACCTTCGAAGGCTATCGGCAGACGCGCTCCGACAACTGCGAAGTGCTCGCTATCATCAAGGGCAATCAAGGCGCACAGGAACTCAAGCCCAGCGAAGCCGGCGAGATCATCCTCGACCACACACCCTTCTACGCCGAATCCGGGGGCCAAGTCGGCGATCGCGGGTGGTTCTACTCGGACGATCACAACACCGTCGTCGCCGAGGTGACCGGATGCTACTACCCGGTCCAAGGCGTCCGCGCGCATCAGGTCATTGCCAAGCAGGCAATCCGAGTTGGGCAGAAAGTGGACGCCGTTGTCGACACCGCGATTCGTGAATCGACCATGCGCAATCACACGGCCACGCACTTGCTCCAGGCCGGGCTGCGCGAAGTTCTGGGCAAGCATGTGAAGCAGGCGGGATCGCTGGTCGCGCCCAACCATCTCCGCTTTGACTTCTCGCACTTCACAGGCGTCGCCGAGGAAGAGCTGCAAGATATCGAGGACCTGATCAACAAAGAAGTCCTGCGCAATGAGCGAGTCGAGGTCATCGAGAACCTTCCGATTGACGTCGCGATCAACGAGTATCACGCGATGGCGCTGTTCGGTGAGAAATACGGAGACAAGGTGCGGGTCATCAAGATCGGAGATTTTTCGACGGAACTGTGCGGCGGCACGCACACAGCGCAGACCGGCGAGATCGGGCTGATCAAGATTTTGAAAGAGGGAAGCGTGTCGTCGGGCGTGCGGCGCATCGAGGCCGTGACCGGCGAGGGCTCGCTGCGCCACTTCCGCAAAGATCACGAACTGGAAAATGTCGTGGCTAGCCTTGTTGGGTCCACCCTTTCGCAAAAAACGCGAAAGGATGGGGCACCCTCAACCAGAGAGATAGCGGCTTCTCCTGCCGAAGCCTTGAAGCTGGAACTGGAAAAAAAAGACGCCGAAATCAAGCGATTGGCGCGCGAACTCGACCAGGCGAGGATGAAGTCCGCATCGTCGAGCACGGCTAACATCAGCGAAAAAGTCAAAGAAGTTCGCGGTGTCAAAGTGCTTGCCCATCGCGTCGACAATCTCGAACGCGCACAACTGCGGACACTGGTCGATCAACTGCGCGACAAACTCGGCTCGGGCGTGGTGGTGGTTGGTTCGGCGGCAGACGGAAATGTTTCTCTGATTGCGGGCGTCACCAAAGATTTGACCAGCCGTATTCAGGCGGGGAAAGTAGTGGGAGCGGTGGCGGAGAAAGTTGGCGGCAAAGGCGGCGGGCGTCCGGACTTGGCCGAAGCGGGCGGAAAAGATGCGGCCGCGCTGGACTCGGCGCTGGACTCGGTGTACAAGGTCGTGGAAGCGCTTTTAAGCTAGACGTCCGTGGTGGTACCCTGTGCCCCCTGTGGTTAAGACTTTTCTCCACCACGGGGAGCACAGAGGACGACAGGGGACCACCACAGAGGAACCCGCGAGGCCCACAATGGATGATCGTATCCATTTCATCGAGCATAAGGGCAAGCAGATTCTGTTTTTCGACTTTTCGCATGCCAATGCGCACGAGATGCAGCTTCTGCTCGAACAGGTGCGAATCACGGTGGCGCAGCACGCACGCGAATCGCTAGTTACACTTGCCGATCTTACCGGCGCCACCGTGGATCACGCGGTCGCCACCAAGACCAAAGAAGTCCTGACGCTCGACCGGCCATTCGTGAAGAAGACCGCGTGGGTCGGCGCGGAGAGCATCCCGCACGCCTTTATGGAAAACTTCCAGAGTTTTTCGCAACGCGAGATTGTGACCTTCAAGACGCGGGAAGAGGCGATGGACTGGCTGGTGGGGGAGTAGGTCTCAGGTGGCAGGTGTCAGGTCTCAGGATAAGCAAGAGCTATCTTTACATGGCTATGTCAGATAGCTATAATCGCAATATGCAAGTCAGCGTAGCCGATGCAAAGAACAAGCTGCCGGAATTGATTAAAGCGGTCGAGGATGGGAAGCCCGTAACTATCTGCCGCCGCGGTGTGCCGGTGGTGGACATCGTGCGCACAAAGAAGCCTAGCGGTAAGAAGCGGGTGCTGGGGACGCAGCGGGGAAAAATCCAAATCCTCGACCCAGACTGGTGGAAGCCGATGACCGACGAAGAAGCAGAAGATTTTATCGAAGGTCGCGGATAAGTGCGCCTGCTACTCGACACCGCGACCTTTATCTACGCGGTCGAAACCCCCGAGCGGCTCAGCAGACGGGCAAATTCCGCTTTGCAAAGCGCAGAAAACATCCTCGAATTAAGCGCCATCTCCATCTCCGAGATTGCCATCAAAGCGTCTTTAGGCAAGCTGAAACTCTCTGCCGATACTACCCGTCATTCGATTCAAGACTTGGATATTCGCATCATGAGTTATACGATCGAGCACGCCCTGCGATTGTTTGAAGTGCCGCTTCATCACCGCGATCCTTTTGACCGGCAGATCATCGCTCAGGCATTGGCCGAGAAGATTCCCGTGGTGACGCCTGACGACAAATTCAGGCTGTATAGCGGAGTCAAGATTATCTGGTGACAGAGTCTCAGGTGGCAGGTCGCAGGAAAACCTTTTCGCCGAGATTCACCAATGGTCTGGAGGGTACGGCTTTCCCGGACACCTGAGATCTGCCACCTGAGACCTGCTTTTTCTCAGCTTCTCCATCTCAGAGTCACCGGCCCGCTCATCGGATGTCGAAACTCCCCGCCGTTCTTTTTCACTTCCAGCATTGCGTTCTTCAAACCGAAATACCACTTGGCGGGACGGTCGGCATCGTCGATCAGCATGAGGTGCGGATTGTGTTTCAAGCCCTCAGACTGCAGTTCCATGGTGCGGCGGTCCTGCTCGACGAATTTTGCGAAGACGAATTTCAACAACTGTGGGCCGAAGGGAATCCAGCGAAACAAATTCCACGCGGCCACCACGTCGATGCGGCACTGATTGCGCGTGATCGGAGTGACGGTGGTGAGACTCGAAAACCAGTATTTGCCGGCCCGAATAATTTCCGAGCGCAGGTTAGGCAGGACGAAATCGATGGTTGTGGTAATCGAATCGGCGTCGGCATAGAGGCGCAGAAGCTTGTACGGGGCGCTGTTGGAACTGGGCGTATGCGCGCTCATGCGGAATCCGTAGGGGATCGGTTCGAAGTTTTTTTGCTTCTCGTGAATGGATTTTTGCGAGCGCCACCACCATGCCTGATGGACGAAGGGACCATGTGCGGGATCCATCAAGCCGATGATGCCATGGTCGACGGAGCAAGGGAGGTCGGCGGTGAGATAAGCGAGTTTGTAATGCTCGCTGAATTTCAGAATCTCCGGAGCTGGCGTGGGAGCGGGCACGGGTTTCGAGAATCCGGCGCCCGTCGGGCCGGGATCGGGAATGAAGACCCAGATGAAGTCGTCGTGCTCTTCGCAGGGATAGCTGCCGGCGTAGATGCGGTCGATTTTCAGCGTTTGATCGGGGACGAGCGACGGAATCAACTTGCACTGGCCGGAGTGGGCGTCGAATCGCCAGCCGTGGTAGCAGCATTCGATTTGCTGGCCGTCGAAGTGTCCACAGGAAAGCGGCATGCCGCGATGAGGGCACGCGTCGCGCAGCGCAAAGGGCTGGCCTGGTTGGTCGCGTCCAATAACTAAGGGCTGTTCCAGCAACATGGTCTTGGCAAGCTGTCCGCGACGGAGTTGACCGGCCGGGAGAGCACGGTACCAGAAGCCGAAGAGCATGAGCGTGTCGGGCGTCTGGGACTGGAGTGGGGAGTCGTCAGGCATTGGACAGGTGAGGATACCGCAGCGGCTGCAAAATCAAAACTCTGAACCGCCGAGACGCGGAGAACGCCGACAAATGGCGAAACCTTAGCCACCAGGGACACCGAGATGCACTAACGAAAATCAAGAGCTAGAACCACAGGGGACACAGAGGAACACAGAGTGACACAGGGAAAATCAGAACTTTCACACTCTTGGAACGCGACGAAGCTATGCGCGCCGCCCGGAGTGCAGGCGTGTTCTTAATTGGGCATAGGTTTCGCGTGCCACCCCAGGCTCCTCTATGTGGGTGAGGAAAAGCTTGCGCAGGGCGGCAGTAGTCAGGCGGCCCTCAAGGTAAGCATCGTAGAGATCGTTGCCGGTGAGATATCCGAGCTGCTCGGCGGCGTATTCGTACTGGCGTCCGGTGAAGGCTGGAGCTTGCGCAGCACGCGAATCTTCTTCGCGATGTTCGGTCAGAAAGTCGAGAGCCCCAACTGCGTCGCCGAAGGGGAGCGAAGTCTGGTGTTCGAGGTCTTCACGCGTCACGTCGAACAAATTTGCGATGTCGGCATCGCGCAGAGCGGGACGCGCGGGGTGCAAGATGCGCGATCCGAAAAAGGCGAGCGCGTGTTCGAAGACGGCCATGTAAAAGGCGTCGTCTCTGTCGAGCGGCTGAGTTTCGGGCGCGTGCGGTGCGGTGGCTAAAGCCTTGCCATTCGAAAGATTCGGCAATCCGCGACAGGCTTGATGAAGGAAGCGGGTGGCGTCCTCGGCAGAAGATGTCATGCGGAACTCGCGCACATACACGGCATTGATGGGCGGGAGGTAGACGCTGCCGCGCTCGCGAACCTGGCGGAGGAGGGATCGGCGATGTTCAGGAGTGAATCCCTTGCGGGATAACAGGCGCCGCAGGAGCGCGTCAGAGCTGCGTGAATGGACTTCGGGCATGAGGTCTACCAGGAGTTTCGGCTGTGTCGTGTTGTGCGAGGAGTATTGGTTGATGCCCAAGAAACGCACCATGCCGTCGATCAGGTTATAGAGAGTGGGGCGGAGGTCGGGCGCGCTGTGGTCATCATCATTGCGTCCCCAGCGTTCGAGGCAGAGGCGGTAGTTCTCGTATTTTTCCAGCGGCGTGGCGTTGAAGACGCAGAGAACATTTTCGTGGACCGTCTTTCGGACTTCGACGGCTTCGATGTGGTCGCTGGCTTCTCCGGCGGCACGCCAGTAAAGGGCGTCGACGTTTTGCAGAACGGTGAGCATGGGTTCTGCGGGAAGCCGCTCCTGGAGCAGGGCGGGCAGATGTTGGGGCGCGAGGTGCGACTCGCCGAACAACACAATGATGAGCGCGTCCGGATGCCGGCGGCGCAGATCGGCAATCTTGTCAGCGGCGTGCCGGTCACGAGCTCCGATTTTTCGCAGATCTTCGCGAGGCATGCAGTCGAGCCCGTAGATGGAGGCGCCGTGGTCGCGGGCGGCGGAGAGCAGTTCGTAAAATGGAGCCCATTCGTATCCCCAGTCGAGTTCGAAACGGATGCGCTGGCGCAACTCGCCTTCATCAATCTCGCCGCGGAACCATTCGTCGAGAATGTGCTGGTCGCGGGAGAAAATGGTTTCGACCCCCAGCACTATGGGGCGCTGGTGAAGTTCGGGATCGCGTAGGAGCGAAGCGGGATAGCGCTGCGAGTTGGGCAGGGCGTGGTAGTCGCCGACCAAAACGATTCCGGCTTTCGCGATTTCGGCGCGGACATCGCTCGGGGCGAGAACTTTCTCATAGGAGCGGTAAGCCTCGCGAAAGTCGCGAAGATACTTGCGTCTGGAGGCGGGATCAATGGCGCGGATCTCACGCTCGACGCTGGCGATGGCGTGGAGTTGAGCGGCACTGCGCCGTGATCGTAAGATGCCGGTGGCTGCCATTAGTGCGTCGTTGGTCTTCGGTCGTTGGTCGTTCGCCAAGCTAACAAATTACAGATCCCCTCGCTCCGTTCGGGATGACAAGCGTTTCTCACAAGTTTCCCTCGCCTTGACTTGCTTTTCCCGCGTCCCTATCCTCAGCTTTTCGAGGCCGTGACCTGAAATCGACTTCGTGGAGCGCCAACTTTGCCTCTTCTTCCGCCGGAAAACCTGACTGTTGCCACTACCGGCGCCAGCGGATCGTTATTTCTGAAGCACTTCTTACTCGCCGTGGAACGCGATCCGCGAGTCAAGACGGTAAACTTCATCGCTTCCGACAGCGGCCTGCGCGTCATGGCCGAGGAACTCGGTGTCGAAGGCCGATCTGATCTCCTACGTCAAATCATCGGCGCGCCGTCGACAAAGATTCAGCAGCAGTCCAACACCGATATCGGGGCGAACGTGGCCAGCGGGTCATACCCTTCGGACGCGATGGTCGTGATCCCGTGCAGCGTCGGCACGCTGGGCCGCATTGCCAACGGCACGGCCTCGCGCCTGATCGAGCGCGCCGCCGATGTGAGTCTTAAAGAGCGCCGACCCCTCGTGCTCTGTGTACGCGAGACACCGCTGAACAAAATTCACATCCGCAACATGTCGCTGGCGGCGGACGCGGGGGCGACGATCTTTCCGCTGATTCCAACGTTCTATAACCATCCGTCGAGCGCCGATGAGATGGCACATGAATTCGCGAACCGGGTGCTGGCGCATATCGGACTGGCCCAACAAGATGCATACCGCTGGAAGGGGTAACTCCGTCATTCCGGTAGAGACGCGGCTTGCCGCGTCTCGGCAGCGAACACGGGGCAAACCCCGTCTCTACAGGCGAGCGATGCTAAAGATCGATGACTTGGGGAAAGCCTTTCCTGCTTTGCAGGAGTGCTTTCAGTCTAAGGAAGGGGCCATAGCGAAGGTAGGTATCTGGCGGGCATGTACTGCGAGTGCCCTGGTGAAGCAGTTCTCAGTTCCCAGTTCTCAGTTCTCAGTGGGAACGAACCGCGCCGTCAGAGATTTTTCTGAGAACTGAGAACTTCTCCTAAGAAAAGTTCTGCCGATTGGGACGGTTTTTCTTGGTGACGCCACCTATAGTCTGATACCACGCGACCACCCAGGGAACGATCAGGGAAAATATCAGGCGCGCGGCCAGCACTCGCGTGGGAGATTTGCGAAGATCGCGCCAGTCCAACCTGAAGGCAAAATAAATTTCGAGCGCGAGCACGCACAACAGCGGAATGAGCGAATAAACGAGAGCGACAACGGCAAGAATCTCGCCGAGGCAGCGAGCCAGGTTTCGCCAGAGTCGGGCCGAGCGGCCGCCCAAAACGCCGTCGGTTACGGAATAGCTCACCATTTGCTGCACCGCCGAGCGGAAAGTGTGGCGCGGCTGATAAGACGCCTTGGCGCGTTCGGGGAAGGCGGGAGTCACAAGCTTGCGCACCTTGGAATCGAATACGGTGTCTTCTCCGAGGAAGACGGTCTCGGGGAATCCGCCAACGCTTCGCCAGAGCTCTTTGCGGAAGGCCATGGAGCGGGCGGTACAGGACTTGGTGGCTGCGTCAGGGTTGAGCTTGACTCCGAAGAACGGCGCCGAGGCAACGTCCCAGACGGTGGAATTTGCTGAGTCGATATACGACCCGCCAACGGAATACTGGGAGTCGCCTGCAAAGATCGGGGCTGCGAGGTTGGCGAGCCAGTCGGGATAGTAGGCGCAGCCGGCATCTGCGCAGGCGATGATATCGGAGGAGGCAGCGGCGATCGCGACATTGCGGCCGCGTGCGATCGGTCCTGGGGAACGTTGCAGGCTGCAGCTTTCATCGCGGATCGGAACCAGCGTCGGGTATTTCGCACGGGCGGCTTCGAGACGTTCCCAGGTTCCGTCAGTGGAACCGCCATCAACGATGATGACTTCGGCGGGAGCGAGAGTCTGCTGCATCAGACCCTCAACCAGTAAGTCGATGTCGTCACTCTCATTGAGAACGGTGGATGCCACGCTCACGGCTGGCATGTTTAGTGGAACTCCACAGTGGTTGTTTTCATTCGCCGAGATAAGTGTACCCGCGCAGGGCAGTTCCCAGTTCTCCGTTCGCAGTTCTCAGTAACAGCCCCGGCGCTTCCACTGCGAACTGAGAACTGGGAACTATTGCCTGTTTCGGCACTCCACCTGCGTGCTGTTGACGCCGAGCCGGCTTTTTTTGTACTCTGCGTTTACACCGGAAAGGAGGTGGTCGGATGACAAGTTCTGATAGTCACAGTAGTACCAGACCAGGTGAGGTGGCTGAGTCTTAGGGCGGTTGCTCTAAGGGGAGTTCTCGAGGAACCTTTGGTCGGGGGAATCGGGAACGATCTCTCGCAAACAATCCGTGAGTATGGGCTGATCCGCCGGGCACAGGCTGTGCCAGGCACCGGAGTGAGCGAGGGGCCACGAGAGTGACCACCTCAGTCAATCCCAAACAGTCCACCGGGCAGCCCGCAGGCTGAAAAGCTTGCGGGCTGTTCTCTATTTAGGTGTCAGTTCTCGGTTCTCAGTTCTCAGAGAAACCGGATCCGAATTGCCAGCCAGGTTCACGCTGTCCACGCCCCATGTGCGGAATGCTGCATCCTTCGTTCGACATCCGTAGTCGAACTTTCTGAGAACTGAGAACTGAGAACTGAGAACCGGACCTTCCTTATGGATGACAAGCACTACCGGGCGCGGATTACCAAGCGCATGGATTTTGCGCCGGATCTGTGGATGATCCGCATTGATCCAGGGGCGGAGTTCAGTTTTGCTCCGGGCCAATACGCGACGCTCGGGATTGAACGCGATGCGCGACGGCTGGAGCGTCCCTACTCGATCGTTTCTTCTCCCTACGAAAAGGAACTGGAATTCTTCTTTGAACTGGTGCCGCATGGTGCGACAACGCCGCCGCTGTATGACCTTCAGCTGGGCGCTGAAGTTCTGATGCGCAAAGTTGCGAAGGGGCGCTTCACCTTCGACACCGCGCAACCGGAACGCACGAATCACTTGATGGTAAGCACCGTGACCGGAGTCGCGCCTTTTGTAAGCTATGTGCGAACCCTGTTCAAGGACTGGAAAGAAGGCAGGTTTGCGGGCGACCACAAATTATTTTTGCTGAACGGCGCGAGCCGGTCGTGGGAGTTCGGCTATCGCGAGGAGCTGGAAAACTTTTCGAAACAAGCGCCGTGGTTTCGCTGTGTTTCCACGGTGAGCCGTCCGTGGGAGGACGACAGTTGGAAGGGCGAGGTTGGACGCGTGGACGATGTGATTCGCAAATACGCGGACCAGTGGGGACTCGCCGGAGCAAATAGTGTGGGCTATCTGTGCGGGCATCCAGAGATGGTCGAGCATGCAAAGGGCATCCTGAAGCGAATCGGTTTCCAGAAAGAGAACTTAAAGGAAGAAGTGTATTGGCCGGCGAAGGCAGCGGGCGAGGAGGAAGGTCATCAGTGAGCCGGTGGGCGGCTGGGCGGGACGCATGTCGCTTCGCCGGAATTTCATTCTTGCTCAGCGGGAGCGAAGAAGACCAGGACTTCGAGCTCTTCCTGAATGTCGTAGAACCGATGCTTCAGTTCAGCCTCCACGAAAATAACTGATCCGGCTCGCACTTCGGCGTGGTCGGAGCCGATTTGCATGCGGGCTCGGCCTCGGATGACGTAGTACATCTCGTCTTCGCGGTGCGGTTTCTGCGGATCGGCGCCGCCTTTCGACAGAACGTAGACGCCGGCACTCATGGCAGGGACGCGGAGGAATTCGAGGTAGGGTTTGTTTTTGCCTGCACGCTGGCGGGAGAGATCGTCGACATGGAAGAAATGTGCCATGCGTTTCTTCGGACGCCATGCAGCGCCTGAAGGCGCATTGCTCTCGCCCCGATTTCGGCATCGCTGAAGCGATGCCCTGATACGAACCGTCAAAATGTCGAACGTTCGCGAAAAGACGCGGCAAGCCGCGTCTCTACCGGAATGCTATTGAGAACTCAACCCACCGCGCCGTGAAAGAAAATGTCCGTGTATTGCTGCACCAGAGCGTCTCCCGTCAGCGGGCCGCCCGCCTTGTACCACTGATAGATCCAGTTAATCATGCCGACCAGGGCAAAGGCGGCTGCCCGCGGCGTGACCGGCGACGGGGAATTACGCTTGCGCTGAACGTCGGCGATGAGGTTCTCGACGAAGTGCAGATAATCCTTCTTGCGGCCGTTGATCTTGCGGCGGAGCGCCGGCGGCAGGGGATGATTCTCGTGCAGCATGACCGTAATCTCGCGGTCTTCGGGACTGAGCACAACCTGAATATGCAACCGGATCAGCGTGCGCAGACGCTCTTCGCTTCCCTCAAGGCTGGCTCCCTCGATGCGCCGCACCACGTTTATGACGCGTTCCTCAGTGATCTCCATGGCATGCGACATGATGTGAAATAGGATTTCATCTTTCGACTGGAAGTGATGATAGAGGCCGCCCTTGGAGAGCTTGAGCGCGGCGGCCACATCGTTCATGGAAGTGGCATCGTATCCCTGCTGCTGAAAAAGGCGCGCGGCGGTACGCAGGATTTCCTGGCGTGGTTCCTGCCTGGGTTCTTGCCGATGATCGATGGCAGCTTCGCGAAGCATTCAAAGATGGTATCGCGGAATGGGGCTTGGGGTCATTGAATCATTAAGTCATTGAATCATTAGGTCAATGACTCGATGCTTCAAGCCTTCAATTATTTGATCATTCCGTCCTCCACCGAAATCGCATCACCGCCAGCACCCCGAACAACAGCGTGAAGAGCAGCAAAACACCGATGGGCGCCAGCGCCGAAGAGAATCCCAATCCGCGCCAGATCATGGCGTCCAACCCATCCATCGCCCACCGGGTCGGAACCACCACAGTCAATTTGCGCAGCCACGCCGGGAAGACAAAAGTTGGCACCCATGCGCCGCCCAGCATCACCATGATGAGCGTTGCCATGATGGAATAGCCGCGCGTGGCTTCGACCGTATCACCGAGAGCGGCGACCATGAGGCCGAAGGCTGCCGTCATCAACGAAAATGCCGCGCACACTCCCACGAAGCCCGCTAAGCTGCCGAGGATGTGGACGCCAAACACAACCCGGGCAAAGCCAAACAGGACCAGCAGAATGAATCCCGCAATCAGCGAAGCACTTACCGTCCGGCTGCCCAGCAGCATAGTTCGGGAAAGTGGCGCGGCCCGAAGCCGTTGCCAGAGCCCGCTCTGCCGCAGCGTCAGCAGCGCGATCCCAACATCAAGTCCCATAAAGAGGATGAACTGAACGCCCATCCCCGCGAACGCGTGCGCGTAACCGTTGTACTCGATGTCTTTCCCAGAAGTGATCGCTTGCTCTCGCGTCTCGTACGGCATCGTCAGCCCGCCGGTTATCGTACCTTGCCCAGACTCGCCCTCGCGTTCTCGCTGCTCGTTCAACTCGTTCACACCGTTAAGCAGATGGCGCAGGGCCTTCCGGTCTTCCGGTGAGATCCGAGGATTGTTCTCGAACTGCGCGAGGGACTCGTTCACCATTTCGCGCCCGCTTTTGCCTGTGAACATCTCTTTGCTGACGGTCTGCATCACCGCGCCGCTCAGGATGCCCCTTACCATGCCGAGTTCCACGTTGTGGGAAGGGTCGTAGAGCACGCCGAGTTCAGGTTTGTTTTCGCCTGTGAACAGCGCGTGTCCGGCATCCTTGCCGAAATCTTTAGGGATGACAATCGCGACCGTCGCCTTCCCCTTGCGAACCGCTTCGCGCGCGACGTCCAGGGTCGATGGTTTTACATCGAGGTTCTTGTCGCTTCCGAGTTGGGTGATCAGGCCCCGAGAGATGTCGCTCCCATCCTGGTCAATTGCCAGCACCGGCACTTTGCTCGTCTCCGTCTTGCCGCTTTGCCCGCCGAACATGTAGCCGAAAAACGAGGCCAACACGATGGGAACCAGCAGTCCGACGACCACGGCTTTGCGGTCGTTGAAAAACAATTTCAGGTCTTTTCGCACCAGGGCCAGGAATGGAATCATTACGAGTCTCGAAGGCTCCTTCCGGTGAGAGTAAGAAAGACGGTCTCAAGATCCGGCTGCTCGCTTGAAACATGATGGTAGGAGTGCCCGTTCTCCGCCAGCCAGCGAAGAACGCCGGGCGCGCCGCGGGACAGGTCGTGAACTCCCACTCGCAGACTGCCTTGTACCAACTCGGTCGACTTCACCTCCGGAAGAGGAAGCATCTGCTCGGGATTGAAACCGTCCGCGTGGTCAAGATCGATGGCGATCACATTGGTAACGGGCAACAGCTTGTGCAGTCCCTGCAACGTGTCGTTGGCAATCATCTTCCCGTGATCGATGATCACAATGCGGTCGCAGAGGCGCTCGGCCTCTTCCATATAGTGGGTGGTGTAGATGAGGGTTTTGCCGCGCTTCTTCAGGGCCTCGAGATTGTCAAAGATGGCGTTGCGGCTTTGTGGATCGACCCCAACCGTCGGCTCATCGAGCAGAAGAATTTGCGGATCGTGAAGGAGAGCCGCCGCCAGGTTCAAACGCCGCTTCATGCCTCCGCTGAACGTTTCCACTTTGTCGCCGGCGCGATCCGAGAGTCCCACCAGATTCAGGACGTCGTCGATTGCCTGTTTGGCCTTTGCACCGGCGAGCGAGTAAAGCGCCGCGAAGAAGGTCAAATTGTCGCGGCCGGAGAGTTTGTCATAAAGCGCCATGTCCTGTGGGACGAGGCCGATCTTCAGCTTGACTGGGTCGGTGTCACTCTTAACCTGCTTGCCTTCGATGAGGACTTCGCCGGAATCCGGGCTCAGCAATCCCGCAATCATGGAGACGGTGGTCGTTTTGCCGGCGCCGTTCGGCCCGAGCAAGCCGATGGTCTCTCCGCGATCAGCCCGAAAACTGACACCGGTGACGGCAATCAGCTTTCCGTAATTCTTCGTCAGGTGCTTCACTTCAAGCATGGGTATGGCTGAGAAGTGTACCACCGTCACATTTTGATTTGATGACATCAGAGCGAGGCCTGTAGCGAATGTCGCTCAGCTTGCGGTTTCGGCTGACGACAATCGCTAACTCTTCTGCGCTCGACCGCCAACGAGTTTGCTCGTGATTTTGTGCTTGCTGGAGGCCGTATAGGCGGGCTTTGAGAGATTTGGTCTCCGGCCGCTGTCGATCACAGTGACGTTCTGAGCTTTTTCAGACGGAGAAGCCGCTCCGATGCCCAGCCGAAGCACTGACCGGCGAACTCCCTCGTGCGCGTTCTTCTGCAGAAAATAGCGAGTGAGCACAGCCTGCCTGACATCATCAGGCAAGCGTCCATCTTCAAAAGCCTCAAAGCGGACTTTCAGCAATCCATCCCTCGGCATGCCAACTGGAACGTGGTGGTCCCGGCTGTGCAACCGCTGAATACGCAACATGGCCCTTTCGACAATCCGAACGAGTTCTGCCCCAAATTCTGGCGAACGGTCTTTCAGCAGGCGCTCCTTGGCTCTTCCAGCGGAAAACCAGGTGGGGTTTCGATTCGATTCCTGCGGCGGTTCGAGCCGGGACACTTCGCAGAGGTAGGCATTAACTGCAAACTCTGGCTCCGCAGACCGGGCAGCAGTTGCGGGGTCAGGCTTGCGGCGGAAGTATCGGGCGAAGGAAATTTCCTCCATGCGGCCATGAACACCAGCCTCTTCAAAAGCCTCGAGAGCGGCCGACTGGGCGTGCGTGCGTCCGGCTTCAGCGCCACCTTTTGGGAAAATCCAGCGTCCGCCGCGGGTTTGGATCAGCAGGAATTCGACGCCGCGTTTGCGCATGCGATAGCAAACGGCGGCCACCTGTTGGCGTCTTTTCGGCTGCAAGAACTCGACAGGCGGATCAACTCCCATGGCACCTAGAGTGCGCGATGCTCTACGCTTCTGCCTAGACCAAAGTTTGGTTCGGGCGCGCATGCGGGAATCCTTCTACATACTTGTGCCAGCGCCAGCGCCTTGGAGACAGTAGTTGTCGGTGCTTTAGTGTAGAGATGGGGCTTGCCCCGTCTCTCGCCGCGAAAGGAGACGCGGCAAGCCGCGTCTCTACGGGAAATCAGGGACGGAACGTTTGGATAACCTGTATTGTCTTCGCTGTAGCCGGGAACTGGAGGCCGGACAAAAATCGGTCGCAGTTTACCTGTTCGCCCAGACGGTGGGAGTAAGGCCGCGCCAGAAATCTTCAGCACAGCGCATCTGTTTCTGTCCGCAGTGCTCAGTCTCGCTGGCCATGGGCCCCGCGCCGGAGGGCGCGCTCAACCTCGCCGCATGGCAAATGATCCGCGACATCGTAGGCGCGGACCCGGCACTCACCGAGGCCGCCTGGGAAAGCTTACACGGCATTGAGGAAGCACAAGGCTTGCTCCCAGCGACCGGAACCGGTGGCAGGACGCATCCCGCGCGCCCTGGATCATATTTCGAGTTTTGAATCCGCGCCCAGAACGAGTACGTCTGAGAATGACTTCCGAAGGCGTCTGTGGTTGACACCGGAGGTACAGGTGCGTAGCATTTCTAAAACCGACCGATCGGTCGGTCTATGCTTGACATCCCATAAGGAGTTTTCCAGTGGCCACAGTTTTTTACCAGAACGATGCCAACCCTTCCGCCCTAAAGGGCAAAACCATCGCAGTGTTCGGCTACGGCTCGCAGGGGCACGCGCAGGCACAGAACCTGCGTGACAGCGGATACGACGTCATCATCGGCCTCGATCCCGAGCGTGGCTCGGCCAAACAGGCGCGCGCCGATGGAATGACCGTGGTCGCCCCAGCCGAAGCCGCCAAGCGCGCCGACTGGATTCAGATTCTCACGCCCGACGAGACCCAGGCCGAATTCTACGAATCGGCTATCAAGCCGGCCCTCCACAAAGGAAAGATTCTCGGCTTCTCGCACGGCTTCTCGATTCACTTCAAGACCATCGAGCCTCCGAAAGATGTGGACGTGGTCATGATCGCGCCGAAAGGCCCCGGCCACTTGGTGCGGCGCGTGTATTCGCAGGGTGGCGGTGTACCCTCGCTGCTGGCGATCCACCAGGATGCCAGCGGACGCGCGCACGAATTCGCGCTCAGCTATGCCCACGGCATCGGTTCGACCCGCGCCGGAGTGCTGCAGACAACTTTTAAAGAAGAAACCGAGAGCGACCTCTTCGGCGAACAGGCTGTGCTCTGCGGCGGATTGACTTCGTTGATGGAGAAAGGTTTCGAGACGCTGGTAGCGGCCGGTTACGCTCCTGAGATCGCCTACTTCGAGTGCGTGCACGAGATGAAGCTGATCGTCGACCTGATCTACGAAGGCGGATTGAGCCGGATGCGCTATTCGATTTCGAACACGGCCGAGTACGGAGACCTGACTCGCGGCGAAATGGTTGTGGGAGATACGACGCGCAAGGCGATGAAAGAAGTGCTGGCGAAAATTCAGGACGGCAGCTTCGCCAAGGAGTGGATCGCCGAGAATAAGAGCGGTGGCAAAAATTTTGCCAAGCTGCGTGAGCGCGAAAAACAGCACCCGATTGAAAAAGTGGGCGAGCAGTTGCGCGCAATGATGTCGTGGCTGCCAGCGGAGAAGAAGAAAGCGGTCGAGGCAAAGCCCGCGCCGAAAGTAGTCAACGCCTAGAAGAAAGTTCTCAGTTCCGGTTCTCAGTTCTCAGAAATCTCCGGTGGTCACTGAGAACTGAGAACCGGGAACTGAGAACTCGCCGCCACTCAGCTACACTGTCTGCGTCATCCCCCATGGACATCGACCTCAAACATC
>Ga0210406_10004233_pt1 | contig 15461 bp, 15 predicted proteins | sample IncBWC30MmetaG_FD_155454 | JGI IMG/M metagenome (GOLD analysis project Ga0210406, IMG submission 155454) | Forest soil microbial communities from Barre Woods Harvard Forest LTER site, Petersham, Massachusetts, United States - Inc-BW-C-30-M | ecosystem: Environmental > Terrestrial > Soil >... | reverse complement strand
GGCCAGCTACTCGTCGGGACTTCTGGATACTCCTATAAGGAGTGGAAGGGAAACTTTTACCCCGAAAAGCTTCCGGATCGCGAAATGCTCGCCTTCTACGCCAAGCAGTTCTCCACGGTCGAAATCAATCACAGCTTCTACCGCATGCCCACCGAGTCCGCGCTTTTGAACTGGGCCAAGAGTGTCCCCGCAGGGTTTCGTTTCGCTTTGAAGGCCAACCAGCAAATCACTCACATCAAAAGGCTCCGCGACTGCGCGAGTACGCTAAAACGTTTCCTGGAAGTCGCCAGCGTACTCAACGACGGCGACCACCTCGGCCCCATCCTCGTACAACTCCCGCCCACTTTCAAATTTGATCGTCCCCTCCTGGAAGATTTTCTTGCCCTTCGCCCGCCCGCTTTCTTTTTCGCCTTTGAGGTGCGCCACCCGTCTTGGTACACCGACGAAACGTACGCCGTCCTTCGCCAACACCAGACGGCGCTTTGCCTTTCCGAGACCGAAAAGCAAACACCTCCCGACGTGATCACCGCCCCTTTCACCTACGCCCGCCTGCGCCTCGAAAACTACACTCCGAAACAGCTCAAAGCCTGGAGACAGCGCTTGGACACTTGGCTCGACCAAGGCATCGATGTCTACGTCTATCTCAAACACGAGGACGCCGGCAAAGCGCCCGCCTATGCCCAGCAACTCCTCGGAGAATCAACCTGACACAGAACTGTTCCACGCCCTAGTCCTCTATTGCGCTCCTAGAAATCTTCCGCCGCACCGCCCCACCCGTTTCCCCCGGCCTGCATCAGAATAAAACGGGCCGCTTGGGGTCCGCCGCACACCCTGCCCATTCGTCTCATTCGGCTCGGGTTACTCACGTTCCATAACGCCTGAAAGGACAGAATCCGATGAAACGACTTCTCTTCCTCAGTCTGGGAGTATTGGTTTTGGCCATCCCCTCGCGCGCCCAGTCCTCCGCCGACGCCTCCGTTGGCTATTCCTACTTCCGCCTCGGCGGCTCCGGCGGCATCAATCAGAACGGTATCAGCGGCTCAGTCGACTACAAACCCATCCCTTACCTGGGTATCGTTGGTGACTTCGGCGGCTACCACGCCTCTCCCGGCGGCGTTTCGCTAAACACCTACACGTTTCTCTTCGGCCCACGCATCATCGTGCACAACCCAACTAAGTTCACTCCGTTTGTTCAGTTTCTCGCGGGTGCCGGGCATTTGACCGCAGGCTCGGGCGGCGGCTCCACTACCAATTTCGCCTATAGCGTCGGCGGCGGAGTTGATGTGGCCGTTCTGCCCCACTTGGCATTGCGCCCGCAACTCGATTACGTCGGCCTTCACAATTCTGGCGGGACGACGAATTGCACGCGCCTCTCGTTCAGCGCCGTCGTCCATTTCTGAGGCCAACGCAATCGTCGTCTCTGACTGTGGTCCCGCCCCTAAGGCCAGTACCGTTTTGGAACGCCCTGACCTTTGGTCCATCTGACGCTGTCCTGTTCCCCTCGCTACCCTTGCTTAGGGCTCGGGGTGCTCTTGGGCCGAGGAGGGGCGACGATGTTGCCTAATCGATTCCTTATTTTGCTGGGTGCAAGTTTTCTGGCGGCTTCCGCCGCCTGGGCCGACGAGGTGGGGTACGTAGACTGCTCCAATCATTCCGAAGAGACACAAGTCTTTGGAAAGCCCAGAAAGACTCCCGACGTGGTCGCAGCTCTGCCTTGTGGCGAGCGCTTCACGATCTTAGTTTATGGCTTCTACTTCTCCCGCATTCAGACCAAAGACGGCCAGATCGGTTACATCTATTCCAGCCTGATCGCCGTCGACCGTGGCGCAGCGGCTGTGTCACAGACGCCGCCCATGCAACTGGCCGCAGAAAAAACAAAAATCCCAAGCACGCGTGCCCTCGACGCAAAGCTTAGTTCCGTAGCGCCTCCCGAACCGCAACCCGCGACGGCTCAACCCGCCCCTGCGCCAGCGCCCGAAATCCCGTCGCCCGCACTCCCACCGTCCGCATCCGTTTCGTCCGCCTCCCCAAGAAATGTCCCGGAAGCGTCCGCCACCGTCGCTCAGCCTGATCCCCCTGCGCCCGTAGAGTCTGCCGTCGCACAGCCGCAGCCTGCGCCAGCTCAACCAGTCCCCACGCCATCGCCCGAAATCGCGTCCCCGACCGCCATCGCACCGGTAACGCCCGCGCCTGCCGCACAACCCGAATCAGCTGCCACCGTTGCAGAGCCTGATCCCCCTACGCCTGCCCCCGCACAGCCTCAACCAGCCCCGGCGCAACCTGCCCCGGCTCAGCCAGCACCACCCGCAATCCGGCCCGCCGACACGCATGAAACCTGGGAGAAGCCTCTCCCCAGTGTTCGCACATCTCCTTTGATTGAACTCTATGGCGGCTTTGCGTTTGCACGATTCGTTAGCGGAGGTTCGTCAACCAACTTCAATGGTGCTCTCGGCTCCTTTGGATGGAACCTCAAACCCTGGCTGCAAATCGTCGGCGACACCAGCTACAGCTTGGTAACCGTCAGCGGCACCAAGAATGTTCTCTACGGAAATCACTATGGCCCGCGCTACTACTACCGTTCGCAAAATCGCTGGAACCTAACTCCCTTCGCGGAAGCCTTCGTCGGCGGCTCGCGCTCCGACACCACTGTCGGCGGCAGCGGCGGTTACACCACTTCGCAAAACGCCATTTCGTTTAAAGTGGGAGGCGGAATCGATTTCCGCCCATCCCGTCGCTGGGAAATCCGCTTGTTCGATGTCGACTACTACAGAACGTCGTTCGGCACGAACGCTCATCAAAACAACTATTGGATTTCCACCGGAATCGTCCTGCGCCTCTTCGGAGGCCGCTCCGAGTAATGGCTCAAAGCTCAGGCTGGGCACGAACAACAGCGTTCGCGGAGCTCCCCGTGAACGCCGGAATCGAGTTCACACTCGACAAAGATAAAATGAAATTCAAAGCCAACGGCAAGAAATACGGGTACCTGATCGTTTCCGAGACAGCCACAGCCGCACCGCAGCCCTGACCGTACCCAAACATAGCTGGGCCATACAACATCAGGCGTGCGCCGAGCCTGGTATCCCGAAGCTCGACACGCCATGTCGTCCGAAGAGATCCCGCCTGACACCATTTTCAGGCCCCTCGGTTTTATCGCCGCCGTCTCGATGGCGACACCGCGCGGTCTAGTAAACGGTGATCGACAATGCCGAAACCTCCAGAGCCTTCCATTCGTCACATATACAAACAAGCACGGGCTAAGGCGCAAACAAGGTAACTCAAACACTTGAGCGGTATTGTAGAACTATGTTCAGAGAGAGCCCAAATCGCGCCGTTCTCCATCGCACCAGCTCGGCCACCGTCGCCACGCGACAGCAACTCTTTTGCGGCGGCCTCGAACTGTTGCAAGCGAGGCATCCATGGCACCGGTTCTAGTCTGCCTCATTCTTGTCCTGTGCCTGCTAATCTCCGTTTTCAAATACACGCTGGCGCTGATTCTGAAGTGGTCGGTCCCCAAAGCCGTGGTCAAAAAAGATTACACCTACCAGCCCACGGTGAGCGTCCTCATGCCCTGTTTCAACGAAGGCAAGACGGTTTATGAAACTATCGAAAGCATCAGCAAGAGCAACTATCCAAACGAAAAATTTGAAGTAATTGCCCAAGACGATTGCTCAGTCGACGACAGCTACGAGTGGATGCTCAAAGCCCAGCGTGACTTTACCAACATCCGCGTGCGCGTGGGTCGCAACGCCGTCAACAGCGGCAAAGCTCGCTCCGTCTGCAATGCCCTGCGGCTCTCCACCGCAGAGATGGTCATCTCCATCGACTCCGACTGCATCTTTCATCCCGACGCCATCCGCGAGCTAGCCGCTTGTTTTTCTGAACCCAAGATCGGATCGGTCGGCGGCCGAGTCGGCGTCAGAAATCCCAACGAGAGCACGATCACCGCCATCCAGACCTTCATTTACTACGCCGCTTTCCAGGTCTACAAAGTTCCTGAGAACTGGACCCGCAGCGTCGGCTGCATCAGTGGCTGTCTCTTCGCTATCCGCCGGGAGCTTCTCCTCGAAATCGAGCCGAAAATCCGCAGCCGTCACTGGTTCGGCATCCCCGTCAATCAGGGCGAAGACCGTTTCCTCACGCATCAAACTCTTCTCCGCGGCTACGGCACTTACATCAACAACGACGCTCTCTGCTGGACCACTGTCCCCTCCACTCTGTCCGATCTCTTCAAACAGCAACTGCGCTGGCGCCGCAGCATCGTCCGCGACCTTTTCTACACCTTGCGCACGCTTCCCCAGCACGTGTGGACGCTGCACCCCAACACCGTGCTCACGCTGGTGCTGACGCCCCTCGGCGCTCTCCTCGGCTTGCTCGTCGCCCTCACCATGCTCTCCGGCAACCCGATGGAGTGGGCCGGCCCCGCACCGCTCATTTTGTACCTTGGGCTGGCGGCCGTGCTGAGCTGGGTGATCAGAAAATACAGCGCCAGAGAAGCAGTCAACAACCCGCTGGCGTTTGGCGCTTATTTAGCCTGGTCGCTCGTCAGCAGTTTATTCATCACCACGCTCGCTCTCTGCACTCTCGACTCCAGAGATTGGGGTACGCGTACCAAGGAACAGGAGGCGGCCGATGGCGACGCCACTAGTTAAGAACGCGCCAGCTAGTCTGAAGTCTCCTGTGCTCCAGCCCCTGATCTACAAATCGGTCGTCACGATCTATCGTATCTTCGCGATCGTGACGCTCTATGTCGTGCTCGGCGGCGTGCTCGCTTACGGCTTCATCATGGGCTTCTACGCCCTCAACACTTCTTGGGCCGCGCCCGTCATCCTCTCTCCCGTCGATGACAAGAGTCTCGATTTCACCGAAAAGCTGGTGACCAGCAAGCAGACGCTCGAAGAGCTGAACGTCGACAAGAAGCGCCTCGAAGAAGGCGTCGCTGAAATGAACAAGCACAAGGCTGCGCTTCTGGCCCTCGAGCCCGAACTTCAAGCCGCTATCGTCCGCGAAAGAAAACACAATCAGGCCACCGGTCCGCAACTGCTGGAACTCGACAAGCAAAAACAATCCGACAACCTGAAAACGCAAGTGGTCCTGACGCAAGTCAAAGAAGTCGAAGCCCGAATCGACAAAGATCTCGCCGCCGGCCTCATCACCAAAGGCGATGCCGCCACTCAGCGAGCCGCTCTCAATCAGGCTCAGAGCTCCTATACCGACAGCAAGATTGGTGAAGTCCTGCTCACCGATAGCATTCTCGAAAAAACCACCACCGATACAAAATCCCTCGACGTCCTCGACAAACAAGCCGAGCTAATCTCCGAAATTGCCCAGCTCGACATCGCCGTAGGCGTCGCGCAAAAACAACTCCACGAAGAATCCCAACAAATCGATCGACTGAGACAAGCCCTCGCTACCGCCAAACAGACACCCTATTACCTCACCGCCTCGGGCGACAACACCGTCTACTTCGCATTCGTCCCCTACGACAACCGCAACAACGTCTCCTCCGGCTCGTCTGTCTACGACTGCTACCTGAACATGATTGCCTGCAAAAAGGTAGGCACCGTAAAGCAGATATTCGCCGGAGAAGAACACGCCATCCATCCCATCTTTCGCACCGACATGCGCGGCTTCCTGATCCAGATGCAGCTCGACCATCCCGAATCCGCAAAATCCAAGACCGTTTTCCTGAACCGCAAGCCGCTTTTTTTCTAACGACGTTTTTCTAACGATCTAAGGAGACGCTAGATGCCGTTCCCTCTCAAGCCCCACACATCCCTGGCACTACTCTTCGTAGCCTGTGCGATGGCCATGCCCCTGATCCCCGCCGCGCGTGCCGGCGACGAAGATCAGCAAGCCTATTGCAAATATGTAACGCAACAGGCCGCTGCCCAGCGCGATCTTCTCCGCACCCCCGACGCCGTTGCCGGCGTCACGCAACCCAACACCGGCCTGCCAACGCAAGTCGTCTGGGGAGTCACCGGCAGCCTCTCCAACGTCCGCAAAGCCGCACTCACGATGGACGCCGCCCGCAAAGACTGCGAACTGTACGCGGTCTCCAGTTCCGCCCAACACGCGATCCAGTACGCCATCCCCAGTCTTGAGAAGCAGGCCCTCCAAAACAGACTGGCTCTGATTCAACAAGCCTCCGAAAACCTCGATGCCCTCGTGGCCACCACCACAAAAATGGTCGAAGCCCACAACATGACCCTCCCCATGGCCTTTGCCCTCGAATCCACCAAAATCAAGCTCGCAGCCGATCGCGCCGACACGCAATCCAAAATCGTGGCTATCTATGCCCCGCTACTCAGCGACAAGCCGCTAAAGGATCTCGTCGCCGAAAAACAAGCCAGCGAAGATAACCAGCGCCGCGCCGTCTACAAAATAAATCGCCAGAATGACTGGGACGTCGCGCTTTCCGTAGGCGCCCACCAGCAGGTCAATCCGCTGATCGGCAGTCCCGGAGCCTACGGCGAGGTCACTGTCAGCTACAATCTAGCCAGCCACGCCATCAACAAACACCTCGACCAAGCCGCCGCTTCCTACGAAGACTGGAAGAAAGTCCAGGAAGGCGATGTGTTCCGCAACGCCGACGTCCTCAAACAGCAACTCGTAAACAGCATCTCCGTTCAGGACAACAGGCTCAAAGCCTTCCAGGAGCAGCAAAAACAGATCGAAACCAATCTTCAGCTTCTGGGCCGAGCGGAAACCAGCGCCGCCCTCGACTTCGGCAACCAGTTAAGCACTGCGAAACTCCTTCTCCAGATCGAAATTGGCGACGCCGCCTTTCGCCTCGACCAGCTAAAGGAATTTCTCAGCAGGAATTTCTAGGCATCTCGGAACCCCACGGTCAGCTGTCGTCGGGAGACCGAACCGCGTCGGGCAGGCACCTACCTCTTCCTCCTCTGCGGCCTGGCGCACTTCATTTCCGCCAAGTGATGCCATGACCGAGGCCTGTCCAGCATCCCGTACAGATTATAAAATCTCCGCTAGTTTGCTATTTCATGTCATATTCAATGCTTTAGTGGGAGACGGGCCAATGAGGGATGAGACCACCAAGCAGGCAGCACAGGAGTTTCTCGCCGCAAAACTCGCCGAAGAAGGGCAGAAACACGAGGACAACCTCAATAAGGAAGCAGCCGTATCCCGCTCTCGCCACGTTTGGAAGAATTTTAGAGATGCTGTTTTCGCGCAGTGCAGCGAGTGGAATATTGTGACTCAAGAACAGACTCTTACGTGCACGGAAACTCCAATTGGAGACCTCAGAGTTTGGTGCTCCGCCACAGCGAAGCAGATGACGGTCTATTACGATTCCAAAAAGCTCTTGATCACGGTCAGAAACGGAGCGCGACTCGAAGTGGAAAAAGACGCGATACTTCACATCGAAGGATACTCCACCGGCTCGGGTCGCGACGCTCGCCTGATGCGAAACAATGAGCCCGTAAACATCGATTCCTTAATTCTGGGCGAACTTCGTCTTCTGGCCGGAATAGGCCGCCAAAGGGTTTCTTAGGGTTGGCCATCTAACACCGTCCCCGCATTCGCCCGGGGCCCCACTTTCGACACCGTCCAAGTAGCGCAGGTTATCTTCCGTTCCGCGATCTTGACCCTCGGTGCTGGCTTCTCTTCTCTTCTCTCCTAACCTCTGGCCCTCCGCCTCCTCTGGGTTTTCCTTGTGTCTCGTCCTCCTGTTTTTCCTTATCGCGCTACTCCGTCGGCTGACCGTCACCACATCGGAGCCCAGCGATAGACGCTCCTTGCTTGCCATATCGTTATAGTTAAATAATAAAGTAATAATAATTGATGATCGACTTCGGACACTCCGTGAGCAAAAGAAGTTGTCCCAGGGCGACATCGAAAAACGCTCGGGCCTCCTCCGCGCCTATCTCTCTCGTGTGGAAAATGGCTACACCATCCCGACCATCGAAACCCTGGAAAAATGGGCCGAGGCTCTCGACGTGCCCAAGTACCAATTCTTCTACCAAGGAGACAAGCCCCCTGAACCTTCGACTCTTCGAGCCTGGAAGCCCCTAGACGAAACCGCGTGGGGCAACTCCGGCGATGACGCAATTTTCCTAAAGAAACTCCGCCTGCTGCCTTAAGATTGACGAACCAAACCGGAGGATTATTTGCCAGATGGCCGGGAAAATGGCTCGCCGCAAATAAAACCCCGCCGTTGAATGCTAGGGGCTTTGAACTTCTCTCCAGGCCTCCGTGCTGTCTCCCTACTTGCCGCCTCGCAGCAAGAGAATCACATCCAGAAGTACCAGCACGGCCACGACGACTTCCAGTGCAAACATGCGTCGTTCGTTGAACTGCGCCACCATGAACTCGTAAAGTTCGCCTGCCGTTTTCAGTTTTTCATCCACCAGCGTCTTATAGTCGTTCACCCCGATTTTTCCCGAACTGAGCCGGTACACCCGCGCGTAATACGTATCGCTTATGAATTTCACGGCATATTCCGTTCTCTCCGCCAGATCCATGATGTCCAATCGAAGCCGGTTCAAACGGCCCGCGCGCCGTGGCAGCCGCCAGCGCGATAAAAAGCTCTCCTCCCCTTCGAGCGAGCCGTAAAGGTTCGATAGTAAAGTCGTAAGCACCTCGTCGTAGTAACGAAACTCCAGCAACTGCGTGTTTGCGTATTCCAATAGGTCGATCACTGTAGAGGTGGCTTCGGGCTTGTCGTAGACCAATGCCGCAGCCCAGCCCACAACCACCAGATCATTGGGGTAATACGAAAGCGCCGCCCGCAGCACCTCTTCGCGTTCGGCTCTCGACAGCGCGACAAGCTCGCCTCGCACCAGTTGCGCGATTTGGTCTCCATACGCCTCGAGCATTTCCTCCGCAGTCACCGAGCGCCCGTCCGCGTGCTCCGCCGACTGAATGTCAATCACCAAATAGTCTTCGTCCAGCCATTTCGCCGACGGTTTGCTCAACGCTCTACGAAACTGTCCCGTGCGGCTTCTCAGCAATTCTTCGGCGGCAGTCTCGACCTCCGTTGCGTTCATCCAGCGGTAGGATTGCGGGCAGAACGACTCAAAATCACACGCATATTTTGTACTGAGCTCGACGCTGGCCACGCCGAACCAGTAATACTTGATTGCCGCTTCTAGCTTTTCTCCGCTCGCAAGCGTGATCGAGCCCACCGCTTCTCGAATCGGAACGTTCTGCGCCTGCGCATACTCCGGTGTTTGGTGTACGAAACCCGGCGCGTGCCGAGCCGCTCCCGGACCCAGAAGAGCCGGCAACCGCTCCATTTCAATCGCTTCCCCAATATCAAAAAAGCTAAGAATCCGGAAATAGCCCTGAACTTTCATCTGCCTAAGGGTGATCCTCTCGCCCGCTCTGAACTTCGAAAAGCCATCCTACACTACTCGGCAATCCTCCATCGCGACGCCTAGGCGGTCGAGCCTCAATGCTCGGCACAGGAGTCAGCCAGATGGAGCCAGGCATTGAGAATGAAATCGCAGGCAAGGTTCACGAAGTAAGGGCCACATCAGGGAAAAGGCTGGCCAAATGACGAACGATCCCGACCGGGAAGGCCAGGGTATTGCCGAAAAGACAGCCGGAAAGGTTCAGAATAAAGTCGGCCACGCACAGAGGGCCCTCGGCAAATTGATTCGTTTCTACCCAGCCAGATAGCTGGCAGTTTGGTAGTCGTGAGCCCGGTCGAACCAGCATTTCAAGACTTATCGAAGTACCAGCGGTTTAAAAACTTGATACAGAGGACGGATGCCATGAGCGACAATAAGCACGGAAGGATTCATGGAAGCCTTGCCGCTTACATTTTCGCTGGGGCGGTCAAGGGCATCCTGTTATTTTGCGGGATGGGAAGTTTGCCGTCAGCAGCGCCAGTCAGCGCGATGAATTGCGGGTCTTCACGCAGAGAAGCGAACACGGCGTCAACGCGCGCTTCCATCATTTCCTTCGAGCGCACGGCTTCGTAGCGCTCGTACTGAAAGAAATGCCGCTTGAGCAGGTCGAGCGCTTTTTGTTTTTGGCCCAGCTGCGCGTAAATCGCGGCAAGATTGTAGGAAGCAGGCAGCATCGCTTCGTTTTCCTGCGCGATTTTCAGCGCTTCGTCGCCATGGCCGTTGCCGGCAAGGAAGGCCGCCGCGAAAACGATATTGTAAGGATCGGTCGGATCGAGCTTCGTCGCTTCGCGCGTGTAGTAGTCGGTCTTGGCGGCATCGCCTTCTGAATTCCAATACACCGCCAGGTTGCGATACGCCAGTGCCAGCGGATATTCGCGCACGGAATGTTCCATAAGGTGCAAGCCCTTAAGGAAATCGCCTTCGTGAATTGTCATTTTGCCAATTCCATGGAGCGCCACAGCACGCGATAGCGGATCGGCCGGCATATCGAGAATGGCTTGAAACGTCTGGCGCGCCTTATCCCAATCGCCGAGGTGATGCCGGTAAAGTTCCCCGAGATACCGCAGCGGAGCGGGATCTGCGGGGTCCATGCGCCGCGCTTCGCTATAGCGCCGCTCGGCCTCCTCGTATTTCTCGCTCATCTCCGCCTCAAGCCCGCGCTTCATGACGGCTTCAATTTTGGCGCTCTTGCCGGCATCCATAACCGGTGCGTCAAACAATTTCACAGCGGCATCCACGCCGAGCTTTTTCAATTCTTTCGCGGCGTCTTTCGCTTTGCCGGGAAAGAGGCACTTTTCATCGAGCACAGACCGGTACAGCGGAATGGCTCCTTCCTTGTCACCCGACTTGGCCTTTTCCTTGGCCGCTTTAAGCTCATTTTTAACAGCCTCTTCGCGCTGCTTCATCTCCGATTCGACGAGCTTTTCCACTTGATCCACTTTCAGGAATCCGTTGTTGTTCTGCAGCTTGTTGATGACCGTCCCGTCCGCCTTGGCGAGCACCACCACCGGCAGCTTGTCGCCGCTCAGAAATTTCTGCCCAAGTGTCGTGCCAGCGTCCGCGACCCCCATCGTGATGCACTGCGTGGCGTAAAGTGAGAGCGAACGCGAATTGCGCAGGCTGGATTTCTGAAACTCTTGCACCGAAGACGGAAACCAGTACACCACCAGTGCCCCCGGCGCAGGCGCCTCTTCCGGTTTCATCAGTTTCCAGGGCACTTGGTAGACCTGCTCGTTCCCCATGCCGCCCGCGCCGCTACTTGCCCCGCTGCTTCTCATCCCTCCCATTCCGCCGCCACCGCCACCGCCGCAGGTGGCCCAATCTGGAGCAGGCAACAACAGCACAACCATGAAAAGTGCCGCCACACGGGAAATCTGTTCTCTCATTACGGTCACCTCAATTTCGAAACAAAGTTGGCACCACCACACACAAAAGCTCCGTCACAGAGCTGCCTTTTCGCTTGTGTTCGATGCGCGTTTGGGGTGAAACGCCGTATGTTGCCAGCATTGTACGACAGGTCCGCGCGTAGACGCAGTACCGATTGTTGGCCGGCAAGCTCTTCCTCGGCTGAACCCCACCTCTGCGCTCGCGAATTGCTCCAGGAGCAGCGCAGCGCGATGGTATTCGGCAGATGGGCACCTTTAAGCCACAAAGACCCGCTCTGAGATCCTTATGCGTCTGTGCCCTTGCTGACGCGAAATACGTGCCCGTCCGGATGCCTCACGTGCATCTCGCGGACGTGCCACGGCATGTCGTCCGGCGGGAAAGTAACGTCTAGCCCTGCGGCCACGCACTGTCTGTGGACCTCGTCAACGTCCTCCACCCATACGGACATCCATACGCCCTTGTCGGCCGTTTCGTCTCCGTCGGGTCCAAATGTGGAGCTGTTCGCTCCCTTGCCCCGACTGCCTTGGCTTCCTTGGCAGAGAAATATTTCGCATTCGCCTGACCCGACGGACCCGAAAGTCGGAGGTGTTCCCCAGTCCCAGCACTTCCTCCAGCCCCACTTCTCAAACCATGCGAAGCTCGCGCGGATGTCGGATACGTTTAAGATTGGTGTAATGTGTTTCGCTTCCATAGCGCGGAAGCATACCACGCCCACCGTTTTGCTCTTCCGCCGTTCTACGGCGAAAACTCCCGACTCAGCGCTCCCCACTCGCCATTCATCACTAGCCACCTCCCAAAAATTGTCATCTCGAGCGCCGCGGGGGCCTGCTTTCTCTTGCCCTTGGCAGGTGCGGGTGCCCCAGGTGCCGCTTTTGCGTGTGAGGCTTTTGATTTCGGCGGGCGGGTGGCAGACGCGAAGTGCGGTGAAACACTGCGAGTGACCGACCTACGATCAACCCGGTTGTCGTCCGAAAACCATCCCGAGCGTCCTCGCCGTGCACCAGCCGGCCACACTGCTGCCGATCAGCAGCAGCACCGCCGTGCTAGCCAGCGATCCTGTCTTCAGCACCAGCGCGTCCGCGAGTAGCGAACCGCACGCAAGTCCTGCTCCAAGACTTACGCTGTTGACGTGAATCCACCGCCCGCATTTCGCCACTTTGCTGCGCATCACAAACCATTGCCCCAGTCCCACGGCCGCCCCGCCGAGTATGCCGATGGTGCCAAAACTAGCCGCGCGCGCAGCCACCCCAAGCATCCGAAAGTTAAGCGGCCCGCCAACAATCGCTCGCCCTACGTTCTCCACAAGAACTACTCCCGCTGTGAGTCCCACCGCCATTCCCACGGTGCTGCCAACCACCCACCACGCGGACGATGAGATGTGCCTGCGAACAATCGGCCATTGCGCCGTCCCCAAACCCAGTCCCACGATACCCAGCACAATCGGTGTTCCCGCCATAGCCCCGAGCACCGCAAAAATAGGCACGCCCAGTGGCAACGCCAACGCCAGCCCAGCCGTCAGCCCCAATACCGTCAGTACGATCCATTGGAACCGTTCCGCTCGATTGTGATTCATAGAAATGCTCCTTCCTGCTCCCAGAACAGTTTCATTCTACGCCCATCTACACTCCGGCCGGGTGCCCCAGGAGCCGCCGTTCGCAACTGGGTCCTTTGATCTTTTCTCGCGCAATCCTTCGGCATCCCTTGCCCACTCACTGCGTCTCTGCGTTATCTTTTCTCTGCTCCGGTGATTGGCCGCCAACCGTCACTTATGGCTTCCCCACTGCGCCGGGCAAAGCACCCATTGCCCCCGTGTTATACTCTCGCCCGTTTGCGCGAAAGAATCGCCCAGCCCTCCCACGCACCTGCTGGAGGTGGCCAATCTCTTGATCCCCTTGCCGGAAACGTTCAATGTCGCCACACACTTCGTGGATCGCAACGTCCAGGAAGGCCGCGGGGCGAAAGTCGCCATCGAGTGCGGCGACGAGCGGGTCACCTATCAGCAACTGCTGGAAAGAACCAACCGCGTCGGCCATGCCCTGCTCGCCCTCGGCGTTCGTCCCGAAGAGCGCGTTCTCCTCTTGCTTCTGGATGCGCCGGAGTTCCTCTATTCCTTCTTCGGCGCGATCAAGGTCGGCGCTGTCGCCGTCCCCGTCAACACGCAGGCAAAGCCGCAGGACTACGAATACATCCTCAACGACTGCCGCGCGCGCGTCGTCCTAGTCAGCGAACCTCTGCTGCCGCATTTACAATCAATTCCACGCGAAAAACTTCGCTATCTGCAAGAAATCGTGGTAAGCGAAGTAAAGCAGGATCTTCCATCTCGAGCTCAGCGTTCAGACGCTCATCACTCTCTCGAAGATCTGATGGCCTCTTGCTCTCCAGATCTGCAGGCCGCGCACACCAGCAAAGACGAACCCGCGTTCTGGCTGTACTCTTCTGGCAGCACCGGTGCCTCGAAAGGCTGCGTCCATCTTCATCACGACATGGTCGTTTGTTGCGAGTTGTACGCCAAAGGCATTTTGCAAATGAAAGAGAGCGACCGCTGCTTCAGCGTCGCGCGTTTGTTCTTCGCCTATGGCCTCGGAAACGCCGGCTATTTCCCTCTCGGCTGCGGCGCCACCACAATTCTTTCTCCCGTGCGCCCGTTCCCGCCACGATTTACGCGGACATCGAACGTTACCGTCCCACGCTTTTTTTCTCCGTGCCCACAAACTTTGCAGCGTTGCTGGCGCATCACCGCGAAAACGGACCGGAGTTCGATCTCGCAAGCGTCCGCCACGCGATCTCCGCCGGCGAATCGCTTCCCGCACCGCTGTTTCACCGCTTCAAAGAGCGCTTCGGCGTCGAAATTCTGGACTCGCTGGGCTCCACGGAAACTTTGCAGATGGTTATCGCCAACCGCCCCGGCGAAGCTAAGCCCGGCTCCAGCGGACAAATCATTCCGGGCTACGAGGCGAAAATCGTCGACGAAACTGGAACCGCCGTCGCTCTCCACGAAATTGGCGATCTCCTCATCAAAGGCGACTCCACCTGCTCCGGCTACTGGAACAAACACGAAAAAACCAAGGAGACTTTTGTTGGCGAGTGGTTCCGCACCGGCGACAAATACTATCAGGACGAAGAGGGCTATTTCTGGTACGCCGGCCGGTCCAACGATGTCTTCAAAGTCCACGGCCTCTGGCTAAGTCCCGCGGAAGTCGAGAGTGCTTTAATCATGCATCCAGCTGTGCGAGAAGCCGCCGTCGTCGCTCGCGAAGATCAGGACGGCCTCACCAAAGCCGCAGCCTATGTGGTCTTGAACGCAGAGTTCGCACCGAGCGAAGAGCTGTCAAATGCATTGCAAGAATTGGTCGGACAAAAAATCGGGGGCTACAAGCGCCCGCGCTGGATCGAATTTTTATCCGAGATTCCCAAGACCGCCACAGGAAAACTCCAACGCTTCAAACTTCGCGAATTGCAAGATAGGCGGGCGCACGATGCTCGGTAGCGTTCGCCGCATGTCCCGCGATTGGCGGAGGTTATCCGACTAGGGGTTTTACGAAACGAAGTTTTACGAATAAAACTCCTACGAATAGAAGAGGCCAGTATCTGCGGACAAACTCGACAAAGCCGTCGTGCAGGCGGGCGGCCCTTGCACGACAAAGCGCCGGTGATACAGACACAGCGCGCGCAACCCGGCAAGCTCCTCGCCGCCGCCGGCCCTTCCCGGACCGCCGTGCAGGCAGCTGGGCACAACGTTTCCATGTCCAGTGAACTGCGTGCCGACGCTGGAATCGACAATCATGATGCGGCCATGCAAATCGCCGATACCGAGGACGACGCTTTCGAGAAAGTCAGGATCGTTCGCAAAAATGGAAGCAACGAGCGAACCGAGACCGCGCCGCGCAACGGCGATGAGATCTTCCAATCCATCGTATGCAACCAGCGTCGCGACTGGTCCGAACACTTCGATGTCATGCACAAATCTTGCATGCAGACCTTTCTCACAAGAAAGCAGCGTCGGCTGCACAAATGCGGATTTTCCCGCGTCGGCGTCTATCGGCTGGAACCTTTCGTCGCCGCCAAACAAAACAGCGCACTCTGCTTTTAACTGTCTCAGTCCTTCAAAACATGCAGCCTGCTGCGCTTTATTCACCACCGGCCCCACTCGCACTTCCGCATTTCGCGGATTGCCAACCTTCAAGGAGCTCAATCGCCCGGCAA
>Ga0210406_10004230_pt1 | contig 15468 bp, 15 predicted proteins | sample IncBWC30MmetaG_FD_155454 | JGI IMG/M metagenome (GOLD analysis project Ga0210406, IMG submission 155454) | Forest soil microbial communities from Barre Woods Harvard Forest LTER site, Petersham, Massachusetts, United States - Inc-BW-C-30-M | ecosystem: Environmental > Terrestrial > Soil >... | reverse complement strand
CAAAGACAGTGCCGTCGTAGTAGGTAAGCTTTAGCGGAACTATGAAAACCGGGATGGTGGTGGTTTTCGAACCCTTGGCAGGATTGGAGCCGATCATCACGTATTTGTAGACCGTCCCTTTGTAGGTGAACGAGCCGCTCCAGGAGGGTAATCCTGTGCCGGCTGCCAGGACTTCTTCAGTTGCAAAGCGGCGCGGGCGTGGGGCGTCGCGGAAGATAATGGGCGGTTTGGCCTGGGCGCTGTCGTTGGAGTCGGTGTCGGCATTTTGGGCTGCGGCAAAACCGGACACGCACAGGAGTCCAGTCAGAAGTGAGCAAAGCCAAAGTTTCACGGAAATCTCCTAGATGCGGATTGCCCGCGTGGAGGGGGGTGGCGAAATTGTGCGGGGGTCAGGGGATGGTGTCAAGATGCAAGGAGGTGCATCGGGCAAAAAAGAAGATCACCTCGATTTACTAACACGCAAGTTGCGGAAGGCGCCGTTTTTCTGAGGAGATAGTGGTTCGGATGGGGTGGGTCGCACATCCAGCTCAAGGGCAAGACAGTGTGACGGAGTGAAACCATTTGGTGAAAATCAGGGCTGCGGAGAGATGGTTGTGCTGAGCGAAGAGCGTTCGGGCGTACTACTTCGGCTGCAGGAGGTGAAGAAGGAATACGTCTCCGATGGGCAACCGGTGAAGGCGCTTGATGGTGTCACGCTGGACGTAGCAGACGGAGAATTCGTGGCGCTGGTTGGGCGCAGCGGATGCGGCAAGTCGACGCTGCTCAATTTATCTGGAGCCATGGATTTCCCTTCAAGCGGGAAGGTGCTGTTGGGCGGCGTGAACACCTTGGAGTTGGATGACGCGGGACTCACGCGGTTGCGCCGGGAGAAAGTTGGATTCATATTTCAGTCGTTTCAGTTGCTACACACGTTGAGCGTTGTGGAGAACGTGGAACTGCCGTTGCTGCTGGCTGGGGTGGTGGGAGGACGAGCGCAGGCCATGGAGCGTTTAAAGTGGGTTGAACTCGCGGATCTCGGAGGGCGGTTGCCGCACCAATTGTCGGGCGGGCAGATGCAGCGGGTGGCGATTGCGAGGGCTCTAGTGCATTCGCCGCGATTGGTGTTGGCCGATGAGCCGACAGGGAATCTGGATACATCGACGGGTGACGTGATCTTGAAACTGCTGAAGCGAATTGCGCGTGAGCAAGGGACGGCGATTCTGATGGCGACGCATAGTCTGGAGGCCGCGGCTTTGAGCGACACGATCGTGCGGTTGCGGGATGGAGCGATTGCGGAGGTTGTTCGCCAGTAATATGCCGCGCCTGGTTCTCTTTTATCGATTGATTGTGCGGCCACTGTTGCGCGATCCGTGGCGGACGCTGCTGATGGTGTTTGCGGTGGCGGTGGGCGTTTCGGTTGTGCTCGCCATTGAACTGGCGGGCACCGCAGCGGCGGGATCCTTTCGATCTTCACAAGAAACGCTCTCCGGAAATACCAATCTCGAAGTGACAGCGGCCGGAGGTGTGCCGGACGCAGTGGTGGGCAAGATCGCCGAGTTGCCTTTCCCATTGCAAATTCATCCGCGCATTGAGGACTTTGCAGTGGTGAGCCATACCGGGCAGACGTTGCCATTGCTTGGCCTCGATCTGATTGGCGAGGCCAACGGGAACGCTTCGGCGCAGTTGGCAGGCCGCGTCGAGGAGGAGGGGTCGTTGGGGGGCGTGGGGAGTGCTCCGGATGTCTGGGTGGGATCGAGCCTGGGGCGGAAGGCGGGCGAGAGGATCTCGCTGATGATGAACGATCACACGCACGAGTACAGAATCCGTGGGGTGTTTGACGATCGCGACGAAGGTGGGAGCGCGATCGTGATGGACATCGCAGGCGCGGAGCAAGAATTGAGTCGCGCTGGGCGCGTTGATCGGGTGCTGTTGAAGGTTCCAGATGATCGGCCGCTGGAAGAATGGGAGAGCAAGTTGAGATGTTTGCTGCCGGAAGGCTTGATCGTGCGACCGCAGGGAAGCGGGACGGAAGAGAATCGCAAGATGCTGGCGGCCTTTCGCTGGAACCTGCGCGTGCTGAGTTATGTAGCGCTGGTGGTGGGAGCGTTCCTGATCTACAACACGATTTCGGTTTCGGTGGTACGGCGGCGACCAGAAATTGGGATTGTGCGCGCGCTGGGCGTGAGCCGAAGGGCGGTACTGCTGGCGTTTCTGGGAGAGGCAGCGTGCTTTGGAGTAGTGGGCGCGCTGGTGGCGTTGCCGCTCGGGAGACTGCTTGCGGCGGGGGCTGTGAAGTTGTTGGCGACGACTGTGGATGCGCTGTACGTGAGCAGCCGTCCGGGGACGCTGGCACTGAGCCCGGGAGTCGTGGCACTAGCGTTGGTGATTGGTTTCGGCGTTGCGGTGGTTTCGGCGTTGTCTCCGGCGCGGGAGGCATCTTTGGTCGCGCCGGTCGAGGCAATGGCTCGGGCGCAGCGGGAGCACATTGTTCGGGTGCACAAGATTCGGGATTTGTGGATTGCGCTGGGGATGGCGGTTGGTGCGGCCGGGGCATCGAAGGTTCCGGCGATTGCTGGCAAGCCTTTGTTCGGATATCTCGCGGCGCTCCTGCTGATTGGGGCATCGGTGTTTGCGATTCCGGCGCTGGTGGAAGGTCTGGTGGCGATCAGCGCGCAGTGGTTGCGGAAACTGTTTGGAGTAGAAGCGCTGCTGGCTTCGCGGAGTTTAGCGGGATCGTTGCGGAGGACATCGGTGCTGGTCGGCGCGTTGGCAACAGCAATTGCCATGATGACGTCGGTGGGCATCATGGTGGGGAGTTTCCGGCAGACGGTGCTGGTATGGATGAAGGATCAGTTGCCTGCCGATCTTTATTTGCGGCCAGCGGGGGATGAGGCGGCGGACCGGCATCCGACGATTGCGCTGGAGTTGGTGGATGCGATCAGGAGGTTGCCCGGCGTAGCGGCTGTGGATCAGTTCAAGGCGTACGAGATCAGCTATGAAGGGAAACCGGCGACGCTGGCCGGGGCGGACTTGCAAGTGCTGCGCGATTTCAAGAGCTCGGATTTTGTTTCCGGACGGGCGCCTTCGGAGGTGCTCGGCGAAGTTCGCGGGCACGATGCGGCGATTGTGAGCGAGCCGTTTGCGAACAAGCATCATGTGAAGGCTGGCGATTCGATCGCGATTCCGGCGGGAGAGCGCGAGGCGCGGTTTCGGGTCGCCGATATCTATTACGACTATGCCAGCGAGCGGGGCGTGATCATCGTGGATCGGGGCACACTGCTGAAGTATTTTCCTGATCCCAAGCCGTCAAACCTGGCGGTCTATGTGGCGCCAGGGGTGGAGTTGAAGACGGTACAGAAGGAGCTCGAGAAGGTGTCGGCTGGCCGGAACATTGTGATTTTTTCGAATCGTGATCTGCGTACGGAAGCGATTCGGGTTTTTGATCGAACGTTTGCGATTACGTATGCGCTGGAGGCGGTGGCAATTTTTGTGGCCGTGATGGGGATTGCTGGGGCGCTGGTGGCGCTGGTGATGGATCGGCGGCGCGAACTCGGATTGCTGAGGTTCTTGGGAGCAGCCACCGGGCAAGTGCGCAAGATGATTCTGGTGGAGGCCGGGCTACTTGGACTGCTGGCAAATGTAGCGGGGCTGGGGCTCGGAATTTTGCTCTCGCTGATTCTCATTTACGTAATCAACAAGCAGTCGTTCGGATGGACGATTCAATTTCACTGGCCAGTGGCCGTGCTGGTGAGCGCGATTTCAGTGGTGTATGCCGCGACGGTGTTGGCGGGATTGTATCCGGCGCATGTAGCGACGCAGCTGAATCCGATCGAGGTTGTGCATGAAGAATAGGTTCGCGCTCGGGTTCGGTGTCGCGCTGTTTTTCAGCGCGGTGTTGTGTGCGGGGCAGTATAGGGCGGCAGAGCCTGGATACAAGTATGAGTTTCCGAAAGATCATTTCAATCATCCGGAGTTTCAGACGGAGTGGTGGTATTACACGGGGAACCTGAACGCTGCGGATGGACACAAATTCGGATTTGAGCTGACATTCTTCCGGCAGGGTGTGGACCGGAATGCGGGAACAGCTTCAGCATGGGCGGTTTCGGACTTGTATTTTGCACACCTCGCCGTGAGCGACCTGGATGGGGGTGAGTTCTATCACACGGAGAGGTTCAACCGGGCGGGCCCCGGGCTCGCGGGAGCGAGGGTCGAGCAGATGCGAGTGTGGAACGGGAACTGGCAGGTGCAGTGGAAGGGTAGTGAGCAGGTACTGCGGGCGATTGACGATCGCTTCGCGCTCCAGTTCGTAATGGAAGCGGCAAAGCCGCCTGTCGTGCATGGAGAACACGGCGTGAGCCAGAAGGCCGCGGGCGAGGGGCACGCTTCGCACTACATTTCCTTTACCCGGCTTTTGACTTCGGGAACGATTGAGTTGAGTGGAAAGTCGTTTGCGGTGACCGGAACATCGTGGATGGATCATGAATTTTTCACGAATTCGCTCGGGGCAAACGAAGCTGGGTGGGATTGGCTGAGTATTCAGCTCGACGACCAGAGCGAAGTGATGTTGTACCGGTTGCGGCACAATGATGGATCGATCGATCCATATTCGTCGGGGAGTTTTGTGGATCGTGAGGGGAGGGCTAGGCATTTGAAGGCGAGTGATTTTCGACTGCTGCCGCAGTCGGACGGGTGGAGGAGCCCGTCGAGCGGAGCGACGTATCCGACCGCATGGAACGTGGCGATTCCATCCCTTGGGCTGGAACTCGCGGTGCGGACTGCGCTCAAAAACCAGGAACTCACGGGCAAGACCAAGCGTTCACCGAGTTATTGGGAGGGCGCGATCGAGATTGCCGGTAAGAGGAGCGGGAACCCAATTAGTGGAGTGGGATATCTGGAAATGACGGGCTACGACCGGCCGCTGCCCTTGAGTGGCGAAATGCCGTGAAAGGCCTGCTGGACGCTGGCTTGCGAGCTTTCTCGTGGACGCCTAGGGTTTGGAGTCACTTTCATGTGTGATTCGAGTCACTGATTCAAGTTCTCGATAAAAGAGATAAACGTTCCCGTTCGGGCCGGGTCTTCATGCGGACACGGGAGAGCGGGCTGGCGAGCCAACGGAATCGGGTGTAGTCAAGTTGTGGGCGAGTCTTTTATAAAGTCTTGTTTTCATTTTTTTCGTTCGAGCAAGTGACCTGGTAGTCCCCGATTAGAAACTTCCTTCGGCGAACGCGCCCACTCGCACATAGTCCATGTATGGGGCAGCTTCACCCAAGCTGGGTGCAGCGAGCACCGGCCTCGATCAACGTCCAGTCCTGATCTGCTGACGCACAGGTGCATTTCGCCAGGGAGCGAGGCCTGGGGTGCTAGCGCAGGCTCACGAGGATAGATCGCATGGCGAACGATCGCGAGTTTCACATTCCTACAATTGGTGAACACCTCAAAGAGTGCGGCGTATCCCGCCGCAGCTTTCTGCAACTGTGTGCCGCGCTCATGGCGACCGCGCCGGTCGGGATGGCTCTGACTGACAAAGCGAATGTGCTGCAAGTTGCCAAGAAGGTGGCGAGCGTGCGGCGGCCGTCGGTGATCTGGCTCCACTTTCAGGATTGCACTGGCTGTTCGGAGACGTTGCTGCGCACTTCCGCGCCGGACGTTGCAAGTCTGATCCTGGATGTGATCTCGCTGGATTACCACGAGACCCTGATGGCCGCGTCGGGCGCGCAAGCGGAAGCGGCGCTCAAGCAGGCCATGCAACAGAATGCCGGGAAGTACATCCTGGTGGTGGAAGGCTCGATTCCGACGCGGGATGACGGCGTCTACATGGAGCTGGCGGGGCGCCCCGCGATGCAGGTGGCGAAGGAAGTGGCGGCGCAGGCGGCGGCGGTGATCGCGATCGGGTCGTGCGCATCGTGGGGCGGAGTGCCATCGGCGGATCCGAACCCGACGGGCGCGACTGGAGCGGATTTCGTCATTACAGGGAAACCGATCGTGAATCTGCCCGGGTGCCCGCCGAACCCTTACAACTTTTTGGCGGTCGTGCTCGAGTACGTGACGATGGGCAAGCTGCCGGCGCTGGATGAACTGCACCGTCCAAAATTTGCGTACGAGCGAGTGATTCATGAGAACTGCCCGCGCCGGGGGCACTTCGATGCGGGGCGATTCGCGATGGCGTTCGGTGATGAAGGACATCGCAAGGGATGGTGCCTGTACAAGCTGGGTTGCAAAGGGCCGGTCACGCACGCAGCTTGTTCGACGCGGCATTTCAACGAGGTGCCGGGGGTGTGGCCGATTGGAATCGGTGTTCCTTGCGTGGGGTGCACAGAGAAAGAGATTGTGTGGAAGATGGGGACCTTCTAGACGGTTCCGATTCATCTGGCAACGCCTCCGGATACGTATCCGCCGATCTACAGCGCAGCGGGCCGGATCAAAACCGGAGCTGCGGCGTTGGTGGGTGTGGTAGCGGGCGCGGTGGGAGGGGCGGCTTGGGTCGCTTCGCAGAGATTTGAGAGCAGCCAGGAAGCAGGTCTGGCCCGCGTGTCGGTGGACCGAGCACATGCTGGGAAGCTGACATCCTCGTCCGTCGCATCCGGCGGGAAGAAAGAGGAATAACGTGGCGATCACCCGGCGAGAGATGCTCAGCGGTATCGCCAAAGCGGGAGTTCCTGCCGCGGTGGCGATTACGGTGGTTGCGGAAACTCACGACGAGGCCCCCAAGGTTCCAAGCGCTGCGGTGGGGCTGCTTTACGATGCGACACTCTGCATAGGCTGCAAGGCTTGCGTGGCAGCATGCGCGGAAGCGAATGACACGCCTCCGGACACGCGTGGAGACTCGCTGCACCAGTCGCCCAGCGATCTGAACGATATGACCCGGAACGTCATCAAGTTGTACAAACCGGCGGACGGATCGCGCTTTTCGTACGTGAAACGGCAATGCATGCATTGCCTGGATCCAGCGTGCGCGGCGGGGTGCCCGTTCCAAGCGCTCCACAAGGATCCGCAAACGGGAGTGGTGAGTTGGACTGCGGAGAAATGTATCGGATGCCGATATTGCACGATCACTTGCCCGTATCACATTCCACGATTCCAGTGGCAGGGGTTCAATCCCCGGGTTACCAAATGCGAATTGTGCAGCGGGAGGCTTGAGAAAGGCTTGCAGCCGGGATGCACGAGCGTGTGTCCAACGGGAGCGGTCAAGTTCGGGCCGCGTACTGTGCTTCTGCAGGAGGCCAAGCAGCGCATTCAGGATCATCCCAAACGCTACTACCAGGAGCGTGTTTACGGCGAGTTGGACAACGGGGGGACGCAGGCACTGTACCTGTCGGCGGTGCCTTTCGAGAACCTGGGTCTGCCGGTGTTGGGAACGGAGTCGGTGCCGGCGCGGACGCTGCGCTGGCAGAGACGCTTCTATCAGTACTTCGCGCTGCCTGCGGTTTTGTATGTGGGACTCGTGCAAGTGATTCGGAAGAGCCTGAAGGGACACGAGCACGAAATGCACGAGCGCGAGAAAGAAACCGGATTGAGGGCACAACTATGAGCAGCGCACAAGCGACGTTGATTCGCGGACCCAAGGAGATGTTCGGGCGATGGGCGCGCGCGGTGCCCGTGTTCGGGTTCCCGGTAGTGACGGGGCAGTTCTTGTTATTGTGCGGGCTGATCTTGATCGCATTTGTGCTGACCGCGTACCGCGAACTCGCAGGGCTGGGGCCTGTGAGCGGCATGAACGATGCGTACGGTTGGGGCATCTGGAAGACGTTCAATGTGATGGTGCTGACAGCGCTTGGTTCGGGCGCGTTCGCAGTTGGGATTGCGGCATGGGTGTTCCGGCGGAAGCGATTGCACGCACTGATGCGGATGGCGCTTCTGACAAGCTTCCTGGCGTACGCCTGCGGGTTGCTCCTGTTGGGTATCGATGCAGGGCGGCCGTGGAATTTTTATTGGATGGTGTTTCCGTGGAAGTGGAACATGCACTCGCCGCTGGCCGAAGTGGCATCTGCATGTCGATCTACGCGATGATCCCGCTGGCGGTGGAGAATCTTCCGCCACTGCTAGAACGGTTGTGGTATTTCGACTCGCGACTGCGGCCGGGTGTGGAAAAGATTGAACGCGGCCTGCATTACTTCTTTCCGTGGATCATCGCTGCGGCGTACTTGTTGCCGGGAATGCACCAGTCGTCGCTGGGCGCGCTGATGCTGCTGGCGGGAGAGCGCGTGCATCCGTTGTGGCAGACGCCGTGGTTGCCGTTGTTGTATCTGGGCGCCGCGACCTTCATGTCATTCGGGTGCGTCGCCGGGACCACCATGCTGTGCTGCCTGGTGTGGCGGCGCGCGATGGATATGGAAGTGCTGGACGAAGCTGCCGAGATCACGTGGTGGCTGATCGCAGGCTGGCTTGGATTGCGGTTGATCGACATCTTCTTTCGCGGTGCGCTGGGTACAGCGTTTCACTTCGACCGGTTCGCGGCCGTTTTCTGGATCGAGATCATTCTGATTTCTACAGGTGGCTGGCTGTTGCGCCGGGCGGTAAGCGATCACCGTTCGCGCGACATGTTTCTCGGCTACGTGCTGAGTTCGGCAGGGGGCATGATTTATCGCTTCAGCCCGACCACGCTGGCGTTCCGGCCGAATCCGGAGTCGCTGTATTTTCCGACCATGATTGAAGTGCTGGTGTCACTCGGATTTATTTCGCTGGGCATCGCAGGATTTTTGGTGGTCGTGAAGCGGTTGGCGATTCTGCCCGCACCGCTGCAGGAGTGGTACGACATGGCGAGTTACTTCCGGTTCCGCAGGCCGTACATCCGTTGGACCGGATATTTCAAGTACGGATTTTTCGGCGAGAACGAGACAGAGACTACGGCAAGTTCCGACTAAGCAGGCACTATGGCAAACCGAATCACGATTGATCCAATCACCCGCATAGAAGGTCACCTCCGCATTGATGTGGAGGTCGAGAACAACGCAGTCAGCAACGCCTGGGCATCGTGCACAATGTGGCGCGGAATCGAGAAGATTCTGCGAGGCCGGGACCCACGGGATGCGTGGCTCTTTACGCAGCGATTCTGCGGTGTGTGCACGACGGTACATGCGATGGCCAGCGTGCGCTCCGTCGAAGATGCGCTGAAACTCGAGGTGCCGCCGAATGCGCAGTACATCCGGAATCTGATCCTGATTGCGCACGCGCTGCACGATCACATTGTGCATTTCTACCAGTTGTCTGCGTTGGATTGGGTGGATGTCTTGCAGATTCCGAAGGCGGATCCAGCGAAGACGGCAGCGCTTGGGGAGAGTCTATCGGCTTGGACAGGAAATTCGCGGATGACTATGAAAGCCGCGCAGGACAAGGTGAAAGCAGTTGCGGCGAGCGGGCAGCTTGGGATCTTCGCGAATGGGTATTGGGGACATCCAGCGATGCGGCTGTCACCGGAGGTAAACCTGCTGGCTTTTTCACATTATTTGCAGGCGCTGGAGTATCAACGGAAAGCGCTGCAAGTAGTGGCCATGCTGGGATCAAAGACACCGCACATTCAGAATCTGAATGTGGGCGGAGTGGCGAACGCTATCGATCTGGATGGCACTTCGGCGCTGGGCATGGACAAGCTGGAAATGATCAAGGTACTGCTCGATGACGTGACGCGTTTCGTGCAGCAGGTTTATTTCGTGGACGTCTGCGCCGTCGCGGCGATGTATCCGGAGTGGTTCAAGATCGGCAGTGGCGTGAAGAATTATATGGCGGTGCCGGATCTACCGCTCGATAGCAAAGGGACAGCTTACGATTTGCCGGGTGGATACATTCGGCATGGCGATATCGGGAACGTGCGCGGATTTCAGACGGCTGCGGATCCGGTGTTCCGGCAAGCGGTTACCGAGGACGTTACACATGCGTATTACCAGGGTGGAAAGCCGCTGCAACCGTGGTCGGGAGAGACGGAGCCGCAGTTCACAGGCTGGGATGGAGCGCAGAAATATTCGTGGGTGAAGGCGCCGCGCTTCGACAACGAGCCTATGCAAGTCGGGCCGCTGGCGCAAGTTTTGATTGGGTACGCGCAGGGGCATGAACTGACGTGCAAGTACACAAATATGACGATCGAGAAAGTTTGGTCGATCGGTGGACTGCAGGTTACTCCCGACATGTTGCATTCGACTCTGGGGCGGCATGCGGCGCGGGCGATCCGGGCGTGCATGCTGGCGGAGTTGGCACAGAAGCACTGGCAGTTGCTGGTAGATAACATCGCGCGCGGAGACTACTCGGTTCACAATGCGCCGGCGCTGCCGAACAGCGAAACGGAAGGAGTTGGAACGCACGAGGCGCCGCGCGGAACATTGTCACACTGGGTGGTGATCAGGGATCAGAAGATCAAGAACTACCAGGCGGTGGTGCCTTCGACGTGGAACGCTAGCCCGCGGGATAGCGCTGGGGCGCTCGGTCCGTATGAGGCTTCACTGCTCCATACGCCACTTGCGCGTCCAGAGGAGCCGCTGGAGGTTTTGAGAACCGTGCACTCGTTTGATCCGTGCATGGCGTGCGCGTGCCATGCGTTCGACCCATCCGGAAAGCGGATCGCCCAGGTGAAGGTGTTATGAAACGGATTCTGGTCGCGGGAATCGGGAGCGTGCTGTTGGGCGATGACGGCGTCGGTCCGTATCTGGTGCGCATGTTGCAAGCGAACTATGTGTTCGATGAGGGCGTAGAGATCGAGGATCTGGGAACGCCGGCGCTCGACTTGATTGATCACATTGCGGGACTCGATGCGCTGATCGTAGTGGATGCGGTGGCGAACGGTGCGGCTCCGGGAACGATCACGCTATACCGCAAGCAGGACCTGACACGGTGCACACCGGCCGTACGACTGGATCCGCATTCGCCCGCACTGGCGGACGCGCTGTGGGCGGCGGAGTTTTACGGAGGGTGCCCGCAGGAAGTGCTATTAGTGGGAGTGAGCGGCGAATCCTATGAAGGCGGCTGCGCGTTGAGCAAGCCGGTTCAGGGGAGCGTTGAGCGCGCGATTCAGGAAGTGCTGCGAGAGCTTGATCGGCTGGGGATAGGCTTCATTCGCCGCTTCGAGGAAAGCGAAACCCAGATCTGGTGGGAGTCGCCGCTGGCAGTGGCCCGGTAGGTGGCCGTCCTTCTCCTCGGCAGCTTCGCTCCACCTGGACAGCTGATTGCGGCTGTCCCCACCCAGGCGGGCTCGACCCACGCATTCACCACCGATTTCGACTCACTGGGGCCTGTGACTTGCATCACTGCACGCGGGTACAGACCAACTCATAATCCGCGCAACTGAGAGCAGTTGTCTGGGAATCGAAGAGTGTGGCAATCTTACGCTCCACGGACTTCTGCCAGGAGATTTCACAGATGACAAACGGACCCGCGAGACTCGATACGGTTGCGCCCATCCTGGTGTTGGGGTTGGGAGATATCCAGTTGCACGATGACGGGGTCGGGCCAAATCTGGTCGGTGATCTCGCCCGCGAATATAAACGCGCTGACGGATTGGTGGAGTTTCTGGACGGCGGTACGCAGGGGCTGGCGCTGGTGGGCCGGATCGCGGATCGCAGGGCTCTCATCATTCTCGATGCGGTGGCCACTGGGCAGGAGCCCGGATCGGTGTGCGTGTTCGAGGGGCAGGATGTTCTGCGCTTTGCGACCAGCCGTCCGAGTTCTGATCACGAAGGGAACGCGGGGGAATTGCTGGCAACCGCGGCGTTTCTAGGCGAACTACCGGACAAGTGCTACATCATCGGGGTCGAACCCAAGTCTTTGCAAACAGGTGTGGGGTTGTCGCGCGACGTGCACCGGTCACTGAAGGCGGCATTGAAGATGGCGCGGGGGATTCTGGACGGCCTGGTAGCCGAAGCGGGCGCGCCGGTCTGCGCGTAGAAGAGGTCCTTATGTGCCTGGCCGTACCCGGAAAAGTTCTGACCAAAGAAAATATCGGCGGCGTTGACGTTGGCAACGTCGAGTTTGGCGGCATTGTTCGCCAGGTGGCGCTAGGGTTCGTGCCAGAAGTCGCGGTTGGCGACTACGTTTTGGTTCATGTGGGATTCGCTATCAGCCGGGTTGACGAGCAAGAAGCGAAGCGAACTTACGAACTGCTTGAGCAACTGGGGGCAATCGAAGAAGAGCTGGGGCCCGAACCTGCCGGGAAGGACGCCTAGGCCGTGTCTCAGGAATGTAGACGCTCGGAGAGCGTCATCAGCGCGGCAATCACACAAAAAGATGCAACGGCAGCGGTGGTGAGCTGCAGTACGAGTCGCTGGCGGCGCGGGCTGGCCACGTCCTGCGTGCGTCCGAGAACACCGCTCGCGACCAGACCGTAGGCTGCCATCGAAACAACGATTCCGAACGCGAAAGCGGCGACCCGGAGCAACGATTCGGTCAAGGTTTGAGCGAGCGCGACCGGGATGATGACCAGAAGGCTGCGCGCCCCGCCCAGGGCGAACAATCCACCAATTAAAAAGGCGAGGCGTCCGTGACCGTGCTTATGCTGAGCAGGGTCGCCGAGGTGTGCGTGGACGTGTTGATGCTCGCCATGCGAATGGTGGTGGATGTGGGAATGAAGCGAGATGTGGCCGGTGAGCAGGCCGATGAACATAGCGATGCCAGTTATCAAGAGGATAGAAGCGGCAGTGATGTCGAAACCGCGCTCCCACGAAACTGGCATGGCCAGACGGCCGAAGTGGGCGAGGAGCGCTGCGCCCAGAAGAACGACGGCGTGTCCCGCGGCAAAGCGTAGCGAGAAGAATGTGACCCGGCGGAAGTCATGTCCGACCACGGCGCCGAAGGCGGTGATCGCCGCGAGATGGTCGGGACCAAGACCGTGGAGAAGGCCCGCCAAGAAGATGGTCAGCAGGAGCATAGGGCTTCGTGCTTGTTCCTCAGATTCTTGAGTGTACACGGAAATCGGCAGACTTTAGGCCGAGGCCTGGAGTGGACGTGGTCCGCGCATCACTGGCCCTTGTGACACGCGTCACGGATGGGGCGGAAGTCGCGGGATAGAGTCAGCCCCATCGCCATGCACGAAATGGGGATTGCGAACTCGATTCTGGATGCAGTGCGAACCGAGGCGCGCCGATATCCCGGTACGCAGCCTATGAAAGTGGGCGTGCGGCTGGGGGAGTTGGCCGCGATCGATCCGGAGTCGCTGCGTTTTTGTTTCGACGCGCTGATTCTGGAGAGCGACCTGGAAGGATTGTTGCTCGAGATTGAGTGGAAAGTGCGCCGGCATCGTTGTCGGGCTTGCAGTCAGGAGTTCGAAGTGCGGGATTACAACTTTGAATGCCCGGACTGTCATGCGGTGGACTCGGAGTGCATCGCCGGGGACGAGTTAGAGTTGGCCTATGTGGAGGTAGAAGAATATGAACCGTGTGCCGTTGGAACGCAAAATTCTTAACGAGAATGACCGCGTGGCGGCGGAGTTGCGCCAACGCTTCCTCCAAAACGATGTGTTGTGCGTGAATCTGATTAGTTCGCCAGGATCCGGGAAGACGAGCCTGCTTGAACGGACGCTGGGCATGCTGCCGAGCACAAGCCGGGTGGCGATTCTGACCGGAGACCTGCAAACGGAAAAGGATGCGGAGCGCCTGCGGCGGTTTGGATTTCCGGTAAAGCAGATCACGACTGGAGGGACGTGCCACCTCGATGCGCGCATGATCGAGCGTCATCTGGAAGGCTGGCGGCTTGAGGATCTCGACTACCTGTTGATCGAGAATGTCGGCAACCTGGTGTGCCCGTCGAGCTATGACCTCGGCGAGTCGGCGAAGATCGTGGTACTGAGTGTTACCGAGGGCGAAGACAAGCCCTTGAAATATCCATCGATCTTCTTTAAGTCGGAATTGCTGATCCTGAATAAAGTCGACTTGCTTCCGTATGTGCCCTTTGATATTGAAGAAGCGGTTGACAATGCGCGTATGGTGCATCCGGGGCTGGAAGTGATCCGCGTCTCTTGCTTGACTGGGCACGGATTGAACGAATGGGCCACGTGGCTGGAACAGCGGCGAGATGCGCTACTGAAGACCAAGGCAGAGACTGTCGCGTAACCAGCGTTTCCCTCAGCGAGCAATCGAGGCACATGACCATTTGGCCACTCCCTCGTGATAACCGTCACATACCACTTCGTCTCGAAGACCTAGGCTGAACAGTTAGAGGAGCTGACAAGCGCTGGACTCCCTGGGCGTTTGCGGCGCGGGACGGCAGAGCATGATTACCGACTTCTCGAAACCTGTTCCCCCAAGCCAAGACAAACGTTGGCGGTTGGTCGATACGACGATGCGCAAGCTGGGCAGCCAGCCTCGCGGCCTGATCGAGACGCTGCACACGGTTCAGGAAACGTTTGGTTACCTGGACGAAGCAGGCCTGCGCTACGTGGCAGTGTCGCTGCGCGTCCCACTGAGCCGCGCCTACGGCGTAGCGACCTTCTACCACTACTTCACGCTGAAGCCGGCAGGGGAGCACACCTGCGTAGTGTGCACGGGGACAGCTTGCTACATCAAGGGGGCGGGCCAGTTACTGGCCACGATGGAGAAAGACCTGGGAATCCGGCCCGGAGAAACGACGCCCGACGGCAAGGTGTCGCTGCTGACCGCACGTTGTTTAGGATCGTGCGGGCTGGCGCCCGCTGTGGTGTACGACCAGCAAGTTGCAGGGAAAGTGAGCGCACAAGCTTTGAAAGATCGGTTGGTGCAATGGAACCGGCATGACTCCTGACGAACTGGATCAGATTGCGGAAGAAGAACATTCCGCTCGAGGTCAGATCGAGCACCAGTTGAATGTGTGCATGGCTGCGGGCTGCATGTCGTGCCAAAGCGGCGCGGTGAAAGAGGCGTTAGAGAAGGAGATTAGTGGGCGCGGCTGGGCCAAGCGCTGCAAGGCTAAGGGTGTGGGGTGCATGGGGCTGTGCGCAGAGGGCCCGCTGGTCTCGACTGACTCAGGCACGCTTTACCAGCACGTTGCGCCCGAGGATGTGGGAGCCCTGCTGGATGCGCTCGAGGGGCCACCGGTGGAGAGGTTAGTGTGCCGCACCGATGTTCCGTTCTTTCAGCGACAGAAAAAGATCGTGCTGGAGAATTCGGGGATCGTCGATCCGGAGCGCATGGAGGACTACATCGGCCTGTCGGGGTATGGCGGACTAGTGAAGGTTCTCTCAGAGATGACGCCATCCGAAGTTGTGCAGGAAGTCGTGCGGAGCGGATTGCGCGGGCGGGGTGGCGCGGGGTATCCCACCGGGTTGAAATGGAGCACGGTGGCGAAGGCGTTTGGTGCACAGAAGTATGTGATCTGCAATGCGGATGAAGGCGATCCGGGTGCGTTCATGGACCGGAGCGTGCTCGAAAGCGATCCTCACCGTGTGATTGAAGGGATGCTCATCGCGGCGTACGCCGTGGGCGCGAGCGAAGGCTATATCTATGTACGCGCCGAGTATCCGCTGGCGATCAAGCGACTGCGGACGGCTATTCGGCAAGCGGAGCGTGTTGGGTTGCTGGGAACCAGCATTTGCGGTAC
>Ga0210406_10004229_pt1 | contig 15470 bp, 14 predicted proteins | sample IncBWC30MmetaG_FD_155454 | JGI IMG/M metagenome (GOLD analysis project Ga0210406, IMG submission 155454) | Forest soil microbial communities from Barre Woods Harvard Forest LTER site, Petersham, Massachusetts, United States - Inc-BW-C-30-M | ecosystem: Environmental > Terrestrial > Soil >... | reverse complement strand
GGTCGAGAGCGAACACGGAGGAATGATTAATAAATTTCTCGGTGATGGTTTCATGGCCCTTTTCGGTATTGGTAGTTGCAGTCTCAATCACGCCGATGACGCCGTGGCGGCGGGACAGTCGATTCAAAAAGCATTGGAACGGTTAAACACTGAAAGAAATTCCCGCGGCGAAGACGCAATCCAGATCGGGATCGGTATCAACACCGGACCGGCGATTGTTGGCAGCATTGGTTCGCCCGAACGAATGGAATTTACCGTTATCGGCAACACGGTGAACGTGGCGTCACGCGTCGAAGCATTGAACAAAACGCTCGGCACGTCGCTGCTCGTAAGTAAGGAAACACGTGATGCCCTGCGGGAAAAAATCGAGCTTCGCGAGCTTCCACCGCAATCAGTGAAGGGTGTGGACCAGCTCGTCGCGGTTTTTACGGTCTAGAGCTCGCGCAAACCGGAAATCTCAAAGAGCCCGAGTTGTTCGAGTGGATTGACGGACTGTTCCTGATCGACGGGCAAATTTGTTCCGTGAAGCGCATGGTGCTCGAACCAGTAGGTCAGCTCAGATTTCCATTGGTTGGTGTAAGTTTCCATTTTCCATCCGAACTGACTTTGCGGCGCGGGCGGAAGTGACTCAGGCTCGATTGCCGGTGCTGGTCCAAGCTTGCCGACAAGAAAAATTTTGTGACCTGCCTGGAGAGCGTTCTGCGCGCGAGCCAGTAATTCCGGCGCTGGATCAGGTTCAGCGAGCGTTTTCTTTATCAAATCCCACCGATGCAAAGTTAAGTCGTCGATCGGCGGCAGCGTCATCCAACTTGCGCGGCCGTGATAATACCGTTGGAAACTGATGCCGTAGAGCGGCGAAGTCACAATGATGAAATCGTCCGGAGCAGCGCGTTGTTCGAGCATTGCAGCGATCTGGTCGCAATTCGTCATCCGCGTTTGGGCGCGCTCGAACAGTGGATGAAGCGACGTCACCGCAACGATCAGCCCCAGACAAAGACCAATCACGCGGATCGCTGTTTGCTGCGCAATCGCATTCCAAAAAATGTCCACGCACAGCCCTCCGATTGCGAGGATCGCCAGAAAGTAGCGCGGAAAAACGAGATACTTCGCTGCGCATAGAAAACCGAGTGTGCCCCCCGCCGCCACCAAGAACACGATGGCCGCAAAGATTACCTGGCCGCGCCTCCGATCATTTGCCGGTCGATTGCAAATAAAAGCAACAGAGCCGGCGCATATCAGCACCGTCACCAGCGCGAGCCACATCCATTCTGCAACTACGCCGGAACTAGCGATCGCATCGCGCGCCACGGCTATAACACCCACGAAATAATTTTCGTTGGCCAAAATCTTCGACCACTCACTCGTCGCTTTCATGATCAGCAAATACGGTAGCAACGAGAGCGCAGCGGCCATACCAGCCGCGAGAACGAGCGATATTTCTAGCCAGGCGCGGGTTCTCAGCAGCACCAGAACTGCGCCGGTGATAAGCGAGAATAAAACAAGTGCATTAGTGAAATTGAATTGAACGCTAAGAACGGCTGCGACGAACACGCAGGCCGCGACAATTTTGCCTGGAACGCCGAAGACGAGCTGCGCCATGAATGCGAAAGCGAGAACGATCCAAATCAAACCGAACCCGTACGGACGAAGCGAGTCGCCTGCTTCGAGTACGAGCGGATTAAAGGCGAACAACGCCAGCGGCCAAATCGGCGCGGATCGATCGACCGGATACGAACCGAGCCATAGCGAGCCGATCAATATCAGGCCAGTCAACAAACCCAGCCCACGGAGAGCAAGATCACTCTCGCCAAACAAGGCGTGCCACAGCCGAAGCACGAGAAAGTAAGACGCGGGAAACGGATCGAACTTCAGGGATGTCCAAAATTCAGAGAATGTCGGCTTGGTCGCCAACGCCAAGCTGCTGATTTCATCACGCCAAAGTGGGCCGGCGTGAAAAAAGAAAAGAAGATGCGCGGCAACTAAAACGATCGTCAGCAATATCGCGGTCGCAAATTCGCAGCGCGTGAGCGTTGTGGCGGACAAGGCGGGCCGTTTCATGCCGGACGGGATCGCATGGCGCCGAAAATTCCAAGAACCCAGATTGCAGCGCAGATAATCGACAACGCGCTGCCGGCAACCAACCACCACGGACGATAGATCAGTGTTAATCGGCCATGCGCCCCGGCTGGAACTTCCACTGTCGGAAACAGTCCACGATACGATTCGACCAGAAGTGTGCGGTTTCCTAGCGTCGCGTGATAACCACGAAAGTACGGCCGAGAGAAAGTCAGAAGCGCGGCCTTGTCGCCGGCTGGAGCGTCGACGTTTAGCGAAATGTGATTTCGAGAATCGTCAACGTCCGAGATTTTCGCTACGGCGAATTCCTCTTCGGGCGATGTATCGATCCATTCAATCGAACGGACTCGACCAAATGGCTCGCCTTTTCGATGAAAGACGCGGCCGTCGTCGCTAGAGAATTCCTGCTGCCACGCAGAAGAAGCTGGCTCAACCGCAATTTCCCGGGCGATCACAATGCCATCGACGCCAAGTTGCTCCAGGATTCCGCCCGGACTCGATTGGTTCTCGATTAGATATTTCCCGACATCGCCGTCGATTTCGCCGTGGATGAAAAACTGGAACTCACGCGCCACTCCCGCGGCGAGGATCGGGCTGTAGCCGTTGATGAAATGCAGTTGGGCCCACATCGGCGTGCTGCCTGGGCGCGCGACTTCGCCAACCGGACCGTTTCGATATTCGCGCCGATAGGCATACTCGGCGGGCGAGTAGACCGCCAGATAAAGGCGGTTCCGATCTAACGGTCCGGGTTTGGTCAGATCTTGAGAAAAATTGTATTTCGGCACCCCGCAGTTCGGCGGAATGCAAATATAAGTGGCGAGCAAAATGGCGAAGGTAACGATTGGAGGCATCCACACGCGCAATCTCGTGATCGGAAGAAACAATTCAAAAAGCGCCCACACCGCTGCGATCTCAAAATAAATCCAGGTAACAGCCGCACCGGACGCGCCTCCCATATTGAAGATCGACATTGGAATCGTGACGATCAGCAAAAGCAGAAAGGCCGCAGAGCCAGCCGCCAAACGCGGCCGAAGTTGGAGCACTTCCGCGGCGCAAATCGCGAGGACGAGATGAAAAAACGGCAGCCACCGGAAGCTCCATCGAAAAAGTCCAGCGCTCGGAATCATGGAGAGCACTAGCAACACGGCGAGAAGGATGAGCTCCCATTTCATTCGCCGAATTAACATTCGCGGCCGCCAGAGAAATCCGGCGACCAGCGCCGCCGGCGCCGCGAGTCCGCAGGACAGTTCCGTAGCGCTGTGGGGCAAATAACGCGTGGAAAAATCGGCCCAATTCACGGTCCAACACGGCAAAATGAGTCCAGGCAGCGCGCGCCAGGGCACGATCCATTGCCAATGCGCCCCCGCAGCATGCAACGAGCGAGCGGAACCCTGGACATAATCGAAGATCGCGAGCCACGCCGGTGCCGATAATCCAAAGCCGAGCGCCGCTCCGAAAATCATCGGCCAAACCGACTTCCAATCCCTTGTTTGAACGAAAGACTTGATCCCCAACCAGGCGATCAAGAGCACCAGCATCAAAACCGTGTAAGGAAATCCGCCGGTGACGAGCAGATAAACGAACGGCGCCGGCCAAAGGGACCGCCACTGAGTTCGTTGTCGATCCAGGGCGCGTTCAAGTCCCCACCACGCCCACGGCAACCAGGTGAATGCACCGAGCGCTCCGAACCAATCCGTCGCACCCCAGCAAATGATCCAGCCATTCAGAGCCGCGATCAGCGCGACGAAGATCGATAACGAAATGGAGAGCTTCCGATCGCGCGCAAGCAAGAACGCGCCTGCGGCGAGAACAAACAAGTGAGTGGTCGACAGGGCAGCGGCTTGTTGCGGAAAGGTGAGCGGGAATTTCCAAATCAAAACAACAGCTGCATTTACAAAAATCGAAAATGTTCCGTATTGAAATTCGCCGGCGAGGTTGTTGCAGACCCACGAGTAGGGACTGAGCAGCGGAAGATGGCCTTCGCTCCAACTTCGAGAAATGTCCGCGAACACCGGCAAAATCGACAATTCGTAATCGTCATTCCAAAAAATCAGCGGATCGTGCCGGAGCAGGAGCAGACAAAAAATAACGACGATTAGTCCGGCGACGCATGCGCCGAAAATTTCCGAACGCAGTGAACGCGCTTCGGACATCTAAAAGAGCAAACGCTCAACGCTCAACGCCCAACGCCCAACGCCCAATGAAATAGCAGGAAATGTCATGTTGCGTTCCGTTCGGCCGTCCGAATACTGGAAAAGAAGATTTTGATGAGCTGTTCCGTCTCACCAAGAATCGCGGTGATTTTGGACCTCGTAATCATTTCGGATCGAGCCGCAAGTCGGAGCCACCGTCGTGTTTCTTTCAATTCCTTAAGACAAATCTTCAGCTTGTGAATGAAGTCTCTTCGCGATTCTGCAGCCTCGGCTTCTCCATGATTGCCGTACGGCGAAGTTGCACAGCGCAGCAACTGGCCGGCCAAATGATTCGCCGCTCTCGTATTTGGCAATGCGTCAACCAGCCGAATAATGCGCGCACTGAACTCTAGAAGCCTGTCCTCCAGATCGAAGATTCGCTTTTGCTCGAGTTGACCGTTGAGCGTTGAGCGTTGAGCGTTGAGCGTTGATTTCGATTTTCTTGGAGAAGAATAACCTGGTGCGTCTTCACGCACGTGATTGTTACCACTCCAAAGGACTAATGGTTCGGCGTTTGGCGTTTTCTTCATCACAAGACGACCGGTTTTCCTTCGGTCATGACGAGCACTTTATCCTCGATGCCGTGGACGCGGGCGGACTCGCGCAAACGCTCGAGCGGTTCTTCGAGTGGCTCATAACCGAGGCGAAAAGTTCCGTAATGCATCGGCACGAGCGTTCTCGCTTTGAGTTCATTGAATGCGCGAACCGCTTCCTCCGGATTCATATGCACTTCGCGCGCGAGTGGCGGGTCGTAGGCGCCGATCGGCAGGAGCGCGATCTCAATGTTGTGACGTTCGCCGATCTCCTTGAATCCTTCGAAGTAGGCGGTGTCGCCGCAATGAAAGACCGAGCGACCGTCGGACCCGATGACAAAACCACCGAAGCCCCGATGGGTGTCGGCGAGAAAACGCGCGCCCCAGTGATGTGCGGGTGTCAGTGAAACCCGAAGCGGACCGAGCTCGACTGTCTGCCATTCGTCGAGCTCGTGCACAATGTTGAATCCCAACCGATGGACCAGCCGACCAACGCCGACCGGGACGACGATGGGCTGATCGGCAGCAATGGCCTGCAGCGTTCGACGGTCGAGGTGGTCGAAATGCGCGTGAGTGACGAGCACGAAATCGATCGAAGGCAGGTGATGAATATGAAATCCCGGCTGCTTCAAGCGTTTGATCACGCTCAGCCACATCGACCAGATCGGGTCGATCAACACGTTGGCTTGGTGGGTTTGAATTAAAAACGAGGCGTGCCCGATCCAGGTAATGCAGATCTGACCGGGCAGCACTTTTGGAAACAAAGGGCGCACGTTTTGGGCACCGGAACGTTTGGTGAAGAGCGATGGAATCCAAACGCTGGTGATAAAATTGCGTTTAGTCCACTTGCTGCCCGGACGAAGCTTTACTCGCTTCGATTTCTTCGCGCCGGTTTCCTGCGCGTGGCGAACGATCTTCCGCTTTCTCGAAAAAGGATTCGGCACTGAACCGAACCATATAAGTCGTGACGGCCCGAATCAAACCGCCTCCCCGGGGTCGTATCTAAACATTCAACATTTCGATTTTCCGCGCACCTAACGCCATCTATTCGCATCGGCGCGCAAAACGGACCTGTTCCTCTAAAGATTTTTGATTCGGGCCGTTAATTTCAGATTTCGGCGTTTCTCTTTTCTCTTGGCAAACGTTGAATGTTTAGATACGACCCCAATTCCTCACGCCGAAAAGAATAACTTCATGCGCGATAGCAGATCGAGAGACGGCAAGGGCGGGGGCAGGCAGACGAAAACTCCGTAACGCCGGGGACCTGCAGCCGACGCGGCCGCCTCTACACCGGACCGGCGCGGGTCGCGGTCGACGTCCAAACTTTGGAAATGCGCGAACAGCGGATCGTCGCCAAAAAACCGGTCCGGAAAGTTGCGCTCGACAAACTTTCGCTGAGGCGAGTTCAGTGGAAAATCGTGGACGAAGACGGCGCACGGTTTTCCAGTCCGCAAAAGCGCGATTGCCAATTTGAGTGCGCGAAAATCTTTCGGGCCGTCGATCAAGACCGCACCACCGGACTGCAAACGTTGCGGCAGGATTTCCAACGAATCGCCGTAAAGAAGCTCGACATTCGGTTCGTTTTTCAACTTCGCCTCCGCAGCCGGTGCGTTATCGGACTCGCGTTCATACTCGACGCTGACGATTAGCGATTCAGGGAAGCAGCGAGCGAGAATGAGGGTGCTTTTCCCGCGGGCGCGACCGGATTCCAAAATTTGCTTCGGCGCGAACGGTTTCACCGCGGCGTAAAATAGAAACATTTCGCTCTCCCAGATGCCGCCGAAGCCGGCTTCGGGCGGAATGTTGGCGACAATCCGCTGGTATTCGGGCAACAGATCGCCAGCGCGTTCGGCAACTGCTGATTTGCGGAGCAAATCAGAGTGACCAGTGACATGTGACAAGTGACTAGAGTCAGCCGCCGGCATGCTGGAAGATCGGAAGTTTGTGCCTGCAAGCCAGTAGATTTAGACTTCTCTCGATGGAAAACTTGCGGTTCGACGAGCGCGCCTGTTTCATCGCCGGCGCGGCGAAATCGGGAACGACGCTGTTGGTGTCGTTGCTCGACAGTCATCCAGAGCTGCTGGTGATGCCCCAGGACACAGCCTACTTCCCGACTGTTTTGACAAAATATCGCGACCGAGGTCGCCGCGCGCAGTTTGATTACTTGACCAAGGAATCGTGGAGCAACGTGCTGTTCGGTTTTCAAGCGATGCGGGGTCGTCAGGATTACGCAGATTTTCCAAAGCAGAAGTTTTTGGGGATTTTCGAGCGGATCGCGTTCGATCCGGCAAACGAGAGTCGCGATTTACTGGTGCTGATGATGGAAGCCTACGCCGAAGTTATCGGCGCGCCGCTCGCTCGCGTGAACCGCTGGGTGGAAAAAACTCCGGCGAACCGGAACTACATCCCTGAAATCTTCAACCGGTTTCCGAAAGCGAAGCTTCTTTTGACCATGCGCGATCCGCGCGCGCTGCTTTCGGCGCAGATTGCGCTGGAGAACACTCGAAAGACTCGACGCTTCTCCGTTTACTATGTCGTCGCGCATTGGCGGGCGGCGGCCAAGCTCGCGCGGAAAATTCGCAACAAAGAAATTTCCGGCCTCGTCGTCGGTTACGAAGAACTCGCGCTCGAACCCAAAACGTCGATGCAAAAGGTATGCGATTATCTCGAGATCAATTTCGATCCCGAGGTTGTGCTCAACCCAACGAAAGTCGGCCGTTCGTGGGCGGGAAATTCCGCCGCCGGCACGCGGTTCGCCGAGATCAGCACCGTGCCGGTCACGCGCTGGAAAAACGATTTGCACGAAGATGAGATCGGCTGGGTCGAGTGGCATTGCCGCGATTTGATGCCGGAGTTTGGTTACGAACCACGGCTGAGGCGCCGGTCACTGCGTTACTTTATGAAGCCGATCCGCGGCGAACGGCCGAAGGAATTTCTCAAGTCCCGCGCCTATTCACTGCGCGATCGATTGAAAGAAGAGAGCCCCTCACCTTAATCCTCTCCCTCAGGGAGAGGAAGACGCGACGCCGCCGGTAAGGGTTTAATGATTGGTTGAATTCAAAAAAATTTCGATTTCAGTCTTAGACTCGATGAGGGCTTGGAAAATCTTCGGTGTAATCATTTTAGCTTGTGCCACCGCGAACGCGTTTGAGTCGCGACTACCGTTCAAAACAGTTTTCAAGGGCGAGCCGCAATTCCATCGGCTGGTTTCGCTGGCGAAGGAAAACGATTGGAAATCGCTGCCAATTGGCGAGCGAACGGCGGCCGTCGGCCAGGCGCTCACTGGGACGCGCTACAAATCGTATACCCTGGAGATCGATAACCGGATCGAATCACCGTCGGTTAATTTCACGGGGCTCGATTGCTGGACATTTTTCGAAACGGCGCTGGCGTTTGCACGGATGCTGAACGAACCGGAGGACAACTGGACGCCGGAAAATTTCCTGCATTACATCGAGGTCGACCGCTACCGGGGCGGCGTTTGCACCGGCGAATATCTTTCGCGCCTGCACTATTTGGAAGACTGGCTTTACGACAACAATCGCCGCGGCCTGGTGGAAGATCTCACGACAAGGCTCGGTGGCGGGAGCGTGCCGCACGCGGCCCACGAAATGACTTCCGGTTGGCGGCATTACCGTTATCTCGCCGCGAACAAATCGTTGCTCGGCCCGCTGGCGCGAATGGAGGCGAATGTTTCGAGTCGGTCGCTTTACCAAATTCCGAAAAGCCGCGTTGCGAAAATCGAATCGAAGCTGCAAAGCGGCGACATTATCGGGATCGTTTCGCACGACGGCAGATTGTACTCGACATCGCACGTCGGATTGGCACTGCGAACGAGCGACGGCGTTTTGCATTTCATGCACGCATCGGCGCCGCACAATTACGGCCGCGTCCTGGTTGATTCTCGTTTGTCGACGTATTTGAACACTTATCGCAGCGACACCGGAATCATGGTCGCTCGACCGCTGAAATAGCTCGAGCCTGGAATCATGCCCGTGATCGTGCTGATTGGTTTGCCCGCAGACAAAATCTTGTTCTCGCCGGGGGAGCGTTTTCTTCATCGGCGTTGGGGCACTGGCAGAATCTGAATTCGTGACCGAAACTGCCGCTGAGAATGTGGCCCGGCGGCATAATATGAAGGTCTTGTGCGTGGTAGAACACGGTAACGCCCCAAGCACGCGGTTACGTCTGCGCGATTGTCTCGAGCATTATGAAAAGCTCGGCGTGCAAGCGACGGTACTTCCGGCGCGGCGCTCGAGTTTGGCCGAGCGGCTGCGCGTTTTGAAGGAGTCGAAGAGACACGACGTGGTCGTTTTGTTCAAGACAATCGGTTTCAACGAATTCGAGCTTGGCCTTTTGCAACGGGCGAATCGCCGCATCGTCTTTGATTTTGACGACGCCGTTATGTTTCGAGAGCAAAAACACCGGCGGCCGCTTCGCGCGAAAACATTCAAAAAATTCGTGCGAACGGTGCGGCATTGCGAAGCAGTGGTCGCCGGAAATGATTTTCTGGCCTCTTTCGCGGAGGCTTGTGGACGACGGGCGGTGATCCTTCCGACATCAATCGATCTGACCAAGTACAAGCTGAAACAGGACCACGATGGTCTCGGTCTAACGATCGGCTGGCTTGGACTGAGCGATGGACTGCCCTACCTGCGCCACATTCATCCGGCCTTGCAACAACTCAGCGCGCGCTTTCCTGGTTTGAAATTGAAAGTGATCAGCGACAAGCCGCTCCAGCTCGACGGCGTCCGGGTCGAGAACGAACCGTGGCGATTGGAAACCGAGCAGACCACTCTGGCCAGTTTCGATATTGGCATCATGCCCCTTTGGGACTCGGTTTGGACGCGCGGAAAATGTGGTTACAAAATTTTGCAATACATGGGTGTCGGCACCGCAGTAGTCGCCTCCGATATCGGCGTGAACAGTCAGATCATCACCCACGGCGAAAATGGTTTTCTCGCCAGGAGCGTCGCGGACTGGGTGGAAACGCTCGGGAGCCTGATCGCGAACGCGGACCAACGCAGAATGTTCGGAGTTCGTGGACGGGAGTTGATCGAGAAGCGCTATTCACTCGAAACATTCACGAAGGGATACGTAAAGGTGTTGCGCGAAGTCGCGCAGCTTCCGGGCGACTCGCCATCAGTAATCACCCGAAGCGCTTTACACCGCTGGAATTTCAGCAGTCGCGCGCGCGAACTTTCCGGTGGCGACGCGATTGTGATTTCGGTGCCGAAAAGCGGACGCACCTGGGTCCGCACCTTTCTTTGCGCATACTTTTGCAAACGCGCCAGCCGCCCTTTCACCCTGAGACCCGATCATTACCACGATCCGACTATCCCGCGGCTTATTTTCTCTCACGATTTCGCCGAACAACGAATGAAAGGAAGACTTTGGGACCGAATCCGCGGGAAGTACCTCGTCCCCGCAAGAGAGCTGGCCCGGGCTCACGTCATCCTGCTGGTCCGAGATCCGCGTGACGCATTCGTCTCTCTTTACATGCAGCTGGTCCATCGCACGCGAGAAACCCCGCAACAGGTCAAAGAAAAGAAAGTTGGCGCCCTGATGCGCGACCGCCGCTACGGAATCATGTCGATCATCAAAACAATGAATGATTGGTTTGCCGAGTTCGGGCGCCACAAGAATTTCACGTTGCTTCATTACGAATCCTTGCGCGCAGCTCCGGAGCAAAACTTTCGCGCTCTATTAGCTACGCTCGGGGAAACGTCACTCGATCCCGACGCCTTCAAACATGCCCTCGAATTTTCCGATTTTGGAAACATGCAACGACTGGAGACTGCCGGCGTATTCGACTCAAAAATTCTGCGGTCAGCGGACGTCCGGAATCCTGAATCGTTCAAAGTCCGCCGTGGGAAAGTCGGCGGATATCGCGATTATCTTTCGCCGGAAGACCAGGCGTTTGCCGCGGACGCCCTTAAACACCTGGACGCGCGTTTCGGCTATACCGCCTAGCGGTCCAAAATGAAAGCGCCCGTTCTAGTCATCGGCGCCCACCGCTCAGGAACCAGCGCCACCGCTCGTGCGCTTGAACTTCTCGGATTGCAAATCGGCCAGAGTCTGGACAGCCATCGCGAACCCAAAGCGTTGCAACGGCTGCACGAAGAATATCTTCGGCAAGTCGGCGCGTCCTGGCACGACCCGCAGCCTTTCTTGGAGCGAATCCAAACCGCTAAGGGTCGAGCTGAGTGCGTTGAATATCTCCGATCGAATATCCAGACCCATTTCGGCGAGATTTTCGGATACCGGAACAATCCGAAAGGAATGTGGCTTCGTTTACAGTTGAAACTTGGAACACCGTGGGGTTGGAAAGAACCACGCACGACATTGTTCGCTTCGGTGTGGATCGAAATTTTTCCAAAGGCTCGAATTGTGCATGTGGTCCGGGACGCGTTGGCCGCGGCCGAAAGTATTCGAGAACGCGAACTGAAATTTCAGGCGGCCGGCGATCCGCCCACTCCAAGTCTCGCGGATCTCAATTACTGCCGGGAACTTGTCGAAATCTATTTGCGCGCCGGCGAACAGCTCTCTGGTTCAGGGAATTATCGACGCCTGCAATTTGAGGAACTCCAACACAATCCCCCGGCAATGCTCGAACAGTTGGCAAATTTTTGTCAGTTGCCGACCAGAACCGGGCAGCTTGCGGCGGCTGCGGCAAGTATTCATCCAGCCCGCAGCAGATTGAGATCCGGCTGAATCGACCGGCTATTTTACGTGCATCGCGTCTTCCCAGCGAATCGCCGCCCGAAGTAACTCGGTAAGTGAGCCGACGCCGAATTTCTCTTTGGCGCGCGCGCAGTAGGCTTGAACGGTCTTCAAGCTCAACCGCAGGTCTTCTGCAATCTGGGATGGAGTTCGTCCTTGCCCGAGCAGTCGGAATATTTCCAGCTCTCGATCGCTCAGGCGCTCGACTGGTTCGGCCGCAGCAGTCTTGCGCGAGCTCATGCGCTTGGCCATGGAATTAACGACCCGGTCGCTGACGTAAACGTCGCCTTCCAACACTCGGCGAATCGCAGTCAGAACGTTTTTCGTCGTTTCCCGTTTCATGACGTAGCCACGCGCACCAGCGTGCAACGCGCGCTCGGCGTAGAGCGCTTCGTCGTGCATCGAGATGACGATCACGGCAAGCTCGGGAAACTGGTTCTTCAACGTTTTCACGAGTTCCAGCCCCGATTCGTTCTTTAGTGAAATGTCGACCAGCACAACATCGGGCCGAATTGCCTGGATGCCGGAAATCGCGCTCGCGGAATCTTCTGCTTCTCCGCAAACGGTGACATCTGTCTGTTGATTAATCAGGTTGCCCAGGCCTTCGCGAACGAGCGGGTGATCGTCCACGATAAAGACCTTGTGAGATCGGGCGATTCCGTTGTGGTTTTTTGGTTTCATGTTGAGAGATTTAGTCCGCACTTAGTTTACATATGACTACTGTTCCGCCATTGCGGTTACGCTGAACAGAAAATTTTCCGCCAATTAAGGCCGCTCCGTGCGCCATCAGACGCAGGCCCAGTCCCGGCGGTTCCGGCAATTTTTCGGGAAAACCTTTTCCGTCATCCGATACCGCCAGGGTGAGCCATTGACCATTTCTGGCCAGTTCGATGTCGATCTTATCCGGATGCGCGTGTTTAACCGCGTTCGTCGCTGCCTCCTGAGCGATGTGATACAGCTGAGTGGCGGTCGTCGAGTCGCGCACCCGCACCGCGTCGTTGCCGTTGAACGTGCAGGCAACTCCGAATCGTTCACTCACATTAGCGGCTAACCCTTGCAATGCGACGCTTAAACCATCCGCTTCCAGTTCGGGCGAGAAAAAACCGCGGGCCAGGTTTCGCGTCAGGTCGATGCCTTCCTCCAGATAACGGACTACTTTGTCCGCGTCGGCCACTTCACCTGCCGAACGGCTCGCCAATTTCTCCCGCAAAACCTGCGCCGCCAGAGCGGTTCCGGTCAAATGTTGACCAACGCTGTCATGCAGGCTTTGTCCAAGACGCCGGCGTTCCCGGTCCGCGATCTCGGCGATTTCCTGATCCAGCCGCTCGCGCTCGGTTATCTCGCGTTGCAACGCAACCGTTCGATCACGCACGCGCTGATCAAGCTCGCGAAGCAGCGTGCACAATTTGTAAAGAACGACCGTAAACGCGAAGTAGGAGGTGAGCGCCATCCCTGCGTTCCAAATTCTGACTGCCGGGATGCCCGCCGCCAGGTCCGATACGATCCAGACGACCACACTTAAAGTCGCGATGAACAGTCCAAAGGTCAGTCCAACGAACCATGTGCCGAGCGAGATCGGGACGAGGTAAAACAGGGAAAGCGATCGTTCATAGCCGGTTCTGAAATCGATATAGCCGATAATGCAAACCGAAACCAAAGAGATGGCGGTCATGGTTCCGCGCCCGACGGGCAGCAATGCGGTGCGCGGCCTCCCCCCCAGAAGTCTGCTGGTGCGGGTAACTGGCAGATTATCAATTAATGTTTGCATCTACCTCTGCCCAAAGGCGGTAGAGATTAGAACAAACCTTCGTTTCAATGCTCGATTTTTCCATCGGCAATTTGCGCAGGACGCGACCGGACAGTAAGTTGAACAGACGGGGGCGCACTGGTTTCGACTCATCGTTGGAAGCGCAGGCGGCATGTCGAGGATGGTTCGTTGGCCTCGTTAAAAACCGGACCAAAACAAATAAACGCAGATCACGAAGATCTCGCTCTCGCGGCTTAATTGACCGTGACGTTTTCGCAGCGACGCCTGCTAGCGGCGGAAACGGGGACAGCAGGCTGGCGAATCGGCGGAGCGACCGCGCCTGATTCGTAAGATCGAACTCGCGGACGCTCGGGAGTCGGTAGTGCGCCGGTGCAATGTCGGCTCCTCAGATTAAGCGCCGGATAAACATGTAGATGTTTGCGTGGATAGCGACGAGGACAGGGGTTCAACTCCCCTCGCCTCCAGCCTTCGCTCGTAGCTTGCGAAGAGCGAAGGCTGTCCGCCGGAGCCTTGGCGTAGGCGGGCCGGTTGCTATATTTCCAGGTAATATCAGCTACGAGATTACGGCTGGCAGGCCATTCCCCCAATGTCGCACTTTTTCTACGTGTATGAGTTAGCTAGTGATCGCGATGCAACCATTCGATATCGCGGAGTTACACATAATTTGAAGATCCGACTCCGCAAGCACAACGCAGGCAGTTGCGTGCACACTTCCAAATATCGGCCTTGGCACGTCGAGTTTGCCGTTGCGTTTCGGTCAGAGCAAGAGGCCCGCGCTTTCGAGAGATACCTCAAGAGCGGCTCAGGTCGGGAATTTGCCCGACGCCATTTTTAGTGCCACGCCGTAGCCTTGGCGAAGAGCGGGCCGCCTGTGCTTGAACGACGTCATTTTTGAACGGCAATAGGCTTTTCTACGTCCTTACCTGCAGATGTGTAATTTTCTTGCACCGCTGGAAAATAAAGCTTCACATCGGGGTGCCCGTGTTCTATAAAAACTATAACAACAATAACTACTAGCCCGACCTCGCTTTCATGAATTTCCCGTCGATCGCCAAAATTGCCTACCACTGCGCCATCCTTTCCGCCTGCGTGACCCTGAGTTGCCGCCCCCAGCACGCGGTCCTGGTTTCCCCGGGAGAGGACGAGCTCGTGGTCTTAAACGGTTGCGTCGTCTCCGCCTGCAACTACCTCGCCGCGGTCAAGACTGAGCACGCACTCGACAAGAATTTTTGGGCGAAGATCTTGCTCGTTCGTTACGACAACCACCCTGCTGGCCACGCCTACTGCGTTTGGGAAACCGACGGCGTTATCTATGGCTATGACCGTAACGCCGGTTCGTTCCCGATTCCGGTTTACACGCAGGATGCGCGCGCCATCGCCATCGTCCTCGCCCAAGAACTCGGAAAAGTGCTGAACGAAAATCTTTCGGTCGATCGCGCCGAGTTTGTCGAATCGCAGAAAGTCCAGCTCGCGAAATTTTAACTGCGAGCCGTCCGAATTGTTGGGCCACGGCTCAGGGCTTGTTGCCCCAGGTCTTCTTTTGAAATGACGCCCGGCCGGACCCGTGCTCGAAGGCTTCAAAATGCTCCGGGTTCTGCTGGTAATATTTCTGATGATAATCCTCCGCGGGCCAGAATTTCATCGCCGGTAAGATCTCGGTCACGATCGGATTCTTGAATTTTCCGGAGCTGGCGAGCTTTTGTTTTGATTCTTCAGCGACTTTCTTTTCCTGGTCGCTGCCATAAAAGACCGCCGCGCGATAGCTGGGCCCGATGTCGGTAAATTGTCCGTCCGCTTGTGTCGGATCGATCTGCTTCCAATAAATATCGAGCAACTGCGCGTAAGAAATTTTCGCCGGATCGTAGGCGATCTCGATCGATTCCCGGTACTTGGTTTTTTCCGAGCCGACCAGCGCATAAGTCGGATTTGGTTCTGTTCCCCCACAGTACCCCACGGTGGTTTTGATCACACCCGGCGCTTTATCAAAGGCGGGCTGAATGCACCAAAAACAGCCCCCGGCAAAAACGGCGGTTTTTGTGGCCGCAGGCGACGTTTGAGCCGGCGAAAGACCGACGCCCAAACCGAGGGTGAGAGTCAACATCACGTTAAACAGCTTCATATTGCCGACTTTAGACAGCGCCCGGAGGTGAAGCGTTTAAGTCCATTTTTTCTTGCCAC
>Ga0210406_10004225_pt1 | contig 15484 bp, 17 predicted proteins | sample IncBWC30MmetaG_FD_155454 | JGI IMG/M metagenome (GOLD analysis project Ga0210406, IMG submission 155454) | Forest soil microbial communities from Barre Woods Harvard Forest LTER site, Petersham, Massachusetts, United States - Inc-BW-C-30-M | ecosystem: Environmental > Terrestrial > Soil >... | reverse complement strand
AAGCGGTACGTGAGCTGGGTTCAGAACGTCGCGAGACAGTTCGGTCCCTATCTGTTGTGGGCGCAGGAGATTTGAGAGGACCTGTCCTTAGTACGAGAGGACCGGGATGGACGAACCTCTTGTGTTCCAGCTGTCGTGCCAACGGCATGGCTGGGTAGCGAAGTTCGGTTGTGATAACCGCTGAATGCATATAAGCGGGAAGCACTCCTCAAGATGAGATCTCCCAACCCGTAAGGGATAAGAAGGGCCCAGGAAGACTACCTGGTTGATAGGCTGGAAGTGGAAGCGCAGTGATGCGTGCAGCTTACCAGTACTAATCGCCCGTTCGGCTTGACCATAAAATTTACTCGGTGCAGTAACCAGTTGTCAGTTCTCAGTTGCCGGTTCTCAGTTCGAACCTGAACTGGAATTAGCAATTTGTTTGGATGTCGTTCGAACCTGGATGACTGAGAAGCAAGACTGATAACTGGGCGCCGACGATTTCATGAGTCTTGTCGATTGTTTCAACCCAATCTATTCAGTTGTGAGGCATTGGACCTCACGCTCTTTGAGAATTAGCTCTCAGCCATCAGCTTTCAGCTCTCAGTATTTTCGGGAGTGAGGGCAAGCGCTGGGAACTGATCAAGTTTGCTGGGGCATCAGCCCTGAAGGTCGGCGCGGCACATAGTTGCTGAAAGCTGACGGCTGATAGCTGACAGCTGCGACTTGTCGGTGATCTTACCGCGGGGGTTCCACCCGTTCCCATCCCGAACACGGAAGTTAAGCCCCGCTGGGCCGATTGTACTGCACGCGAAAGTGTGTGGGAGAGTAGGTAATTGCCGGCATAAATTAAGAGCCAGGTTGAGAAATCAATCTGGCTCTTTCCTTTTTGTAAGTAGCGTGGGGTCGTCAGCTAGCCTGCTAGACTGTTCGCCGAGAGAGGAAAAACGGAGATGAAAGTGGCAGAAGCATTGGCGCTGCGGGCAGATCTGCAGAGGCGCTTCGAACAATTGAAGCAGAGACTCGTCAAGAATGCGCGCATCCAGGAGGGCGACGCTCCGGAGGAGGATCCGGTTGAGCTGCAGTCCGAATTAGAAAAGTCGGCGCAGGAATTAACTCTCCTGATTCAACGCATCAACCGAACGAACTCCGCCGCGCGATTCGGTGATCGCGTGTTGGCTGACGCTCTTGCCGAACGCGACGTTCTAAAAATCCGCTACAACGCCTATCGCGAACTTGCGAGTGCAGCTTCGACCACTCAGGCTCGCATGACGCGCTCAGAAGTAAAGTTCATCAGTACCGTGAATGTGGCGGCAATTCAGCGGAAGGCGGATGATCTGGCAAGACAGTATCGAGAACTCGACACCAGGATCCAGGAAGCCGATTGGATGACGACGTTGTCCGATTAGGACGAGTAGGTAGTCGCCACCACGAGAAGCGAGCACAACCCTACGGCGGGGCAATGCCGATCTGGTAGTGCGCGGGCGGCACTAGTCGGTTCGATCCCGAACTGCACAGCGTATGCCCAGCATGGTGCACAAATGCACGGAGCATCGTAACCGTGTACTACCATGTGCTGATCTCGGGATGGCGGCGAGGGTGGGGAAGGGGCACTCGTCCAACTGGAGCGGCTACTCCGCGCCGGAACGTGTGTGGGAGAGTAGGTAGTCGCCCGTATAAAAAAAATAAGAGCCAGGTTGAGAAATCAGCTTGGCTCTTTCCTTTTTGGGATGGTTGTTGTCGGTAGTCGTTGGTCGTCGGGAAGTCCTAAGATTGCGACTTCCGTGGAATCCCACGTTTGCGCAAACGACGCGCAAACATGGGGCACCCAGCACCTGCCCTCCCGTTTTCGCAAAGCGCGAGCCACGGAGTGTTTCCCAAGTGTTGCGCCCGACTCTTAAGGGTGCCCCGTCCAAGCTCTGCGTACACGACAGAAAACGTGCACCTCCGCGAATTGCTTAGCGGTTGCCGGGGAACATCCCCATCGCGACGAAGCGGGTGATGATGGCGGCGAACAGCGTGCCGATCACAAACAGCAGCTTGCGGTAGCGGCGCCAGAGCTCTCGAAATCCGGAGGCCTGCGCAAAGATGTCGACGATGTAGGCCGCGCAATAGGCAACGTTGGCGATCACCGCCAGCAGGGAGAGGCCTAAACAAAAGTCCACAGTGATAAGCGACTTTGATTGCGGATATGCGATCGCAAAGTAAGCGATGACGATCGCGGCCAATGCCAGGTTATAGAGGAGCCGGTAGGGCTCCCAGAACTCGATGGCTTCGGTCGCGTAGTCCCGCAGGTCGGTGGACTCCATCGAGGCGGAGTATATCGCAAGATTCCGTCGTTGGCTGGTGGACGTTGGCGAAGCCCCAAGATCGCGGCATTTGTCGTTGCCCTCGCTCGTGCCGACCGCAAAAGAAAACCCCCGCCCAAGCGGAGCTTGGACGGGGCACCCTCGAGCGCCGAGGGTGGTTCCCCCCAGTCGCATAGAACGCGGTTGAATGGGGGACCCCTCGTTCTATTTAGTTGGTGCCGGAAGACGACAAGCTATCCGTCGCTTTCTTCTGAGCCTCCGTGGTCAATGCTCGTGGCGTCCCAATGGTGTATACGCCTGCGGGTGTCTTTACCTTGCTAAGGAAGTATTTATTTCCGACATGTTCGAAGGTAAAGAACGCACCTTTAACCGAAGCTCCGTCGAAAGTGACGGGGAGCAGGAACGCTCCGTTTTCGCGGTTGCGAATGATCAAATGGGAATCCGAGGGAGTCGTCACGCGATCCACGGTGTAGATACCGGCGGGCAAGGTAGTGCCTCCGGCGGAAAACTCGAACGGGACGTTGGTGACAACTTTGTCGTTGCCTTCAGCCTGGGCACCGAGGCCCAGACCAAGCAGGCAACTTAGCGTAAGCACACTGGACAGGAACTGCTTTCTCATAGTTTCTCCTCTTCGCTCAAGCGCTGTGCGTCTCATCGCGGATGGTTCAGCGATGGTTTGTGAAGTGGTCTTCAGCGCGTATGTGGCTTAGATATCCGCGAGCAAGGAGACGATTCGGGCGGGATGTCACATGATTGTCAACAAGTTGTAGGACGATCGTGATGAACTGCGGGACATGCGTGAGTGATTCAACGTGGAATCTTATATTCGAACTTGAAGGCGCAAGGTCGCGGCGTCGGTGGTTACCCCACTCAATCGCACAGAACGCGATTGAATGGGGTACCCTCGCGGATTATCTGGGCCACCCGCCCCGAATATACCTTCGACATTTGTATGGGCCACCCGCCCAGCGCTGCTACGGAGCCGGGCTAGGCGAGGTGGTTTGAGGTTTAGTGTTCCTGCACGACGGTTGCACCAACTAGCGTGTCCGGTGTTGCGCTTGTACGACCCCGTCTGTGTTCGACCATAGCGGGAAGAGAAGGGATACCCAAGAACTTCATGTGCCGGCCCTTTTTCTTCCCGATGAGGCGAATGCCAGAGGCCTCAAGGTAAGATTCCACCGACTGCTTAACGAAAGTATCGAGTCTGAGATAGATATCCATCACTTTCATCGAACGGTAGCACTTTCCCCATCCATTAATCAGATTTGTCAGTTTCTGAAGTGTTCGGAAAAGGCTGTCACCACTTCCTGGCTTCAGAACCTCTTGGACCTTTGCTCGGAATCTCTCCACAACCTTCGTTGCGGGAAACACCTCTTTACCTTCGAACATCACTCCGAGGAACATCAGACCGTGTTTCGAAAAATGGTCGATCCTGCTCTTGGAGTTAGGCTCGTCGAGAGCGTGAATTCTAAGCCCCAAAGTTTCGAGGATTGTTTTCGCAGAATCATGTGCCTGCATCGCTCTCTCCTTCGATTCACACATCACAACGAAATCGTCCGCATAGCGTGGGATGTGGATTCGAGAGAATGCAGAAACGAGCCGGGAACCTCGGTTTCATGAAGGAGTATCGGTGCGAAAACTAAGCGCGATTCATTTTGTCCCTCCAAGGCAGTCTCAGAACTTGTGGGGCGATAAGGGTGTGCTCGTACTCTTGGATGTTGTGAAACTTGATAGAGCGTGGCGGTATAACCGCGTGCCCGAAGGCGACGGCTCAGACCCGGATACAAGGTTCAACTATGAGGGAGTCAAGCGGTGGGTTGGTTCGGGCAAAAAGGTTGAATTGTGGGCCACGACCGTGACACGAGAGGACGACGAAGAAGACGCTTTGTGCTTAGTGGAAGGGAGACACAGTTTCGCTGTCCTCCGAGACTTGGGTTACACAACGATTGAGGCATGGGTGAGCAGGGATGAAGTTGACGAGATCTTAAAGAAGTACGGGCCCGATCAAGGATAGAAACCGGGGCGGGTGCCCCATGCCACCAAGGGACACCACAATTCTGTAGACCTCGGCGGGCGGCCGACCCAACGCGAGGGTGCTCCCCGTCCGGGTTTCCCACAACCTATTCGGGTATCGAGACAATAGGCAGCAGTACGCGCGACGGGTGGGAGGCATCGTGAAATACCCGGATATTTGCTTTTCTCATCTCCGCGCTGTTCACCTCCGATTGTCCGTTCTGGAGATTGCGTGAAAAGTTTGGAGTGAAGCTTCCCGAGATCTGTAGCCGGATCCGATGTCCCTGCAAAAACACGTTGCTCGTAATCAATTTCTCTAACTTCAGTTCGTAGATTTCTCCGGGTGATAACCACTGTCGGCCGCGCTTTAAGTCGCGATAGCTTGCGCGCTGCACGTCAAGCCCAGGACTCATCAGGTTCATGGCCGTCCCGTCTGGTGCCACGTCCAGCAGCCGCGCCCAAAGGTCGAAATCGCGGCATTCACAGGAAACCCAGACGTGCACGCTGATCGGACCACTCACTTCGGTGTCCTGCTTCAGCGCAGCAGAATCGAATGTAAGCACATCGGCTCGCTCGGACAGCCTTGCATAATCGTGGGCTCCCGAGGAATCGTAGGAGTTCGCCACGGGATGGGCTGGATCGGATAGGAATTGACTGAAGCTCTCTTTATGTGCGAACTGCGCGGCTTGCAGTCGCCCGGAAGATACACCGCTGGCGGATGGGGCGAAAAACATCGGTGTCTCGACCGCTGCCGGCGGCCACTTATCAGATTCGCGCCATTCATTTCTTCCCATTACGAAGTAGCGCACCGGCTTTTCATGATCCACCCCGTTGTCCATGCCCTTCACGTAGTGATCCATCCAGCGCAGAACGACTGCGTCGTAGTCGATCGCCGCGGTCGGGCCGAACTCGCGCGCTCCCGATCGGGTTTTTGCTGTGCTGCCCACGCCGTGAACCCACGGCCCAAGCAGAAGGTGAGTCTGGGTGTCCTTTTCTCCTGCACGAACCTTCACCAGGCCGACATAGTTTGTCGTAGCTCCCTCAGGTCCGTAATTGTCGTCGTACCAAGCTGAAAGGTTCAGGATCGCGGCCCTGGTGCGGGAATACTTGTCCCGCAATTCGCTCCAGTTCCACCACGCATCCTCCGGTGGATGCCGAAGCCAGTCGAAGTAGTACGGTGCGACCTGTTGCAGAGGCTTCACATCAAGCAGGGGAAGGGTGTTCAACATCGCTGGCCCTTGCTGTTCCCAGGTGGCCAGAGCCTCTTTGTAAGTTCGCGGGCCAGGCACGTTTTTCTTCACCCGAACGTCCCAGGCAATGTTGTCCCAGATCCATTCCATCCAGGACATGTCCCACGTTCCACCCGCATAAAAGAAGTTCTGCGGCGTGGAGAAGGTCATCGCCGGGACCATGGCCTTCAAATGAGGGGGGCTCTCGACAGCGGCCAGCCATTGCACCGCACCTGGATAAGAAAGGCCGAAGGTTCCCACCGCGCCATTCGACCAGGGCTGCATGGAGGACCATTCGATCGTGTCATAGCCGTCTCGTCCCTCGTTTTCGTAAGGACGGAACTCTCCCTCCGACTGAAATCGGCCGCGCACATCTTGAATGACAGCCGCGTAGCCCCGCTCGAGGGCATGCTTAAAGGTTGTGTACTCCTGCTGCGCTTCGTCCTTCCCGTAGGGCGTCCGATACACCAGTACTGGAAACTTGCCCTCCCCGGCGGGGCGTAGTACATCCGCGCGTAGAACGACACCATCACGCATCGGTATAGCGACGTTCCGATCCTCAATGAAGCGAGTTCCAGTATCCGAAGGCTGCTGGGGAAGGACAACAGTGGAGTTGGCGAAAACGAGAGCGAAGATCCACAGTTTCATCGGCCGTGAGACTAACAGGGCGCGAGACGCGGTCGCAAATTGACTTCTGAAAGTCCCGTTGGGCGGGTGGCCCATACAAATTGCGGGTGCCCCATTCAATTTCGCACTTTGCGATTGAGTGGGGTAGCGATGCTGCTTTCGATTTTCGGTTCGCGCGTCCACACCCATATCACCGAGGTCAGTGACGCCGCTCACTGCGTTTCCGTGACTTCAGGACCATAAAGTCAGGCTTGGACGACTCCCGCAGCGCCTCTGCCAGCCTCCTCTTCGACCTTCCAGTGGCGCGATTGTCATGGTGGCCAGCTTTCAACCGAAACGCTGGGAGGTAAGGCCATGGAGGAATCTTCGACCATCCGGGGACAGACCTTGCTGGAAGTCCTGTCTGCCCTCCTTCTCACGCTCATCACTGTCTATGTGTACCTGTGCTGTAGACCCTCCGCTCACCGCACGAGGGTAGTGCAGGCCATGTCTGCGGTTGCCGGTCAATGCATGCTTGCTCGACGAGCGCTCGCGGCGCGCCAGAGTTCCTCCCCGCCCTCGCCTGCCCGGGTACTGTGGGAGAAACATAAGTCTTCGATTGGCGACTGGCTGGCTCCGGTAATCGTCTGGGCGGCGGTCATCTGGACCCTGTTGGCCGTAGTTGCCATGATGCTCGGCGAAGGCTAGGAGTGGGTGACGATGCTGCCGACACCTCAGCAGCCTCCAATAACGGCACCGTCTCCTCCCCGAGCTAGCTGCTGGCTCCTCTCAATTGACACGACTCCACTCCAGAGGGAGACTTACTAAGTTCGAGGAGCGCCCTTATGGATCGTCGTCAGCTCCTGCTCGGAATGGCCGCTGCTGGCCTTGCTGGACAGTTCGATCTCACCCAACTCGCCGGGCAGACCGGTCCAGCAGAAGTCTCGAAGAAGAAACACAGGATGCATCCTCCCGATATCGATCGCAACCAGCCGCGCGGGCCGATCAAGTCCTGCGTCGAGGAGAGCACCTTGTACGACGGTGCTCTCCAGACCCAGGTCAGTGAGTACGCCCCAGACGGGAAGATGATCTCGGCGCGTTGGGAACGCGACGGGAAAGTGGAACAGTGGAGCTCTGACCATCAAAGCCAGGAAATTCGCGATGAGCAGGGGCGGCTCGTTAAGTACGTCTTAATTTACCCCGGCCAGGCCAACAAGGAAATCTACTACAGCTACGATGCGGCTGGCCGCATGTTGACCGAGACCTATAACGAGACCGCCGATCGGACGGACTACAGCTATGCGCCTGACGGCACCATGACGTCGGTACAAACATTCGATCCGCGGACGATTGAACGAACCCGCAATGCCGCGTCCGGAGGCTCCGCCTGGGACGCCGCTTTTCTCGGCTTTGGCGTGCCCATGGGTGGACGCGTCGTCATCACCTACGGTCAGAACAAGAATGGAGTCGACCAGCACGTTTACACAGATGACGGTCAGCTTGTGAGTCACTCGATCCGCAGATACGACGCGGATGAGCAACTGCTGGAAGAGTCTGTCGTCGAGCAGAATCTCGGCTTGCTGATGCTGGAACGCATGCCGGCCGAGCAGCGCGAACTCATGACACCCGAACATCTCCAGATGATGAGCAAGGGCTTCGCCGCCTTGTCCAAGCAGCCGCCCAAGACGACCTATAGGTACGATGATGAGGGCCGGGTGACTCGGACCTTGCAGCGTAGTATGGCGTTCGAGGTGCTCACCACGATTCGCTATAACGAGCAAGGCGACAGAATCGAAGAGCGCAAGAAATACAGCGACAACTCAAAGTTTGGGGTTGGCGTGCCGATTTCCTTCGACAGCAAGGGGAGCCGGTCGCCCAACCCGGGGCGAAGCAGAATCCCGAGGGCCGAATTCTGCCACCGGACGAAGTTGTGAAGTACTCCTATCAATATGACGAGCACGGAAACTGGACCGAGAGAATTGCAAACGTAGCGGACCAGCCAGCTCGGGTCACGCGGCGCACCCTGACTTTGCTACTGACCGCGCAAGGTCGTGAGCCAGCCACCGGTCCGCAACTCCACTCTTACTCCCATCTCCCGAACGCGGTGCCCCACGTTCGCGTCCGTTCTTTGGACGCTAACGTGGGCCAACTCTCGGATATGTGGGGTCAAGATGGTGTCTGGAACCCCACACTTGCCCCATCACACATATCTGTGACCAACGGCCTTGCGAATCCCCCGCTTGGTAAGCGAACCTAACCCGCCGGGCGTATCCCTCGGAGACGGGAGCGACGCGAGCTAAGTGCTTTGTCCAGAATATTTTGCCTGTAAGTTCTTTGACATCAAAGATCTTGGCCTTCTCTCGCGTGTAACCCCATGATTCCACAAGACCAGGGGGAGGGGGGTACCCCCACCCGGGGAGCCGTCTTACATGCAAAGGCGGCGGGCGGGGGCGCCCGCGTTACACTTTTTGGTGATGAGCAAAGTTCGAGTCGCCTGCTTCTCCGCCTCCCTCGATGGTTTCAGCGCGGGTCCGCGCCAGGATTTGCAGAATCCGCTGGGCGTGCGCGGCCCCGAGATCTTCGCGTGGTTCTTTCAGACCGATGTCTTCAAGAAGATGCATGGCGAGGGTGCGGGATCGCGGGGCGTCGACAACGACTTCGCGCTGCGCTCGTTTGACGATGTGGGCGCGTTCATTCTGGGGCGCAACATGTTCGGTCCGGTGCGCGGACCGTGGCCCGACGATTCATGGAAGGGCTGGTGGGGAGATACTCCGCCGTACCACACGCCGGTGTTCGTCCTCACGCACCATGCGCGCGCTCCGCTGGTCATGAATGGGGGCACGACGTTTCACTTCGTTACTGACGGAATCGAATCGGCGCTGCGTCAGGCGAAAGATGCGGCGCAGGGCAAGGATGTTCGCATCGGCGGCGGCGCGTCGGTGATTCGCCAGTACCTGATGGCCGGACACATTGATGAAATGCACCTGGCCCTGTCGCCGGTGCTGCTGGGTGAAGGGGAACATCTTTTCTCGGGGATCAACTTGCATGCGCTGGGCATGGCGGTTGAGCGAAGTGTGACTGGGGAGAATGCTACGCACGTTGTGATTAAGAAGAGATAGCGGCGGGTTCGTGTAGGAAGATCCTATGAAGCCCGATTGTGAGTGCCCCAGGTTCGCGCCCAAAGAACGGACGCGAACCTGGGGCACCGAGCCTAACGAGAATTGTTCTCCGCCGCTTTCAGGAGCGCTGCGATCGCGTCCCTGCATCCGGCGCGCAGTTGGGCCGCACGGGCGAGGGGGACTACTTTCGAAATGAGCAGCATGACGGTTCCGTGCGCGAGGCCCCAAATCGCCAGCCCCAACGATGCGTGTTCGTCGGGCGATCCGCCCAGCCGCGCCGCAAGTTGCTGCTGCAACCAGATGAATCCGGGCCCGATTTCCGGAGACCGCGACACGGCCGGCCTCAGCGGTTCATGCTCTTGCAAGTAGTACAGTTCGTATTCCCACGGGTTGTGCAGGGCGAAGTCGATATAGAGGTCAATGGCCTCTTCGAGCGAACGCGCCGACTGGATCGCTTCGACCTGCTTGGTGCGTGCGCGCAGCAGCAGGGCTCGCAGAATGTCTTTGCGATCTTTGAAGCGACGGTAAATGGCCGGCGTGTTGGTGCGTGCCGCTTTGGCGAGGGCACGCATGCTCAGGGTTTTATCGCCACCGCCGTGCCAAAGCTTCTGGGCGGCATCGAGAACGCGCTTTTCCAATTCTGGATCCGCGTGCCTGGGCATCTACTGGCCTCCTTTAGAGCCTTGTAAAACCTCAATTACACCGATTTAATATCGTTGACAGTGTACACTTAACAGTGTATACATAATAGCAAGAATTATAGGCCCCTTCCCGGTTTCTCGTATAGACCCGTATCGCCCCGACTAAGGAGTGGAAGGATGTATTCGTGGAATGACCAGGACGATCGCGTGGCGATCGCCCAGATGAATTCAGACTTGCGCCACGCGCAACTGGATCTGTTGAGCGCACAGTGTGCGACCGACCGTCTGCGCCTGCGCTTTTCGGTGGAAGACCTCGCCCGTTACGGAGAGCGGGATGTGCTACGCAAGACTATTGGCACGGCCATCGCTCTGCATGAGTATTACGTCTCGATCCAGAATGAAGTGTCGCCCGATTCGGGGAGTCTTTCCGCGCCTCAGGTGGCACAAGCCGTGAAGCGCGTGAGTGACTACCTGGGAAGCCAGCGCGAGACATTCTTTGCCAGCGGATTGCCACTTGGCCCGCGCCAGAAAGACATTCTGCAGAATTTCTTTTCGCCGGCCCTGCTCGACCGGGTACGCACCGTCGAACTGCACGGCCGGCGCCTCCCCCCTCCCCCGTTTTACTTGGAGGCGCTCGCGCTCGGCATCGGGAATTTGCCCGAGCTCACGCACATGTCGGCGCTCACGTTTGTGGACGTCATTGTGTTTAACGACCTGATCATCGAGCGCGCTCTTTTTCATGGACTGGTGCACGCGGTGCAATTCCAGATCCTGGGTGTGGAGCGCTACACCGACTTATTCGTGCGCGCATTTCTGCGAACGAACGCGCATTTCACCGTGCCGCTCGAGACGCATGCGTTCTCGCTCGAATCGAAGTTCGCGGTCGCTCCGGACAAGGCGTTTTCGGTTGAAGAGCAGGTGAGGCTGTGGATTCGCGAGGGACGGTACGAATAGGAATGTGGTGCGCGCGCCCTCGCCGGTGGTAAGAGAATTCGGTTAGTGGTGCGCCTTTTTGCGTCGCCGGCGAATGGGCTGGAAAGTCGGCGGAGTGCTCGACGACAGGTTGAAGGTAAGGCTCTGTTCGTCAGCGTCGGGATCGCGCCGGAATGAGCCTTTCATGCTGGCTGCCTGGAGCACGGTCACTTCCAGATCCAGCCACGAGATCGCGTCCAGCAGCGACGGAAAAACTTCAAGCTGGTCGTTCTTGACGACGGACTGGTAGATTTTCACGGTGTGCCCAGGGTGGTGCTGTCGGGCGCGAAGAAGGCGCGCCGCGACTCCCTGGAAAACGGGTCGTACGTCGAACTGATGGAGTTCAGGTCTTCGAGATAGAGCTTGAGATGCGAGACCTGAGAAAGGTCGGCAAGCTGGCGATAGTCCGGCCGGAAGTTGCGGTCGTGACGGAGCTTAGTGCAGGCAGCTGCGATCTGGTCGCGAGTCACTTCTCCGGAGAAGGTACTAACGACGAGACGATGAGGCCGATCCACAAAATGGAGCACTGACATGAGGCACCTTCCGGGGTGGAAAGAGCATCCTCTTCTTCGACAATCGTGCTCGAACTGGACTGTTTGTTGCAAGAAAAGTGATTCTTGGGTTGCAGGTTTTTAAGCTCTGTCCGCAAGTCCCTCAAGTTAGTATTGCCTTGGTTTTACTCCTGATGTGCAAAGTGCGGCCCGGACAGCGTAGCGATACGTGCCCGGACCGCCCCGACGCAACCAATCCTCTCGAGAGACTGGCGGCGCTGCGGGCGATTCTAGCCCCCGGAAAGCCGCGCCTGGCCTGTGTTAAGCGAATTTTACAGGGGCGCTCTTGACCGCAAGATAGATGTATGTGAATCTATGCACGCCCTTCCCAGCAGTATTCCCGATGAACAAACAAGAGAATGATATTGCAGCCATGAGGTTCTGGTTCCTCGTGTCTTCCGCGCTGGTGCTAGCTGTGATGATTGTGCTGGCAGCGATGTCACATACAGGTTGAGCAGCCTCGAGTGAGGCAACTGCTCGGGCGAACGTCCTTCATAAGGGTCGGGCGTTCGCCTTGCCATTTCGTCCCGCTCCGAATTCCTGACGTAAAATCTGGACGCTGCTGTCGGCAGCTGTCTGGCGAGTCTTCGGCAGATGTGAGCAATAGCGAGGATTCGTCCGTAACAGAGAGAGAGACCCCACTGCGTGCGTTTGACGTGCATCAGTGAGGTCGGAGGAGTTGATGGTTTAAGGGACTTAGCCAACTTTGGCAATGCCGCGACGGCGCAGTCGCCAGCCTGCCAGGGCCGAAATGCCGGAGAATACCAGGAGTCCAGTAGATGGTTCAGGGACGGGGGTCTGATGACGGCCATCGTCGTTGTCCTCTCCATCGGCATCGTGATGGTGGCGCCAGCCGCCTTCGCCTTCATTCTCTCCCCAAACGTGTTTCGGGGACCAGGCGATATCTCCGCCGAGGCCTTCGTGTTCGCCCCGGAGGCCGACGGAACACAGCCAGGAGTGCTCGCCCATTCCAGTGGCCCACCGGGTAGCGGTGAAGAAAACGGCGGAGGTGGCGAAGCTCACGGGCGCTACCGTGCGGGAGCCGAATGCCACGGGGATATCGTTGGCGCGGGCTCGAGTCGGAGCGAGAGTGAACGAGCCGAACACAAACACGACAGTGCCGAACGTCGCGGAAATGCGTAGAAATCTCATCGAAGAGCACCTTCTCAATGCTTTTCCTGGGCCTTAAGACTGGGCCTAACGAAGATTGAGTTTGCCAACCAATCCAAAGACGCGAAATCGGGTCAAGACTGCAGTAGCGGATTCGGCCTTCGGTAGAACTCAGGCCGGGCACGGGTTTTGGACGATTGTGGACTCATGGGGGGATATGTGCGGCAAAAGCTTAACACGAAGGGGCCGCAAGATTCGGAGCCGAGGCGACTTCCTGGTTTCAGGAGTTGGCCCGACCGCTCGCAGGCCGGGTCTCAGGGAGAGGTGGCGTAACCTGATCGAAAGCCTCTAGAAAATCGATTATTGTTGCATCGTATGCGATGATTTTGCTCCTATAATGCTGGTCGCGTTTCCGAGGAGGAAGATTTGAACGTCGAAGCGATGCGACCGGTTTCGAGTTCCGGAGCGGACGCTGAGGGAGCCTAGAGAGTGGCTGACATGGGTGGAAGAATTTCATACGGGAGATATGCGGTAGCCCTCAGAGGCCCAGGTTAGCGTCCAAAGAGCGGACGCGAACCTGGGGCACCGATGCACTGTGGTGAAATCTTAAAACGCAGAGGACGCAGAGAAAGGCCGCAGAGGTCGCAGAGGAAGGCAGCCTCCCAAATAGGGCCCTCTCGGGGATGCGATTCCGCGATACCTCACCGACGTGCGGTATCTCTCTGCTGTTCGCTACTCTGCTTTGGACCCGAGTGTCACTACGAAATACTGTGCCGGACCAGGTCCGGAGTTGTGCAGGCCGTGCTCTTCGTTGGCGGCGACGAAGGCGGCCGAGCCGGGGCCGAGGTGCGTCGCTTTACCGGAGATCGTGATCTCGACCGTACCGGAGATGATGAGGAACATTTCTTCGCCCGCATGATGGTGCGGCGGGTGGGGGGCGGCGTTGGGTTCGAGCACGGTTTCGTGGACTTCGAGGTAGTCGCCGGTGTGGGTGTGGCCTTCGAGGATGCTGCGGAAAGTGGCTCCAGCGTCTTTGTCGGCGTGCAGTTCGTCGAATATGCGGACGGTGCTAGGCAGGGATGTTTCCGATGAGCTCCAGGCTTTGAAGGTTGCGAGCGTGGGGAGAAGCAGGCAGACGTTTCTTCGAGTTAGGTTCATAGTGGGCTCCCGGAACGAATTACAAGATACAGGAAATGCTCTGGTTGGCGGCAATGAGCGAAGGGATTCGCTGGGAACGTCAAAAGCCGCGAGCGGTGGGCTCGCGCTCCACATAACAACAGTCTCTACAGCAAAAGCAAAGGCGGCGGACAAGAGTGTCCGCCCCACATGAAGTGGGGTTACAATTGGCGACTTTCTCTTGGAGAAACCGCATGCGTCTTGTTCAGGTGCTCGTCACATTTGTTGTTCTTGCTGGTGCCCTGGCACTGGGGCAACAGACTTCGCAGGCAGATCCGAAATTTTCCAAAGAAGTTCTGAAATATGTTCGTGTGCGCGCGCCCAAGGTGGTGCTGACGCATGTTCGGATCGTTGATGGTGCGGGCCACCCAGCGGTCGAGGATCAGAACGTTGTAATTGAAGGCGGAAAGATCATCGCGATTCAGCCGGGCGCGGAAGTAGCGAAGGCGAAGGATACGGAAGTGCTCGACCTGCGTGGGTACAGCGTGATGCCGGGCATTGTCGGGATGCACAATCACCTCTTTTACGTGGCGCGGCCGAATCTTGACAGCCGCTGGCATGGGAACGAGCCGTTGCTGGTGCCGCAGATGACGTTTTCAGCGCCTCGGCTTTATTTAGCAGCGGGTGTGACGACTATGCGGACGACTGGAAGCGTCGAGACCTTTGCGGATTTGAATCTGCGCGATCGAATTGATGCGGGAGTGCTGCCCGGGCCGCACATCGATGTGACGGGGCCGTACCTGGAGGGCAAGGATAGCTACTTCATCCAGATGCACCAACTGGGAAGCCCGGAGGAAGCGCGACAGTTTGTGGATTACTGGGCGGATCGCGGCGTGACGTCGTTTAAGGCGTACATGAACATCTCGCGCGCCGAGTTGAAGGCAGCGATTGATGAGGCGCACAAGCGCAATATAAAGGTGACGGGGCATTTGTGCTCGGTCAGTTACAAGGAAGCGGCGGAGTTGGGGATTGACGATCTGGAACATGGATTCTTTGTGAACACGCAGCTGGATCCGGGGAAGAAGCCGGATGTCTGCAGCGAGGGTGAAGGGACACCGACGCTGAAGGCGATGGCTCCCGAGAGCTCGGAGGCGAAGGATCTGATCGAGACGCTGGTGAAGCATCATGTGGCGGTGACGTCGACGTTGCCGGTGTTTGAGAGCGGCGGGATTCCGGGACAGCCTCCGCTGCGTCAGGCGTTTTTGGATGTGTTGTCCCCGGCGGCGCGGGAGGCGTATTTGTACCGGCGAGAGAAACCGGTGAAGGAGGAGACGGCGGCGACTCCCGTGGATTCGCCGGGCGATGATTGGCCCATGCTGATCAAGCGCGACATGGAACTGGAGCACGCGTTTGCGAAGGCGGGCGGGTTATTGCTGGCGGGGCCGGATCCGACGGGCGATGGTGGAGTGGCCGCGGGCTTTGGAGATCAGCGGGAGATTGAGTTGCTGGTGGAGGCCGGGTTCTTGCCGGTCGAGGCCATCAAGGTGGCGACGTGGAATGGCGCGGTCTATATGGGAAAGCAGGATCAGATTGGCAGCGTTGCGGTGGGGAAGAATGCGGATCTGGTGGTGGTGAAGGGGAATCCGGCGGCCCGGATTGCGGACGTGGAGAATGTGGAGATCGTGTTCAAGGATGGCGTTGGGTACGATTCGGCGAAGTTGCTGGAGTCGGTGAAGGGGCGGTATGGGGAGTATTGAGTTTGTTTTGTGAGCGGTGCGTCATGAGATTTCGTGGTGGAAAGGCTTTCGGGGACGGCGGTGGCCGTCAAAGTACAGGAGG
>Ga0210406_10004224_pt1 | contig 15485 bp, 14 predicted proteins | sample IncBWC30MmetaG_FD_155454 | JGI IMG/M metagenome (GOLD analysis project Ga0210406, IMG submission 155454) | Forest soil microbial communities from Barre Woods Harvard Forest LTER site, Petersham, Massachusetts, United States - Inc-BW-C-30-M | ecosystem: Environmental > Terrestrial > Soil >... | reverse complement strand
CAATAGCGGAACCGCCTACCAGCGCGTCGAGGGGAAACTATGACCCAGCCCGACGAGCGCATGGCCGAACTTCGCGAGCTATTTTTCGAGACGGCGCAGGAACTTCTGCAGGCGTTGAACGACGAGGCGCTGAAGCTCGAGAAGCATCCGGGTGACTCGGAAATCGTGCGCAGCCTGCGGCGGGTGGTACACACGCTGAAAGGCGATGCCGCGGCTTGTGGCTACCGCGAACTGAGCGAAGTGGCGCATGAACTGGAAGACGCTTTCGCGCTCGAGTCAGCGGCCGCCCACGCATCCCTGGCGGAAGTGGCGTTCACTGCGGCGGACCTGTTCACGGCCATGCTGGCGGCGTATCGCAAGCATACCAAGCTGCCCAGCCGGGATCCCCTGCGCAAGATGGTGAAGAAGCTCTCCGAGGAACCGGGCGCCAAGCGCGGGGCGAAGAAGAAAGCGGCGGTCAGCGCGCAAGCCCTGGGCTGGACGGAGTACGAGATGCTGGCGGTCCAGAAGGCGCAGGAAGCCGGGAATTTCGTGTACCACGTGCAGGCGCAGATCGATCCGCATTGCGCCATGCCGATTGCGGGACGGCAGCTGGTACAGAACGCGCTCGCGACCATGGGAGAAGTGCTGGCGGCACGGCCCGAGTCAGGATCGCCCGCGGCCACCAAGCAGGTGGAATTTCTGGTGGCCACGACGAAGACGTCCGAAGAAGTGGTGGGCAAGTGCCAGATTCCGACCATCGTGGCCAGCGTGAAGACGGATCTGCTGCCCGGCGAAGTAGCGCAGCCGGCGGAACCCGCTCCGAAAAGGGCCACGAAAGCCAGCGAGGCGGAACCAGTTCTGGCAGCCGAGACTTCCGTTTCACATGAAGTACCGGGCGACATGCACGAAGCGGCTGCGGAACACGGACCGCAGGCACACGCGACGCTGGCAGAAAACATCCTGCGGGTAGACGCGGAACGCATCGACAGCGTGCTGAACCTGGTGGGCGAGTTGATCATCGGGAAGTCGATGCTGCAGCAGGCGCTTAACGAGTTCGCCAAGACCTATCCGAAAGAGGCACTGCGCGGGCGCTTCTCGGACGCGATGGCCTTCCAGGCGCGCGTGCTCAACGATCTGCAACGTTCGGTGATGAAGATCCGCATGGTGCCGGTGGAGCAGTTGTTCCGGCGTTTCCCACGCATGGTGCGCGACGTGGCGCGGCAGTGTGGAAAGGACGTCGAACTGGTGGTCAGCGGGCAGGACACCGATCTCGACAAATCCATTCTTGATGCGATTGCCGAGCCGTTGACACATCTCGTGCGCAACGCCATCGGGCACGGGCTGGAAACTGCCGATGACAGAAAGAAGGCAGGCAAGTCCGCGCATGGCGCGCTTCACCTAAGCGCGTATCACCAGGGCAACCAGGTAATCGTCGAAGTGCGCGACGACGGCCGAGGCATGGATGCGGAGCGCATTCGAACGAAAGCCATCGACATGGGGCTGACCACAAAAGAAGACGCCGCCCGGCTCACGGAGACGGAGATTTTTGATTTTGTGTTTCGGCCGGGATTCAGCACGGCCGACCAGGTCACGGAAGTCTCGGGGCGCGGCGTCGGCATGGATGTGGTCCAGAGCGTGCTGCACCGCTTGAAAGGCAGCATTCATATCGAAACGCATTCCGGACAAGGCACAACCTTCCGGCTGAAGCTGCCGCTGACGCTGGCGATCATCAAGGCTCTTTTGTTCCAGGTGCAGCACCGGCTGTACGCGGTTCCGTTGAATGCCGTGGTCGAGATTGCGCGCACTCGGGAAGCTGAGGTCCACCAGGTGGATCACTACGAAGTGCTTCAGTTGCGGAACCAGGTCCTGCCGCTGGTGCGGCTGGGACGGCCGCGGGCGAGCGGGTCGGATCGGGCGAATACCAAACTTTTTGTGCTGGTCATCAGCGTGGGGGAGAGGAAATTCGGGCTCATTGTGGATGAGCTGGAAGGTGAGGAAGAGTTGGTCATCAAGGCGTTGGACGACCATGCGGTCTCAACCGATCTGGTAAGCGGGGCTTCGATCCTGGGAGATGGACGGGTAGTACTCATACTGAACTTATCGGCAGTGGTGGATCATTTTGCGCGCTCGCGGCCAGCAGAGGCGGGGGCGGTGAGTTCCGGATTGCTGCTTTCGCATGCCGACCGGGCCCGGTTCAGCAACACAGCGGGAGGACAGGCATGAGCGGCTCCCGGGTACGGGTCCTGGTAGTGGATGATTCGGCGCTGATGCGCAAACTGATTCCGCAGATCCTCGAGAAGGACAGCTCGATCGAGGTGGTGGGCACGGCCATGGACGGCAACTTCGGTCTCAAGAAGATCGAAGAGCTGAAGCCGCAGGTGGTCACGCTCGATCTCGAGATGCCGGGTATGAACGGGATCGACATGTTGCGGCAGGTGATGCGCAAGCTGTATCCGGTGCCGGTGATCGTGGTCAGCTCACACAGCACGGAAGGCGCGTCGATCACACTCAAGGCCCTGGGATTTGGTGCTTTTGATTTCGTGGCCAAGCCGCGCGATGTTTCGACGCGCATGCCGGAAATCGCGGCCGAGCTGATTGCGAAGATCAAGGCGGCGGCCAACAGCAAGAGCGTCACGATGAAGCCGCTGACCAGCACGATGCAATACGGCAAGGCGCCGGTGGCATCGACCAAGGCGCCCACCCGGATCGTGGCGATCGGCGTCTCAACCGGTGGACCGCATGCGCTGCAGTACATGTTCTCGCAACTGCCGGCGGATTTTCCGGGAAGCATCGTGGTGGTGCAGCACATGCCGGAAAACTTCACCGAGATGTTCGCGCGGCGGCTGGATGAGACCTGTGCGCTGCGGGTGAAGGAAGCGCAGTCGGGCGACCTGCTAATGCCGGGCCGGGTGTTGATTTGCCCGGGCAGCCGCCATCTGAAGGTCAAGAAGCTTCCACTGGGTAACGTGGCGTTGTTGAGCGACGAGCCGCGCATTCGAGGGCATCGGCCTTCGGCGGATGTGCTGTTCCGCAGTGCCGCAGAGGAATTCGGCCCGCAGACGGTCGCGGTCATCATGACCGGCATGGGGGACGACGGTGCCGAGGGCTTGGGTACGGTCAAGGCGGCGGGGGGAATGACCATCGCGCAGAGCGAGGAATCGTGCGTGGTGTATGGCATGCCGAAGGCGGCAGTGGACCGGGGATATGCCAGTCGGGTTGTGGGTTTAGAGGCCATGGCGAACACGCTGGTGGCCCTGTGCTCGGACAGCGGGCGCGGAGAAAAAGAGTCAGGGAACGGCGCAGGCAAGCATGCCAGCGCCGGGCAAAACTAGGGTTATCTAGCCGGCGGAAGCGCCGCATGGTACGAAAGGTAAGCTACAGGAGGGTGTTATGGAGCAGTTTGCGCCAGTAAAACGCAGCAAGGACGGGCAGCCGGTCCGCTATTTAATCGTGGACGACTCGGTCTTTGCGCGCAAGAACCTGGCCCGCATGGTCGAGTCCTTTGGTGGGCACTTGGCCGGCGAGGCGGGCGATGGCCTGACCGCCATCACCGAATATGACCGGACGCATCCCGACATCGTGCTGATGGATATCACGATGCCGCAAATGGAAGGGATCGAGGCGGCGGAACGGATCGTGCAGTCACATCCGGAAGCGCGCATCGTGATGGTGTCGTCGGTCGGCTACCAGGAAAACATTGTGGCCGCTCTGCAGCGGGGTGCGCGGCACTTCGTGCAAAAGCCTGTAAAGCCCGAAGTGCTTTACGAAGTGATCAAGTACGTGCTGGGTGAAGACGGCGCGGTTGCGAACGCAGCGGGAGCGGGAGTCTAGGGCCATGAAGATGGAGTTGATCCAGCCGTTCATCAATTCGGCGGACGCGGTGTTGGCGCAGGGTCTGCAGTGCAGCACTGCCATCGGCAGCCTCAGCATGGAAGAGGAAGCCTATCGCCGGAAGGGTGTAGCGGCCATGGTCTGGGTCACGGGAGATATCGAGGGACGCATCATCATTGATCTCGATCCGGAAACCGCGGTGCGCGTGGCGGGTAAAATGGCGGGCGCTGATTTACCTGAATCCGACCTGCTCGTGAAAGAAACGGCCTGCGAACTTGCGAACCAGATTATTGGGAATGCGATCACGGCATTGAATGACCAGGGATTTCACTTCCGGGTGCATCCGCCGGTGATGCACGAATCCGCAGAAGGGATCAAGAGCAGCGAGGATACCGAGGCGCTTGTGATGTGCTTCGAGACCCCAGTGGGCAGCGTGTTTATGAACATCGCGCTGCGTTATAACCGGCGGCGACATCCCGACATGGCCGCTTCAGCGGGACGATAAAGATTGGGTTGCTTGAAAATCTGACACGAGCCGCTCTGGCTTCGTGTGTAACGACAAGTTTCTCCCAGAATTCCCACGCGCGATGAGCCCTAAAGGGGCCGTCTTGGAAATGCCAGATTCGGCGCGCCTGAAGACGCGCTCTGATACGAACCCTTCTCCGGATGCACCGGTTCAGGCTCGAAGCACATGGCCTGGATATGAACTTACTCTCGTCTGTCGTTGAAGTCGTAATGAAGCAACGGCTTGCTGCGCCAGACGAATCAGGAGCCCGTGAGGATGAAGACGGGATTTTGGCGGGGTGGTTGGCCGGCTCCGGTTGCATTCTCGCCGGTGGTCGAACTGCCCGCGGCGTTTGTCACGGTGAACGTACCGTTGCCGATTCCGGTGACGGTGAACGTGCCGTTGTCCACGTCGATCGACATACGTGTGATTGTCACGACCAGGCCGAGGAAAACCGGCGTGCCGGAGTTCGGGTCGTACGTGAAAGTGTAGGTCGTTTCGCCACCGTTCTGCGTGGCGGCTGAGATGTTGAGCAAGGTGGGCGAGTAGGCGCTGCCCGGGGCTGGGATGGATGCGAAATAAGTGTCGCCGGAAGTGTTGATGCTCCAGACTGTGGAAGCATCGCAATTGGAGACGTAGACGCGCGAGCTGTCGATCGCGATCGCGGCAGAAATCCGGAAGCGAGCTGCAGCGCAGTTCGCGACTGCCGACACGGACGCCTGCGGCAACGGGATGACTTTGGTGGCCTGGTTGGTCAGCGCATCGACAACCGTGACCTGGGTCTGAATGCAGGCAGTCTGTTGGCAATTCGCCGAGGTGGTGTCGAGGTAGAAGCTGGCAATGTAGGCGCGCGTGCCGTCGGGCAGCGCCGCTACTGATACGGGCGCGCAGCCGCCGGCGGGGCATGGAGCGGCGCGTCCGCCGGGAAGGGCGGCCTTCAGATCGATGGTGGCGAGATGCGTGAGGGTGTCGGTACTCGCGTCGTAAATGCCGACCGTGGAATTCGTCGGATTGGGAACGTAGAGGCGGTTGCGGCGGCTGTCGTAGTAGAGGAAGTCAGCGCCCGCGCCGACCGGGACAGTCCCCACAATGGCGTCCGTCGGCAGTAGACCATTGACGATCGTGATGTTTCCTGCGTCGTGACTGAGGACGTAGATGCGCGCACCATCGCTGCGCACGGCCGCCCAGCGGGGCGATGCGCCTACCGGCAGATCGGCGATGATGCTCTTGTCGACGGTGCTGACCACCGTGACAGTGCTTGAATCCCGATTCACCACGTAGAGCTTCTTGAACAAGCCGGTGGTGGAGGAGTTGTTGGGCGTCTCGACCATCGCGATGGGATGCGCGCCAACCGGAATCGTATCGGTGATGGTGTTGGTGATGGCGTTGATCGCGTTCACCGTCCCATTACCCGAATTCGCGACGTACATTGTCGTGGTCTCACTGCTTTCCACAAAATCAGGAGCAGCGCCCTGGGCGAGGTTGACATCGACCGAAGTTCCGATCGGGCCATTGCCGGAAGCGGCGCTGAATGCGCTTACCGAGTCGGCTCCCTGATTTGCCACCCAAACCCGGTTGCCCAGCAGAGTCGCATGCACGGGCATGATCGCGACCTTGGTGACGCCCGCGTCCGAATCTCCGGAAACGTTCACCTGCATACCTGTTCCAGCGTTGAACGTGCCGTTCTGATTCACGGTAAAGGTGGAATGGGCGTTCTTCGGATCGGGCGTCGGGACCGGTTGAGGAATGATGGTGGGCCGGTATGTATCGCCACAGGCAATGCAGATGAGGAACAGGAAAGTGAGGCCAGCCAGGCGGACCTTCGACACCAAACTCATCGGTACCCCGCGGTGAGTAATCATGCGTTAGGAGAATTAAACATTGTAATCGGGGAATGGAGTTTCTAGCTAGTTGGGGCCTGTGAGGTTAGTGGCCGGGTGGCGGGATGGGGTTGCCTTCGCCGGTGAATTCGGGTTCGGACCGACCGCCGCTGCTACTCTACTTAATTCCGCTAGAAGCCTTTAACCGCAGAGGGCGCAAAGAAAACCCGCGAAGATTGCGAAGCAAGAGTTTTCTTCGCCGCGACCGTCCTCGATGTTCAACAGGCAGACACTACCGCCCGCGACGCGGTTTGCTTCCCGCAACTGCTGCTTCCGGGGCGGACTTTGTAGTGGCTGCCGGCTTCTTCTTGCCTTCCATTTCTGCGAGGCTCTGCTTCAGGGCTGCCATAAGATCGACGACCGGCGCAAGCTTCTTGGGGCGATCGATCTCGACCACTTTGCCGCCTTCGAGCTTGGTCTCGATCAGCTTCTTCAAGTTTTCCTGAAAGGAATCGTGATATTTCTCGGGATCCCAATCTCCGGCGAGCGCTTCGATCAACTGGCGCGCCACTTTTAGCTCGGCTTCTTTGAGCTCGACATCGGGTGCGCCGAAGCCTTCGACCTGGCGGACTTCTTCGGAATAGTACATGGTGTGCAGCATCATGCCGCCGGAGTGCGGCCGCAGGAAGACCGTGTATTCGCGGTTGTGCATGGTGAGTTTGGCGATCGCGACGTAATTGCTCTCTTCGAGGGCCTTGGTCAGGAGCGCGTAAGGACGCCGTCCGGCTTCGTCAGGCATCATGTAGTAGGAGGACTCGAAGTAGACGGGGTCGACGTCGCTCGCGTTTACGAATTCGAGGATCTCCATGGTCTTGGCGGTCTGTGGCTCGATCTTCTTAATCTCTTCGGGCTCGATGACGATGTACTCGTCCTTGCGGAACTCATAGCCCTTCACGATCTCGCTGCGCTCGACGACCTTGTTCTCGGCTGGGCAGATGTATTGCTGCTTCACGCGCTGCAAGTCAGGACGGTGAAGCATGTTGAAGGAAATACCGCTGCTGCGGGCGCCGGAAAAAAGGCGCACCGGCATCGAGATCAAACCGAACGTAAGATATCCAGACCAAACGGAGGCCGCCATAGGTTCTCCCTGAAGAAATCAGAAAAGGCGCCAGAGCCGCGCCCAGCGATCGAAAGTTTAGCGCACGACTTGTGTTTTTGATGCATCAACTTGGCGGGGTAATCGAGAGAAAAAGCACGACGGGATGGACAGCGGCGGCTGGCAACGCTAGGGCTTGTAGTTATCAGTTCGGTTCCACCCTGTCCGGACTATGGTAGAACTCTTATTCGATCGCTATGCACTTGAACGCATTGAACTTAAGTCCTAATTCGGCGATGTGGTGGGCGGACTCGGGGTCCCGTTTCGCTCTTATTGTGGCCATAACGGTGGGATTTGCGGCCCTGGGGCACGCAGTTCGGGGGGTCTCGCGATCGGGCGCGGTGGCGGGCGCCGTAGTTTGCTTCGCTTTACTCGCAAGCGCGGGGCCAGGGGCGTTCGCGATGCTGCTGGCGGTCTTTGCGGTGACTTGGCTCGCTACGCGCTATGGACGCCTGCGAAAACAGGGCATGGGGGTGGCCGAACGAAAAGAGGGGAGGAGCGCGTCGCAGGTTCTGGCCAACACCGGGATGGCCGCGGCCTGCGCGCTGTGCTACTCGGGCCTGCGTGCGCCGTTAATGTTGTTGGGAATGGCGGCGGCACTGGCCGTGGCGGCCGCAGACACCGTGTCGAGCGAGTGCGGGCAGGCATTGAGCCGCAACGCGCGATTGATCACGACCCTCGAGTCCGTTCCGGCTGGAACCGATGGCGGGGTTACGTTGGGTGGGACTGCGGCTGGCGCGCTGGCAGCCGGGCTAGTGAGTCTGGTGGGAGTGTGGGCCGGGTTGCTCCCTCGACACTGGATGTGGATGGCGGGTGCGGGGGGACTTTTCGGCATGATCGTGGATAGTTTTCTCGGCGCGTTGTTTGAGCGGAGGGGGTGGATGGGGAACGACAGCGTGAATTTCATTAGTACGGTGGTAGCGGCGGTTGGGGCCGCGGCGGTCGCGGGATTGTAGGCACCGCGGGCGCTCCAGACACACCCCCTGAAGGGGCCTTCCGGCTGAGCTTTGCGGCATCGCTGAAGCGATGCCCTGATACGAACCTCGTTCAACAGAAAGCGTCGTTTGGCTTTTCGCTTTCGGCGTCGGCTTTCAGCCCCGCAGGCTGTTGGCCGTACGGCAAAGAACGCATCACGCGTCGTATCTGCCGCGGACGTTTCTGTTCGCCTTCGATTGAAATCAACTTTTGGACTGTTGAGCCGGTCTCGCCTTTGGGCCGCGCTTCCACTTTTCCGGGCGGTCATGTCCGTCGGTACCTTGAGTAATGGTTACTGACAAGCGAGAATTTCAGAGTACCTCTCCCAAAATTCAAACGCTCGCGGGTGGCGGAAGGCCATCGACGATACAGGCGGGATTGTCGGGCGTGCTCTTTATGAGCAAGTTGTCGGTTGCGTTACGAAACTGTGAGTAAGGAAGCAATGCGGATTAAGACGTTAGTGATCGGTTACGCTCTGGCCCTGGCTCTGCTGTTGTTCGCGCAGCGGCGGCCGGATGCTTTGCCAGCCACCAGCTTCACGGGTGTGGTCGACCTGACGCATCCGGTCGGCCGCGGAAAAGTGCCTAGCGTTCACGAGAATGCTCCGGTTCGCGCTGCTGGCCTGGTGCAGAAGGATGGATTGCGGCGCATTTCGGCATCGACTGCGAACAACACGAATATCGATGCGCCGGCAAGGTTGGTTCGCGGGATGTGGACGGTGGATCAGATTCCGCCGGAGCGGCTGATCGCGCCCTTGACGGTGCTGGATGTGACTTCGCAGGCGCGACGCAACCCCGATTATGAGGTTTCGGTCGAAGACATCGCGCAGTGGGAACAGATTCACGGCGAGATCCCCGCTGGAGCCGTAGTGGTGGCTCGAACGGGATGGGGAGTGCGTTGGGCTTCGCCAAAGGAATACCGCAACACCGACAAGAATGGCGTGATGCACTTCCCTGGCTACTCACAGGATGCAGCGCGGTTCCTGGTTGAGGGACGACAGGCGCTGGCGCTGGGGATTGATACGTTGAGCGTGGATCCGGGATCATCGCGCACGCTGGCGGTGCATGAGTACACGCTGGCGCACAGCGTTTATCACCTGGAGAATGTTGCCAACCTCGAACGCGTGCCCGACGCGGGCGCAGTGGTAGTGGTCGCTCCGATGAAGTTGGAAGGTGAAGTTGACGGGCCCGTCCGCATTCTTGCCCTGACGCGCCGTTAGTACAGTAATGTCCCAACGGCGAGTTTGAAGGTTACGCCTCCTAGCATAAAATCAAGCCATCGTGAACAATCACAAGGTAGTGCGAGGCATCCTTCGCCTTCTGGTATGAATCCATTCCGAGATAGCATCACCTCGAAATCCAAAACAGCAGTTCAGTGGGAGTCGCACTTGCACTCAATTCTGAAGGCCTTCGTGTTCTTTCTGTCGCTGGGCATCGCGCTCAGCGTTTTTTCGCAGAGCAAAGCTACCAGCCGCATTACGGAGGCCATCGACGACCGAGACACAGTTGAACTGCGCGGCAACGTTCATCCGATGCTGCAGAAGGCCATCGACCAGGGGCGCATGGACGGGTCGACCCGACTGGAAGGCGTTTCGCTAGTATTCAAGCGGACTCCGGACCAGGATGCGGCGGCGGAGAAATTTTTGGAAGACCTTCAGAATCCGAAATCGCCGAGTTACCACAAATGGCTGACGCCGGAGCAGTACGCGGATCGATTTGGCGTGAGTGCCGCCGATCTGAGTAAAGTAACGGCGTGGCTGCAGTCGCAAGGGTTCACCGTGAACCGGATGGCGCGCGGACGGACACAGCTTTGGTTCAGCGGAACCGTCTCACAGATCGAGACGGTCTTTCGTACCGAGATGCATCGCTTCGACGTGAAGGGCGAAGCACACTTCGCCAATAGCGTGGAGCCTTCAGTTCCGAGCGCGTTGGGAGAGGTGGTGCTCGGGGTGCACGGGTTGAGCAATTTCCGGCCGAAACCGCGGGTGCGCATGAACCGCGCCATTGTGGAAGCGGCGAAATCGAATTTCACCTTCGGCACTAGCTCGCACTTCATGAGTCCGGACGACTGGACCACGATTTACGACGTGAAGGCGCTCTACACAGCAGGTTTTGATGGGACAGGCCAGACGATCGCGGTCGCGGGGCAGTCGGAAGTTAACAATGTCGATCTGGATGCGTTCCGGACGGCTTCCGGACTGCCAGCGCGCACGGCCAGCAACTTTGTCAGAAAACTCGTGCCGAACAGCGGCACGGCAACGGTCGTGTCGGGGGATGTTGGTGAGTCGAGCATCGATCTGGAGTGGTCGCATGCGGTAGCCAAGGGCGCCAACATAATCTTTGTGTATACAGGGAACGGCGGGACCCTCAACGTGTTCGACGCTTTCACATACGCCATTGATCAGAATCTGGCGCCTATACTTAGCATGAGCTACGGGAATTGCGAGCAGAATCTGCCGTCCTCATTTCTGACGGCAGCTCAACAGAGCACCCAGCAGGCTGCGATGCAGGGTCAGACGATCGCGGCGGCAAGCGGAGACTTCGGAGCGGCGGACTGCGACATTGCGCCTGGACTTCCGGCGCAAGGCGGATTGGGCGTCGACATTCCCGGAGCCCTGCCATACGTGACCTCGGTAGGCGGATCGGGGTTTAACGGCGATATCAGCAATCCTGCAAATTTCTGGAATGCTGCGAACAACGGCGTGAACGGATCGGCCAAATCCTATATCGGCGAGACCACGTGGAACGACACGGTCCTGGTGACCGCGCTGTCCGCGGGTGGCGGCGGCGCCAGTGTACTTTTTTCGAAGCCCAGCTGGCAGACAGGTGCGGGCGTACCCAACGACGGTGCCCGCGATGTTCCTGATATCGCACTGGCCGCTGGTCCGAACCATGATGGCTACATGCTATGCGTAACTGATCCGGGACAATCACAGCTTCCCTGCTCGAGCGGCTTTTTAGATTCCACCGGCGTGCCGGACGTGGCTGGAGGAACTTCTTTTGGCTCGCCCACGTTCTCCGGAATCGTGGCGATACTGAATCAGAAGACCGGTTCGCGGCAGGGCAATATCAATCCGGCGCTGTACACCCTGTCGGCGGCAAACGTCGGAGCGTTTCACGACATTACATCCGGCAACAACATCGTGCCCTGCGATCGGGCCACGGTGGATTGCCCGCAATCGGGGACCGCGCAATATGGGTTCAGTGCCGGACCGGGGTACGACCAGGTCACCGGCCTGGGATCGATTGATGCGGCGATGCTGGTGAATCATTGGGACAGCGCCAATTCGACGACGGCCGACTTTTCGATGTTCGGTCATGTGGTCGGGATTGCGGCGCCGGGAGGTTCGGGGACATCTACCCTCACGATCGACGGGCGAAACGGCTATAGCGGAACCATCAACTTCACATGCACGGCACCGACGTCGGCGAAGATCGGGTGCACGGTGAGCGGCGGTCCGATCACGCTCAGCAACACGACCAAGAGCGGGACGGTAACCGTCAGCATCACGACGACCGCAGGAGTCACTCCGAGCAGCGCGCCATTGTGGCTCGGTGGAAGCGGCGCAGTGTTCGCGGGAGTCCTGCTATTCGGAATTCCTTCGAAGCGGCGGAGACTGTCGGTCGCGCTCACTCTTATCACGGTTGCCTTGATCCTCGCGGCAGTGGGCTGCGGCGGCAGCAGTTCGGGAGGCGGTGGCGGCGGGGGGAACGGGACGAAGGCGGGAACGTATGTCGTGAGCGTCACGGGCACGGACGGAACAACGTCGCACACGGCCAACGTTTCAGTTACTGTGCAATAGCTGCCAAGCAACTCTCACAAAGACATGGGAAGGCTGTGACAACCTTCCCATCATCTTTTGACAACCATTTCCGCCTTGCGTGATCTAATTTTGCGAGGAGGCGAGCATGGATGATCCGCGGTATCCCATCGGCAAGTTCTCTTTCGACGGCACACTCACCGATAAGCAAAAAGCGCAGTTCCTGGACGACATCGAGCAGATTCCCGCGTGGATGGAGGAGGCGGTGCGTGGGCTCTCCGAAAAGCAACTCGATACGCCGTACCGCGACGGAGGATGGACAGTCCGGCAGCTTGTGCATCACATGCCCGACAGCCACGTGAACTCGTACGTGCGCTTCAAACTCGCGCTCACGGAGGATCAACCGACGATCCGGCCGTACATGGAAGACCGATGGGCCGAATTGCCCGAGGCGAAGAGCGCACCGATCGGCATGTCGCAGGCGTTCTTAAGGTCGCTGCATAGTCGCTGGATTCTGATGCTGCGCGCGCTACAACCTGCGGATTGGAAGCGGACCTTTCACCACCCCGACAACGGGTTGATGAATTTGGAGAAGTCTCTGGCACTTTACGCCTGGCACGGGCGGCATCACGTCGCGCACATCACCCGACTGCGCGAGAAGCTAGGGTGGTAGTCAGTGGGCACTGGTCTGTGGCTAAGGGACAGTGACAATGCTTAAAGGTGCGCGCAGACTACGAAGTCCGCGTTAAGTCTTAAAACGCAGAGGGCGCAGAGAAATGCCGCAGAGGACGCCGAAAATCCTGTTGGCGATCTTCTCCGTCACGATCCTTATCATTTTTGTCTCTTTGAAACCCTGAAACTTTGAAACTTTTCTAACTCACTTTCCATGCGAGATAGCTCATCGCTTCGCGGAGTACGGCGAGCATTCGTTGAAATGCTCCTTTCGGACGAGAGCCGGTGCGGGGGGCCACGTACACGGTCATGCCTTCGTGCTCAAGGAGTTTCTTGATGCGGAAAACGTGATACTCATCGCTCACGGCGAGACAACTCTTCATGCCGTTGGCGCGCATGATGACTCCCAGGCGCTCGGCCGAGTGTGCGGTGTCGGTACCGAGGGTTTCGGCGATGAGATTGTGTTCCGGAACGCTGCGGCGCATGAGGTAGTCGTGGCCGACGCCCCCTTCGCTGTAGTTTGGGTCTTCGGCGGCTCCTCCGGTCGTCATGATCACAGGAGCGAGGTGCTTCGCGTACAGGTCGTAGGCGTGATCGAGCCGCGCGCGCAGCACGGGAGATGGCCTGCCGGAATACTCGGCCGCGCCGAAGACCACGATCGCGTCGGCGGGATGGAGTTCCTGCTTACCGGCTTCGCTCACGATGCCAATGCTGGTGATAGCAACGGAAAGAATGAAAAGCAGAGCTACAGCTGCTGGCGTCCACAGGGGCCAATTTCTGCGTGAGAACTGGAATGCGGTCGAGAGCTTCATCCCTGCGCGAAGAAGGTAGAGATCTCCTTGGCGGGGATGGCGCCTTCGCGAATCACGCGCCAGCGGTCGTCGCCGTTGCTGAGATCGACGATGGTGGAGGCGACCTCGCGGGGCGAAGTGCCGCCGTCAACGATGATGGTGATGCGGTCCTGCAGTTGATCGCGCACCTGTTCCGCGGTGGTGCACTCGGAAGCGCCGCTCAGGTTCGCGGAGGTCGCGGTGATGGGAATCCCGGCGGCATGGATGACCGCCAGCGGAATCTTTGCCGAAGGCACGCGCAGTGCAACATTGCCAGTGTTAGCGGTAACTTTCAGGGGCAGGCCTGAAGCGGCACGCACGATGATGGTGAGTGGGCCGGGCCAGAAGCGACGGGCCAGGTCGTAGAACTCCTTGGGGAGCGGACGAGCGAGTTCTTCCGCCTGATCGACGCTCTCAATCAAAAGGGAAAGCGGTTTGTGGCGGGAGCGCGACTTGATTTCGTATACGCGCTCGACGGCGCGCAGATTGAGGGGGTCGGCGGCGAGGCCGTAAAAGGTGTCGGTGGGCATTCCGAGTACCTGGCCCGCCTTAATTTGCTCGGCCGCATACTTCACCAGTGAAGTTTCGGGACTGTCGTGATGGATCTTGATGATCTCCGCGAGCACAGCGTTTCCCCAGTTTTCCAGTTGAGACGGCGAAAGCTAACATACCACGGCGAGCCGTCGCAAGCCGAACAAACGGCGTATGATGCTGCTTCAGACCCGCCATGCGCAGCCCTCAGTCGTCCTCTCGATCGAGCCAAAACACGCCAGACCGCCTGCGCCGGGTCGAGGGTCGCCACAACGCGCTGGTGAAGGAAATGCGGCGGGCTTTTTCGCGCGCGGAGCTGACTGAGGCGGGGGATTGCGCGATTGAAGGCGGGCGCATTCTGGAAGAAGCGATCCGCAGCGGGCTGCGGTTTCAGGCCGTGTTCTTCAGCGAGTCTGCCGAGGGCCACGCGAAGCGACTTCTGCCGCAGATCGGCGCACACGTAGAAACGGCGGTACTCCCCGACAAGCTTTTCGCAAGTGTGGTACCCAGCGAGACGCCGCAAGGCGTGGCAGCTCTGGTGCGATACAAGCAGAGTTCCTTTGAGGATCTGCTGGAGAAAGTGGCGCTGGGACCGTTGGTCGTGGTTGCGGGGCTACAGGATCCTGGGAATCTGGGGACGATTCTACGGTCGGCGGAGGCGTTTGGGGCGGCTGGAGTGATTTTGGGCGAGGGCACGGTCAGCCCGTTTAATTCGAAGGTTGTGCGGGGAGCGGCGGGATCGATTTTCCGGCTGCCGGCTCTGCGAGCGAAGCTCGCCGATGTCTTGCCGAAGCTGCGCGAGAAGGGCGTACGGCTGGTGGCGACGTCGTCGCACAAAGGAGTTCCTCTTCCTCAAGCCAACCTTGCGGTGCCCATTGCTGTCTTAATTGGCGGAGAAGGTGCGGGCGTGCCGCGGGATTGGATCGCGAAGGCCGACGAGCTCGTTGCTATTCCGCATGCGGCACAAGTGGAGTCGTTGAATGCTGGGGTGGCAGCCAGTATCGTGTTGTATGAGATTGCGCGGGGGAAGTCGTAAGTGGTAGGGACAAAGTCCCACGCTGCTTGCAGCAGTGGAATCCCACCCTTGCGCATAGAACGCGCAAGGATGGGGGACCCGGCTGCTTCATGAGCTTGTTTCAAGCCATTCCGGGCGGGAACAATCCGGCGGACGAGACCCGTCCGATGGCGGATCGCATGCGTCCGCGCACGCTCGATGAGTACGTCGGGCAGGAGCATCTGGTCGGGCCGGGCAAGCCGCTGCGCACGCAGATTGAGCGCGATGATCCGGGTTCGCTGATTTTCTGGGGGCCTCCAGGAACGGGGAAGACTACGCTCGCGAAAATTATCGCGCGCATGACCAAGGCCGATTTCATTGAGTTCTCTGCGGTTCTGGCCGGGATCAAGGAAATCAAGCAAGTCATGG
>Ga0210406_10004223_pt1 | contig 15486 bp, 13 predicted proteins | sample IncBWC30MmetaG_FD_155454 | JGI IMG/M metagenome (GOLD analysis project Ga0210406, IMG submission 155454) | Forest soil microbial communities from Barre Woods Harvard Forest LTER site, Petersham, Massachusetts, United States - Inc-BW-C-30-M | ecosystem: Environmental > Terrestrial > Soil >... | reverse complement strand
TTCTACGTTTTTCGTCCCTTCTCCCTGCTCGTCGCGGCAGCGGTATTGACTGGATATATGGTGCTTGGGGGAGGGTGGCTACATTTGAAGGCGACGCGCAGCTTGCAGGGCTTCGCAGACCGCAGCCTGCGGCGGACGACACCCGTCTTCGTCGGCTTGGCGGCTGCGACCTGTGCCGCGGCGTCCTTCGTTCAGCCCGGCGTTTCGGAAGCGTGGACCTCGCATCCCGTGGTGCTGACGATCATCGTTATTCTGTTCCTTTCCACCGCCGGCGCGCTGATGCGGGCGATCGGTCGATCCTCAGCGCTTCGTCCGTTTCTTCTGGGGCTCTTCCTGTTTGCGCTCGGCGTCGTGGGGCTCGGCGTCGCGATCTTCCCCGACATCGTGCCATTCCGCCTGACACTCTGGCAGGCGGCATCCGCAAGCCTCAGCCACGTCTTCCTGCTGATCGGGGCTGCCATCGTTACGCCGGTCGTGCTCGCCTATTCCGCGTTCGCCTATCGGGTCTTCCGCGGCAAGACGCCTGAGAAGGGATGGGAAGTATGACCGCGCGCCTTCGACGTCTGCGATGGTTCGGCGGCCTTTATCTGGCGTCCCATGCGGCGCTCACGCTCGCGACGCTCCTGATCTGGACGGCGCTACGGCTCGCCAGTTGACTTCGTTGCGTGCCGGCACCGTCTTGGCGAACCGAAAACGAGTTGCTGACGATCGATGACAAGAAACAATTATGAATGAGATGATCCATCCGATTGCGAATACCGCCGTGCCGCAGCCCGCGGCGTCGACGGTGCTCGCGCCGGCCGATCGCCGCTGGCTGCTGCTCGGGCTCGGCCTCGCGACCGGGATGGAATTCTATACCAACGACAGCATGAATCTGATCTTGCCGGATATCACCGGTACGCTCGGTCTATCGTCAGACGAGGGAAGCTGGATCCTGACAGTCTATAACGGCTCAATGTTCTTGAGCGTGCCGGTCTCGATCTGGATGGCGGGACATTTCGGCTACAAGCGTTATGTGATCGCCACCATCGTGGTGTTTGCGATTGCATCGATGGGATGCGCGATCTCACCCGACCTTCCTTCGATGCTGGTCTGTCGCGCGATCCAGGGATTCGCCGGGGGCGGGCTCTATGTCTGGTGGCGCGCGACTATCTATGTGGTGCTGCCCAAGCCGCTGCGAAGCCCGGCGCTAATGCTTGCCTCCACCATCCTCTATCTATCGAGTGCGGCCGGCTTGCTGGGCAGCGGCTACATCACCGATCAATTCAACTGGCGCCTAATTTTTCTGCCCAACTTGATCTACGCGATTGCCGCGATATGGCTTCTGGTGCACTACTTCCCGCGTCTGGAGGGTCCCTCGAAACCGCGCGACGAGGGCGATGGCCTGGGCATTGGGCTGCTCGCTGTGGCGCTGGTGTCGCTGCAGATCATCCTCAGCCGTGGTCCGGTTGACGACTGGTTCGGCTCATCGTTTATCCAGGCCCTCGGCTGGACCGGCGTGATCGCGCTCTGCCTGTTCGTGTTCTGGCAAGCCAGCCCATACAACCGCGCGCCACTGTTGCGTATCGAGCTGTTGGGCGATCGCAATGTGACGTCGTCGGCCCTGATTGGTGTATTCACCGGCATCATTCTGTCTGGCAGCCTCTACGCCCTGCCGGAGTTCTTGCGGAACATCGACCCTGAGCCCCACAGCGCCACGCACACCGGGCAAATCATGTGCGTCTATGCGCTCACCGCGGCCGCGATCCGGCCCCTGGTGGTACCGCTGATCGCAAGGATCGGCCAGCGCAAGACCATCGTCTTCGGACTTGTCATGCTGATCGCTTCGATGCTGACGTTTTCGCACGTGCTTACGACGGGAACGCCGGATGTCGTCTATCTCATCCCATTGGTGCTCTATGCCTTCTGCCTGTCGCCTTTGTTGCCGGCCGTGGGCAGCGGTACGGTGGCCCGGGTAGAGCAGAACAAGCTGCTCGACGGCGTGTCGATCTATATGACGTTCCGCCAGTTCGGCGCTGCTGTCGGCGTTGCGCTGCTCACCATTCTGCTCGAGCGGCGCGAAACGCTTCATTCCTCGCGGCTGTTCGAGCACGTTCGCGTAACGAGCCACGTGACGCAGGACTGGCTGAGGTCTGCGGCCGCACTGATCCAGTCGCGGGACGGCCATTCGGCTTTGGAAAGTCTCAACATCGCAATCAAGATGCTCGCTGAGGCCGGTGCCCGGCAGGCGGCAACGCTGGCCTATCAGGATGCCTTCATTTTCATGGCGGCGATCGGCGTTGCCGCGCTGTGCGTGGTCCCGATCATCCCTCCAACCCCGGTAGCAACGAAATGAGCACGACCGCGCCCGCCGGTTCAAATGGCCTTCACCGCATCCAAGGTAGATCCGGACAACCGGAGAAAATCACGATGACCGTGCAACCCGCTCTCGAAGCACCATCCGTTCCCCACACTGTGCCGGAGGCACACCAGGCCGCGATTGAACCACCCTCGCCGAAGCCGCGGCATGGCCGGTGGTCGTTCGTATCGCTCGGGCTGGCGGCCGCCGGCCTCGTGGGAGCGGCACTCTATCTCTATGTACCGAGCTTCTACGAAGTCGGTACCAACGATGCCTATGTCGACGCGCACGCGATCTCCGTCGTGCCCAAGGTCGCTGCATACGTGTCGGCGCTGCTTGTGAACGACAATTCGAAGATCGCCAAGGGTGACCTGCTCATCGAGCTCGACCCGCGCGACTTCCAGGTTGCTGTCGACAGCACGATGGCGGATCTCAAGAGTGCGGAAGCCAACGCGGCGAATATCGATGCGCAGCTGCACGAGCAGCAGGCTGTCATTGAACAGAATGCGTCGGCGATCGTCGGCGATCAAGCGATGCTCGAATTTTCTCAGCAGGAGTTACAGCGATATCAGTCACTCGCGAGCACAGGATCCGGTACGGAGCAGCGGTTGCAGCAGGCGCAATCCGAGATTGGCCAACGGCAGGCGAACCTCAGGCGCGATCTGGCCGCGTTCGCCGCCTCACGCGCCCACGTTGCGGTGCTCGAAACCCAGGGCCGCCAGGCGCAGGCTACGATTGATCGTCAGCGTGCGGCTCTCGCGCAGGCCCAGCTCAATCTGTCCTATACGAAGATCTATGCGACCGAGGCCGGGAGTGTCGCCAACAAGACGGTCGAGGTTGGTAACTTCGTCCAGCCGGGACAGGTACTGCTGTCGGCGGTCCCCGACGTCCTCTACATCACCGCCAACTACAAGGAAACGCAGATGACGAGCGTTCGGCCCGGCCAGCCCGTCACCATCAGGGTCGACGCCTTTCCCAATCTGCGCCTGAAAGGTCATGTGGATAGTATTCAGCGCGGCACGGGCTCGCAATTCGCGCTGCTTCCACCTGAAAACGCGACCGGCAACTTCGTGAAGGTGGTGCAGCGTGTTCCGGTCAAGATCACGTTCGATGACCCCGGAGAGGCCATCAAATGGATATCGCCTGGCATGTCGGTTGAAACACGAATCACCTTTGGGACGGCGCCGCGCTGGCTGGGCTTCCTGAATTAGCGTGTTCCCGGCCGCGAATAACTGAGCCAATAAGCGAGTTCAAACTTGAATGCGATCAAGATGCAAAATGCCAGTATGGTCGAACGCCTCCGCCCGATACTTGGAGCGCCCGTTCTGCGATGGGTCGCTCTGCTGGGCCTGTGCGCGGCATATCTGCAGGGCGGCTTCGACAAGGCGGCAGATTTTTCCAGCGCCATCGCCGAGATGAATCATTTCGGACTGTCGCCAGCCGCACCGCTTGCCGTCGCGACGATTGTCATGGAAATTGTCGCGTCTATCCTGATTTTGACTGGGTTTTATCGATGGTTGGGCGCATTGGCGCTTGCGGGCTTCAACTTCTTTGCTACCTTCGTCGCCAACCGCTTTTGGGAAATGGCGCCTCCGGAGCGCTTCATGGCTGCCAATTCGTTCTTCGAACATCTTGGCCTCGTCGGAGGATTCCTGCTTGTCGCCTGGTACGACCTGCGTGAACGAAGTCATGCGTCGGATCCGTAGCCTTCGCCGTGACTGAGGGCACGAAAAGTACCGCCGGCGATCCGATGCCGGGTACGAGCGGGTTCGCGCCATTCCGTCAAACGACGTTCGCCGTACTCTGGATCGCGACGGTACTAGGCAACACCGGCAGCTTCATGCGCGACGTTGCCAGCGCCTGGCTTGTCACCGATTTGTCGAGCGCGCCGGCGGCGGTCGCGATGATTCAGGCGGCGAGCACGATACCGGTATTCCTGCTCGCGATTCCAGCGGGCGTCCTTTCGGACATTCTCGACCGGCGCAAGCTTCTGATTACAATGCAGCTCGTGCTCGCATCGGTCAGCGCCACGCTGATGCTGCTGTCCTATACCGGCGTGTTGACGGTCGGCTTGCTTGTGGCGCTGACGTTCGTCGGCGGTGTCGGCGCAGCCCTCGCGAGCCCGACCTGGCAGTCGATCGTACCCGAGCTTGTCCCCAGGCAAGACCTGAAGAACGCGGTGGTGCTGAACTCGCTAGGTTTCAACATAGCGCGGTCGATCGGACCGGCCGCGGGCGGCCTGCTGCTGGCCGCGCTGGGCGCCGCAGTCGCCTACAGTGCCGATGTCGTGAGTGATCTTGTCGTTGTCGCCGCTCTCGCATGGTGGCGACGTGCGCCCAGCGCGGATGACGAACTGTCGGAACGCTTCTTCGGGGCGTTCAGGGCCGGACTCCGTTTCGTTCGCTCAAGCCGCGAATTGCATGTGGTGTTGATGCGCGCGGCGATATTTTTTGCTTTCTCAAGTGTTCTGTGGGCGCTCCTGCCGATCGTCGCCAGGCAACTTCTCGGCGGCAACGCCGGATTCTACGGCATCCTGCTCGGTGCGGTCGGCGCGGGCGCTATCCTCGGTGCGCTGGTCCTGCCGCAACTGCGCCGCCGTTTCGACGCTGATGGCTTGTTGCTCGGCGCCGCGATCATCGCGGCCATTACCATGGCGGTATTGGCTCTCGCCCCGCCGCGATGGCTTGCCGTCGTGATCCTGCTTGGGCTTGGCGGCGCATGGATTGTCGCGCTGACGTCGCTCAACGGCGCGGCGCAGGCGATCCTGCCTAACTGGGTTCGCGGCCGGGGCCTTGCCGTCTATCTGATGATCGTCAATGGGGCCATGGCTGGCGGAAGCCTCGGATGGGGGATAGTGGCCGGGGCCTTGAGCGTGCCAGCGACGCTCCTGGTCAGCGCTTGCGGGCTCTTCGTTGTTGCCTTCATTCTCCATCGCATCAAGCTGCCGGCAGGCGAAGCCGATCTGAAGCCGTCGAATTATTGGCCCGAACCCCTGACCGCCGATCCCGTCGAGCATGATCGCGGGCCGGTGCTCGTCCTGATCGAATATCGCATCGCGAAGGACGACCGTTTGAAGTTCTTCCAGTGCTTGAAGCGGCTATCGCAGGCGCGCCGGCGCGACGGAGCCTACGGCTGGGGCATCACGGAAGATGCCGCGGATTCGGAGCGTATCGTGGAATGGTTCTTGGTCGAGTCATGGGCAGAGCATCTACGCCAGCACCATCGCCTGTCGAATGCCGATGCGGATATTCAGCGGGAAACAACGCAGTTTCACATCGGCCCAAATCCTCCGGTGGTGCGTCACTTCCTGGCGCTGGAGCTGGATGATGTCGGCCGGTGAACGGGAGGGCCACATGAAGGAGCCGCACCGCAAGCTATTGCGTTTCGTCGAGCCAGCCTTGGGAAATCTAGGCTAAGCCGATGGAACGCTCCCGGCGGTCAATGGAGCACTGCTTAAAGAAAAGGATCGGTCGATGGGGGGAGTTCTTGAGGGAGTGCGGGTGCTCGATTTCGGGCGCTATATCGCGGGGCCCTATTGCGCGACATTGCTAGCGGAATTCGGCGCGGAGGTGATCCGCGTGGAGAAACGCGACGGCAGCGAAGACCGTTTCGTAGCTCCAGTGGGCGCGGGCGGCGAAGGTGCGTTGTTCCTGCAGATCAATCGCAACAAGAAATGCATCACACTCGACCCGATGAAGGCAGAAGGGCAGGAGGTGCTACGGCGACTGGTCGCGAAGTCGGACGTGGTGGTCGCGAACCTGCCGCCGCAGACGTTAAAAGCGATGAAGCTCGATTATGAAACGCTGAAGGCGATCAAGTCCGACATTATTCTCACGACCGCGACCGCATTCGGCGGACCGGGCCCGTGGTCGGATCGGGTTGGCTTCGACGGCGTCGGACAAGTCATGTCGGGTGCGGTCTACATGACAGGCGCGGGCGATCCGCCTTATCGCGCGGCGGTGAACTGGGTCGACTTCGGCACCGCGCTGCATTGCGCCTTCGGTACGCTCGCCGCCTTGATCGAGCGCGGCAAGTCGGGCCGCGGGCAGATCGTTGAAGGCGCGCTACTGGCGACCGCGCTCTCCTTTACCAACGCGACCCTGATCGAACAGTCGGTGATCGCCGCCAACCGCGTTCCGACCGGAAATCTTGGCCAAACAGCGGCGCCTGCCGATATCTACCGCACCAGGGACGGCTGGATGCTTTGCCAAGTCACGGGACACCCGCTGTTCGTTCGCTGGGCGAAGCTGATGGGCGAGGAAGATCATTGGCTGAAGGATCCGCGCTTCTCCAATGACCTTAAGCGTGGCGAGAATGGCCCGCTGATCAGCCAGCGGATGGCGCGGTGGTGCGCCGAGCGCACCACGCAGGAGGCCGTCGATATCCTCGGAACAGCACAAATACCGGCTGGACCTGTATTGAGCCCACAGCAAGCGCTGGATCACCCTCACGTTCGTGCCGCGGGCTTTATGACTAGTGTGGACTATCCGGGCTTGCCGAGCCCGGCGCCGATTGCACGCGCCGCAATAAGACTTTCGCAGACCCCGGGCGAAATCGTTAGCCGACCGCCGACGCTCGGCGAGCACACCGAGCTTGTGCTGGGAGAGCTCGGCTACGATGCAGCAGCAATCGCGGCGCTGCGGGAAAATGGAGCGATTTAGGGCCGATTTCGAGCCGCGCGGGCCGTCTTTAAATGACCGCTGTTGGCGGCGCGAAGCGGACGTCGAGGTCCGATCGCGCGTGTCCTCAACATAACTATTTCCCGATCGAATTAGAACGTCGCGGAGATCGTCGATCTCCAGACTTGGTACGTCATGCGACATAACCGCCGTCTATCGTCTGGCTGGAGCCGGTAATGAATCCGGCCTCGGGGCTTGCGAGATAGGCCACGAGTCCCGCAATCTCTTCAGGCTTGCCCAAGCGTCCGAGGGGCACCAGTGGCTTCACCATCTCGGCGTAAGCAGCGGTCATGTCTGTTTCGGTGGGTCCAGGCTGGACGTTATTGACGGTAATCCCGCGCGGCGCGAGGTCGATAGCGATGCCCCGCACCAGCGAGGCAACAGCGCCCTTTGTCATCGAGTAAACGCTTGCTCCCGGGAATGCAGTTCGAACAGCCGTATTGCTGCCGATTGTGATAATCCGTCCGCCTTCCCTGAGATGGGGGCACGATGCCTGGATCGCGACGAAGATGCCACGCACATTCGTCGCCATCATACGATCGAAGTCGGCAAGATCATACTTGTCCACCGTGCCGCGTATCAAGATCCCGGCATTGACGACCAGAATGTCCAGATGGCCAAAGCGTGCGATCGTCTGTGCCACCGCATCCACGACGGCTTTTGGATCGGCACTGTCGGCTTTGATCGCGATCACGGGCTGGCCATCCGCTTCCGCCGCGCGGGCGGTTTCGGCCGCCTTCTCCGCCGAGTTGGCGTAGGTCAGCGCAACCGACGCGCCGTTCGCAGCAAGTCGCCGCACGATCGCCGCACCAATGCCTCGAGAGCCCCCAACAACAAGGGCGACCTTATCGATTAGCGTAGGTTCGTTATACATATGCTCTCTCCGTTATTGACTAATAAGTCCAAAATTGTCCAGACCAATGCTCGCAGCACTGCCGCGAAACTACTGATTTTTCAAACTTGCGATCGCAAAGGCGGCCGTGTCGCGCAGAGCTTGAAGAGAAGCTCCTGCCTTTGCTGCGACCTGGAGTCCGAACATCGTTGTTTCCACGAAGCGCGCGGCCCGCTCGATCTGGACATTCGCTCCGATTTCGTTTGCCGCTTGCGCGTGCCGTAGCCGCTCGATCAGAGCCTTGTGCTGCGCGCCACCGCTCTTGGCGCGCAGTGCTGCCAGGTCGGTGTCGGTGTTTCCGAATTCGCAGATGGAGCCGACACCCATGCAGCCCCTCTCGCGCGTGGATTTATCTGAAGCAATGATGCCGATAACAAGCGCTTCAATTCCGGCCAGCGGCGAAGCGGTCGATCGCAGTCGCCTGATGTTCTCGGCAATGCTCTCTCGCTGATATCTCTCAAGCGCTTCCAGATAAAGGCGGTGTTTGTCGCCGAACGTGTCGTACATGCTCTGCCGGCCGATATTCATTGCACGCAGCAGATCGTCCGTAGAAGTTGCAGCATAGCCCTTTCGCCAGAAAACGGACATCGCCCGTTCTACCGCTGCATCACGATCAAATTCCCTTGGCCTTGCCATGGCCGTGGTTAGCTAATTTGGACCGATCTGTCAATAACTGCGCATCCGGCAACGGAAGCATTCTTGTTGAATGGCTGGTGTTGGCGGTCGCACGAGGCCGCCATCGGTCAGGCCCTGCCAGGACATGCCGTCACGCGAGCAGTTCACGAAAATTATACTTTACGATAGTAAAGTAAAGTGACATAGTCCCTGCGGTCGAACGGACGATGCTTAGGTTGTCGTCTTCTCGACATCGTCAAACGTCGACCGAAAGGGTCGCGAAAAGCCGGAGTGGAACGATGATCGAGGAGAGGGACATCAGCGTCGCCATGAGGGACGGCACGCGGCTTGCCGTCGACGTTTACCGTCCGGATGCGCCGGGCAAATACCCCGTGCTGTACGCGTCAGCGCTGCACAACAAGGACATCCAGGGTCCTGACATCGCGGATATCTTGCCGCCGCAACCGGCGCACGCGCCGCTCTGGTTCGGCCCCATCGAGGCGGGCAACACGCGACGCTTTATCGCCAATGGCTACGTTCATGTGATCGCGCAGCCGAGGGGCTCTGCCAAATCGGAAGGACACTACGGCCACGAGGATTCGGATCACTACGATCTGATCGAATGGATCACGCAGCAACCCTGGTCAGACGGCAAGGTCGGAATGGTCGGCATCTCCGGATTTGCCGGAGAACAATGGCGAGCGGCCGCGCAGGGACATCCGGCCCTGAAGGCTATCTTTCCCTATGACGCGTGCAGTGCGTATGGCGGCATGTTCGGATTCCGCGACTTCAATCCCGGCGGGGTCCTGCACAGTTTTCCTTATTTGCTCGACGTCTTTAGCACGGTTCATGAGTCGCGTGGCCGGCCTGCGGAACTTCCCGCCGCGGAGGAGGACCTCTGGCGTCGAGCCATGCGGAATCCGGACTACAAGCAATACATCAACCTCTACAACATTCTCACTCAAAAGGGGCAGCGGACGTTCATCATGTATCTCATGATGACACATCCCTGGGAGTTCGACGGCACGGTCGAGCGCGCGGAAGAGACCTTCAAGAAAATCAAAATACCATTCTATACCGGCTCAGGAGCCTACGCCTACACCTACAAGCTTCATTGGCTGGGCGCTCAGCATTATTTTCACAATGTCGATGCACCAAAGAAGCTACTGTTCACCGGACCGGCCCACCTGGAGCGGCCGTTCCATCAATACCACGACGAGATCATCCGGTGGTATGACCATTGGCTGAAGGGACAGGACACCGGCATCATGGACGAGCCGCCGGTACGCTACTGGCTCATGGGCGCCAACGAGTGGCGAACCGGGACGGATTGGCCGCTGCCGGAGACCCAATGGACGAAGTACTATCTTTCCCACTGGGAGACCCTGTCGACCGAGCCGCCGCGACCGGCCTCGGAGTTGGGCGCTGCGGCGCGCGAGCCTGACGTGTTCACGCAGATGCCGGTGACGCGGACGACGAAGGTCGAGCGCCTGCGCTACATGACCGATCCCTTGCCGCATGACGTCACCGTCGCCGGCCCGATCACGCTGACGCTCCACGCTGCGATCGATCAGGAAGACACCAACTGGATCATCGTGCTCAAGGACGTTGGGCCTGACGTCTCTGTTCGAACCGGACGCGAGGGTGAGCGCGATGTTCCGTCCACACTGCCCGAACGCGAGCTGACGCGAGGGTGGCTGAAGGCATCCTATCGGGCACTCGACGAGAAGCGCTCGAAGCCCTGGGAACCGTTCCACAAGCTCACGCAGGACGCAATCGCTCCGGTCAAACCCGGCGAAATGGTCGAGTACCGGATACAGATCCTCGCCACGGCGAACCAGTTCAAAGCGGGTCATCGGATCTGCGTCGACATCACATCCATGGATGTGCCCACAGGCACCGGGGCGATGACCAATGTCGAGTACATCCCGTACCACGTCTGCAGCAGCAAGACGGTCACCCATAGGATCTACCGTGACGCGGAACGGCCGTCACATTTGCTGCTGCCGATCATCCCTGAGCTCACCAACCGGCGTCCAGTCTGACCTCTGCACCAAGGAGCACGTGTTGCAATGACAACGATCCGATTTGAACGAGACGGCGCCATCGGAAGGATTGTGCTGGCCAATCCCCCCTTCAACCGGCTCGACCTGCGCTTCGCGGAAGCCCTGCGAGCCGCCGTGCACCAGGCCAGCGAAAGCGACATACGTGTGCTGGTCGTTCGCTCCGAGGGACCGCACTTCAGCTTCGGCGGCGAGGTGCGTGAATGGCCGGGAAAGGATGTCAACTGGTTCAGGACATTCGTCGCTAACGTGAACGTCTCCTATCGCGCCATCGAAATGCTGAAGATCCCGACGGTAGCTGTGGTGCAGGGGATTGCCTTCGGCGGCGGTTTCGAGCTGGCACTGGCGTGCGATTTTCTTGTCACGGCCGAGAACGCGATCTTCCGTTGCGTGGAAGTTACGACGGCGATGCTGCCGGTCGCCGGCGCCCTGCAGCGGATCGCGGAGCGCGCCGGTCGGGCTCGCGCATCGCGATTTGCGATGCTTGGCGAGGCGATATCGGGTCGCGAAGCAGGAACACTCGGAATCGCGACCCACGTGGTGCCTGAAAACGAACTTGCAGCGACCGCGGCTGAACTGACGCGGCAGCTTGCGACCGGGCCGACCCGGTCGTACGCCGCGACGCGGACGCTGCTCAAAGCCTGGTCGAGCGGAGGGGTCGCCGCCGCGGACCTTGTGATGCTCGACGTCGCGATGGAGCTCTACAACGGTGTGGATGCGCAGCGCGGATTTGCGAGCACGGCAGAGGCATTCGACAAGGATATCGAACCGCCAACGCTGGTGTTCGAAGGGAAGTAGACGTCGGCCGTGCGATGCAGTGCATCCTGGCCGGAGATCGAGGAAAGAAGCGGATCGGAGATCGTCGTGCAGCGTGAAAGCTACGTGCAGGGTAACAGCAGCCCGCCCTTGATCGGCAAGACCATCGGCGCCATTCTGGACGAAGTGAGCGCGGCTGATGGGTCTCGCGAAGCGCTGGTTGTTGCACACCAGAAGATTCGCTGGACCTACGCGGAACTCAAGGCGCGCTGCGACGCTTTCGCCTCGGGGCTGCTGTCCCTCGGCCTTGAGCCAGGCGACCGCGTCGGCATCTGGGCCCCGAACTGCGCGGAATGGACAATTGCGCAGTTTGCGACGGCGAAAGCCGGCTTGATCCTGGTCAACATCAATCCCGCCTATCGCCTGGGTGAGCTGGAGCATGCCCTGCGAACCGTGGGATGTCGTGCGCTGATCACCGCCGCACGCTTTAAGACGAGCGACTATATCGCAATGATCCACGAGCTTGTCCCCGAGCTGGGAACCGGAAGCGGCGAGTTGAACAGCTCGCGCCTCCCGGAGCTACGACACGTTATCTCGATTGCAGGGAAGCATGATGGCTGCCTGGCATTCGACTGGATCCTGGAGCGAGGAAGGCAGGTCGGCAGCAGGCGCCTGGACGCCGCATCGGCCACGATCCAGATGGACGACGCCGTCAACATCCAGTTCACCAGCGGCACCACCGGATTGCCGAAGGGGGCGACACTTTCGCATCGCAATCTCATCAACAACGCGTTCTTCGTGGGAGAGGCGACTGGAATCGAACCCGGTTCTCGCGTGTGCATCCCGGTGCCGCTCTACCATTGCTTTGGCATGGTGATGGGCAATCTCGGTTGCGTGACCCACGCGGCAACGATGGTCTACCCAGCCGAGTCCTTCGACCCGCTAAAGACCCTGGAAGCCGTCGAGGCGGAGCGTTGCGACGTGCTCTACGGGGTACCCACAATGTTCATTGCCCTACTGAACCACTCCGAATTCCCGCGCTTCGATTTGAGTTCGCTTCGCCGCGGCATCATGGCTGGAGCTCCGTGTCCTATCGAGGTCATGAAGGAAGTCGCTTCGACCATGCACATGAGCGAAATCACCATCGCTTATGGGATGACCGAAACCAGTCCCGTGAGCTTTCAGAGCAGCCGGGACGATTCGCTCGAACTGCGCGTTTCGACGGTCGGACGGATACAGCCCCACCTCGAGGTCAAGATTGTCGATCGAGACGGTCAGGTAGTCCCGCGTGGCGAAGCAGGGGAGCTCTGCACGAGGGGATACTCGGTCATGCTCGGCTATTGGAACGACGAGGCGCGGACAAGGGAGGCTGTCGATTCGGCGGGCTGGATGCATACGGGTGACCTGGCGACCATCGACGACGATGGATATTGCCGCATCGTTGGCAGGATCAAGGATATGGTCATCCGCGGCGGCGAGAACATCTATCCGCGCGAAATCGAGGAGTATCTGTATCGGCATCCCGATATCCAGGATGTCCAGGTGTTCGGCGTGCCCGACGCAAAGTATGGCGAAGAACTCTGCGCCTGGATCATTTCGAAGTCCGGGGCCACTCCCGACGAGGAGAGTGTCCGCAAGTTCTGTCAGGATCGGATCTCGCACTACAAGGTCCCCCGCTTCATCCGGTTCGTGGAGAGCTTCCCGTCCACTGTGACCGGCAAGGTCCAGAAGTTTGCGATGCGAGAGGCGATGATGGAGGAATTCGGCGGCGAGACGAAGGTCATCCCATGAGCTTTCGCGACAGCCGCGCGGAAGCTTTCGAATATACGGCATTGCCGGTGCGCGGCGCAGGTGGCCGACGAGCCGGCCGGTTATTGGCCGCGATGCTTGGCTTGGCGTTCGGTTGGGAACTATGTTAATCGAAAGCGAAATGGCGAAGAAAACGAGGCTGACGGCTGCCCGGAGAGAGCGCCCGCGCAAGAGAGCCGAACAACAGCGTTCGATCGAGACGCGGGCCGCGATCCTCGATGCCGCCATCGCGGAATTCGCCCAGCGGGGATTCGAAGCAGCGAGCATTCGCGCTATCGCCGATCGGCTCGGCTTGCAACATCCGCTGATCACCTATCATTATCGCAGCAAGGACATTCTCTGGCGGGCCGCAGCGGAGCATGCTTTCGCGCAGATACGGACCGAGTGGGATATTTTGGTACCCGAAGGATCACCGCTTGCGCGGCTGCGCCAGGAGTACACGACTCTTTTCCGGTATACCGTCGCGTTTCCTGAATTTCATCGGTTCATGCGCCAGGAAGCCTTGACGAATAATCCGCGGCTGAAATGGGTAGCGGAAACGGTCCTGGTTCCGCTTCTAGCGCGATTGCTGCCTCAGATCATTGAGGCTCAGAAACGAGGTCTCCTTCCCGCAGTCGATCCTATTCTATTCCACTATATGATGGTCAGCCTTACCGCCACGCTTTCGGAATTCGGTCCTGAAATGCAAGTTACGAGCGGACTGTCGTCCGGGGACACGAAGGTTATCGAAGCCTATTGGCGTCTTGTTGACGAGACGGTCTTCGGACAGGAGCCGAAAACCGATCGCGCAAGGGCAAGGACGCGCTGAAAGCCTGTTCGTTTGCCCGACGGGGCAAGCGGCGATCTTGGAGCGCAATTGACTTAGGGATGCGCGATTCCGATTTCAGCGGTTATGGGATGGTTCGCCAACCGAAACGGGACCGACCGCTTGTGGCGCGAAGCGGCCGTTCGTCCAGTCTTACGGAGCACAAATGCGATTTACAATTGATGTGTAACGCATTGATCTCGTTAGATCTTAATGACATCTGATTTACAGCTAAGCCGTTGAAATAGTGGTGTAACGTCAGACTCTAATCAGCGTGTCCCAGGTTCGAGCCGCGGCCCACGTCGTTGCGCGCCACTGTCACGAACACATGCGTGCCGATCCGCTTGTCGGCATCGCGGATCGTGACCGTCACGCCGTCGAGCGGCCCACCAGCCGCGGTGTCGGCAGTCGATCCGGACTTCACGCGACGTCTTGGTCCGAAGCCTTGGTGTGATAAGGTTTACAGCAGCCGTTCATCGTGGAGTGACGACGTGCTGCTTGAAACACTTCTGCCGCTGGGCAAGGTCGACCCCGGCCTGCGCGCGCCGGAAGTGCCGCTCGATCTCCATTCCATCGCCGCCGACGCGCGTCTACTGGAAGAGATCGGCTACGACGGGCTAGTGGTCGAGGAAACCAAGGACGATCCGTTCATCCTGCTGGCATTGGCGGCCCAGGCGACGCGCACCCTGAAGCTCGGCACGTCGGTCGCGATCGCCTTTCCCCGCAGTCCGACCGTGACCGCGATGAGCGCGTGGACGCTGCAGAAGCTGTCCCACGGCCGCTTTACCCTCGGCCTCGGCACGCAGGTGAAGGCGCATATCGAGCGACGTTTCGGCATGCCCTGGACGCCGGCCGCGCCGTGGATGCGCGAATACGTGAGCGCTGTTCGCGCGGTCTGGGATTGTTGGCAGAACGGCACGCCGCTCGACGTCAGGGGGCCGCACTACAACATCAATCTGATGGTGCCATTGTTCAATCCTGGCCCGATCGAACATCCCGACATTCCCATTCATATCGCGGCGGTGAACCTGGTGATGTGTCAGGTGGCGGGCGAAGTCGCCGAGGGCCTCCGGCCGCATCCGGTATGCACGCCATCCTACATCGAGAAGGCGATGTTGCCGGCGGTGCGGGCGGGTGCGGTAAAGGCGGGGCGGCCGCTGGATCGTTTCCAGGTCTGCATGAAGCCGCTGGTCGCTACAGCCGCCAACGAGGCGGAGCTAGTATCCAAGGTGCGAGACGCGCGCGCGCGGATCGCCTTCTATGCCTCGACGCCGCAATATCGCGCCGCGTTTGACCATCTCGGTCTGGGCGATCTGGCCGACCGGCTGAAGCTGCTATCGCGGGCGCAGCGATGGGAAGAGATGCCTCAGCACATCAACGACGACGTCCTGCACACTTTCGTGACGATCGCCACTTACGACACTATCGGCCGCAAGCTCTGCGACCGGTATGGCGGCGTGGTCACCAACTGCGAATTCTCGATCGCGGTGAAGAACGACGCCGATCGCGAGCGTCTGCGCCAGCTCGCC
>Ga0210406_10004221_pt1 | contig 15487 bp, 17 predicted proteins | sample IncBWC30MmetaG_FD_155454 | JGI IMG/M metagenome (GOLD analysis project Ga0210406, IMG submission 155454) | Forest soil microbial communities from Barre Woods Harvard Forest LTER site, Petersham, Massachusetts, United States - Inc-BW-C-30-M | ecosystem: Environmental > Terrestrial > Soil >... | reverse complement strand
GCATCCGCCAGCCACCGGAAAATTCTCCGAGCGACCGCGCTTGCGCGGCCTCATCGAAGCCGAGCCCTTTGAGGATACGCGCCGCCCGCGCCGGGGCATTGTGCGCTTCAATGTCGACGAGGCGCGCGTGGATCTCGGCGATGCGCTCCGGATCGCTCGCGGTTTCCGCTTCGGCCATCAGCGCCTCGCGCTCGACGTCGGCGGAGAGCACGAAGTCGACAAGGCTTTCGGCGCCGGCCGGAGCCTCCTGGTCGACGCTGCCGACGCGCGCGCCCTTGGGGACCATGATCGCGCCAGTCTCGGGCGCGAGCTCGCCACGCAGAATGCGGAAGAGCGTGGTCTTACCGGCGCCGTTGCGACCGACGAGCCCGACATGCGCCCCCGAGGGCAGCGCGGCGGTCGCGTTGTCGATCAGGAGACGCTCGCCGAGGCGATAGGTGAGAGCGCTGATGTGCAGCATGGGCGCGCTTTTCGCGCGGCGCGCTCACTCTGGCAAGGTCAAGTGGCCGCCGACGCCGACCAATCGCGAAGCCCCCTCATTTACGGCGGCAATCCCTTTTCAATCTGCCTGACGTTATCCATGAACGCCTTGGCGGCAGGCGAGTGTGTGCGGCCACGTTTGGAGATGAAGCCGTAGTTCAGGCTCATCCAGGGCAGTTCGAGCGGCAGCAACACACACTCGCCGTCGTCAATCTCCCGTGCGAGTTGAAACGGCGGCGCAACGCTAAGCCCTTGGCCGGCGAGAACGATGTGTTTCGTCGCGCCGAACGTCCCGACCATAATTCTCGGCGAGAATCGATTCTTCACCGCGTCGAACACGCCGCAGGGCAAATCGCCTTGGGGGAGAAATTGTCGCATCCGACCCGGCACCGTCGGACCCACCCACGGAAACTCGCATAGGTCCTCGAGCATCACGCTGTTGCGCCCAGCCAATGGGTGTCCAGCGGCGCAGAAGAAATACATCTGCGAGGTTCGGACATGCTCTGTTTCCAATTCCGGGTTTTGGACCGCCTCAAAAATCTCGGCGAAGCCAAGGTCGATGCGTCCGTTCAACACCTGATTGATGATCTTCGTCCAGTTGAAGAGCTTGAACTCGACAGCCACACGGGGATGCTGCGCGGAAAGCATGCCGATCGCGCGTTGCCCTGAGATGTCAGCGGGATAGGGGCCCGCTGAGACGCTGAACTCGCCGATTTCCAGGCCCTTGGCCAAATCGATCTCGCGCAGGAGATCGGCGAAGCCTTTGATCACCGGCTCGCCGTGATTCAGCATGAGTTCGCCAAAGACCGTCGGCGTCACGCCCTGTCGGTCAAACAGCGGAACCCCAAGAATATCTTCCAAATGTTTGAGGCTACGGGTCAAAGCCGGCTGCGACACCCCGAGCGCCGCGGCCGCGCGGCCAAAGTGCCGGTGGGTTGCGAGGGCCTTTACGAATTCGAACTGACGAACAGAGTGCATGATACCTTTCAGTTATCGGGTGTTACCACAAATGGTATTGGACAGTGTTAATTCGATAGCAGATCAGCCGCGCCGAAAAACGCACCCTGTAAATGTTGTCGGGGTGAACAATCCGCGGGGGCTGGGATGGGCTGGAAAACGACTGCATTGCTGACGCTCGGCTGAACGCCTTGCTGCTGCCGGCGTAGACTCAAACTGCGGCGGTCGGCGCTTGAGTTTGCGTGCGGTAGGGAAAATACTGGACCGAATGGATTACTGGGATTTGGGAGGCGCCTTGTGTTCATTGTCCGATCTAGACTAATTCAGCTTATCGCGATCGCTGGGCTCGCATTTGCCCTTGCGGTGGGACCGCCGTCGCCGTCGCGCGCCGAGGACACCGCGCCTGCCGCTTCTGCTGCGGACGCAAAGGCCGCCGCCAAGGACGCTGAGCCGACCACTACCAAGGACCTCAGATCGCGCTCGATGATCTCGAGCTTCTGCTGGAGCCGATGACCACAGAGGAGACGGAGACCGAAGCCAAGGGTTGGTATTCGTTGTTGAGGGCCAAAGAGCGCGAAATCACCGTGGCCGAACTGGATGTTCGCCGCAAGAACCGCGAAATCGCGCAATTAGAGAAACAGAAGACGGCCGCGTCCGATCTGACGAAAGCCACTGAGGAGGTCAAAGCCGCCATTTCCGACAAGGACAAGGAGGCGGCCGCCCAGCACCTCGCGGAAGCGCAGAAAAACCTGACCCAGACGGTCAAGACCGCAAGCAAGGAAACCGCAAAGGAGGAGAAGAAGGCCGAGGCGACCACCGCTGCTATGGCCAAACAAGCCGACGCGGCCCCTCCGCCAGCCGCCACTGTTGATGCCGCCACGCCTGCGTCGGGCGTGAAGGTCGTGCCGGCGGCGGCGAGCGACAAGGACGTCCTGCAGAAAGCGGCCGAATCGGCGGCGAAGAAATCCGAGGGCGCTGGCGACACCGCAAAGGTTGAGAAGGTGGTGGCAGCGACTGAGAAAGAAGCCGTCGCCGCGGACCAAATCAAAACACTGGCCGAATCCACTCCAGCGGCGGCCGCAGCCGCGCCAAGAGCAGCGACCGCCGCGGTCGCCGATACGTCGAAAAAGGCCGAAAAGCTGGCTGAAAAGGCCGACGAAGCGACCGCCGCCAAGACCGATGTCAAGGTTCAACTCGTCGATTACAGCACGCAATTGATGGGTGAGCGCACCGGGCTGACGGACCGCCTGAAACTCGTCCTCGACAAACTTGAGGCGAAAGGCGGCGACGGCAAACCTTACGCATGTACATCGCCTCGATCGGCGGCATCAAGATTGATGTCACGGACCGGACCGCAACTTTGGCGAGAGTTTCAGGCTGGCTGTCCTCTGAGGAGGGCGGGCTCAGGCTGGCGCGCGAGGTGGGAACATTCCTAGCCTACATCGTCGGGTCGATCCTTGTCGCCAGGATCGTGCGGATGATCCTGCGCCGGGTCATGAGCAGGGACCACGTGACGTCGCACCTTTTGCGCGACTTCATCATCTCGTCCTCCGGGCGCGTCATCATCGCGATCGGTTTCCTGCTCGCATTGTCGGCGCTTGAGGTGAACCTGGCCCCACTGCTCGCGGTGATCGGCGCCGCCGGCTTCGTCGTCGCTTTCGCGTTGCAGGGTACGCTCAGCAATTTCGCCAGCGGCCTCCTCATCATGGTGTTCAAGCCTTCGACGTCGGCGACAACGTCGAAGTCGGCGGCGGCATCAAGGGTAAGGTCACGCACGTGACCATCTTCAGCACTTACATCCGCACCGATGATGGGATCACAAAGATCGTGCCCAACGACAACATCTGGAAGAGCGTCATCGTCAACGAAACGACCGGGGTCGTGAAGTCTCCGCCCTCGGGCGACGCGAAGCCGCCCGAGTCAACGCCCGAGGCGGCGTAAGCGACGCTAAGCACAAGGCTTGTTCGTCGGCCCGTGCTGGGGCGGACCGACGGACGACCGGACGCGACCTGAGAATTAGATCAGGTCGCGGACGAATGGGGCGGAGACGCGCGGCCTCCTGCGCGGCTCCGCCCCATAGGATTCCGCAACCCCCGCATCCAAACCGGTTCGCTCAGGGCTTGTTCGGAACGTCCAGCATAGCTCCAGTGCGGAACAGCAAGCCCGCAGCGCCCGCGCCGATGAGCGGGGCGATGATGAAGAGCCAGAGCTGCGCGACTGCGCCCGGATTTGAGCCGATGCCGACCAGCGCCGGACCGATCGAGCGAGCCGGATTGACTGAGGTGCCGGTGATGTTGATGCCGACCAGATGGATGACCACCAGCGTCAGCCCGATAGCAAGACCGGCGAAGCCGGTTGGCGCGATTGGGTGCGTAACGCCGAGAATGCACACCAGGAACAGGAATGTCGCCACCACTTCGAACACGAGGGCGGAAACGACATTGTATTCCCCGTTGTAGCCGGCGCCCCAGCCGTTCTGACCTAGCGAGCCGGTCCAGCCCTGAGCCTTGCCGGACAGGATGAGATAGAGCACCACCGCGGCGACGATCGCGCCCAAAACCTGAGCAATCCAGTAGCTGATCATGTCGGCGACGCTCATCCGGCCCGCGACATAGACGCCGAAACTGACCGCCGGATTGACGTGGCAACCGGAGATCGGCCCGATGCCGTAGGCCATGGCGACAATGGCGAAGCCAAACGCGCTCGCTATGCCGAGAAGATTGACGGCCGTCGGGCCCGACCCCATGCCGCCAACGACCGCCGCCCCGCAACCGAAGAATACGAGCGCGAAGGTCCCGATAAATTCGGCTATCTGCTTGTTCACTGTGCGCCCCCTATTTAGTCCCGCCAAAAACAGCCGCTGCTTAATACGTCCGCGCCGGCTTGGGAAGGGCGGCGCGCCACATTTCGGCCTTCTTGTCCATGGCGAATTCCTTCGCTTTCCCGCAAATAGCGGGATTGAAAATTTGGAACTGTTCTCCGGCGCACAATTCGTGAAAACGGGGCGCCGCGGAAAAGCCCTCAACTCCCTTGGGTTGAAAGCCCGAACAGCGACCGAGGTCCGATGGCGGCGAATAACCGTACTCGGTTTTTGCTCGACCCGCTTCGCCCAGCCAGGGGCCGTTGCTTTCGCAGGGCCCGCCGATATATATGCGACGCCTTTTTCATGACCCCTCGATGAACGGCGCGACTTTCGCGTCGCTGGAGCCACTATTCCCGTGCTGATCACAGCCGCCTACGCGCAAGCCACAGGCACCGGCCCCTTTGGCGGGGCGAGCGACACGCTGGTCCAGCTGGTGCCGATCGTGGCCATGATCGCGATCGTCTATTTCGTGCTCTGGCGGCCCCAGCAGCGGCGCGCGAAGGAGCAGCGCGAAATGGTGCAGGCGGCGCGGCGCGGCGACGTCGTGGTCACCACCGGGGGTCTCATCGGCAAGGTCACCAAGTCGGTCGACGACAACGAAGTCGAGTTCGAGATCGCTCCCAATGTGCGGGCGCGCCTGGCCCGTTCGGGCATTGCCGAAGTTCGCGCCAAGGGCGAACCGGTCAAGGACGCGGCGCCTCCCGCCAAGTCCCTGCCGGCGAAGAAAGATGCGCCCAACCCCTGAGGCCGCGCCCAGCTTTGGCGCCAGTTGAGCCTCTTGTTAGATTGAAAGTCTGATGCTTCGTTTCGCGAACTGGAGATTGGCCTCGGTCCTGGCGCTCGTAGCGGCCGCGGTTCTGGTGGTCCTGCCGAGCTTTATGCCCTCTCAAGCAGTCGAGGCGCTCGCTGCTCGATTCCCGAGCTTCATTCCGCTGCGCCAGATCGTGCTTGGCCTCGATCTGCAGGGCGGCGCCTACCTGTTGATGGAAGTCGACACCCCCTCGGTGATCAAGAGCCAAGTCGAGGCGCTGCGCGACGACGTGCGGCAGAAACTGCGTGAGGGCAAGATCGGGATATCCGGCGGCATCGGGGTTGAGCCGCGAGCGGTCGTGGTCCGCATCGCCGATCCGGCCGAACGCGCCAAGGCGCTCGAGCTTCTCCAGTCGCTGAGCCAGCCGATCGGAGGCGCGCTCGCGGGAGGAAACGGCCGCACGCTCGATGTGACGCAAACCCCCGACGGCGTACGGCTGGCGCTGACCGACGCCGCAATCGCCGACAAGGTGCGTCACGCCGTCGGGCAATCGATTGAAGTGCTGAACCGGCGCATCAACGCGATGGGTACCAAGGAGACCGTCATCCAGCAACAGGGCCCGAACCGCGTGCTGATCGAGGCGCCGGGCAGCCAGGACACGACGACGCTCAAGAACATGATTGGCCAGACCGCCAAGCTCGAGTTCCGCTTGGTCGCCGATCCCGGCGATCCGCCGAATGAGTCCGAGACGCTGCCGATGCAGAAGGGCGGCGGGACGATCCAGGTGCAAAAGCGCGTCATGGTCGACGGCGAGGACTTGGTCGACGCGCAGCAGAGTTTCGACCAGCAGTCCGGCGAGCCGGACGTCAGCTTCCGCTTCAATCTGCGCGGCGGGCAGAGGTTCGGCCAGGTCACCTCTGCAAACGTCGGCCGTCCGTTCGCCATCGTGCTCGACGGCAAGGTCATTTCGGCGCCGGTCATCCGTTCGCCGATCACCGGCGGCACTGGCCAAATCACCGGCAATTTCAGCCTCGAAGAGGCATCGAGCCTGGCGATTCTGTTGCGCGCTGGCGCGCTGCCGGCCAAGCTCACAGTGATCGAGGAGCGCACGGTCGGACCCGGGCTCGGCCAGGACTCGATCGACGCCGGGAAACGCGCGGCCTATGTCGGGGCGGCGCTGGTCGTCGTCTATATGATCGCGACCTACGGCATCTTCGGCGTGTTCGCCGATCTCGCGCTCGCGGTGCACATTCTTCTCATCTTCGCCTCGATGGTCCTGCTCGGCGCGACGCTGACCCTGCCCGGCATCGCCGGCATCGTCTTCACCATCGGCATGGCGGTCGATTCGAACGTCCTCATCTACGAGCGCATCCGCGAGGAGGCGCACCTCGGCCGCTCGGTTATTTCCGCACTCGACGCCGGTTTCCGCCGCGCCTTCGCCACCATCGTCGATTCCAACGTCACCATGTTCGTGGCGGCGCTCATCCTCTATCTGTTCGGCTCAGGCGCGGTGCGGGGCTTCGCCGTTTCGCTCGGCTTGGGAATTCTGACCTCAATCATCACCGCGGTCACCATGACGCGCATGATGATCGCGCTCTGGTATCACCGCGCGCGGCCAAAGACGCTGCCGATATGAGCGAGGCGACGCGCACAACGGAACTTGCGGCATGAAACTTCTTCGGCTCGCGCCCGAGAACACTAAATTCGGCTTCATGCGGTTCCGCCGCGTCAGCTATCCGCTGTCGGCGTTACTGTCGATCATCTCGGTCCTCATGTTCCTGTTCGTGGGCATGAATTTCGGCATCGACTTCGCGGGCGGCACGCAGGTCGACATGCGCGCCAAGAGCGGCGACGCCAATGTCGCCGACATTCGCTCCAAGGGCGAGGGCCTTGGCGTTGGTCCCGTCGAAGTCCAGCGAGTCGGCGCCGAATCCGACGTGCTGCTGCGTCTCGGTGTGCAACCGGGCGGCGACGCCGGCCAGCAGACCGCGATCGCCAAGATCAAGGACGCCTTTGGCGCCGACTATGAGTTCCGCAGCGTCGATTCGGTCGGCCCAACCGTCTCGGCCGAGCTCGTCCAGCGCGGGACGCTCGGCGTCGTGGTCGCCATCCTCGCGGTCCTCACCTATTTGTGGTTCCGCTTCGAGTGGCAATTCGCGGTGGGCGCGATCATCGGCACGATGCACGACCTCCTGCTGACGGTTGGCTTCTTCTGCGTCACTCAGCTCGAGTTCAACCAGACTTCGATCGCCGCGATTCTCACCATCGTCGGCTACTCGCTCAACGAGACGGTGGTGGTGCTCGACCGCATCCGCGAGGTGATGCGCAAATACAAGCGCCTCTCGACGTCCGAAATCATCGACTTGTCGATCAACGCCGTGCTGCCGCGCACCATCATGACGGCGACGACTGTCTTTCTCGCCCTTCTGGCGCTGTTCTTCCTGGGCGGCCACGTCATCCGCTCGTTCTCGGCGGCGATGATCTGGGGCATTTTCGTCGCCACCTATTCCTCGATCTTCATCTGCTCGCCGATGCTCATTTACATGGGCGTGCGCGCCGACACTTTCGACAAGATGCGCGAAAAGGAAAACGCCGGCGCGGACGTGAAAGACGTGAAGGCGAAGGAGAAGGCGTGAACGAGGCCACGCCGCGGCTCGCATTCGCGCCCGGCAGCCATTTGATCACCGCGTACGGTCGAGACGCTTTCGCCTTCGCCGGCATGTCGCACGCGGGCTCTATCCTGGCGACGCCAAAAGGCGTGCGGCCGATCGACGCGACGAGCGTCGATGATCTCGGCCCTGCCGCGCTCGCGCCGCTGTTAGCAGAAATTGCCGAGAGTCCCGGATCGATCGAGTTTGTGATCGTCGGTACGGGCGAGCGGTTGGCGCCGATCCCGAAAGCGTCGCGCGCCGCCCTCGCCCAGGCTGGCCTCCGCTTCGAGGCGATGGCGACCGGCCCGGCCCTTCGCGTCTACAATGTCATGCAGTCGGAAGGCCGCCGCGTCGCGGCAGCGCTGATCGCCGCGCCGTGACCGCGCGCCCGCCGCCGGGCGCGGACCCGCTTGCGGACGCCACCGAGCATTGCGCTGCGCTCGCCCGCGAGCATGCCCGCGATCAGTGGCTGGGCGCGCTCTATGCCGGCGCCAACGCACGCGGCGCGCTCTTTGCCCTAGCGAGCTTCGATTACGAAATCCGTCAGGCGCTCAGGCGCGCGCGCGATCCGAATCTGACGGCAATGCGGCTCGCGTGGTGGCGCGAAGCGATTGCCGGTGAACGGCGAGCCGAAGCGGCCGGCAACCCAGTCGCGCTCGCGCTTCGCGCGGCGATCGACGACTATGCCCTGCCACTGGCATGGCTCGAGGCGATGCTGGACGCGCGCCTGCAGGCGATCGCCCCGCAGGAGGATTTCAACCTGGCGGCTTTTCGCGCCTTCGCCGATGAGAGCGAGGGCGCGCGCCTGCGCTTGGCGTCACGCATCGCGGCGGGTGCACAGGATCTCGATCCGGCGGACGCCCATGCGCCCGCCGGCATGGCGTTGGCGCTGACGCGCCTGCTCAAGGAGCTGCCATTCAAGGCCGGATCGGCGCCGACGCTCATCCCCGCCGATGTCGCCGCCCGCCACGGCGTGAGTGTGGAGGATCTCGACGCGCGGCGAGGCGGTACCGGTGTTATCGCCGCTTGCAACGAACTGCGGGGGTTAGCGCGCGACGAGCTCGCCGAGGCCGAGCGTCGGTTGAGGAGCTCAAGCGCTGCGATTCTGCCGGCCTTCATTCCGCTCGCGCCTTTATGGCTTGATCTCGACAGGCTCGACCGCAATGCGGACCGCGCGTTCGATGACCTGGGCGAGGTCTCGCCGCTGCGCCGGCAATGGGCGATCTGGCGATGGGCGCGGACGCGGTGAGGGCAAACTGTTCGAGTATTGGACTTGCGCGCGCGATCCGTGTATGCTGTCTAGCTTACAATCTAGCTTGATAGACACATGCGGGAAATTGGCGCTTTCGAAGCGAAGAACAAGCTTGCGCAGCTACTCGATTGGGTCGCGGCGGGAGAAACGGTCGCGATCACCCGACGCGGCAAGGTTGTGGCCCATCTCGCGCCCCCAGGCGCCGCTTTCAACATCGAAGCAGCCGAAGCAGCCGTGGAGCGGATTCGAGCCCGGCGTCTCGGCGTAACGCTAGGTGGCGCGAAGATCGCCGATCTCATCGCGGAGGGACGGATCTGAGCTTGGTTCTCGACGCCACTTTAACGCTCGCGTGGTATTTCGACGACGAAGCGAGCTCGGCTGTCGATTCAGTGCTCTCCGACGTCGTCCGCCATGGTGCTTTCGTGCCGCCGCTGTGGCGGCTCGAAGTCGCAAACGGCTTCCAGTCCGCAATTCGGCGCAAGCGAATCGACCAACGCTATCGCGACGATTCCCTCGCTGAACTGCGATTGCTGCCGATCGAGATCGACAGCGAATGCGACACGCGCGTGTGGTCCTCCGCGCTCCCTCTGGCGGACCGATTCGGTCTCAGCGTTTATGACGCCTGCTATCTTGAGCTTGCTCAGCGCCGCGATCTGCCGCTCGGTACGCTCGACGCCCGTTTGCGTTCTGCAGGTGCGGCTTTGGGCTTGCGGACGCCGCCGGACGCGACTGAATAGGCAGAACACCTGTCGCGAGCCGCCGGCCGGTTGCACGCGACCCTTTGTTGTGGCCACCTCGCCCCTTCATGCGCAAAGCCTCCAATCTCACCGGCGTCGCCGCCATGCTCGCCGCGACCGCCTCTTTCGTCGTAGGCGACAGCTTCATGAAGCTGGTCACGAGCGATCTTCCGCCCTTTGAGGTGCTCTTCCTGCGCGGCGTCGCCGCCAGTCTCGCTTGCGGCCTCCTGCTTCTCGTGCTCGGCGCCTGGCGCGTCGTTTCCTCAGCCTTGCATCCACGCGCGCTGCTGCGGGCCGCCGGAGAGACGCTCAGCGTGCTCTGCTACATCGTGGCGCTTGCTCGAATGCCGATCACGGATGTGATCGCCATCCTTCAGACCGCGCCGCTGATTCTCATCTTGGCCGTCGCTTTCCTTCTTCGCGAGCGGGTCGGGGCGATGCGGGTCGTTCTTGCGTTGGTTGGCTTCGCCGGCGCCTTCTTGGTTGCGCAGCCGGGACCCGCCGGTGTCTCGCCGGCCGCTCTGCTTGCTTTCGCGTCCGCCTTGTTGATCGCGGCGCGCGATCTGGTCGGGCGTGACGTGCCGGCGCGCATTCCGGTGATGGTTGTGACGTTCGCGACCAATGTCGTGGTAATGGTCGTGGCGGCGGTCCTATCGCTCGGTTTCGAAAGCTGGCAAGCGCCAAGGGACTGGCATCTCGCGTTTCTCGGCTTCGCTGGCTTGTTTGTCACGCTCGGACATGTCGGGCTCTTGCTCGCCTATCGGCTCGGGCGGACAGCCGCGGTCGCACCCTTCTTCTACAGCTTCGCGCTTTGGGCGGTGCTGTCGGGGCTTCTCGTCTTCGGCGTCTTGCCGAATGCTCTTGCGCTTGTGGGAATCGCGCTGATCGCAGGCAGCGGCGTCGCCATCGTCCTCCTCGACCAGCGCCGCGGCGAGGAGATCGCCCTTACAGAGGCGCTATGACGGCGCCACGGCCACAAACTAGGGCGCCTTTACAGGTACATCGCCCCGGCTTCGGCCGCGAAGCGGCTCGGGTCCCCCTCCCAAACGATCCGGCCATGTTCGAGCACGTAGACGCGGTCCGCGTGAGGTAGGGCGAAGGTGACGTTCTGCTCGCCGAGCAGCACGGTGATCTCGGTCGTCTGCCTCAGCCGCTCGAGCGCCTTTGAAATCTGCTCCATGACGACGGGAGCGAGGCCCAGCGTCGGCTCATCGAGGATCAGAAGATCGGGTTTCATCATCAAAGCGCGCGCGATGGTCAGCATTTGCTGCTCGCCGCCTGACAACGTCGCTGCGGTCTGGCGCTGCCGCTCTTTCAGGATCGGGAACAGATTGAATAACCACTCCCGGCGCTCGCCGCGCTCCTTGTCGCCGAGCCCATGGCCGCCCATGTCCAGGTTCTCGCCGACCGTCATCAAGCCGAACAGTTCGCGACCCTCCGGCGACTGCACGATCCCCTCGCGCGCGATCATCGCCGCGGTTCGACCGCGCAGAGGTTTGCCCTGTCGGCGAATGTCGCCGGCATAGGGAACGAGGCCCGAGACAGCGTTGAAGAGCGTCGTCTTGCCGGCGCCATTCAGCCCGACGACGGCGACGAACTCCCCTTCATGCACGTGAAGCGAGACGCCCTCCAGCGCCTGCGCCTTGTCATAGACGACGCTCAGGTTCTCAATCTCGAGGAACGGCGTTTGGGCGTCGGCGAACGCGGCTTCCGGGCGCGCTGCCGTTGTGAGCGCGCCGCCGAGATAGACCTTGCGGACGGTCTCGTTCGCCATCACTTCCGCAACCGTCCCTTCGGCAATTTTTTCCCCAACATTCATGGCGTAGACGCGATCGACCAGCGCCGACATGCTTTTCACGTTGTGATCGACGATGAGCACTGCCCGGCCGTCGTCGCGCATTTCGGTGATCAGCTTGGCGAAGGATGCAGTCTCGCGCGCGGTCAGGCCCGCGAACGGCTCGTCGATCAGCACCACCTGCGGATCGCGCGCGATCGCCTTGGCGATCTCGATCTTGCGCAAGTCCGCGAAAGGCAGGGTCGCGGGGCGTCTATTCAGAACCCCGGTCAACCCAACCCGTTCGGCGATCGCGCGCGCCCTCGCGTTCGCGGCGGCGCGGGGAAGAAGATCCAGCAGTCGGTCGGGCAAAAGTCCAAGGAGGATATTCTCGAGCACCGTCTGCCGATGCAGCGGGCGCGAATGCTGGAACACCATGCCGACGCCAAGTTGAGCGATCCGGTGCGGCGGCCAGCCCGCGACCTCACGGGCATCGACCCGAACCGATCCCGCATCGGGCCGCTCCACGCCGAGGATCGACTTCATCACCGTCGACTTGCCCGATCCATTCGGTCCGATGAGCCCAAGAATCTCGCCGGCATGAACCGAGAAGCTGACGTCCCTTACCGCCGTGAGACCCCCGAACCGCTTCTGGAGGCCGCTGACCTCAAGCTTGGCCGCGGGCGCGCTCATGTCGCCTCCCGCGCGCCCTTGACCATGCCGAGCAACCCGGCCGGGAAGAAGAGAACGACGATCAGCGCGACCGCCGAGACGATGAACGTGGCGAGATCGCCGAGCGGTCTCAATGTCTCGCCGAGCGCCACCAGAAACACCGCCCCCAGCACTGCGCCGAGGATGGTGCGCCGTCCGCCGAGCACCGCGCCGATGATGACCTGCACGCCCACGGTGACGTCGATGAACGTTCCGACCGAGGCCGTGCCGAGATAGAACGCCATCAGCGCGCCAGCGAGCCCGGAGAAAAACGCGCTGACCAGGAACGCTGCGAGCTTGTGCTTGGTGACGTTGAAGCCGAGCGCGCCGGCCTGCACGGGATCCTGGCCGCTCGCCTGTAAGATGAGCCCGACCGGCGAGCGCGTGAGGCCATAGAGGATCGCACCGCTCACGGCCATGAAACCGAGCGCAATCCAGTAATTGACTTTGTCGTCGATCGAAATGACGTCAGGGATCGTGAGGCCGATTTCGCCGCCGGTCAGGCTGGCCGCGACGACCACGAAGTTCTGGAGCATCAGCACGGCGACAAGCGTCGTGAGGCCGAAATAGGGACCTCGCACCCGCAGCGCCGGCAAAGCCAGCACCAGCCCGCCGATCATCGACGCAAGCACGCCCGCTGCGATGCAGAGCGCGATCGGAGGCTGGTAGAGATTATCGAGGATGCCGGCGGTATAGGCGCCGAGTCCGATCAGGAACGAGGGACCAAAGTTCACTTCGTTGGCGAAGCCGAACAACAGGTCCCAGGCCATCGAGAACACGCCGAAATAATAGGCGATGGTCAGCAGCCCCAGCACGTAGCCCGAGACATAGAGCGGCAGAGTCGCGGCGAGGAGGACAACGATCAGGCTGATCAAGACCGGCGGAGAGACGAGCGCACGGCGCAGCATATCTAGCGTCGGCCCAACAAGCCGCGCGGGCGCACATACATCACCGCGACCAGGAGCAGGAGCGCGGGGATCGCCCGATAGGCGGGCGAAATAAGATAGGCGGTCAGCGTCTCGAGATAGCCGACGACGTAAGCCGCGATCAGCGAGCCGGAGACGCTGCCAAGTCCGCCCAGGACGACGATCGAGAACGCGCTCGCGGTCAATGGCCCGGCGCTGTAGGAGGAGACGCCGAGGAACATGCCGAGCAGCACGCCGGCGACGCCGGCAAGAGCTCCGTAGATCGCCCAGACGCCGACATAGACGGTCGAAAGTTCAATGCCAAGCAGCGTGACGCCGCGCGGATTCATTGACGCAGCGAGCACCGCCTTACCGGCCAGCGTGCGATTGACAAACAGCCACAGCGCCCCGATCGTCGCCCAGCAGACGAATGCGGTGAAAATCTCGTTCGCGGGCGTGCGCACCCCTAAGATTGTGACCACGCCGTCGACAATCGGCAGCACGGTCTTGGCGTTGTTGGTGAAGAGGTAGGCGATCGCCTCCTGGATCATGATCCCCCAGAGCAGCGTGGCGGTGAGGATGAAGATTTCCTTCTCCTCCTCGCGCACCGCGCGCGACAGTTGCAGGCGCCGAACGATGAGATAATAGGTGGCGAGCGCCAGCAGGAGCGCGACGACGACGCCGAACACGGCGCCGACATAAGCGCCCGCGCCGAAATTTCCCGAGGCGGCCCAAGCGGCGACCGCGGCCGCGACCATGATCGCGCCATGCGAAAGATTGAGCACCCCGGTGACGCCGAAGATCAGAGTGAAGCCAGTCGCGCCCAAGGCATAGAGCGAGGAGATCGCGAAGCCATCGATCAGGATCTGCCAGAACAGCATCGAGCGGTCCGCCGCCTTAAGCCGCTAAGGTTGGACGGCGGCGGGTTCGCCCGCGGTCACTTGCCCGAGGCGATCTTGACGAAGGACGGAAACTCGAGTTTGCCGTTGGCGAGGGTCGCAGGCCACATGTTGACCTGCTTGCCGTTCTGCCATTGCAACATCAGGCCAGTGATGAGGCCCTCGCCGGTCTTCAGCCCATGCACGTGCGGATCGCCTTTCGGCAGGAACTGAACCCGGCCGATCGTGCCGACGTAGTCGGTCTTCTCCATCGCGTCCACCAGCTTGCCGCTGTCAGCGCTACCTGCACGCTTGATCGCGTCGGCGATGATGTAGACGTCGTCATAAGCGGTGTAGCCGGCATACGAAGGCATATTGCCATATTTCTTGCTAAACGCGTCGACGAACGGCAGCGTCTTGGGCGTCACTGCGACGCCCGGACCGGACACGCCCTGGTAGATCACGCTGTCGGTCGCGCCATTGGTGTCCTTCCAGAAGGTGGAGTTGGTCGCCTGCGAGGCGATGCCGAACATCGGGATCGGCACCTGTTGGCTCTTCCATTGAACGGTCGGCTGCGTGCCGACATGCGACACGCCAGTGATGATTACGTCGGGCTTTGAGGCCTCGATTTTATTGAAGATCGGTGTGAAATCGGTCGTGTCGGGCGAGAAGCGGATGTGGTCGAGGACTTTGAGCCCGATCTTCGGCAGGCAGGCCTCGTAGCCGGCGTCGAGCGGCCCTGTCCAGGCGGCGTCCTCGCTCATGATCACGGCCGTTTTCATCTTGAGGCCGTCGACCAGCATGTCCTTTGCGGCGTCGCACACCAGCCCCGCTAACGCGCCCGAGGTGAGATAGCCGTGGAAGGTGTATTTGTTGTGCTCGTAGTCCTTGGCGATGTTCTGTGTGATGACGTCGGATGCCGCGCCGGGGGTAATGAAGACGGTCTTCAGCCTGCTCGCCCACGGTTCGAGCGCGAGCACGACCTCGCTGATGTAACTGCCAATCACCGCATTGACATGATCCTCATTGACGGCGCGCTGAAACGCGCGCACCGACTCGGCTGAAGAGGAATGGTTGTCGTAGGAGACGATCTCGATCTTACGCCCGTCGACGCCGCCCTTGGCGTTGATCTCGTCGGCGGCGATCTGCGCCGCTTGCGGAATCGACGAACCCGCGACCGCTTGCGCCTCCGCGATCACGCCGATCTTGATCGGCGCGGGATCGTCGGCCCAAGCGGATGGCGCGATGGCGAACATGAGAGCGACCGAAGCCGCGCCGAGCGACCCGCGCAGGGCGGCTGAGCGCGCCGCCGCGTTTTCGTAAGGCGCCATCTTGTCCTCCCGGAACCCATGATTGGCGTTGACCAGCCAGAAGCCAAAGTCTCGGCGTCCACGCGCGGCCCGTGGCCGCCAACGCTGCCGTGTTCGCCTCTCCGATGCAAGCGCATTTCTAGAGCGAGCTGCTTTTGGATTGAGGCGGCCGAAAGGGAACGGCTCGGACGACAATCTCTGTCGATAGCGAATGAAGT
>Ga0210406_10004220_pt1 | contig 15491 bp, 24 predicted proteins | sample IncBWC30MmetaG_FD_155454 | JGI IMG/M metagenome (GOLD analysis project Ga0210406, IMG submission 155454) | Forest soil microbial communities from Barre Woods Harvard Forest LTER site, Petersham, Massachusetts, United States - Inc-BW-C-30-M | ecosystem: Environmental > Terrestrial > Soil >... | reverse complement strand
CCGATACGTTGGCGGCGTTCGGCGCAGGCGCTGCCACATGATCAGCGTGATTAAAGGGAAACAGCAGAAGACTGCAGGCCAACACACCGCCCGACAAAACTTTCATGAGGCTCCTGGAATAAAACTCACTTCAACTGACGAACGATGACCGCGTCACGATTCTACCGAGCACGCAGCGCCTCCCACGTCTCGGCGATGGGCGGCAACTCGGCATCTCCGTAGCCCTTGCGAAACATGATCGTACCCGCCCGGCTCACCATGACAATCGCGCGCTCACATTTCCCTCGATACACTCCCTCCGTCCGTAGCACGCCGTACGAATTGCTCACGGCTCCATGCGGCCAGAAGTCGCTGCAGATAGGAATATCAAGAGGTCCAATTGCGCGTTCCCAGACCGTGGTGTTCATGATGGAGTCCACGGAAATCCCGACCACCTCCGCCCCCTGCTCGTTGAAACGCTCGCGATGCTTCTGGTACTCGGCCATTTGTTTCGCGCTGACCTCCTCCCAGTTGCCCGGGTAGAAGGCTAGTACGACATTCTTGTCTTTCAGTTCGTCGCGCAGGCGCAAGCGGCCCTTAACTCCGCTCCGAAGCACGGGCAGGTCGAAGTCGGGCGCCGGGTCCCCAACTTGAGGTGCGGCATGCGGCCCGATTTCAACTCCTCGCAGATCTGCAGGCGTACCCATGTTGCTCCTCATTGCGCTGCTATTCAACGAACCTGGCCGTTGCCGACAATCTCGTACTTCGACGAGGTTAGGTCCGCCAGCGCGAACGGACCACGGCAGTGCAGCTTTTGTGTGCTGATACCCATCTCAGCGCCGAAACCGAATTCTGCGCCATCGGAGAAACGCGTGGAGGCATTCCAGTAGACCGCGGCAGAATCGACGGCGCGCAGAAAGCGGCGGGCGCGGTCTTCGTTCGCGGTCACGATCGCGTCGGAGTGCTGCGTCGAGTGTCGGTTGATGTGGACGATGGCTTCTTCCACATCGGCGACGACCGCAATCGCCATGCACAGGCGGAGATACTCTTCGGGCCAGTCCTGATCGGTCGCCAGTTGAACCGGCATGCCGGCTGCAAGGGAGATTGCCTCTCGATCTCCGCGAACTTCGACTCCATGCTCGAGCAGCAGCTTTGTGATGCGCGGGACATATTCGCGGGCGATCGCACGATGGACGAGCAACTTCTCGGCCGAGTTGCAGACGGACGGGCGCTGCGTCTTGGCGTTGATCACGATCCGGTCGGCCATCGCAAAGTCCGCGGACTGGTCGACGAAGACGTGGCAGTTCCCTGCTCCGGTTTCGATTACGGGTACCGTCGAGTTTTCTACAACGTGCTGAATCAAGCCGGGGCCGCCGCGGGGGATGATGACATCGACCAGGCCTCGCGCGGTGATCAACTCTTGGACGGATTCTCGCGAGGAAGAATCGAGCAACTGAATGGCGCCCTCGGGAAGACCAGCCTGGCTACTGAGAATTTCTGCGAGGCGTTGATTGCTGTGGGCCGCTTCCTTACCGCCGCGCAGGACAATGGCATTGCATGTTTTGATGGCGAGCGCGACGGTGTCGACGGTGACATTGGGCCGCGACTCATAGATGATGCCGATCACGCCGAGCGGGACGCGGACTTTTCGAATCTTCAAGCCGTTGGGGCGCTCCCAGGAGGCCAGCGTTTCACCAACCGGATCGGCGAGTGCTGCGACGTCGCGCACACCTTGTGCCATCGCAGCTACGCGTTCTGGAGTCAGCAGCAGACGGTCACGCATGGCGCCTTCGAGCGCGCTTTCTTTCACGTCGATCTGGTTCGCGGCCAGGATGCTGGCGGCTTCCGAGTCGATCGCGCTGGCCATGGCCAGCAGCAACCCATTCTTCTGCTCAGTCGAGAGCTCTCCAACAAGGGGCGCGGCCGCGCGCGCGCGTTCGAGTTTCTCGCCCGTCGTGATCTCGGAAGTGAGTCCAGCTTTCATGGTCTACTGAGGTCTTCCTTAGTGAGCCTTTGTGCCCTTCGTGGTTGAAGCCTTCCGCCGCGTCTCTACGATTACTGCTTGTTCTCAGCACGGGGCGGAAAATAAGTACCAATCTTCTGTTCAACCGCCCGTGCCAAAGCCTGCGGGTGGCCGCCGTTCACGATCGCTACGCGCACGCCCGCCTCGCTAGCTGATTTCGCCGCGCGCAACTTCGATCGCATTCCGCCGGTGCCCAGTTTGCCTTTGCCATCACAGAGAGCTTCCATCTCGGCAGTGAGCTTACTTACTTTGCGCACGAGCCGGCGCCTCTTGGCTGAGCCCGCATAAAACCCATCCACGTCGGTGAGCAGAATCAACCAGTCGGCTTTGACCGCTGTTGCCAACAACGCACTCAATTCGTCGTTGTCGCCGAATGCACCGACCAGTTCGCGCACCGACACTGAGTCGTTTTCATTCACAATCGGCACCACATCGAGCTTCAGCAACTCGTGCAGCGCATTCTGTAAATTCCTGTACCGCAGCGGCGACGTGAAATCGTCGCTCGACAGCAGCAATTGTGCCACGACCTTTTTGCCGAAAAACAATTGCTCGTAGGTATGCATTAAGAGGCTCTGCCCGACGGCCGCGCAGGCCTGCATTAGAGGAACGCTGCTCGGACGTTGCCCGAGCCCGAGATTCGACATGCCCGAGGCAATCGCTCCCGAACTGACGACCAGGTACTCGTGCTTCGAAAGCTCCATTTGATCGACCAAAGCGCGCATGCGCACTGTGTCGATGCGCCCGTTCGGCGCGATCAGGCTGGTCCCTACTTTGATGACGAATCGCATCTTCACCAGTGTAGCAAGCCGCTTCCCGGGTTTTCTTTTACACTAAATTCATCCATGAGCCATCGTGATCCGACCCAACGCTTCTCCGACCGTGTTGAAAACTACGTTCGCTCCCGGCCCGGCTATCCACCGGAGGTGCTGGCCACACTGCGTGAGGACTGCGGTCTCACGCCACAGGCGCCCATCGCCGACGTCGCTTCGGGCACCGGCATTTTCACGCGTCTCTTGCTGGAAAATGGCAACCCGGTTTTCGCCGTTGAGCCCAACGCCGAAATGCGTGCGGCCGCCGAGCGGCTGCTTACGTCGTTTCCCAACTTGACCAGCGTGGATGGGTCGGCTGAAGCCACGGGGCTCGCGGACCACTCGGTTTTTTTGGTTACTGCTGCGCAGGCGGCACACTGGTTCAATCTGGCGCGAACACGTGCCGAGTTCGTACGCATCCTGCAGCCTGGCGGCTGGGTCGCGCTGCTCTGGAACGAACGCGTGATCTCGACCACCCAGTTTCTGCGCGACTACGAGCAACTGCTGCTCGACTTCGCGATTGACTACAGAGAGGTCCGGCACGAGAAGACCACGGCAATCATCGGGAGTTTTTTCGCGCCCCTGCCGCACCGGGAAAAAGTCTTCTCAACATTTCAGGATCTGGATTACGCGGGGCTGGAGCAGCGATTACTGTCGTCGTCGTACGCGCCACTATCGGGTCATCCCAATCATGCGCCGATGATGCGCCAGTTGCGTTGCATCTTCGACGCCGCCCAACACGATGGGCGGGTTCGGATGGAGTATCAAACTCTTCTCTATTATGCGCAGTTCCCCTGAGGTAAGCCCCGCTGGTCCTTCGATCTGTCGCTCCAATCCGTGGTGCCGGTTCTTTCTGTTGTAATAGCGTTTCGTCCCGAATAGCCATTCGCCTTTAGCAGCCTTTCTTCGCGGAGACCTGATGCCTGACCAGAAGTCTTTCCACATGACACCCACCGATTTTCGGCGCCACGGTCACGAAGTAATCGACTGGATCGCCGACTACTACGAAAAGATCGAATCCTTCCCAGTTTTGTCGCAGGCTGGGCCGGGGCAAATTCGCGCGTCGCTTCCGGACGCGCCACCTGCGAGGGGCGAGTCGTTCGAGGCTTTGCTGGCGGACATCAACAAGGTCATTCTTCCTGGCATCACACACTGGCAGTCACCGAACTTCTACGCTTACTTTCCATGCAATGCGTCGGGCCCGGCGATTCTGGGCGATCTGCTGTCGTCGGGATTGGGGATTCAGGGCATGCTGTGGGCTACGAGTCCAGCCTGCACGGAGCTAGAGGCACATGTGCTCGATTGGCTGGTGCCCATGCTCGGCCTGCCAGAGAAGTTTCTTTCGAACTCGACGGGCGGCGGAGTGATTCAAGACACGGCTTCGAGCGCCTCGCTCTGCGCACTGCTCGCAGGACGCGAACGCGCCACACAATACGCCAGCAATGCGCGCGGTTGTGACGGCAAACTGGTTGCTTACTGCTCAACACAGACGCACTCCTCCATCGAGAAGGCTGCGAAGATTGCGGGCTTGGGAGCGGAGAACGTGCGCGCGATTCCGGTCGATTCCAATTTCGCCATGCGTCCCGACGCGCTTGCCCGGCAGATTACCGAAGACAAAGCTGCTGGACGAATTCCCTGCTTCGTGTGCGCAACGGTAGGCACGACTTCGTCGAATGCAATCGACCCTGTGCCGGAGATCGCTCGCATCTGTCACGAACACGGCATCTGGTTGCAGGTCGATGCCGCGATGTCGGGTACGGCTGCGCTCTGCCCGGAGTTTCGACACATCCATGCGGGCGTAGATCAAGCCGACAGCTACTGCTTCAACCCGCACAAGTGGATGTTCACCAACTTCGACTGCGACTGCTTCTATGTCGCTGACCGGAAGGCGCTCATCCAGACGCTGAGCGTGCTTCCGGAATACCTGCGCAACCAGGCGACTGAGTCGGGCGCAGTGATCGACTACCGAGACTGGCAAGTACCGTTGGGCCGACGCTTTCGTGCGCTCAAGTTATGGTTCGTGATTCGACACTACGGAGTCGAGGGGCTGCGGCATCACGTTCGGCAGCACATTGCGCTCGCGCAGCAATTTGCGCAGTGGGTGCGGAAAGATGATCGCTTCGAACTTGCTGCTCCCCCGCCGCTGAACCTGGTGTGCTTTCGCCTGAAGTCCGGTGATGCGGCGAATCAAGCTTTGCTGGAACGCCTGAACCGCTCGGGGGATCTTTATCTCACCCACACCAAGCTCAACGATCGCTTCACTCTGCGCCTGTGCGTGGGCCAGACCAACACGCAGGAGGCGCACGTGGCGCGGGCGTGGGAGCGAATTCAGCAGGAGGTGTCGGCGGTGGCCGCCTAATCAATCGTCGAGGACAAAAAGAAGAGGCGCGAAGAAATCTTCGCGCCTCTTCATGTTTAGTTCCTGGTTGACTTAGACGAAAACTTCGCCCGGCAAGCGCGTTAAGCTGCGCGATGCCAGCGTGTTTTCCACGGCGCGCCGCGGTGTCATTCCGCCGGCGTCCAACTGACGGCGCTCGATGCGCAGCTTCAGCTGGCGCTCGATCTGCCGCAGAGCCAGAACATCGGCCCCCGCCACTAGCGTTGACGCGACGCCCTGTGCCCCTGCGCGGCCAGTGCGGCCAACGCGGTGAATGAAGTCTTCGGCGACGCCCGGCAGATCGTAGTTGATCACGTGCGTTACGTCATCTACGTGGATGCCGCGCGCCGCGATGTCGGTCGCCACCAGGATCTGGAAACGTCCCTGCTGGAAAGCCGCCAGCGCTGCGTTGCGCTGCGATTGCGAACGGTCGCCGTGAATCATGGTGACCGCAAAGCCATCGCGGTTCAGGTCTTTGGTAAGCCGCTCGGCGCCACGCTTGGTCCGCGTGAACACGAGCGTCTGACCTTTCTCGTTGTACAGCAACTGCCGAAGCGTTTCGAGTTTCTCAGTCGGACGAATTTCAAATGCCCGGAGCTGTACGCTCTCGACCGGTTTCAGCACCGATCCAAGTGCAACCCGAACCGGCTTGTTCATGTAATCGCGAACCAACTGGGCAACTGAGGCTTCGAGCGTCGCCGAGAAGCACAGCGTCTGCCGGCTCTGCGGCAACACTTGAACGATGCGACGAATCGCGGGCAGAAAGCCCATGTCGAGCATCCGATCGGATTCGTCCAGCACCAGGATCTCGACCGCTTTCAGATCGACCAGCCGGCGCGTGATGAAATCTTGCAAACGTCCCGGAGTCGCGATCACCAACTGCGATCCTGTCCGCAACGCATGAATCTGATTCTTCTCAGAAGCGCCGCCCATGACGAGCGCCGCCTTGCGCATGCTTCCGCTGCGCAGCTTCTCGTATTCCTGATTGACCTGCATGGCAAGTTCGCGCGTGGGGAGCAGCACCAGCGCACGTACGCCGGGAATCGCAGACTTGACCTGCAGCCGCTCGATGATCGGAATCAGGAACGCCAGCGTTTTGCCGGTGCCTGTTTGCGCTGTCGCCAGCACGTCTTTGCCTTCAGGGCGGGAGGAATCGCCTGTTCCTGGATAGGGGTTGGGGTTGTAAATTGTGCCGCTGCAAGCTTCTGCTGTAAGGCAGAGATCAGCGGAAGTTCCGCAAATGTACTCATTCTTCTTATTTTCTTTTCTGGAGGGGCTTACTAGAGGTACCCAGGAATTTCCCTTGAGGTTCCGTGCCGCTCGCATTTGTATTTACGCTGAAATGAACGGCGGGCAGGAAAGGCGGGGTACAATCTTGGTCCTTCCAGAGGACCTACCGCGTGACGAGCAAACCGTGACAATCGCGCTGAAAAGAGTATAGCAGAAGTGCCCCAAAATTGTGGCAGGTATCCTGGATAGCGTTCGTGGTTCGGCGAAACCAAGGTAATCTATGGCGTGAAAGCCGCGCTGGGAGCGGTTCCGGCGCGATGAACGAAACCGATGCCTGAACTTCCTGACATCACCGTCTACCTCGAAGCACTGGAAAAGCGCATTCTAGGCCGTGTACTCGAGCATGTTGAGATTCAAGGCCTACTCCTACTGCGCACGGCCGTTCCCCCCGTGACCGCGGTCGAGGGCAAGAAGGTCGTTGCCCTTCGCAGGCTGGGCAAGCGGATCTGCATTGGTTTTGAGAACGAGGTGTGGCTCGTCTTCCACCTGATGATCGCGGGCCGCCTGCATTGGCGCGAGGGCAAGCCCAAAGCAGGCGCGAAGAGATCGGCGCGGAGCCGGACGCTTGCCAGCTTTCAATTCTCGAACGGCACACTTAGTCTGACCGAGGCCGGCACCCAGCGCCGCGCTTCACTGCACGTGGTTGCGGGAGAGGATGCCCTCAACGCGCTCGATCCCGGAGGCGAGGAAGTCTTCGAGATCTCGGAGGAACGCTTCGCCGAAATTCTGCAATCGGCAAATCACACGCTCAAGCGAGCGCTCACCGATCCGCGACTTTTCAGCGGGATCGGCAATGCCTACTCGGACGAAATCCTGTTCGCCGCGCGGCTCTCGCCGCTAGCGTTGACGCAGAAACTCACGCCAGTTCAGATTCACCAACTCTACGAGGCGACCCGTGAACAACTCCGAACCTGGGTCAAGCGGCTGCGTGATGAAACCGGGTCGGCCTTCCCCGAAGGAGTTACGGCCTTTCGTCCCGAAATGGCCGTCCACGGCCGCTACCAGCAGCCGTGCGTACGCTGTGGCACGAAGATTCAGCGCATTCGCTACGCGTCGAATGAAACGAATTACTGCCCGCATTGCCAGACTGGCGGGAAGTTGCTCGCCGACCGCTCGCTCTCTCGCTTGTTGAGATCGGATTGGCCCAGAACAGTTGAGGAACTCGAAAATCTCAAGGCTCCTCAAAAAGCCACCAGATGATGAAGAACAGGTTGTAACTCAAGGAAGGAAAAACATTTGTGCATTTGGTGCCGAAGAAGGGAATCTTTTTAGCCCGTTTTCGGTAAGCCCAGGAGCTACCTTCAGTTACACATTCTAGCCAGTGTTTATGCGGCTTGCAAGCACTTTTTGATGCCGAGTGTTTTAGGCTCCCGTATACACCAGATAACACCCCAAAATGACGAAAACGGTAATCACGGTACTCACCCAACTGTACCGAGTTCTATCTTCGGCACCTGAAGTAATGAGCACATGATTACCTTCGTAAGTAGGAAATTTGAGCTATAGACGCTGTTAGCGTGCGTGATATTCTGACATCGCTAGTTGACGCGCCGCAGTTGGGTGGACAAGCGGGATACAAGGACGCGGTCAGCTAGTTCTCGACGAGCCCACCGAGGCATAGGCTTAAAGTCGCTACCCAGGCGACGGCCACCAGGCTGCCCATGACCGCTAAGGACGATGCAAGCCATTCGTCTTCCTGATTCCAGGGAGACGACCGTGTCAATCACAGAACAAATTGAACAATCTGATCGCTGCTTAAGCGCGGCCGAGCTGTCGCGCCTTCTCAACGTTCACCGCCTCACCATCTACCGCGCTGCGAAAGCCGGCCGCCTGAGGTGCTTCTATGTCGGGCAGGTTGTCCGCTTTGAGCCGCGGGCCGTCGCTGCCTGTGCTGCGGGGGCGCTCGCTGTGATCCGGCAAGGAAATCAACGCATAGAACATTCATTCACGAAGCGCGAAACGCCCGGCGCGAGCGGAAGACGGGCCACAACGAAGATATGGAGGAATGACAATGAAAAAAGAAAATGGGTTTCCGAAACCACTCTCACAAAAGGCACTCTCTCAAATCACCGATCCCTTTCAGCGGGCTCAATTTGGAACTGCTATCTCAGCTTGTCAAAGGGTTGGACAAGATCAGCCAAGAACTAAGTCACATTGATCTCACGCTGATGCGATAAGTCCTCAGCCCTCCCCACTTTTTAACAGGAACTTTTCTATGACCACGATTTGCGAAGACGCCAAGCAAGCACTCGAAGAGATTCGCGCGCTGCGCTGGCTGCAGAAGACGACCCGAAACACGACCCACGACGCGCAAAACAGGATCTTGCGCAGCTTAGATCCTATCGCCCTCACCCAGGTAGCGCTTGGGCTACGGAAAGAACAGGAACAGGAAAATGACCACGCACAAAAATAATGGCGTCGTCCCGATGTCGGTCGGAAACGACGCCCTACTGGATTACACGTCGATTCACATCGTACCGGCGCCCGCCGAGTGCGTCAATCTCAGCCCAAACAACTCTTCTTTCCTGTCCAGGGCGTTGCCACTGGCGGCGCTCGGGCTCGAAGTGTCTCCAATCGATCCGCGCGGAAAAGAACCGCTTGCCCTTGGATTCCTAAACAAACGCGGAAAGATGGCGCGCCTGAGCCGCACGACTCACGCCACGAATAACCCCGAACTCATAAAGGCAAAATGGGGCGGTCCGCAATACACCTCTTGTAATGTGGGCGGTTTCTTTCGAGGTGCAAATTATGGCGTGGACATCGACAACCTTTCGGAGTGTGAGCGTGTTTTAGGCGGGTCTCTTGATATCAGCGGAGCCCGGGTGCGTACGTCAACGCCTGACAAACTACACCTCTACTTCGACGGCCCTGTTCCGGAATGGTTCTGGGCATTCGGCGCTAAGTACACAGACGCGGCCGGCGATCACGAGCTATTCAGCGTCCGGTATCTCAACCAGCACTTAGTCGGCCCTGGATCTATTCATCCGAGCGGCGTCGTCTATGAATGGGTCGATGGCGTCCCAGATAAGCTCCCCCCGACGAATGAGCGGCTGCTCCGGCAGTTGCGGGCGATAGCCGAAAAGAGCGGAGCTAAAAAACCCGCCAACGAACCTGACGGCGCTAACCTTCCAGAATCTCGATACGATGCCATCGTCGAAAAGCTGCGCGCGGAGTTCAGGCGATTGGAGTTTCCAGCGTATGAAGAGACGGAGCACCGCGGAGGAGTCGCCTTCATCTTCGATGAGTGCCCGATGGGTGCTCACACTGACGGCGATCCGACCGGGATGGTCTTTGTAAAACCCGATGGCCGCATCTGCTGGAATTGCTTCCACAATTCACATGCTGGTCAGTGGTCAGTGATCCGGAAGGAACTGGAAGCGCTGTATGGCGTGTTTGACTTCGGGGACGTGTTTAAAGGCCCCGCAGTTGTATTCAAAGCTCCGCGAGTTGAGGGTGGAGAACGCCGGACGCCCTGCCCGCGGACTTCTTCGAGCAGCAGGAGCCGGGCACACAAACAAACGACGTGGGCAACATTGTGATAACGCCGAAGCCGGGCGAATCCTTTTCGAACACGATGCAACGTGCGGCCGCTTACGGCAAGACAGTGACGCCGACTCAGGTAAACGCCGAACTGGCGACAGCCCCCGCGAAAGCTGCGCAGGTAGTCATGGCCGCCCCGGCGATTGGCGCCCTGGGCGCTGCTGGCTTGTCGGTTGGCGACGCGCTCCCATCCGTGCTTGCTCACACCACTGAAGGCGTTCGCGCAATCGGCACGTGGGCAAACGCGAATCCCGTACAGGCATACCTTGTCTACAATCTGCTCCGCGAGCTCGTGCCCGGAGCGAAGAAAGCGATGGGGCTCGTTCAGCACGCGCCTGTGGAGTAGTTGCCTTCGCATCGGCCGCTATGCCGCATGCTTAAGCTCAGCGCCCGTTGCCCGCGAGCCCGCAGAGTCGGCGCGCATGAGCAGACCCATCGCCTCTTGTAGTGAAGCGAATTCAAAGTGGAAAGTGTCGTCGACGCCCTCGAACTGATGACGCAAGAAAGTAGATGGATTAAAGAGCTTGAGCTGAATGTCGTGTTTGCGCGCCCAACGTTGAAGAAATGCCAACACTTCGACGGCGTCCATCTTTACATATTCGACTTCCGAGAGATCGATCATGATTACCCGTGCCCAGTCCTGGGACAGGACCGCGGCGCTTAGTCTCGCAGCTTCTCCGGCTTCTGCAATGCTGCCTTCGCACTCAACGACGGCCAGCTCACCGATCTTGTCCATCTGCAGAGTGAGCATAATTCCTCCTCAATAACCATCTCTGTCCCCTTGCTAATGCAACCGAGATACCACGCAATTCTCCTGTATCTGCACCGCGATTGCTGTTCGCGGCTTCGGAAGCTGGAAGATTTGGGCCGAAAGCAAGAAATTCTGACGTACGGGGAGTTCTGTACCCCAAAAGGAAATCACTAATGACTGAACCCACACGCGAAGAGCAGATCCAAAACATGATCGTAATAAACAAAGTTCTGGACCGCGTATTCGAACAACTTACGCCTATGATTCGGGACCATGTCGCGGCCCTCGGCCTTCGACCGCGACGGCAAGAAGACGCGGCAGAGCAACAACGCCTGTTGGACGTTCTCGCCGAAGCCCAGAAGGGGAAGGAAACCAGATGAAAGACGTTAGCAAAATGCGGATCGCCGAGATCGACGCCCTTATAGCACAATCCACGATGACGGAAGAGCAACTCGCTGAATATTGGCAGGGGCAGAAGGTCGCCGCGGCATTCTGCCGTAAGCACCCGGAATTCAAACCGACCGAGAAGAGCGGAACGCTCCTCGATTCCTACGTTAAAGGGATGGGCTGGCCGGTCACGCTCGAAAACGTTGAACGAGCTTACGAAAACTTGAAAGCGGAGGGAGCACTGTGAAAGACGATCTAATAACGTGGGCGCCAGAATCCGCCGAAGATGATCCGTGGAGCCTGTCGGAAGCCATCGACGACCAGAAGGTGTACGAGTACAACATTGCACATAAAAAAGCGCTTGAGGCACTGCGGGGGATGCCGCCCAACCCGATCGACAGCCTGAACGCTGCCGAGATCAAAGAATTGTATGAGCGCTCCCTCGCGGAGCAGGAGCAGCGACGTGTCCCAAAGGCTCAAGAGGACGCCGTCCGGCAGTTTATTGTTGAGGCGCCCGAATTCGTGTTGAGCAAACAGAACACGGAACGCGTAGATCAATACTTCAAAGCCGCTGGGCTAAACGCTACGAGCCCCGATCACTTCCACCAAGCCTACCAGGCTCTAAGCGCCCGCTGCCTCCTGCAGATCGACGAATCAAAGCGCCCGCGCACACCACGCAAACGGGTCACGCAAAACGAGTTGGAAACAATGCCTCTTGAACAGCTCGCCGAGCTAGCCAACGCCCAGGCGAAGCGCTAAAAGATTCCCGCGGCTTCTCCGAGGCGCGGGATAAACGGGACGCTGTCGGATTCGGCCCCTGCAGCGTCTCTTTTTCAAAAAAGGAAAACTCATGAGCTATCTAACAACTGTGTGGAACGGCCTGGACGCTGAGCTGAGCGCTGAGATCGCCGCGGGAAAGCACAAAGAATATGCGGGCGTGCACCAGTTGCGGCTGGAAATCCTCGCGGCTGAAGCTGAGGCGCAAGCTCGGTCGGATGCCTACGGGGACGTTACCAATAGAACGAAACGGTGGATGGACTGAGGGGCGCGGCCGGGACTGGCGCCAGCGAGATCGGCTCTGGGAATTTTGGCTGGCGATTTCTGCACCTACCTAAAGAGGCAGCAAAAGACACGTTATCATTAGCCGATGGACCAACAGATAGTTCGCGAACGAATCCACTTGCTGCGGGCGGAGATAGCTAAGATCGGCGCTGAGAACCGCGAATTCCGCTCCGCGGCGCGCCCTACCTACCTCGAGATCCAACAGCACCGCCGCCGCGAAGATCGACTCGTGAGAATTATTGATGAAATTGCGGCGCTGACGGTGATAAGGCCGTAAGGCACCTTCGGGCCATTGCAGGCCGGTGGACCCGGCCTACTATAGCGAGTAGTTGCGAGGGCCCCAGCCGTGTCCGACGATCTCATTTATCCGGAGTGGCAAGCAGAATTTCAAGCAGCAATTATAGAGACAGACCCACACGCCCTTAGAATTCGGATCACGGCGGCCGAGGCTCTAATGAGAAAACGGCTCCGCGAAATCGCCGACACGCCCGACCACAACTTAGAACGTATGGCGATTGCCGATGCCTTCGCGGCGTTGCGGGCGCTCAAGAAAGAGAGCGGCTAACGTCTAAACATCAGGCCTGATTGCCAAGCCGCTCTCTCAGCACATTGCCTAGAGTCGTAATAGCCTTCTCCATTGCCAGCCGTTCCTGATACTCACTCGTGGGCAAAGTCCGAAGCCGGGCGAAGATTGCGTCCACCGCGAGGCGTGCTTTCTCGGTCAGTTCGGAATAGTCAATTTCTAGAACAGCCGCTTCGTAGGCTGCTCGCCACGTGTCCATAAGGCCTCGTTGCTCAGTTGCACAAGAGACCGGCGGCGGAGAGGTGTGTAAGAGAGTGAGTTCAGTCTATCACTCTTCAGGAAGCAGAGCCCACGCGAAACGCGGTTCTCATTGGGGTAAATAGGCACGCTCCGCGTGAGCAACCGTGACGTGGGTCGAATATACGCCGATCCGTGCCAAAGAAAGAGCCGCAAGCCGTCCGAATGATATTCTCAGCCTATGGACCCGCTGCGTTGCCCGGTATGCGGTCGCGCGCTACCGACGGCAGTCTGTCCGACTCACGGTCCTTTCAATCCACCTGCACCACCACCACCGCCCAAGCCACCCCGCTCGGTGCCCAAGACCAAAGACGTTCGGCGTTGGTTGGGTATCAGCCGGGGATAACTCACCCCGAGCGCCGCTGAGCGCGGCACACCTTGCTTTGGAATCAGGACCGCGCGGGTGGTTTCACCACAGTACGATCTACGACATCGAACGCAATCTTCTGTGGGAACGCGAGGGGCAGGTGAGGGCGGACATCTATTTGCTAGTGCCCGCACCCGATCACTGTCAGCGGACTTCGAAAGCAGACGGGCAGCCGTTCATCTTTCCGCGAGAGGCGCTGTGGGGGGAGATTCTGGCACGCTAATCGCGCACTCTTTGCTGGGTACCCGGCGTTACCAAAGGTCACTCACTCTGGTGACGTTGCAACTGCACCTGTCTCACCATATGACGAATGAGACGCACGGGCCCTAGATTGTCTCAGGCTGAGACGGGGTGGAATATGAAAGCTCCTTACTATTTTGCTGCCTGGACCGACAGCGATTGTCTCCTTGGATGCGACCACGAACACAAGACCGTGACTTCCGCCGCGGCTTGCATCTCCTCAGTTGGTGGCTATGTGGTTGCCGTGACAAAAGGACGACTACGCGAGTTGGATGACACTGAGGAAGCGGAATTTCAGAGGGCAATGTGCGGCACGGAACGCGAGACGAAGAAGGCATTCGAAGCGCTGCGCTCGGCGATACTAGAGCCCCTTACATAAGCCGGGAGGGAATTATGGAAGACGAAGCGAGAGATGCTATTGAGAAGATGTTCGGCAAGGCCGGTGAAGCGGTTCCCGTGGTAGACGTAGCAGACCTAAAGAAAATGAGGGAGTACGGCCGCGAAGTGCAAGCGCGGCATCCTGGAGAGCAGTTCGCGATCGGCATGGGAGTGTGGCAGCAGATGTTCGGGCCGGAGGCTGACATTGCGGCCGTGTCCTATCGTTGCAGCATGCTCTGGATTTTTGAGCGTGCCCTCCAGCCCTTTTGGACGGGCGGGGATCTCAGCGAGGCCGCGTTTAAGGCCGCCGCGACGATGGAGATGAAACGGATGGAGGTCGGCGTTGTCTACAAGGGTGGCGAGATGCTGGAGCAGTTTTTTGTCGAGGTGCACAAGGCCGCGGCCTAGTCGTCCGTTCCGATTTCGTAACACCGTTTTCAGTCCCCAGACCCGCCCGGTTAACGCAGATTCCTCACTGCAGTGAATCTCTAGATGTAATATTTAACCAATATTTAAACTTTTAGGTGGATTAATTTTGCGCATTGTTTAACCTAAAGGTTTACTATTTAGGACTATAATGTACTTGTAGGTTTATGATCAGCGAAAGGAGTGAGGATATGCGCCCTGAATTCAGAAGGTTACGAGTTCGGCAGCTCGACAAGGCCTTGCAACCATTTGTAGCAGCTCAGGAGTCCTCGCGGCCCCCGAAGGGCTGGCTTCGCGCTGTTCGCGAGGCAACCGGCACAAGTCTGCGGGAGATGGCATCGCGGCTGGGCAAAACCATTCAGCTAGTTGCGAAGCTGGAACGGTCAGAAGCTGAATATCGCATTACGCTGGGGAGCCTTCGCGAAGCTGCTGATTCCCTAGGATGCCAGCTTGTCTATGCCATCGTCCCAAAGTCTGGGAATATTCAGGAACTCTCGGAGGAGCGCGCAAGAACTAAAGCTGCCGAAAACGTCCGTGCGGTTGAGCACAGCATGGCGTTAGAGAACCAGGCCGTCGGAGGAGTGCAGGAGAAGGTGGAAGAAGAGACGAGACGCATCCTGAAGCGAACCGGGGAAAAGTGACGACAATCGCTGCCACTAGCGACGGCAATACACCTCTATCCCCAGAGGAGCTTGCGGACCTCATTCCGAATCTCGCGACCAAAGAAGAACTAAACGAGTGGGAGCGGGAGAACATACTCGTTGCTCGGACGTGGGCCATCGGAGACCGCACCCGCGCTCTCGATCTGGCGTCCGACGAATACATCCGAAAGCTCCACGGGAAGATGTTTGACCAAACATGGAAGTGGGCGGGCCAGTATCGCCGCACCGAAAAAAACATCGGAGTACCAGTCCATCAAATTCGCGAGCGGCTTATGACGCTATTCGGTAACGTCCGCTATCGGATTGAACACGCTACGTATCCGCCCGACGAAACAGCCATTCAATTTCACCATCAGCTCGTACTCATCCATCCTTTTCCG
>Ga0210406_10004219_pt1 | contig 15491 bp, 22 predicted proteins | sample IncBWC30MmetaG_FD_155454 | JGI IMG/M metagenome (GOLD analysis project Ga0210406, IMG submission 155454) | Forest soil microbial communities from Barre Woods Harvard Forest LTER site, Petersham, Massachusetts, United States - Inc-BW-C-30-M | ecosystem: Environmental > Terrestrial > Soil >... | reverse complement strand
GTGTCCGAGCCGCGCCATGAACGGCGCAAACCACCGATCAAGATCCCCGCCCCAGTCCGCCACGCCGCCGGCTCTCCAAATCGCCGAGCCGACCAGCGGTCAAAATCCTTTCCGAACTCTTAATCTGCCAAAGTAGTGCTAGGCCGCAGGTCCAAAGACACCCCCGTCAGGTGGCGTCCACGGATCGTATACGGTTGCGCCGCGCCCATAGCGGCATGGATGTTCCGCCTCGATGCGCCCGTCCTGGCGGATCACTATGCGCTCGGCGTAGGCGTGAATGTCGACGGGGCGGCCGACCGCGCTGGCGCTCACCGAGTATTTGTTGTTGTCGAACCTGACCAGGCAGGTCTTCGAGACCGAGGCCGGCAACGCATGGAACCCGTCGAAGCGCCCCGCCGACCTGTGGCCGCTTTTTAACGATGCGGTAACGAGGCTTGGTTGTCCGGCCTTCGCGCTGGCGCTGTTGAAGCCAGCGCTAGGAGGCTAAACTTATCGAAATCCGTGCTCGGTCGGTCTGCGACAAGACGGCCCAAACGCATGCAGACAATGCGGTCGGCAACGCCGAGCAACTCCTCCAGATCGGAGGACGTGACGCAGATACTGATGCCAGCATCCGCCAGCTTGCGCACCAGAGCGTGGATTCCAGCTTTCGCCTTCACGTCGACTCCGCGAGTGAAATCATTGAGGAGCAGCACGCGTGGCCGCGCCTCGAGCGAGCGGCCGAGCAGTATGCGCTGCTGGTTACCGCCGGAGAGCCGTCCAACTGCCTCGTACAACGCGTTGGCTCGTACGGTGACCTCAGCCATGCGCTCCACGGCCACGCGGTCGAGCGCCTCCTTCCGCAGCCAAGCCGGCGGCAGCCGCGCTACCAGCGCCGAGCCGATATTGAACGATGCGTCTTGCTCCAGCCACAATCCGCCCTTTTTACGGTCCGGCGGCATATAGACCACGCCCTCCCGTATGGCCTCACTCGGATGCCTGAACGTGACTGGACGGGCGCCAATCTCGATGAGGCCTGAGACCGCAATGACCCCGCCCAGCATCTCGAGGACCGTCGAGACGCCAGAGCCTTCTAGCCCCGCGAGGCCGACCACTTCGCCAGCGTGCAACGACAGATCAAGCTCCGGCATGCCTGGCGCAGAACTCTTGAGCCTGATAGCGACTGCGCGCTGCCCTTCCGCTGCACCCGACCGCGGACGCTCGTCGGCGAGTTGGCCGACCATGGCTCGAGTGATCGTGGCGATGTCGGCGGCGGCGGTCCGCCAATTACCAACGACACGACCGTCTCGGAGCACAGTTAGCGCATCCGTGATCTCGAACACCTCATCTAGGCGGTGAGACACAAAGATGACGGCCGCATCCTGCGCGGCTATTGCGCAGATCGCGTCGAATAGGCCTCTTGCCTCGGGCTTCGACAGCGCTGAGGTAGGTTCGTCGAGCACCAGAACCCTACCGCCCGAGCAGAGCGCGCGGGAGATCTCGACCAACTGCCGGTGCGCTAGCGGAAGCTCGCCGACGCGTGCCTGCAGATCAATGACAGCGCCGAGGCGACCCATCGTCGCTTCGACCCTATCGCGGCGAGAACCTCCGCTGATCCACCGAAAAGCGCCTGACGGCAGGATGCTCGCGAACACGTTCTCCTCGACCGTGCGGTCGGGGAACAGCATCAGTTCTTGATGTACCACGGCTAGGCCGATGGCCCGCGCCGCCGAAAGCGAGCCGGGCGTCACCTCCTTGTTGGCCACCCACAGCGTTCCGCGGTCTGGCTTGATGGCGCCCGACAGGATGCCGATCAGTGTGGATTTGCCGGCGCCGTTCGCGCCGAGCAGCCCGTGCACTTCGCCTGCAGCGACGCTGAGCGAGAAGCCCTCTAAAGCACGGACGCTGCCAAATCGCTTGCAGATGCCGACCGCCTCCAACAGCGGCCGGCGCTGAGCGTTGCACATCCGCGGAAGCGTTCCTCGCGCACGAGAAACTGGCCGACATTTTCTTTCGTGACGATTTCGTTGGCCAGGTAATAGTTGCCGCCCGGGAGCTCCAGCTTCGGCGCGCCAAGCACGGCCCGCTGATAGGCGTACATGATCGGCAGGTAGCCTTGCAGATAGGGCTGCTGGCCAACGGTGCCGTCGACGAAGCCATCGCGGATCAGTTCCAGCGTCTGGTAAAGCAGGTCGGTGCCAACGATCGGCAATTTGAGGCCCTGGTTTTTCCGCACTAGGCCGGCGGCGGCGGTGTCCGGGCCGCAGAGCGGCATCATCGCGGCGAGGTCGGGATGGGCTCGCAAGATATCCCGCATGGTCGCGAGCTCGCTCGCCATGTCGGCCGGATTGGTGTTGTAAACCCCGACGTCGCTCATGCCCCCCTTCGTCACGCCCTCCCTTGCGCCCTTGATGCGCAGGTCGAGCGCAAGCGAGCCCGGCGCGCAGTTGGTCATGGCGACCTTACCCTTGTTGCCAGCGAGCTTGGCGAGCAGCTGGCCCTGCACGACGGCGGCGCCAACTAGATCCTGGCCGAAATAAAGCTCGCGACCGCTGTTCGGCGAGTCGTTGTTGGAGGTCACCACGAGCACACACCAGCCGCCATCGCCTTCTTGATCGGCGCAATCCAGGCGTCCGGTTCGAACGAGATCACGACGACCGCCTGATAGCCGGTGTTCACAAGCTGCTGGAATTGGGCGATCTGGTTGACCGTGTTGCCATCCGGCACGCCGGTCCAAAGTATGTCGATTCCGAGCTCGGCCCCAGCGTCCTCCGCACCCGCCTTGGTCGGGGCGAAATAAGGATTGCTGGTGCCGGGGCATGTCACCCCATCTTGATCGGCTTCTTGTAGAACTTCTCGACCCAGGCCTTCCAATCAGCCTTTTCCTGCGCGCGAGCAGACCCGCCGGTCATAGCGGCGGCGCCCGCACCGCTCGCGAGGTCGAGGAACTTGCCGAATTGGCGGCGGTCCAGACTCAACGAATTCGTCATGTGCTCCACCTTACCTTGTCTGCCAAGCATGAGCGCTTGAGCCGTTGCACTTGCAGAAATCAGCCGCCTGCGGCGCGTTCGCTTCCTTTAGTCAGCCAGATCAGCGTCATCGCCGCGATCAGCACGAGGCCGGACACGCCCTGGGACCAGTTTGGTGAGACACCCCAAAGCACAATGAGGTTCTGAAAGATGCCGATCACGCTGAGACCCAGCAAGACGCCGAGGATCGAGCCGCGGCCACCAGTTAGCTTGACGCCGCCGATGATGACAGCGGCAAGCACGCTGAGCTCATAACCAGTTCCGGCAGTAGGGCTCGCGGTGTCGAGGTAGGCGACGGAGCAGACGCCCGACAAACCCGCGATGAGGCCCGAAAATGCGAGCAACAGCACACGTGTGCGCTCAGCGTGGAAACCGACCAGACGCGCAGCCTGCGGATTGCTGCCGATCGCCAGCAGTCGGAAGCCCGACGAGGTCCAGCGCAGAAGGATCTCTGCGACGAGCGCGAAGATCAGGAAGAGGATCGTGATATAGGATATCTGCGCTACCGCGCCCTGCCCGAACCAATCGAAGAAGAACTCGTTTTTCGGCAGCCCGCCGACCGGCGAGCCGTTCGCCAGCGCGAGCGCAATCGCCCGGTAGATGCCGAGCGTGGCGAGGGTCATGACAACGACGGGAATCTTGATGACCTGGGCGACCAGTCCGTTGACGAGCCCGCAGGCGACTCCAACGAATAGTCCCGCGGAGATCGCGACCACAAGGGGATAGCCCGCCCTTAGGATGAGCGCCGCAACCACGCCGGCGAGGCCAAAGATCGAGCCGACCGAAATGTCGATCTCGCCTGCCATTAGAACAAGTCCGACGCCGATCGAGAGGAAGCCCAGGAAGGTTATGTTCTCGAGGATGCCGATCAGGTTGCTGAAGCTTAAAAAGTACGGGCTGCTCAACGCCCCGACGACAAAAAACAGAACGAGAGCAATGAAGATGCCGAGTTCATCGATTGCAAACAGGCGGCGCACAGGCGGGCGTTTCGCCGCGGCTTCCGCATCCTCCAAATTTGCCATCCCTCTGTCTGACTCAACACGGTTTGGCATAGGACGACATGGCCGCGTCAGTTAACGTGCAGCCGGCGCCAGGCGATTCAGGACGGACATAGTAGCCCGCCTCGACTCGTATAGGCTCGACGAACGCGTCTTTGATCCAGGGGATGTATTCCAGCATCGGCGTCGCTGGGTGCCAGTAGGACAGATGCACGTGCACCTGCCCCATGTCGCCGACGTGGGCGACCACAGGCAGTCGATGCGAGTGGGCCGTATCGGCTACCTGGATGTATTCGGTGATGCCGGCAAGCCGTGTCACATCAGGCTGAACGTATTCGACAGCCGCCGCCTCGATGAAGCTACGGAAGGCATCCGCGGTGTAGAGCTGCTCGCCGAGCGCGAGGGGGATCGAGGTGGCGGCAGCGAGCGCAGCGTGCGAGCCTATGTCATCAAACCACATGGGCTCTTCGAACCAAAAGATGTCGAACGGCTCGGCGCGAGCACAAAATCGCTGACAGGTCGGCAGGTCCCATCTGCCGTTGGCGTCGATGGCGATCGTGACGCGCGGCCCGACTGCCGCGCGAACCGCCTCGATTCGGTCGATATCGACCATCGGGTCATCATGACCGACCTTGAGTTTCAGGCGCCGAAAACCGTCATGCTCGATGGCTCGCCTACTTTTGGCCACCATGTCGTCCTTTGCGATCGAAAGCCAACCGATGTCGGTGTTATACGCTTCGAGCTTTTCCTTGGTGGCGCCGCCCAACAGTTTCCAGAGCGGCAGACCCGCAGCCTTGGCGCGCAGATCCCAGAGCGCGATGTCGATCGCGGCGAGGGCAAGATGAGTGATTCCGGCGCGGCCCACCCAGCGGACGGCGGGGAAATGGGCGAGCTTGCGCCAGAGCCGATGGCCATCCAGAGCATCTTCGCCGATCAGAAGCGGCGCGTAGCTCTCGGTGATACAGGAGGTGATCAACCTGTCCGTCGGCAGGTGCGAATGCGTCCCGGTAAAGCCGAAACCGATCATCCCATCATCGGTCACAATTCTGGTTCCAACGACGCCCCAATGCGTTACCGTATGCGTCGAGTCGGAGATCGACCCAGCGTTGACCGGAACGTGCAAGATGAAAGGTTCGACAGATCGGATCTTCAATCGACGGGCTCCCATCCCGCTCCCGAATTGTCGCCAAGGACCGCCTTACGAACTGCCGCTGGGTGGCAAATAAAGGTCCAATGGTCCAACCAGTTGACTTGTAGGGATCGTTCATGATCACGTCAAGCATGGATGGTGGGGGATTTCGGCGACGGTGATCGCGCGCTTCCCCATCTCGGAGGCCGATGAACAAGCCCTTGAAGCCGCAGGCCAAGCAAGCCGCAGCAAGTGGCGGGCTTCGCCTTCCGCAAGTCGAGCCCATGCGACTCTACCGGCAGATTGCCGCATTGATCAGCGACCGCATCGACGAAGGCCTGTTTCCGGTAGGGTCTCTCCTGCCGGCCGAGCGCGATCTCTCCGAACAGCTGGGCGTGAGCCGGACGTCGGTCCGCGAAGCTCTTATTGCCTTGGAGGTGAGCGGGAAGGTCTCGATCCGGGTCGGGCACGGCGTTCAGATTCTGCAGGCGACGCCGCGCTCGGACGGTGTCGGCGCCGACGATGAAGTCAGCGAAGGCGACATCGGCCCCATCCAGATGATGGAGGCCCGCCGACTGATCGAGCCGCGCTCGGCCGAGCTTGCCGCCCTGAACCGCGACTCCTCCAACCTCGAGCGTATCGAGCGCCCTCTTGAGGAGCAGGCCCGGGCGGAGTCGGTGCAGTCGGCCGAGTACCGCGACTGGGACCGGACCTTCCATCTTGAGATCGCAAAGGCTAGCGGCAACGCCGCACTCACGCTCCTAGTCGGCACTCTTTGGGACTATCGGCGCAAGCCGATGTTCGAGAAGATCGAGGAGTTGCTCATGGGTCCCAACCGCCTTTACAAGACGCCGGTCGAGCACAGGCGCATCTTCAAGGCGATCGCGGCGGGCGATAGGGCTGCGGCCCGCAACGCCATGAAGGCGCATCTTGACGCGGTGCTCCGCGCCTTTTCGAGGGGACTCGGGACGAACTAAGCAGCGTTGGTTATTTCGCCCTGGCCGAACACAAGATGGGTTACCCGGTTGCGCTCGATGAAGTCCCAGTCATACGTGACGCCAAGGCCGGGACCGTCGGGAACGAGGACACAGCCATCCGCGGCTAGCGCCTCCGGCTGGTCCGAATAGCCGCAGAGATAGACCGGCGGAACAGTGTTCGGCATGTCCGGCCCGATCAGCGCCATCTCGTAGAAATGCGTGTTCGGGGTCGCGGCCATGACCGCGCGGTGCGCCGGGCCACAAGCATGGTATTGCACGTCGATGCCTAGCGCCTGACAAAAATGGGCGATCTTCAGTGCGCCTGTAATGCCCATATCGTATTCGGGATCGGCATGTATCAGATCGCCGCCGCCGCCGAGAATGAAGGCGGCCTTCGCCTCAAGTCCCCGCACGTGCTCACAGACCAGGAGAGGCGTGTCGAGCCGCTCGCGTAGGCGCTTGTGCCCTTCGACCGCGCCTCCGGTGTCGCGATAAGGATCCTCGTACCAAAAGAAGCCAGCCTCGTCGCAGGCCCGCCCGACTCTAAGCGCATCGCGCCATGTCCTAAACTGCGAAGCTGGATCGAGCATCAACGGCCAATCGTCGCCCACGGCCTTGCGAACGCCGAGGATGGTTGAGATTTCGCGGGCGATATCGCCGGTATGCCAGCCATGGATCTTGAAGCCGGCAAAGCCGCGTTGCTTGCAAGACACGGCATAATCGGCAAAAGCCTGCGGCGTATCAAGGCCGCCGGGCTCATCCTGGCCGTGATAGGTGCTGGCATAAACTGGCAGCCCCGTCCGAAAGCCGCCGAGCAGCCTCGCAATCGAGACATTGCGCCGTTTGCCCGCGAGGTCCCAGAGCGCAATGTCCAGCGGACCGTGGCCCATGTGGTCGTAGGCGCGGACCTCGCGGCGGAGGTCCTGCCAGATCTCCTCGCGGGCGTCGGGATCGCGCCCAATGAGATGCGGCGCGAGCATAGAGGCCTGACCGAAGGACGACGGCGTGCCCACCCCCAATGCGTCACATATTCGCCGCGAGCGCTGTCATCGGTTTCGATGCGCACCGCCCAGCGCTGGGCCGGCATGCGTTCGCCCTTCTTTGCGATCAAGTTGCCGACACCGGCGGCGCCGTGACCGGGTAGGCTGAGACCTTGGACCTCAAAACGGAAAGAGCTAAGCTCGACAGAAGTAATCCTCGACATGAAGGCTTACCGTACGTGATTGAAAGAATTGTCCGCGCCGGAACTGTCAGACAACGAGAATGGGCCGGATCCAAGAGCCGGTCGCGCCGGTGATCTTCAGCGGCAAAGCGATGAAGAGGCCTTCGCGCGCCGCATCCTGCGCGACATCCTCAAGATAGAGGTTTTCGATCAAGTGCACGCCCTTTTCGACGAGCATCGCCCCGTGCGTGGTGACGGCTGGATCATCGAAAGGCAGCGGCTCCGTCCCGGTGGTGTCGGTCCCAAGCACGGACATCCCGCGTTCGTAAAGCCACAGCGCGGCTGTCCTCCCCACCCCCGGCTCGGCAGCTTGGAACGCCCCTCGTCGCCAAAATCTTGGATCTTGCCGGTACGCACGATCACAATGTCGCCCGACCGGATTTCCAAACCGGTGCGAGCAAGTTCCTGTTTTAAATCGTCAACCGTGACCTCGTAACGATCTGGCAATCTGCCGAGACCCTTGAGCCCGGGAATATCGAGACAGATTGCTCGGCCGAGAATCGGCGGCACCGTCTCGATGCCATGCCGCTTCCAGCCGCGGTCGTCGCGCGACTCCGATGCTAAATGCCCGCCATACACACGCCCGTCCTTCTGGATGTGGATGAACGAATCGATATGCGTGCCGACGTGCAGCGCTCCGAATACCGACTCCACCGAATATTGGAACGGAGAGAGAGCCCCGGTCCCCTCCGGCGTATGGGTGAAGGACATGGCGAAGCGCACGAATTCTGGATTGTGCGGGATGCGCGAATTGAGCTCGAGCCCGAGATCGTAGACTCGGCCTGCCCTTGGCAGGCCGAGCGCGCCCCGCACGACTTCATCACTTATCCGCGAAAGCGCGCCGATCGCTTCCGCTCTAGATGGCTTCTGTTCAATGCCGATCATTTCCGTTCTCCTGCGGAAGGTCTACGTAAGCAGCGCAGCGCATACACAAAGGTCTGGTGGTCCAGCCAGTGTTCGTAGAGTCGCGGACACCGCATGCGGCTCCCACGAACACAAGCGTGAGTGCAATCTCTCGCCCAAAACCTATAGGGTATAGTTGACAGGAGCAAGCGCGCCCGTTTTAGTAGGCGGCCAGAGAGGCCCACCGCTGGACAAGACCGAGGGCCAATGCCGGCAGCTGTCGCCAGAGCTATTGAATCCAAACCGCTCGCGCGACGCGTTCTGGCCGATGACGCCTATGAAACGCTCAAGGCCCTGATCTTCGACCGCCACATCGCGCCGGATAGCTGGATGGCGATCGATGTGCTGGCCCGCGATCTCGGCGTCTCTCAGACGCCGATCCGCGAGGCTCTGGCGCGCCTCGAAAGCGACGGGCTGGTGGTCCGGCAGGACAACGGCCGCTACCGCACCGAGCCCCTGCTGACCAGGGACTCGTTCCAGGCGCTCTACAAGGTCCGGCTGCTGCTCGAGCCGAGCGCTGCGGGAGAGGCGGCGCTCCATATCGACAACGCCACGCTGGATGAATTGCGCGTCGCCGAAAGAGCCCTGCATGTAGCACCGACCGGGTCCGTCTACGCGCAATTTGCCCAGTTCACGGCCGGCAACGCAGCCTTTCACGACATCATCGCGCGAGCCGCTGGCAACCGCTTCCTGTTCGAGGCCATCCACCGGCTGCGCAGCCATCAGCGGCTCGCGCAGCTATATCTGCACCATGGTATCGTCGACGCGGGGCCGGCGCTCGAGGAGCATGAGGCGATCGTCGCGGCCATTGAAGCGCGCGATCGCAAATCCGCCGCCGACCTGATGCACAAACATATCGAGCGCTCACGAAAAGAACTCGAAAAGCTAATCGAGAGCGATTGATATGACGGCCGCCGCGATCGACGACATGATCTCGCAGAAGGTCGATGGGATCCTCGTCGATGCCGCCTCCGAATCGGCCCTCAGTCCGGTTCTCGAAGAAGCCGCCAAACAGGGCATCGTGGTCGTCGACTTCGACCACGCAGTGACCGCGCCCTCCGCTTACAAGGTCGGCGTCGACTTCGTGAAGTTCGGCGGAATCATGGGCCAATGGATGGCCGACACCCTCAAAGGCAAGGGCGACATCATCATGAATCGCGGCGTGCCGGCTTCGAGGGCGACAAGGCCGAATACACCGGCGCAACCCAGGTCCTGGCCAAATATCCCGACATCCACATCGTCGCCGAAGTCTATGGCAAATGGGACGACAGCGTTTCGCAGGCCGAGATCATGAAGGTGCTGCCGGCCCATCCGAAGATTGACGGCATCATCAATCAGGTCGGCAATTATGGCGTGGTCCAGGCCCTTTTGAACTTGCACCGGCCGTTCGTGCCGATGACGGGCGAGGGCTCGAACGGCTGGCGGCTTTCCATGCTGAAATACAAGGACCAGGGCTGCAGGGGATTTCCGTCGGCGACCCGCCGACCCTCGGCGCCTACGCCTTAAAGATCGCGATGAATGTGCTCGACGGCCATCCGCCGACCGACAAGCTCATCAATGTCGGCATTCCGACGCTCAGGACGCAGGAGCTGAAGGAAGGCGTCAATGTGTTCCCGGATCTGCCGCCCACCGTCTATGACGGCGTCGAGATTCCCAATTCCGGCCTGCAGCCGCTGACGATCCAAGATTCGTTGGGCAAATAGCAACACAATCAGAGGCGGCGGCGCTGCCGCCGCTCGGATCGTTCATGCTGTCGTTCAAGACCATCGACAAGGACTTTGGCGCGACCCGCGCCGTCATCAACATCACCCTCGATGCGGCGCCAGGCACGGTGCTCGGCCTCGTCGGGGAGAACGGCGCGGGCAAGTCCACGCTAATGAAGATCGCAGGCGGCATTGTCCGCCAGGACCGCGGCCTCGTCAGCCTCGACGGTGAGGCCATGGTCGGAGTTGGTCCGGCCAAAGCCATCGCCCGCGGCGTCGTCAGCGTCTTTCAGGAGCTGACGCTTGTTCGCAGCCTGACTGTGGCGGAAAACCTGTTCCTATCGGCGCCGCCGCGGCATGCTTGGGGATCGATCGATCGCCGTAAGCTCCAAGCCGACGCGCAGGCGCTCCTCGAGGGCTATCATGTTGGCGCCTCGGCGGCAGCCGTCGTCGCCGGCCTGCCGCTCGGCCAGCAGCAGATGGTGGAGATCATCCGCGCGGTGCATCGCGAGCCGCGCGTTCTCCTTCTCGATGAGGCGACGGCGGCGCTAGGCGCGGCCGAAGTCGAATGGCTCATGCGGATCGTCGAGGCGGAACGAAAACGCGGAACCATAATCCTGTTCATCTCGCACCGGTGGGAGGAGATCACAGCGTTCTGTCAGCGCGTCGCAGTGATGCGCAACGGCGAGCTTGTCACCCTGGCGGATGTCGACGACATCTCGCATGATCGCGCGGTCGAGCTGATGACCGGCGCCCGGCTCGGCGGCGTCTTTCCGCGGAAGCAATCGCCTGCCGGCTCCAGCCTTCTCGAAGCGCGCGGCCTGGTGAGCGATGTGTTGCACGGCGTCGACCTGCGGCTGGCCAAGGGCGAAATCCTCGGCATCGGCGGCCTTGTCGGACAGGGACAGGACGCGCTCCTCAAATCGCTGTTCGGCGACCATCTGCTCCGCGCTGGCGCGATCTTCGCTGAGGGCAGCCCGATGCGCCTGAAAAGCCCCCGTGAAGCGATCGCGCGCCACATCGCCTATGTGCCGCAGGAGCGGAAGATCGAGGGACTTTTGCTTCAGAAGAGCGTGGCGGCCAATCTCTCCTTCGCCATCCTGCGGCGGATATCGCGCGTGGCGGGCTTCATCAACCGCAAGGCCGAACGGCGGATCGTCGGAGCGGCGATTAATCGCCTCAAGATTCGCGCGTCCTCCAACAGCCAGGCCGTCGGCGCGCTGAGCGGCGGAAACCAGCAGAAGGTGCTGCTGCAGAAATGGCTGCTGACCAACCCGAGCGTGCTGTTGTTGAACGATGTGACGCGCGGCGTAGACATCGGCACCAAGACCCAGATCTATGCGATCATTACGGAGCTCGCCGCTTCCGGCATGGGCATCGTCCTCTACTCGACCGACGCCCATGAGCTGACCGAGCTCGCCCACCGCGTGAGCGTTATGATCGATGGTCGCATAAAGGCGGACCTCGCGGGCGATCAGCTCACGGCCGAAGGTATCGTGCGGGCCTCAACCAGCGCCGAGGACAGACGTGCGGCTGCGCCCTAGCGGCATCCCGCGCCAGGGCGCGGTGGGCGCGATCGCAACCTTTCTCGTGCTGTTCGTGATCAACTTCGCGCTCAAGGGCGGCCATTTCAGCGCGTTCGATCTGAAGACGCTCTGCATGAATGTCCTGCCGCTGGCGCTCGTCGCGTTGGGGCAATTCTTTGTCGTCATGACCAACGGCATCGACCTGTCGCTGGGCCCGGTGATGAGCGTCGCCGGCTCCATCGCCGCCCTCACCTTCTCGGCGAGCGTCCCCGGTGCGATTGGGCTAGCGCTCGGCGCGGCGGCCCTCGCGGGCACATGCAACGGCCTGCTCGTCGTCGGGCTGCGCTTGCCGCCGATTCTCGCGACCCTCGCGACCATGTCGGTCTTTCAGGGCGTGGCGCTGGTGATCCTGCCGAGTCCCGGCGGGAACGTGCCTCTCGGCTTGACGGACGCTTTCACCAACGGTCTCGCCCCGGCCCCGACCCCGCTTCTGCTGCTGATCGCAGCGGCGGCCGTCGCCTCCTGGATCATGCGCACCCCGCTCGGATTGTGGCTGCGAGCGATCGGCGGCGATGAGAGCGGCACGCGGTCGAGCGGAGTGCCGGTGTGGCCGGTGAAGTTCTTGGTCTATGTCATCGCCGCGCCGCTCGCCGGCCTCGGCGGGTTCTATCTTGCGGTCGCGACCGGAAGCGGATCCCCCACGATCGGCGACAGCTTTATTCTGCTGTCGATCGCAGCGGTCGTGCTCGGCGGAGTCTCCATCGCCGGCGGTCGTGGATCGACGACCGGCGCGGTGTTCGGAGCGCTGACGCTGACGATCATCGGCCGTCTGCTCTACTTCGCCAACCTGTCGTCCTTCTATCAGAGCTTGATCAACGGGGTGATCCTGATCGCGGTGGTCGGGTTGGCGACCGTCCGGCAACGGCTCGCGAAGCTGTGGTGGGCGCAACGCGATGCGAGATAGGCAGGCTGCACGGAGCGCAATGCGCGGGCTTGCCCGTCCGGAGGGCTGGCGCCGCTGACTATTATTGGCGGCATTGCTGTCCTGATCCTCGCGGGAGGCATGCTGGCGCCGGGTTTCCTGACGCTATCGAACATCCTGCTGCTGCTCTCGCTTTCCGCCTATCTCGGCATCGCCGGCATCGGCGAGACGGTGGTGATCCTCACCGGCGGCATCGATCTCTCTATCGCCTGGACCATCACGAGCGCGAGCATCGTCTTCACTGGCGTGACGCAGGGCCACGACGCCCATCTTTGGGCGGGCCTAACGGCGGCGTTCGCCGTCGGAATCGGCGCGGGGTTCGTCAACGGCGTCGGCGTCGCCAAGCTGAAAATCTCGCCGATCGTCATGACGCTCGGCATGAACAATGTCATGCAGGGGCTCACCCTGATCTATTCGCAGGGCACGCCCTCCGGATCGGCGACGAACAGCGTCAAATGGATCGCGACCGGCTGGGTCGGGCCGGCGCCGGTGGTGGTGCTGGTGTGGATAGGGCTTGGCGTCATCGTCAGCGTCGGCCTGCATGCGACGCGGGGGACGCTATCTTTACGGCGTCGGGGAAAGCCCGCTCGTCAGCCGGCTTTCGGGCATCGACAACGACCGGGTGATCGTCGCCGCCTACGCCATCAGCGGCCTTTGCGCGGCGGTGACCGGCGTCCTGTTCACCGGATTTTCGACCATGGCCTTCCTGGGGATGGGCGACCAGTTCGTGCTGCCCGCCATCGCCGCCGTAGTGCTCGGCGGGGCTTCGATCTATGGCGGGCGCGGAACCTACGCCGGCACCTTCGTCAGCGCTATTTTCCTCACGGTGCTGACGACCGTGTTGGCGATCGTCAACATCTCGATCGGCTACCGCAACATCATTTATGGCCTCGTGATCATCGCGGCGGTTCTGCTCTATCGCGCCTACGCCCGCGAGCGCGAATAGAAAGTCGATACAGGAGGATCAAATGGACGATTTCCCGATTGTTGACCCGCACCACCATCTCTGGAATCTCGAACGCTTCTCCTATCCCTGGCTGAGTGCACGGCCGCTGCCGTCAAGCGTCGCCGGCGATGTCGCGCCGATCGCCAAATCCTATCAGCTCGACGACTATCTTGCCGACACGGCCAACCAGAACGTCGTCAAATCCGTGCATGTCGACGCCGGCTTTGATCCGTCGCAGCCGGCGGAGGAGGCGCGCTGGCTGCAATCCATTGCCGATCAACGCGGATTTCCGCATGGCGTCGTGGCGAGAGCTGAGCTGCATCGGCCCGATGTCGAATCGACGCTCGCCGCTCATTGCCGGTTTCCGAATGTGCGCGGCATCCGCCACATCGTGAACTGGCATCCCGATCCGGCAAATACCTATGTGACGAAGCCGGATTTCCTCTCGGACTCGGCATGGCTGCGCGGCTTCGCCCGGCTGAAACGATACGATCTCTCGTTCGATCTGCACCTCTATCCCCCGCAGATGGCGGACGCCGCGGCGCATGGCGACACCAGCATTATCCTCAATCATGCCGGCATGCCGGTCGACCGCGACGCCGACGCCCTGTCACTCTGGCGAGCGGGCATGCGCGCCCTCGCGGCGCAGCCGAATGTCTGGGTGAAGATTTCGGGTCTCGGCATGGTGGACTGGCGCTGGACGGAAGACAGCATCCGCCCGTTCGTGCTGGAGATCATCGAGATTTTTGAGCCTGACCGCTGCATGTTCGCCAGCAATTTCCCGGTCGACAAGCTCTACAGCAGCTTTGATGTGCTCTACGACACCTTCAAAAAGATCGTCTCCGATTTTAGCATCGACGAACAGCGAAAGCTCTTCTCGGACACTGCTCTCGCAGTTTATCGCATTTGAGGTCGCTCCCATTCCTCTAATCAAGAGGTCTAGCCGCGCCAGGTCGAATTCGTCCTTCTTAGCGGTAACGGCAGGTGGGCGAGACGCACGTGACGCTCAAGGTGGGGGCCCGCCGTACGCGGGTTCCTCGCGGCGGCTGCGACGGCACACTCATGAAGCCTGGGAAGGCCTGTTGCGGATCGAGACGGCCCACCGCGTATGCTCTTCAAGGTCTTGATCCTGTTGTCGGCAGCAGGGGTCAAGATCCAAGAGCGCAAACATCCGGCGGCTGCGCGTGACGCCGAACGCGCCGCGGCTCTGCTTCGTCAGCTGATGAAAGTGCCCGATCGCGCCTTCGAGCGCGCGCTAGCCATGTCATCCGCGGCGCTCGTTGAATACACTGAAGCGCCACGAGAATTCCCGCTGGTTTACAGCCGACGGCGCGTGGACAGCCTCAACTCGTGTTCAATTTCATTTTCGGACCAAACTCCCGTGGGAGCCCGAGCGGATCGCAAAAGAAAAGCGGTTATCGATGGGACGCGCTACGAATTCGACAACGGCAGTCAATACGCGGACATCGGCTTCAGTTTCTCGCCGCGCGACATCCTGGCGGAAGTCGCCTCCTACTTCAGGTGCGGAAAATCCTGGCCTGAAATCCGCCCTGGCTCCTTGCCCGCGCCCGCGTGTCTTGCGCATGATAACATCGTTTGTCATTCCCAAGACTCCGCCGTGCGAAATTCGAGACTTTCGGGCGTGCCGCTTTTTACGCGCGGGAAATCTGTTCCAGAATTGGGCATAATACGGCGGCTTTTCGAGGGGAGCCATGGGCGTCGATGAATCTTTCAGGCTGTGCGCGCGACTGGTGGAGCTTGCCCGCGGCGTCGATGCCGACCCCGCGAGCATTGGCGTGCTATCCACGGGCGAAGCGTGCGCGGTTGTCTTGTTGCTTGTCCGCTCGATCTACTCGACGGCGGCAATCACCCGCTCGACGTTCTTGATCGGCTTGGCCCCGAATGGGAAAAATGCGGTGCGTGATCTCCACAGCAGCGGTTGGCGGCAATGATCGAGCGCGTCCGCAAAAGATTGAGCAAGAGGGCCAAGAAAGGATTTCGCGGCTGGCCGCTCGCAACGGTCGCGCTCTATGGTCCGGACGATAGCACGGCGACCAAGCTCACGGTCGGCATTGTGCCGGCCGAGGACGCCGAGGC
>Ga0210406_10004218_pt1 | contig 15491 bp, 10 predicted proteins | sample IncBWC30MmetaG_FD_155454 | JGI IMG/M metagenome (GOLD analysis project Ga0210406, IMG submission 155454) | Forest soil microbial communities from Barre Woods Harvard Forest LTER site, Petersham, Massachusetts, United States - Inc-BW-C-30-M | ecosystem: Environmental > Terrestrial > Soil >... | reverse complement strand
TTTCCGGCCCAATCCATGCCGGTCCCATATTGCCAGCGATCGCCAGGATCGAACTCCAACGGTGCGGCAAATGCCCCGTTTCTGGAATAAGCAATATCGGGCATTCCGGTAACCTTCTCGTATTGGGTGAGTCCTTCACTCCAGACAGAGTACGTATAGCCGGAAGTGTGGGTGAGCAGGTGTCGTACGGTGATCGGGCGTTTGGCCGAGCGAAGCTTTGGCCGTCCCCCTGAATCGAAGCCCTCCAGCACCTGCGGTGACTTGAGTTCGGGAAGGATCTGGCTCGCTGGTTGATCAAGTTGCAGCTTGCCCTGTTCAATGAGCTGCATGCAGGCGGTGGCGGTGATCGCCTTGGTCATGGATAGCAGCCAGAACACGGTATCCGCTGAAATCTTCGAGCCAGCATTCATGTCGGCATCGCCGAATGCACCCTCGTAAACGACGCCCTTCTCGGTCGCGCCCAAGGCAACTACACCGGCAACTGTCTTGCTTTCGGCTGCTTGCCGCAGCACATGATCGATCGCTGCGAATGCCTGGTTGTGAGGCGGCTTTTCTTGCGCGTGTCCCGGCAACTCTTCCGAGGCAACCGCACCATTGTTGATCAGTCCGCCCAGTGCGGTGGCAGCGACCAGGCCCGAAGCGCTGTTCAGCACGTCGCGGCGAGTAAATTTCTGTTGCATGGCATGGTGTTCCATCAAATTTTGAACATTGTCCCGCTCGCCGAAATCGCGCTGAAATGCTAGAAGTCCCGGCGATTTCGTTCGAGCTGCGCTTCGGGAATAAGCTAGTCGATGAGCTGATGCCGCGGAACTGGGCCCGGCCTAATATCGGTTATTACTGTTCGTATGAGGGCGAGTCCAAGGCCAGCACCACGGCTTGCATGATGAAGGTCCTATTACATCTCTTATCAGAGCGAGATTTGCTGACCAGGCACGTCGGGTTCCTGCGCTTCATTGGCGATGACGCCGAGGTCACTCATGGCAGGATCGGCGCGCACAACCTCGGTCAAAAATTCGATCACCGCGCGGGTACGCAGCGGCAGATTGCGCCGTGACGGGTACACCACCGAAAGCGGAAAACTTCGAGGCGGAAATTCGGGCATGAGCACCTGCAAACGCCCCTTCTGAATGTCTTCCGAAGCCAAAATATGTGACACGAGCGCGATGCCGCATCCGTTCAGTACGGCGCGATATACCGCTGTCGCATTGTTCGCCCGCAAGCGGCCACGTACGGACACCGAGATATACCCTTCTGCCGATGAGAACCACCAGACATCGTCGTGTCCCCAGCGGTGGTAGACAATACATTCGTGTCCCTGCAAGTCTCGCGGATGAGCGGGCAGGGTTCGCCCCTGAAGATACTGCGGAGCAGCCACCAGGAACGCCGTTGTGGATCCGATGCGTCGTGAGATAAGCGCTGAGTCCGCGACCGGACCAATCCGAACTTCGAGATCTATCCCCTCCTCGACCAGGTCCGAGACGCCGTCGTGCAGGACAAGATCGACCGACAGGTGCTCGCATCTGTCAAGCAATTGGTCGATGCGGCTGCTTAGGTGGAGACCGAATACCACAGGAACACTCAAGCGGACCCGGCCGACCGGCTTGCTTCGGCCTCGACCCACGGACTGTTGCAAGGCCTCTGCCGAATCGATGAGTTGCTGAGCGGAGGGGATCAGGCCACGCCCTTCCTCCGTCAGGGTGACTGCATGCGTGCTCCGGTGGACGAGTCGGGCGCCAAGTTGCTGCTCCAGCCCGCTCAGCTGCCGCGAGATTGCCGGTTGCGTGACACCGAGCTCCGCCGCAACGGCTGAGAATGAGCCGGTATCAGCTACCCGCAGAAAGGTGCGCAGAGCAGCAATCAGATCCATGGTCATACCGGTATTATCGGAGGATATGAAGTGATCGTAGCGCTCTACTGCGCTCGTCGCGCAGATGAATTCCAAATGATCACCGTAACTGCTGCGGCAGTGCGAGTTCACTCCTATGCCCACCTTCACATTCAACACTCGCTTCCCAGCGAGGCGGACTTGCTGCACTGCGACACCACATTAATTTTGGCTTCGGAGGTAACCAAATAGGTCCCAATCGCTCTTGTACCTAATAGGATCAAAAGAATTGTGGGAGCTCCTATTGGCAGAGGCTGAAAGCGCGCAGGAATTGGTCACGGGCCTCGTCGCAAGCCATGGAACGCAATTGCGCCGCTTCGTGTTCGCCCGCGCGCGCAATGTCGCCGATGTGCCGGATATCGTGCAAGAGGTATATCTGCGCATGCTGCGCATCTCCAATGCCGATTCGATCCGCTCGCCCGAAGCTTATCTTTTCACGGTGGCGCAACACGTGGTTCAGCAACACACCATGCGCCAGTCGGCAACGCCGCCCACCGTCCAATTGGCGCAATTGCTGAACGAGCCGGCCACCACCCACGATGCCGACCCCGGGTTGGCTTTGGAGGCGCAACAGTGCCTCGAGGGGATGCAACGGGCGCTCGAGGAACTCTCGCCAAAAGCGCGCGCAACCTTCATGCTTCATCGGCGCGACGGGTTATCGTTCGACGAAATTGCTGCTCGCCTGGAGACTTCGCGCCCGATGGTCAAGAAATATCTAATGAAAGCCTTATTGCATTTGCGACTGCGTCTGGAACAGGCCTGAACAATTATGGAACAGCGTATCAAGCTCAATACCCAGATCTACGAAGAGGCCTGTGCGTGGTTCATCGACAGTCGCGCCGGCGACCTCGATGAAGCGGCACGCTATCAATTCGACTGCTGGCTGCGAAAATCGCCGCAGCACTTGAGTGCATATTTGGAACTCGCCGCAATATGGAACGAGGGGCCGCGGCTTGATCCGGAGGGAAAGTTTGACCGCGACACACTCATTGCCCAGGCGGCGATGGATCGCGACAACGTGGTTGAATTGACCAATTCCAGCAGCGCGGAGCGATCGACGTTCGACATTGCGGCACGAGCGGCACCGGCGTATTTACCAAATGCTGCGGAGCCGGCCCCGGCCCCTGCTCCTCACAAGCCACGCCGCTGGGGGCGACGCCGGCGTTGGGCCGCGATCGCAGCTTCGATGGCCTTGATAGCCACTTCGGCGATCCTGTTGCTGCAAAATTTTCACGCGCCCACCTACGCCGCGGCGATCGGAGAACAGCGCTCTCTCATCCTCGCGGATGGATCAACCGTCGAGTTGAATTCGCGATCGAAAATCGTCGTGCGCTACTCAAAACAGGAGCGTCGCGTTGAGCTTCTCCAAGGACAAGCACTATTCCGCGTGGCGAAGGATGTCACACGGCCATTCATCGTGAAGACCGGCGCCACCTTGGTGCGCGCCGTCGGCACGGAGTTCGATGTTTACCAGAAGCGCGAGGACACGGTCGTCACCGTCGTCGAAGGCCGAGTGGCCATACTGACCAGCCACGCTGGTGCACTCGCCGGACATGACGTGCCGGCGGACGCCCTCGGACCGCGTCAGTCCAACTTGGAATTTCCGGCAATCGCTCCCGGACAGATCGGCAACATCCTGGTTGCGGCCGGCGAGCAGCTCACCGTCACGCCCAAAAGGATTCAAATCGCGGAGCACCCGAACATCGCCAGTGCGACCGCCTGGACCCAGCGGCAACTGATATTTGAGTCCGCCTCATTGGCCGATGTCGCGGATGAATTCAACCGTTACAACGAGAAGCAGTTGATTGTCGGGGATCCCAGGCTCGAGACATTTCATGTCAGCGGGGTATTTTCATCGACGGATCCGGCATCGCTGATCCGCTTTCTGCGTGCACGCCCCGAGCTGCGCATCGTTGAGACACGGTCGCAGATTCGAATTGAGAACAATACTTCATAAAGAAGCAAACGGTCGATGCTTCAAGGCTGCGCATGAGCGATCTTGCCCGTCTGAGCATCGGAGCCGCCGCCCTTGCTCTTTGCATCAGCGGACAGTCCCTCGCCGACGATGTTAATGCCTCCATCAGGAAACCGACCAACATTCCGGCCCAAGACTTGGGCCCCGCCCTGCAAACCCTCGCCAAGGAACGTAACTTTCAGATCGTTTACGTATCGGAGCTGGTCAACGTTTTGCGGACCAAGGGCGCGAGCGGGGAGCTTACGTCGGAAGAGGCGCTGAGGCGGCTGCTCAACGGCACCGGGTTCACTTTTAAATACCTGGATGAGAAGACCGTCACGATCGTCCCCGTTACGCCGCATACTGATGCAGCAAAGTCGCCGGCAGGGAGCACGCCGGTGGTCTCGGCCCCGGCGGTAACCTCAGCCCCGGCTGTGGACGACATTCCGCACGAGGGCAAAAAAGGCTTCTGGACTCGACTTCGATCGGCTCAAGTTTCGACCAATCAATCGGTGTCGCTCCGACCCGACGGATCTGCCCGCGCCAAAGTCTCGGATGGTTCGGACGAAGAGGCCAAGCTCGAGGAGGTCGTCGTCACCGCGACCCGGCAAGCCAGACTCCTCAGTAGCGTACCTATCAGCGCCAGTGCATTCTCGCGGAAGAGCTTGGACGCTCAGGATGTCAAGCAAATCGACGACATCGCCATGATCACGCCCGGCGTGACCTTTACCCGAGGCAACAGCGGCAGCACCCAAATCGCCATTCGCGGAATCAGCTCCGATAGCGGGGCTTCCACGACCGGTGTCTACATCGACGATACCCCGATTCAATCCCGCGTCATCGGTTTTTCGAGCACCACGGTATTTCCAAACGTGTTTGATCTGGAGCGGGTAGAGATTCTGCGTGGGCCACAGGGAACCTTGTTCGGCGCCGGATCCGAAGGCGGGACCGTCAGATTCATTACCCCGCAGCCCAGCCTCACCGAATACACCGACTACACCCGGGGCGAGCTCGGGTTCACCGAACATGGCGATCCTAGCTTCGAGGCACGCGTGGCGATTGGCGGCCCTCTGGTTGAAGAACAAATTGGCTTTCGCGCCAGCGTTTCGTATCGGCAGGACGGCGGCTATACCAATCGCGTCGAGCGCTTTGGCGGCGCCTTGATCGCCAAGGACGATGACTGGCAAGACTCCTACAATGCGCGCTTGGCCCTCGCCTTTCAGCCTGTGGATCACCTGCTCATCACGCCGTCGTTTTACTACCAGAATATCTATATCAACGATTCGCAGACGTACTGGGAGTACCTGTCGAACCCCGGCAAAGGCCGGTTCAATAACGGCGCGCCCGTCACCGCGCCATTCCAAGCAATCAGCTCTCTGCCGGCCCTCAACGTCAACTACGCCACCGAGTACTTCTCCATCACCTCCAACACCTCGTACTACGAGCAAGACAATCGGAATAATCGGGACTTGTCGGCATTGATCCCCAACGATTTGGGAGTCATGCTCAGCCCCACACACCCGGTTCCGGGAGATCCTGACTACCGCAGTCAAGATCTGTTCATTACTTCGCAGAAGGCCTTCACCCAAGAGGTACGCATTCAGTCAAATAATTTCGACTCGCGCTTCACGTGGTTGGCGGGCGTGTTCTACCAGAGTGAGCATCAGTCGTCGGACCAGTATGTGCCCGACACGCCGGCGGCTTTTGACCGCCTCGTCGAGGCCGCGCTGGGGGGAACGACCCAGCAAATCTTCGGGATGGGTCTCGCCGACGGCGTGTACAGCTATAGATCCATCATCAATTCCTTCGACAAGCAGATCGCCGGCTTCGGCGAGGCCAGTTTCAAAGTCGTTGGCGGTTTCACTTTGACGGCGGGTCTGCGAGTGGAACGATCCACGTTCAGTTTCACGAACCGGAGCGATGGTCCATTCAACGGCGGTCTCACGGTGGTGAACGGCAATGAGTCGGAAACGCCGGTGGTGCCGAAATATGGTGCTTCCTACCAGATCAATCCCGACAACTTGGTGTATGCCACCGCCGCCAAGGGGTTCCGCACGGGCGGGGCCAATCCTGCGATTCCGGCGCGTTGTAATGCGGATCTTGCCTCACTCGGCTATAGCTCGGCACCGGATTCTTATAAATCAGATTCAGTCTGGAGCTATGAGGTCGGGTCCAAAAACCGCTTGATGGGAGGACGCCTGCGGCTGGAATCCAGCATCTTCGATGTGAAGTGGAGTGGAATTCAACAGCAGGTCATTCTCGGCACGGGCTGCGGCTTGAACTTCGTGGCCAACTTGGGCATGGCCACCAGCAAGGGGGGCGATTTTCAGGGTGAGTTCCTCGTCACCGATCACCTCACCACCGGCCTTGCCGTAGGCTACAACCACGCAGTCTTCGACCAATCTCTGCTCTCCCCGCCGGATCCGGTGACGGGGATTCGCCCGGTGATCGCGCGCAAGGGAGACTCTTTGGGCGTCAATCCCTGGACGGTCGCGATGAATCTGCAATATGACTTCGTTGCCTGGGGACGCAATGGATATGCGCGTGTCGACGATCAATTCGCCAGCAGACAAACGACCCCGACCGCGGCCGAGGATCCCGGCAATCAGACTTATGCGTCGGGATTGGTGAAGCTGCCTCAGACGAACCTGCTTTCGCTTCGCCTCGGTACGCGGTTCAACAACGGCGTCGATCTTTCGCTCTTCGTCAAGAACGTGTTCGATTGTCATCCTTTGCTGAGTCGCAACCAAACCGGGTCCAATCTCGATCTGATTTACGCGGACCGCACGTTCCGCCCACGCACCATCGGCATCACCGTCACTTCAAGGCTTTAACAGGTCCGGCGCTCCGTGATGCGGCCTCCCGAAGACCGCGCGCCGCCAGTCTGGTCGCGCTGTTGACGTTGGGACAAGACGGATCTCGAATTCGAATTGCAAAAGAAAAATTCCCAGCGAGGTAACCGATCGATCGGCAATGACTCTTCTCCGGCATGAGACCGTCGCATTTTCGGACGACGGCCATGCAAAGCCTCGAAAGAGGCAGGGGGGATTCCATGCGCCTGAGCGTCCTGACTGCGGCCGTCATTATTTGCATTGTTGGTCTTGGCATCGCTGACCATGTTCGCGCCGACGGTGCGAGCGGGGAGCTCGATGAGATCGTTGTCACCGCGACCCGGCAAGCCAGACTCCTCAGTAGCGTGCCGATCAGCGCCAGTGCGTACACCCAGAAGACGCTGGACGAACAGGGAGTCAAACAAATCGATGACATCGCCCTGATCACGCCCGGCGTGACCTTCAACCGAGGCAACAGCGGCAGCACGGAAATCGCCATACGCGGAATCAGCTCCGATAGCGGAGCATCGACGACCGGCGTATACATCGACGATACCCCGGTTCAATCTCGCGTCATCGGATTCTCCAGCACTACCGTATTTCCAAACGTGTTCGATCTGGAGCGCGTCGAGATCTTGCGCGGACCACAAGGCACCTTGTTCGGGGCGGGATCCGAGGGCGGCACCGTTCGGTTCATCACGCCGCAGCCGAGTCTCACTCAATTCAGCGACTATGTCCGCAGCGAGATCGGGTTCACCGAGCATGGCGACCCGAGCTTCGAAGCGGGCGCCGCGGTGGGCGGTCCCATCGCCGAAAATACGCTTGGATTTCGCGCCAGCGCCTGGTATCGGCGGGATGGCGGTTATACCAATCGCGTCGAGCGATTCGGCGGCGCCTTGATCGCCAAGGACGACGATTGGCAGAACTCTTACAACGCGCGGCTGGCGTTCGCCCTTCAGCCCATCGATCACCTGCTCATCACGCCGTCGTTTTACTACCAGGATATCTATATCAACGATTCGCAGACGTACTGGGAGTACTTGTCGAATCCGCGCGACCATCAATTCAACAATGGCGCACCGGTCACGGCTCCCTTCAAGGCGGTCAGCTACCTGCCCGCGCTCAACATCAACTACGCGACCGACTATTTCACCATCACTTCCAACACCTCGTACTACGAGCAAGACAATGAAAATAATCGGGACTTGTCGGCGCTGATTCCCAACGATTTGGGGATCGCGATCAGCCCCACGCACCCGGTCCCCGGAGATCCGGATTATCGAAGTCAGGATCTTTTTGTGACTTCGCAGAAGGCCTTCACCCAGGAGGTACGCATCCAGTCAAATAATCTCGACTCGCGTTTCACGTGGTTGGCGGGCGTGTTCTACCAGAGTGAGCATCAATCATCGAATCAATACGTTCCCGACACGCCGGCGGCTTTTGACCAACTGGTCCAGATTGCGCTTGGAGGAACGACACAGCAGATTTTCGGAATGGGTCTGGCCGACGGGATCTATAGCTATCGATCCATCATCAATTCCTTCGACAAGCAGATCGCCGGCTTCGGCGAGGCCAGCTTCAAAGTCGTTGGCGGTTTGACGGCGACGGCGGGCATCCGAGTACAACGATCGACGTTCAGTTTCGTCAATCGCAGCGACGGCCCTTTCAATGGCGGTCTTACCGTGGTCCCTGGGAATGAGTCGGAGACCCCGGTGATACCGAAGTATGGTGTTTCCTACCAAATCAATCCCGACAACTTGGTGTATGCCACGGCATCCAAGGGTTTCCGCACGGGCGGGGCGAATCCCGCGATTCCGGCGCGCTGCGACGCGGATCTTGCCTCGCTCGGTTATACCTCGGCACCGGATTCTTATAAATCGGATTCCGTTTGGAGCTACGAGGTCGGTTCCAAGAACCGTTTGATGGGTGGGCGCCTGCGGTTGGAATCCAGCATCTTCGATGTGAAGTGGAGCGGCATTCAACAGCAGGTCATTCTGGGCACCGGCTGCGGTTTGGACTTCGTGGCCAATCTAGGCAAGGCGACCAGCAGGGGTTTTGATTTTCAGGGTGAGTTGCTCGCCACCGATCACCTGACCACCGGCCTTAGCTTAGGTTACAACCATGCGGTCTTCGATGAATCGATCCTGTCCCCGCCCGATCCGGTGACCGGAATTCGCCCGGTACTGGTACGCGCCGGAAATTCCCTGGGCGTCAACCCCTGGACAGTTGCGATGAACGCGCAATATGACTTCGTCGCCTGGGGACACCATGGCTATGTGCGCGCGGATGATCAATTCGCGAGCCGCCAGACAACCCCGACGCCGTCAGAAGATCCCGGCAATGAGACCTATGCAGCCGGGTTGGTCGCGATGCCACAGACGAATCTGCTTGCCCTGCGGCTGGGCGTCCGATTCGCCAACGGCATCGATCTTTCCCTCTTCGCCAAAAACGTCTTCGATTCTCATCCCGTCTTAAACCGCAATCAGACCGGGTCCAACATCGATACGATCTACGTGGATCGCACCTTCAGGCCACGTACCATCGGTATCACCCTCACCTCGAGGCACTAGCACAACCGGCAATTCGACGAGGCGATCTTGTAGACTGAAGGGCGCGGGCACATTCGTTGGGAAATGGGGAATTGAAATGACCGGTTTTAATCTGAAGTCTTTGTTGCCATTGATTCCAGCCGCCTTGCTGGCGTGCGGCGCGTTGCCCGCCGGCGCGGCGAGTTGTGAAGATCTGGCGCGGGTCGCGCTGCCGAACACCGCGATCACTCTGGCCCAATCCGTCGCCGCCGGTGCTTTCACCCCGCCCGTTCCCTCCTGGGCCAGCGCGTTCATGCGGTCGACTCCGGTTCCGGTGGCATTCTGTCGTGTTGGCGGGAACATCCGGCCGACCAAAGATTCGGATATCAAGTTCGAAGTATGGCTTCCCGTCTCCGGCTGGACCGGCCGTTACGAATCGGTCGGCAATGGCGGATTCGCCGGATCTATTCGGTATGACTCCATGCTCAACCCTCTACTCGGCGGTTCCGTAGTCGCTTCGACCGACGATGGCCACGATGCGCCGGCGATTGGTCCGACGAGCGCCGATTGGGCCTTCGGCCATCCGGAAAAAATCATCGACCATGGCCATCGCGCGGTCCACCTCACGACGGTGGCGGCCAAGGCCATTACCGCGGCGTTCTACGGTCGCCCGGCGGCACATTCCTACTTCGTGGGATGTTCAAAGGGCGGTCAGGAAGGGTTCATGGAAGCGCAGCGTTATCCCGAGGACTTTGACGGCATCGTCAGCGGCGCTGCCGCGAACCAATGGACGGATCTTTTTTCAAGTTTCATGTGGACCGAAAACCTCAACTTGGCGAATCGAGAGAGCTATCTTTCACCGGACGACCTGGCCAAGATCGGCGCCGCCGTCTCTGCGGCCTGCGATACAGGCAGTGCGAAGTCAGGGTTTGTCAGTGATCCGTTGAGATGCGAAGTGGCGCCCGCCTCGATCGGGCTCACGCCCACCAAGCTGAAAACGTTTCAATCCATCCACCAAGGGCCCAAGGATCGCTCCGGGAAACCGACCTACGCGGGCCAGGCTTACGGCAGCGAGAACCCTGGTTGGGGCGATACCATCAGCGCCAACAATTTCGAAGCCGCAGAAACGGAAGCGCAGATGAGCATGTACGGCGCCAATTTCTACAGAAATTTCGTTTACCAGGACAAGAAATGGACCTTCCACGGCTTTGACCTCGAGAAGGGACGGGCTGATGCCGAGAGGATCATCGGACCCATCATGAATGCCGAGGATGTGCACTTCACGAAGTTCAAGGCGCGCCACGGCAAGTTGATCCAATATGCTGGCATGGTGGATTCGATCGTCACGCCGCTGAGTTCGGTGAAGTTCTATCAAGCCGTCGTGGCGGCACAGGGGCAGAAGTCCCATCCGGCAGCGCTCGCCCGCACGCAAGAGTTTTATCGGCTTTTCCTCGCGCCGGGCGTAGGCCATTGCGGTGGCGGTCCTGGCCCCAATCAATTCGGCCAGGCTGGCGGTGTCGGGGATGCGGAGCACGACATGGTGGTCGCGCTCGAGCAATGGGTGGAAAAGGACGTGCCGCCGACCCGCATAGTGGCCACGAAATTCGTCTCGGATGAAAAGACGAAGGGCGTGGCGATGACCCGCCCCTTGTGTCTATTTCCCCAAGTCGCGAAGTACAAGGGATCCGGCGCCGTCACTGACGCCGCGAATTTTGCGTGCACCGCTGACTAAAGGAAGCTCGCTGCCCGCTATTCGATCAGCGACCTCGATGGACCTCGAGCAGATTGCCGCCGCCTTCCGGTGGAATCTGCCTCAGTGCTATAACATCGGCGTTGACGTCTGTGATAAATGGAGCCATCAGCCTGCCCGCGTCGCTCTGATACACAAGCCGCCCGTCGGCGAGTGCATCGAGTACACCTTTGCCGAAATCCGCCGGCTCTCCAATCAAGCAGCCAACCTAATGTTGAGCGCCGGCCTCCAACGTGGCGATCGCATTGCGGTTCTCTTGCCCCAGACGCCCGAGACGGCAATTACCCACATAGCGATCTATAAAATTGGCGCGATCGCCGTACCGCTATTCAGCTTGTTCGGAATTGAGGCTCTTGAATATCGGCTCGCCGACAGCGGCGCGAGAGCGGTCATCACGGATCTTGCGGGAGCGGCGAAACTCAAATCAATCCAGGATCGGCTGCCCGAACTGAAAATTATCTACACGATCGATGGCGTTCGTGCGAACGCTGTTGACTTTCATCAAGGTCTATCTTGCCAGAGCGCACAATTCGAGCCGGTCATCACCAACGCAGATGATCCTGCGCTGATCATTTATACGTCCGGCACGACCGGTTCCCCGAAAGGCGCATTGCACGCACACCGAGTCCTTCTCGGTCACCTTCCGGGAGTTGAGCTTTCACACGATTTTGCGCCGCAAAGCGGCGACCGTTTTTGGACTCCGGCGGACTGGGCGTGGATTGGCGGCCTTTACGATGTGTTGATGCCGGCGTGGCATCACGGCCTCACCGTCATTTCGCATCGATTCGGCAAATTCGACCCTGAAGCCGCGTTTCAATTGATCGACGATCTCGGTGTACGCAATGCGTTCCTACCGCCGACGGCGTTGAAAATGATGCGCACTGTTGCCAATCCGCGAGCGCGTTGGCGCCTCGACATGCGAAGCGTTGCCAGCGGCGGAGAATCCCTCGGCCGGGAGTTGCTCGACTGGGGGCGCAAGACATTCGGGCTGACCATCAATGAATTTTATGGCCAGACGGAATGCAACATGGTCATCTCCTCTTGCGGGCGAATCAAGATCGCGCATCCGGGACGAATCGGCAAGGCCGTCCCCGGACACCGTGTCGCCATCGTCGATGCGACCGGCTGCGAAATGCCTGCAGGCGTCGCCGGCAACATTGCCGTCGAACGGCCCGACCCGGTCATGTTCCTGCGGTATTGGAATAACGAAGCAGCAACCGCGGCAAAGTTCGTGGGTAACTGGTTGTTGACGGGCGATCTGGGGGAGCGCGACGATCAAGGCTACATTCGATTCATCGGTCGCGACGATGACATCATCACGAGTGGCGGCTACCGCATCGGGCCGGGAGAGGTTGAGGACTGCCTGCTCGGCCACCCCGCCGTGCGGCTCGCGGCGGTAATTGGCGTACCGGATCAATTGCGAACGGAAATCGTCAAGGCCTGCATCGTCCTGCATGACGGCATCGAGGCCAACGAGATGCTGGTGACCGAGCTGCAAAACTACGTGAAGTCCCGCCTGTCGGCACACGAATATCCACGTCAAATAGAATTCGTTGCATCACTGCCGATGACTGCGACCGGGAAGATCATTCGGCGCGAGCTGCGTTGTAAAGACGCGGCAAATTCCTAGGGCGAGCCGCGCACTTATTCGGCTTGGCCGATATCCAGCCGTTTGATCTTTCCGGTCGAGCTGAGCTGGAACCTGAAATAGGTCCGGAAGTCACCCCACTGATCGGAGTGAAAACCTCCAGTCAGATCAAGCCCCTGATTCTCGACAAGATCGATGGATCTGAAGCACTCGTGACCGAGGGCTTTTTGAGTAAATTTCTTGAGGCTGCGCGGGCTACCGTCATCATACAACGTCGCGTCCGGCTCAAATAGCGCGGCCCACGCTTGCCTGTCGCCATTCTGCAGCGCCTCGATGGCGGCTCTCACCGTCGGATTCATCAACCTGTCAATGTCCATTCAATCTCCTCGGAACCACCAGTCAAGATCGCAGCTGGCTGGTATTGATCGGCAGGGTACGGACGCGCTTGCCCGTTACTGCGAAGATCGCATTGGTTATCGCTGGGGCCACACAAGAACAGGGCGCTTCGCCGAACCCACCAGGCGCCTCCGCGCTCTTGATGATGTGCGTTTCCACCACCGGAACTTCATTCATTCGCATGGGCCGGTAGTCGTGAAAATTGCTCTGCTCCACGCGTCCGCGCTTGAGCGTAATCGCGCCGTACAGCGCCGCCGTGAGACCGAAGAGCGTGCCGCCCTCCACCTGCGCCGCTATCGTGTCCGGATTGACCACGATGCCGCAATCGGCGGCACAAACAATGCGGTGAATCTTGAGTGCGCCGTCCGGCGCGACCTCCACCTCCGCCACCTGCGACATGTAGCCCCCGAAGGCGGCCTGAAGTGAAACCCCGCGACCGCGCCGCGGCGGCAGTGGCTGGCCCCACCCCGCTTTTTCCGCGGCCAAGTTCAGTACCCCGAGGGCGCGCGGATTGTGGCTGAGCAGCGACCTGCGATAAACAATGGGATCCTGCTTCGCCGCCGCCGCCAGGTCATCAATGAGACTTTCAACGACGAAGACGTTTTTCACCGGGCCGACACCGCGCCAGAAAGCCGTGGGGATTCCGGGTGGCTCGACGCGCACGTAGTCCACATGAATGTTGGGAAAATCGTAAGGGGGTTCCGCTGCGGCCTCGACCGCATCAAAATCAAGACCATTTTTGAAAAGTGGCGGTACATAGCGGGCGAGCACCGAGGAACCCGCCACGCGGTGGATCCAAGCCACGGGTTTACCGCTTGCGTCGAGCCCGGCCGACAGTCGATCGTAGTACGCAGGCCGGTACATGTCATGCTGGATGTCCTCTTCCCGGCTCCAGATGACCTTCACCGGTCCACTCACGTGTTGCGCAATTCTCACGGCGAGAAGCGTGCCGTCGGCCTCGAGTCGACGGCCAAAGCCGCCGCCGAGCAGATGGTTGTGAACCTTGATCGCGTCCTTCGGCAGGCCTGTGAGTTCGGCAACAACTGCCTGGGTCAGTGTCGGTGCCTGCGTCCCCACCCAAAGGTCGCAGCGATCCTTTTGCAGATGGACGGTGCAGTTCATCGGCTCCATCGGGGCATGAGCGAGAAACGGCAGCTGATAGACCGCATCGAAGCGCTGCGCTGCGCCCGCGAGCGCCTTTTGGGCGTCGCCTTGATTGCGGGCTACGGCGCCAGATCGCGTGGATTGCTCCTGGAGCTGGCGAAGGATGTCGGCACTGCTGACGGCCGCGTTCGGACCGCCATCCCACTCGACCGCGGCGGCCTTGAGCCCCTTCTTGGCGGCCCAGGTGTGGTCTGCGACCACGGCAACCGCACCCTCGATCCGAACCACCTGGCGCACGCCGCTGACTGCAAGCGCCGCCCCCTCATTGACCGATCTCACGCTGCCGCCGAAAGCCGGCGAAATTGCAATCGCGGCGAACTTCATATCCGGAATCTTGGCGTCGATGCCGAATTGCGCCTTACCGTTGACCTTGTCGGCTGAATCCAAGCGCTTGACTGGCGTGCCTATCAGGGTGAAGTCCTTCGGCGATTTCAGTACCACGCTGTCCGGCGCGGGAATCGGCAACGCAGCAGCCGCATCGACCAGCTCCCCGTAGCGCAGTTGGCGAGCCTCAGCGGCGTCGTAGACGACGCCGCGCCGTGCCCGACACGTTCCAGGGTCGACTCCCCATTTCTTGGCTGCCGCCGACACGATGAGCGTGCGCGCAACTGCGCCGGCCTGGCGCAGCGGTGTCCAGAACGCGCGAACCGAGGAAGATAGGCCGGTCGTCTGAACATGCAGGATCGCATTGGCATAGAGCGCGTCGTTGGGCGGTGCGTGTTCCAGTCGGACTTGCTCGAGGTCGACCTGCAACTCCTCCGCGAGCAGCATGGATAGTGCCGTATAAATGCCCTGGCCCATCTCCACCATGGGCATCACCAGCGTTACTGCACCTGCGTGGTCCATACGAATGAAAGCGTTCGGAGCGAAGCTCGACATTTGCTGCACAGCCGCTAACGGCCTCAATAGCGACGGTATTGCCACACTGAGCATCAGGCCGCCCACGCCGGCTCCGACCTTCAGAAACTCGCGCCGATCGAAGCGTGCACCTGGTGCGCTCTTGCTCATCGTCCGTTCTCGCTCGACGAGCCCGCGGCGCGGTGAATCGCCGCGCGGATGCGCTGATAGGTTCCGCACCGGCAGACGTTGCCGGACATGGCGGCGTCGATATCGGCATCGCTTGGTTTCGCGGTGGCCCTTAGCAGCGCGGCCGCCGACATGATCTGGCCAGATTGGCAATATCCGCATTGCACCACATCCAGATCGAGCCACGCCTGTTGCAGCGCCCTGCCCTGCGAGGTGGTGTCGATCGCCTCGATAGTCGTGACGGCGCCGTTCCCCACGTTCTTGATCGGGGTGATACACGATCGCACGGGCGTGCCGTCGACGTGCACCGTGCACGCGCCACACAGCGCCATTCCGCAACCGAACTTGGTACCGGTCCTACCGAGCACG
>Ga0210406_10004217_pt1 | contig 15495 bp, 10 predicted proteins | sample IncBWC30MmetaG_FD_155454 | JGI IMG/M metagenome (GOLD analysis project Ga0210406, IMG submission 155454) | Forest soil microbial communities from Barre Woods Harvard Forest LTER site, Petersham, Massachusetts, United States - Inc-BW-C-30-M | ecosystem: Environmental > Terrestrial > Soil >... | reverse complement strand
AGGACCACCACCTTGTCCGCCACTCTCCGCATCAGATCCAGATCGTGCGTCACCACCACTCCGGTCAGGCGCAGCTCCCGCTTCAGCTTCAGCATCAGGTTGATCAGCGTATCGGACATCAGCGGATCCACCATGGTGGTCGGCTCGTCGTAAAGGATGCACTCCGGCTGCGCGGCCAACGCGCGCGCGATGGCAATGGCCCGCTTGTAGCCGGTCGACAGGTCGGTAGGATAGACATCGCGGAACTGCAGCATGTCCACCAGCGTTAGCAGGCCGTCCACCACGTCCTCCTTGTTCTTTTCGTCGTAATCGCTGCGCAATTCGAGCGAAAATAGGATGTTCTCGGCCACTGTAAGAGAATCGAACAGAGCGCCCGATTGGAACACCATCGTGACTTTCTTGCGAATTTCGCGCAGGTGAGCTTCGTCGAAGTCGGTAATGTCCTGATAGGACACAAAGACGCGCCCCTGGTCCGGCTTCAGAAAGCCCATGATGTGCCCTAGGCTCACCGACTTACCGACACCACTCCGGCCGATGATCGCCAACGTCTCCCCGCTGTCGACGTGAAAGTTGACGTCAACTAAAATGGGGCGATCGAACGTCTTAAAGACATGCTGGAACTCGATGTAGTGGAGCTTTTCACTCATCGTGCATTTTCTTTTTGGAACTCCGCCCAATCGGCAGCGGTGTTGACGTTGACTAGCGCGGTAGCCTCTAATAGCCTGAGGTCGGCGTCTAGCTCCGGTACTAAGTCTCTCATTTTAAATCGCTTCTCCCGAATTGCCCGCTCCAGCACCGGCAGGCAGCGTTGATGGTAGACGGCGCACAACGGTTCAGGCTCACCGCCGGGACCTACAGCCATTACGCAGTTGCGCCCAGGCTCGGCTTCCGGATCAATCAGTCCTCGCAGCACCCGCGCCGAGATACCAGGCATATCGCAGGCTACCACCAAGTTCCAATCCGCTGGCAAGCTCCAGCCGGACGGCGAGACGGTCAAAGCAGTATAGATCCCTCCCAGCGGCCCGCAACCCGGCACTTTGTCGGAGTAAACGGCGTGCCCCAGGTCGCGGTATCGGCCCGGGTCGCCGATCAGAGCTACCGATCCGATCGCCTCTCGCACGGCGCGCGCCACGTAGTCCACCAGGGAGGTTTCGCGATAAGCCAACAATGCTTTGTCGCGGCCCATCCGGGAACTGGAACCGCCCGCCAGCACAAATCCGGACCGCTGCATGAGAGAATAATAGCATTGCGGTCCGGATTCATCCCTCAGAAACAAAGATTTGCGGAGAGGAGGAATCCGGGTATAATCGGATAAAACAAGAGGATGCGCTTTTGTTCGGAAGTTGTTCTCAGGACGATGGTTTTTAGATCGATAGTTTTCGGGTCTATAGTCTTGACCGGGCTGTACGCTGAAAACACGCTCCCCCCCACTGTTGATTTAAGGGCGATAGACGCGACCGCGACCCTCCCGAGCGTGGTTTCCGTGGTGCGTGTGGACGCGCACAGCGGCCGCTTGGTGCGAAGCCTCGTGGTAAAGCCGCCAGTTGGCGGCGAATCGGCGCCGAGCAGGAGTACTCGGGTTCGCGCTATGGTTGAGGAGACCTCTAAGAATCTGAACGTGAGCCCGCTGTTGGTGGATTCCGTGATCCAAGTGGAGAGCAATTACAACCCCTATGCCGTTTCTCCCAAGGGAGCGCAGGGATTGATGCAGCTGATGCCCGACACGGCGCGTCGCTTTGGCGTGACGAACAGCTTCGATCCCCAGCAGAATATCGAAGGTGGCGTACGCTATCTCAAGTTCCTCCAGGAGACGTTCCAGGACGATCGGCTGGCAGTGGCTGCCTACAATGCCGGCGAAAAAGCAGTGGCGAAATATAGGAACGTGCCGCCCTATCGCGAGACCGTAGACTATGTCACAAAAGTGAGCCAGAAGTACAGCAGCGCGCAACACGCGGCCGCGAAGAGCGCTGCAGTGGCCAAGCCCGCGCCGGACAAGGTAGTGGAAAAATCGGAACCGGCTGAAGGGGAAACTCGTCACGTGATCGGATATATCGATCAGGAGGGCCGGCTGCACCTCGCTACCCATTAACTCGGAAATTATGTCTCACCTCCCTCCCCCACATGCTGCCAAGCAGGTCTGGCGCCGCATCGTCCCCCTTGCGCTTTTGATCGCGAGCGGATTGCCGGCGGCGGACCCCAAGGATACGCATCACGTGAAGGCCGTGCGCTTCTGGACGCTGGGAGATGTAACTCGAATAGCGGTTGAAACCGATGGCGCGTTTCAAGTCCGGTCCGACCGTTTGGAAAATCCCGACCGTCTCTTCTTCGACCTGGTGGGAACCCAACCTAGCCTAGGCGAAAAGAACATGACCGTTATTCCGGTCTCCGACCATCTGGTCCGCCAGATCCGCGTCGCCGAGACTCAGCGGAATGTAACCCGAATTGTTCTCGATATGGAGGGTCCGGCGGTAGCGACCACGTCGCGCTTGGACAATCCCAATCGACTGATCATTGAATTGCGGGCCCCGGCGCAGAGCGCGGCCGCCGCCAAGCCGCCCTTGGACACGATGGTAGTCGAAATTGTGCCGGTTGTTGAGAAAGAAAGCGTACCTAAGGAAACGGCGCGGAAGGAGCCAATTGAACTTCGCCTGTTCAATCCCCCGCCTCCTGCGCAGGCCGAGCCGCAAAAAGCTGTTCAAGTGGCAATGCTCGAGCCACCCAAAGTTGCGAGCCGCACATCGAACACAGTGCTGGCGTCTAACTTCGCTTCGAAGTTGGCCCCGACCTTCTCCAGCAGCTCACTGGCGGCGCCACCACCGCTACCACTTGTTCCGCCGGTGACTTCCATAACACCCCCGACGCCGGCCGCTGTTCCGCTTTCTATTCCAGAAACCGCGCTTCCAGCGAAGCGTAACTCCGCCGGAGGCCGGTCGATGATCCGCGTGCTCGGGCTCAAGGTCGGTAGGATCGTTCTCGATCCCGGACATGGCGGTCATGACACCGGCACCGTTGGACCGGAAGGCTTACGTGAGAAGGACCTGGTTCTGGATGTCGCCAAACGGCTGGGCGCTCTGATCGAGGACCGTCTGGGCAGCGAGGTCATTTACACCCGCACCGATGACACTTTCGTCCCGCTGGAGCGCCGGACTGAGATCGCCAATGAAGCTAAGGCCGACCTGTTCTTGTCCATTCACGCCAATTCTTCAACGCTGCACTCGGTGGCGGGCGTTGAGACGTATTACCTGAACTTCACCACTTCGAAGGCGGCGCTGGAAGTCGCGGCGCGCGAGAATGCGGGTTCGCAGAAGACCATCTACGAGCTGCAGGACCTGTTGGAGAAGATCGCGCTTAAGGACAAGGTGGAGGAATCGCGCGAATTCGCGACGCGAATCCAGTCAGCACTCTTCAGCGTCTCGGCGAAGGGCGATCCCAAGGCCAAAGACCGAGGCATTCGCAAGGCTCCGTTCGTGGTTCTGATCGGCGCTACAATGCCGTCCGTGTTGTCGGAGATTGGCTTCATCAGCAATGCACACGATGAAAGCATCATGAAGCGCGCCGAATATCGCGATCGGCTGGCGGAAGCGCTATACAAGGGCTTGGCCGGGTACGCGAATACGTTGAGCCATTTTCAGGTGGCGCAGCGGCATTAGTCGAGCGCTGAGTCTATCAGTGTATCAGTCGCCGCGATGAAGCTCGTGGCATGTATCGTGATGATTATCTTGGGCGTTTACTCCGTGATTTACAGCATTAGAGGGAAAAAATTCTACCATAGCAACTTGGTCGGCAGGGGCCAAATAAACGATTACACCCCTGGTTCGCCAGGCCGGTGTTCTTCGTCATGGGCATTTTCTGGATCTATGCTTCAGTGGGCTATTTCCGGCAGAACTGTGGCCTCTGAGGTAAGATGCTTCGAGGTTGAGTTGAGGGCGCGCCTATCGCGCGATCGGTTCCGTCTTGCCGGCGTTGAATAACATTATTGGCTCGGAATCGAATGAGAGAAACTCCACACGATTACGGCCCAGCTTCTTGGCCAGATACAAGGCTTCGTCCGCCTTCCGGATCAACCCTTCCTGAGTCCAGGGCTGGCCGGGTAGCGCGGAGGTGGCGCCGAAGCTGGCCGTCACGCAGATCGAAGTTTCGTTGAGTGACATGCTGGGTTGGGCCAGCTGTTTGCGCAACCGCTCCGCCTGGCTGAAGCTGGTCTGCTGATCACAGCCTGGCAGCAGTATGAGGAACTCCTCGCCACCATAACGGCCAACGAAATCGTACGGCCGCATTGCGTTCTGCATCCGGCGAGCAGCCTCACACAACACCGCGTCGCCGACCAGGTGCCCGTAATTGTCATTGACCGATTTGAAGTGATCGAGGTCCACCATGACGACGCCAACCGGACCCTTTTCGCGAGCTGAACGCGACAACTCGCGCGCCAGGTGGTCGAGGATCGAACCACGATTCCACAGATGCGTCAACGAATCTTTAGTGGCCTCCTCTCGTAAGGCCTCCCGCGCCGAAAGCAACTCGGCTTGCAGATCCACCAGCCGGGTACCGGCGCGCAGCCGGACTTGAAGCTCATGCTGGTCGAAGGGTTTAGTGAGGTAATCATCGGCGCCCGCTTCCATGCCCTCGATCAAATCTTCCTTTTGGCTCTTGGAGGTGAGCAGCAGGATGTAGATATAAGGTTCACGAGCCAGCTGACGCATCCGGCGGCATACTTCGAGGCCAGTCATGCCGGGCATCATCCAATCTAGAATGGCGAGCGCCGGAGCATGGTCCTGTTGAAGAATTTCAAACGCCTCGACGCCATCGCAGGCCACGGCAACCTCGTAGCCCCACTTCCGGAGTGTCGCCTCCAGGAGATGGCGCGAAACGATGCTGTCGTCTGCTATTAGGATCTTCACGCGAGTCTCCGAAGATTACGCAAACTGTTCTACAAGGCTAAGACTAGGCCCTATATCCTCTCATCGGCGGGCAATAGTATTAACCTTAGCGCCCCTAACGTTAAGAAGATAACACCTTTTCTTGCATCGTTTCACCGCTCGGGTCTAACGCTACTGGCGAGCCAGGCGGTCTAACCGGTCCAAGGTATCCTCGATATCAGACTCAGTCGTGCGTGGATTAATGGTGCACGTCCGAAGCACCGTCCGCCCCCGCAAAACAGTGGACGTGATCAGCGCGAACCCGTCTTTGAGGATACTCTGCACCAACCTGAGATGAGCAGCGTCGTCGGCGCCTTCGTATCGGAAACAGACAATGCCCATTTGAGCGGGCGTCACGATCTCCCAGCCGGGCATTTTGCGAAGCCGGGCCTCGGTGAACTCTGCCAGCGCGAAGCCCTGCTCCACGGCCGCCCGAAAGGACACCATTCCGAACACCTTGATGGACATCCACAACTTCAGCGCTCGAAAGCCGCGCGTGAGCTGCAGCCCATGGTCGGTAAAATTGAATTCGGCCGAATACTGGTGAGTGTCCTTCAGATATTCCGGCAAGATGAGAAACGTGCCCCGCAGATGAGCTAGTTCACGCACCAGAACGCAGCCGATTTCAAAGGGCTGGAACAGCCACTTATGCGGGTCGAGCGAAAGCGAGTCGGCCAGTTCCAAGCCGCCAAGCAATTGGCGGCCCCGATCGCAGATCACCGCAGCAGCCCCATAGGCGCCATCCACGTGCAGCCAGAGATGCTGGTCCTTACACAGTCGCGATAGTTCGCGTAAAGGATCTATAGCTCCGGTGTTGGTCGTGCCGGCGCTGGCAATTACGCAGAACGGCCGCTTTCCCTCTGAACGATCTTTCTCAATGGCACGCTCCAATTCGCGGACGGGGAGCTGGTATTCCGTATCACAGGCTATCTTTCGGGCGTTCCCCGGAGGCAAGCCGATCACGCGCAGGGCCTTTTCGAGTGACGAGTGCGCCTGATCGGAAAAGTATACCGTCGCGTCATCCAGCCGGTCGTCCAGCGCGACATGCCTCGCCACGGCCAGCGCCGTCAGATTGGCCATGGTGCCGCCGCTTACGAACAGCCCGCCGGCTCCGTCAGGAAATCCGCACGCCACCCGCAGCCACTCGATCACCGCCAGCTCTACGGCGGCCGGTCCCGAGCCGCTGATCCAGGTTCCGGCAAAGACGTTATAGCCGGAGACCAGTGCATCCGCCATCGCGCTCACGAAATTGCCGGGTCCGGGAACATACGCGAAGAAACGCGGGTGGTTCACGTGCATCGTATTCGAGAGAATATCGCGTTCCAGTTGTTCGAGCACTGCTTCGAACTCCGTTCCGTGCTCGGGCGCCGGCTCGGTCAACGCCGCCCGCAAGGCCACTGGTTCTCCTTTGGCTCCAACCGGTTGATTAGGGAGCGTGGCGAGATGATGCACCAGCCGGTCGACCACGCGATATCCGATCTCGCGCATTCTTTCGGGAGAAAACTCCAACCCTGGATTCATTCGGCCGGTCCCAGCGCTCGCCCGATGGCCTGCTCCAGATCCTCCTTAGAAAGCCCGGTGCTTATGAACAGCTCCTGGCGCGCCCCGGCGCTCAGCGCAATCGCCTTCCAACCATTCGTGGTCGGGACGGTGACGTGGATCTTCACTGCTCCTCTGGCATCGCGGACGGGACGAATTACTCCCGGGATAACGGATCGGATGCCGGGATTTTCCTGGAGCAGGCGTTCCAGGACAGCGCGCAGCCGATCGATGATGCTGTGCTCGACCTTGAGCTTATTCTGTACCTTCCGCAGTCGCATGGCGGTCTAGTTGAATCGCTTCCGGTACTGAAAGTCGACGCTGAAGGCTCCGTTCTCATCCCGCAAAGCAACTATGGACCATTGTTTATTGAGATCCCACTGTACGCGGACAATCTGTTGATTGGTGACGGCCAGATTAGTGATGTAGGTGACCGTGACAACAGTGGAAATCTGTTGCTCCAGCGTAAGCCGCGCCTGCGGGACCGCGGTGATGTCGGTGAGCTGTGGATCGATCTTGATGTGGCTGACTCCGAAAAATCTTTGCAGCCGGCCGGAGGGAGGCGCGATGGCTTGGCTCAACAGAGAGTTGCTGCTGGTGGCCAGATAGTTGGTGTTTTGTGTGGTCTGGGTTGAAGCTAGGGCTCCCGTGGTAGACGGGGTGCGTCCCACCGCCAGCAAGGCGATGATGTCGTTGGTCTCGAGTGGTGGATCGGAGCGATAGGAAAAATTCAGCTTGTTGAGCGGGCCGGCAAAACGGATGTCGACCACGATGCCGCGTTCGTGGGTTTCCAGATCCATGTCGATAATGGGCTCGATCTTGGCCGGATTGGTAAAGTCCACTTCGCCGCGATTGATGGTGTACTTGTTTCCGAAGAACTCGATTTCGCCGGAGTTGACCGTGATGTTGCCCAGTACCATCGGCAACTCGGGAGTTCCGCGCAAACGCAGGTCAGCCTCGGCCTGGATGTTCCGCGTCAGGGAAGTCTGCACCTCCAGACTGCGGGAACTCACGATATTGATGTCAAACTGAACGCCCCGTAGGTATTGGTTCGGCGCGGCTGCCAGAGAGACAGGTTTGTCGGTGGCCGCCAGCAAAGAACCGACGTCGGTTCGGGGATTGAAACTCGCGCGGTCTACCGTGACCGTCCCCGCGAGCACACTGCTCTCCGAGGTGCCGATCAGGCTCACGTCTCCGCTCATGGTCACGCTGAGCCCATCGGGCGAACGGTAACGGACGTTTTGCGCCTTAGCTCGGACAGAATAAACTAGCGCGGCGCCGCGAAATCCCACGAAGCTGCCGGTCTCGAAGGCAACGTTGCCGCCGCCAGTGACCGCACTCAAGTTTTCCACCGTGGCGCGATTGCGGTCGAACAGGAACAACCCGTTAGCTTGGTCGACGCCGTTAGGAAAGTCGCGCAAAAACAAAGAGGCATTCTGAAGTTGCAAACGCCCGTCGATCTGCGGCTCGGTGAGCGGGCCGCGCACCGTCATGTCGACTACCGATCCGCCAGAAGCAAGCAGGTTGGGATTGAAAATCTGCAAAATCGACAAACTAATGCGGCCCTTCACGCTGAGATCCCATGGATTCTTGGTATCGAGAGCCAGGCGCCCAGCCACGCTCAAAGTAGTATTCGTGGCAACGAAATCAGCGCTACGGATATCGATGCTCTTCAAGGTCGCTTCCAGCCGGACGGGTTGGGCATTCTTCAACACCAGATCCTCAAGCTTCAATCCTCCCAGCGGTTGCGCGGTCGGACCGGCATTCAGCTGAACGGCGGACAGAGTCACATCCGCCTTCATTTGATCCAGCCGGTTGAGCGGGCCGCTGATGGTCATTTCACCTTGCAAGAAGCCGTCGAAAGGTAGATCTTTGCGCAGGTGCTCTCCCGGAGTAAGGTCATGCAGCGCAGCAAATGTGACCTTCGGAATCTGAAAATGTGCCTCCCCAGGATAATCACCTTCCATCCGCCATTCGCCGCTGCCTCGCAATTGAATGCCGCCGGAGTTAACGCGCGCGTCGATGCTTAACACCGGCAGCCGCGTGCTGGCGGTCAATTGGATGTTGCCATAGGGGCGGCCGTCCAACACGGCGTTGCGAAGGTTCAATTGACCATTTAGTGATGTAAGAGTGACAGTGGTTTTAACCACTTTCGCCGTGCCATTGGCTTTCAGATCCACCTCTCCGCCCAAACCTTGGCGGTAGTCTTGGATGTGTTTGATTTGGCCCACGCCGATGCGGTTGCCGGCTATTTCGAAACGCAACGATCCATCGTTCCAGTCATTGGCGGGATGATTATAAACGCCATTCCCGGTGATTATGGCGGGACCGCTCTGAAGTTCTCCGTTTTGTACCTCGAGCGACGTTGGCGTATAAATGACATCGGCGCGGGCCCGGTCGAAATGCTCGCCATAAGCCGCGATGTTCGACACAATCACGCGGCCGGTCAACACCGGCGAATCCAACGTCCCGGTCACCTGCAGGGTTCCAAGAAGCGTTCCAGTCACGGGGATCTTCATTCCGGTTTCCGCCTCCAGTTCGTGGAGGTCGGCGCCCTGCAGCGAAATCAGAGCTGAGATGGAACTGGCCTCTTCCAGCTGCCAGTCGCGCAGCCCGACGCGGCCCTGCCCGTCCACGCGCATCTTGCCTTGTTCGATCGTAAATGTATTCATATTGGCTAGGGATTTGTTGATGTCGACCGAAGCTGTAACGTGATCGAATTCCCGCTGGCCGAGAATCAGGTGGCTGATATCGGTTTTCCCGGTTATCCGCAGATCGGAAAGGGGGCCGGATATGTTGCCGTCAAAACGCAACTGGCCGCCGTGAAGAGCGACGGGTAGCTGTTCCGGAGGAGTCTGATCGAACAACGGGAAAATCGGCAAAAGCTCATTGAAATCGCTGGTGGTCACATGGACTGTAAGATTCTCGCCCAGCGTTCCGGACATAACTACGTGAGTGGACCCTAGATCGATCTCCGAGCTTCCTAGCTGAATCTTCCGCGCATTTTGGTCGTAATTGATTGCGATGCCGCCCTTCAAAGGCACACCCTTAGCACCTGGCGTAATATTTAGCCGGCTCTCCGCTTTCAAACCTGTCAGACGCCCGCGCGCCAGGACGGCCTCCAAGTTAACGGTTCCGTCCACCGTCCCGCTGAGTTCACCCGCTTCGCGCTGCCCCAGCACGGCGAGTTCCTGGACCGAGAAGCCTTTGGCCGTCCCGGCGAGAGTCAATCTCTTGAAATCGACCAGCTGCGCGTCGCCATGAAAATGCCCATGCAAAGCGGATACGTCCAGGTCCCGCAAATTGATTCGTGTTGGCGTGGCTTCCAAGCGCGCTTCAACGATGACATTCTTTATGTTGGCGTCTTTGTAGCTGTATGCCAGCCCGCGGCCGGTGAGTTTGCCTTGGACCTTATATTGGACCGGATTGATCTCCATCGATCCCGAGCCCAGGAACGAAAACTCGCCGGTCGGTTCCAGCGGTAGCCCGAATGCCTGTTTCAAATTCTTGACCGGCAGCGAGAGCGAGATTTCGAGCGCGGCCTTGGGCGCGGACAAGTCGTTTACGACGCCCTTCAATTCGATACTGGCGCCTTCTGACGACAAGCTGGTTTCCAGCACTTGGAAGGAGTTCCGCTCCAGCGCGAGCCTGGTATAGAGGTCGAAGGTGAGAGGATGTTTAAGCTGCGGCGCCGACACTTGCAATTCGTGCGACGAGATCGTGCCGGTGTAACGTGGACGGGCCGGTTCATACTGGAGCGTGGCCTCTAGCGCGGAGCCCTGAACGTCCAGAGGAACCCGCTGCGAATTATATTCGGCGAATCCATTGCGAAGGGCGAAGTGTCGAATTTTGAGATCGAGGAGTTGTTCCGCAAAACTTTGTTTCGAGCGTGGGACTTTGGGAGTTGGCACATTGGTCGAGCCGTCGGGCGCCACGGTTACGTAGATTTGCGGCTTTTCAACTATCAGGGATGCAATGTCGACCTGCTTCTTCAAAGCAGAGATGATCTTCAGGCCGATTCGAATCTTATCCGCTCGAACAAAGGGCGGCGCGGAGGCTGGCTCGCGGCCGTGGATAATGAAAGGCGCCACTTCCGCTGTAAGGCTGCGCCAGTCGTAATTAAACTTGCCGATCTCCACGCGACCGCCAGTTGTGTTTTCAGCCACGGCTACGATTTGTTCGCGGACCTTGTTCTTGAACCAATCGCTTTGAACGGTAATAAAGCCGGCGACTACGATCGCCAGCACCAGGCCAGCCAGACCGAGTATGCCGAAAAAGGCGATCTTGACGGGCTTGCTCATTTGAGGGCCTCGTCCAGATAATTAATGGCCACCTGCTTGCGCGTTTCCGCCATCCAGGTGTTTAACGCTTGATCGATACGCTGCTGGGTGAGAATTTCTTCGATCTTTGAGCGCGAGTCTTCCAGCGTAGGGATTGATTGAATGCCTTGCTGTTTCCACTCGGCGAGCTCCTGATCGTAAAAAGTCTTGACGTCCCCGTCGGGAATCTGAATCGCGGGACGAAAACGGTAATCGATGAAGCGCAGCAGCGTTAACTGCCACAACAGACGCCGCTGAAGGGCATCTTCAGTTATTCCATACTCCCGGAGCTTCTGCTGATACAGGGATTCGGGAGCGTAGATCAGCTTCACGTCGCGCAAAGACGCCTCGGCTTCGCTGGACGCAGGCAGCGGGTAGCGGCTAAGATCCATATCGCGCTTGATCAGCGCCTGCTCGATGAGACGGGCTGCCGCCTTTTTTCGTTCCACGACGCTAAAATCCGGCTTCTCATGATTCAAGAAAGCGGTGAGCCGGATCTCTTCTTCCACCTGGCCTTCGGTGATCACCTGGTTTCCGACGGAAATAGCGATGCGGTCGATTATCTCCGGCTGGACCAGGCAGCAAAAAGCAGCCAGCAGCAGGCAGACTCTCATCAAAATGCCTGCCCGATCGAGATGTGAAATTGGAAAATATTGATGCGCTGGGTCACAATCGGCGGCACCGTGACTCCGGGAGGTGGGTTGGTCGACCCGCAGTACAATATCTGGTTGATGTTGCCTTGACAACCCACGAAACGCGGCGAATTGGGGCTTAGCGAGAAGTCCGCGCGTACCGGACCGATGGGAGTACGGTAGCGAATCCCGAATCCGAAACCCTGTACCGCATAATCGAAATCCTGCAGATTCCGCTGCCGGAAACGGAAGTTTATGTCCTTCAGGTCGGCATACACGTTTCCGAAATCGTTAAACAGCACACCCCCCAAATTGTCGCCGAAGAGAGGAAACCGAAGCTCGAAGGTATTGTTGAACAGCGCATTTCCTCCGATCGGGAAGCCAGTGACCAAATCGCGCGGGCCGGCCTGGAAATCGGGAAAAGCGCGGTTGGACAGGGACCCGCCCGCGAAGAGCCGCTCGGCCAGCGGAATCTCCGGCAGCCCCGCATAGCGTTCGATCAGGCCGAAAGTGGTGCTGCGCGCAAATACCAGATTCTTGGTAAGCGACGTGTAAGTTGAATTTTGAGCCAACAAGCGTCCAAATCCGGTCTGAGAACCGAACGCGCCGGCGGCTAGCTGAAGGTCGACGGTGTTGTATATACCGTGATGCGCATCCAGCGGATCATCGCGGCGGTCCTGAACAAAAGTAGTGGAAACGAACCCAACCCGCACTGGTTGCGAAAGCAGCGGGATCAGTTCCGGAGAGACCAATGGAGTCCCAAGAATATTGACCTTCCGAAAGGTGTAGCGATATTGAATTGTATTGGCCCGCGATAGCTTCTGTCCCAATTGCACCGATCCCTCTTCACGCTGGGCAGAGAAGGTCCGGATATTATGTGAAGTATCGAATAGCCCGGAAAACTGAAGGCTCAGATTCGGATTTCCTTCAAACTGCGGCGCCAGATAGGTGAGCAGCACGCGTTGTTCGAGCGTCGACACCAAACTCTGCAGGCCGACCGTATGGCCGAGACCGAAGATGTTCAACCGGCTGATGCCGAAGATAAAGCGCGGGCTGAAACCCGTGGTCCCGGCGGGTGAAGTGAGCGTGGTCGTGCCTCCGCCGATGTTGCCGATCTCCGCGCCGACTCCGAAATTCATGGAGTAACGCTTCGCTTCCTCGGTGGAGTAGAGGATATACTTGGTGGGCTCGTTCCCCTCCGGGTTCTGAATCGCGGCATTCACTCGCGCGAATATCCCGAGGTCATACAGGCGTCTCTGGCTCCCCGTGATCCGGTCCTGCGAGAGTGGATCGCCAGGTTTGAGATTGATACGGGTTCGGACCAGCTCGGGCTTGGTCCGATATAAGCCGCTAATCAGGACGTCGCGCACATAGAGACGCCCGCCCGGGGTGACCACGAATTCCAGGTTCACGTGGTTGGGCTCCGGCGCGGGCGTGACCGTGAATTCGAACTTCGCCTCCGCGTAGCCATTATTGAAGTAGTAATCGAGAGCCGAGTCCCGGTCTGAAGCGACGGCCAAATCGCTGTACGGCTGCCCCGCGGTGGATTGCAGAATTAAACGCAGAGCATCCTCATCTTGGGGTGAGACGCCGCGAAAGCTGAGCTTAGACACAAACCACTGCGCGCCCTCTTTAATCTCCACGAAGACAGCGACGTGGCCCCCCTTTCCCTGGAAATCATCAACTCTCCTGCCGCTCACTTGAACATCTCGAAAGCCATTGGAATGGTACAGGTCACGAATGGAGTTGAGATCGCGCTCTAGGAGGTCCTCGCGATAACGCCCGTAGCGATAGCGAATGAACGTGGCCGGCAGGATAGTCATCCGCTCGCGGATTGTGTCTTCATCAAAATAATGATCGCCCTGAATAACTAGTTTGACGATCTTATGGCGAACGCCTTTTTCAATCTGGTAGTCGATCAATTGGCTGCCATTGGGCGGCTGGGCTAGACTATAGCTCACCTGGGCGTCGAAATATCCCTGCGACTCGAGATAGGTGACCAGGTCCCGGGTTCCTTCCATAAGCAAGTCACGGTCCACGGTGCGTTCTTCGTAGATGGGCAGGATGCTTCGCAGCTTGCCGCCCGAGACTTTCGCGCCGATCACCCGCACATCCACCGGTGGTCCGCTGTCAACGTTGAGCGTGGGGGTGACGGTGTTGCTGTCGGGATGATAATCCAGCTTCTCCAGCGTTACTTTGGCGAGCAGCCGATTATGCTTCGGGTACCACTCGCGCACGTTATCGACGGCATTTTGGACGCGGTTCTCGGTGACATATCGCCAACCCAGCAAGCCGCGAAATCGTTTCCATCCAGCCGACTTTATGATGCTCTCCGTGGAACGCTCGGGAGTGCCCGTCACGATGACGCCATCGAACTTCGCGCGCATGCCCGCGGCGACATCGAAGTCGATGTTCACTTGTTGGGTATGGGTGTCAAAGGTGGTCTGTGGTTTCACCATTGCGCTATACAAACCGTTTCGTCTGGCGAGGTCGACCAGATGCTCGACCGCTCGATTCAAGTCCGCTTCGACATATTCGGCGCCGAGCTGCAGCCTCGTTGCCACCACTGATTGGCCTTCGTTGGGTGGCTCCGGAACGCCATTCACGCCCACGTGTCCCACGAAATAGCTGGGCTTGGTCAAGAACTTCAGATTCACGCCCGACGCGCCCAAGGTAGCGTCCACCGCAATGTCGGCGTACTCTCCGGTGGCATACAGGCGCTGGATAGCATCCCGCACAGTCGCGCCGCGCAATGGCTCGCCCGGCCGTAGCGGAAGCATTGCGATCAATCGGTCCGTCGCCAAGGGTTGCTTCTCCGGATCGAATTGTATGCTGGCAATCGTCTTGCCTTCGTACTCGCCGGTAGCTGCGGCGATTGGGAACCAGCTTAGAACGGCGAGCGTAGACACACTTACCCACCAGCCCAGCCGGGTCGACACAATCGACCATGTTAGCGCATCGGCTGGTACCATCTGGATGTATGACCCCGCTGCATTTGGAACGTTACTCGCGGCAGATTCGGTTTCCGGGCATCGGTGAAGCGGGGCAACAACGCTTGTTGGACGCGCGCGTGGCGGTGGTGGGTTGCGGGGCGCTGGGAAGTTTTCAGGCCGGCGCACTGGCGCGCGCCGGGGTTGGTTTCCTGAGAATCATTGACCGCGATTACGTCGAGCTCAGCAATCTGCAAAGACAATGGCTGTTCGATCAATGCGACGTGGAGCAAGCCCTTCCGAAGGCGATCGCGGCAGCGCGCAAGATCGCGGCCATTAATTCGGACGTCGAAGTCGAGGCGGCCGCTGCCGACCTGACGCCAGAGAACATCGACGACCTGCTGGGCGATGTCGGCCTGATTCTCGACGGCACCGACAATTTCGAGACCCGCTACTTGATCAACGATTACGCCGTGAGGCACGACCGCCCCTGGGTTTATGGCGCGGCAATTGGAAGCTATGGAATCATGATGCCGGTGGTGCCAGGAACGTCAGCATGCCTGCGGTGCGTTTATCCCGATCCGCCCGCGGGAGCCCAGCCCACGTGTGAGACTGCCGGCGTGTTGGGATCCATCACCGCACTCATCGCCAGCTTGCAGGTGAGCGAAGCGCTCAAGATCCTATGCGGCGCTGAAGTATCCCGCAGGATCACAACTGTGGATGTGTGGAGCGGTGAAATTCGGCAGCTTGCCCAACCTTCACCTGATGAACACTGTCCAACTTGCGGCCGTCGTGAGTTTCCCTATCTCAACGGCGAGCTTCGATCGCCTGTGAGCCTGTGCGGGCGCAATGCCGTGCAGATCCACGAGCGTAGCCGGCCTGTGAATCTTAATGATCTGGCCGCGCGGCTGGCTCCCCTGGGCGTGGTGCGCGCCAACGAGTTCGCTCTCAGGTTCGAGACGCCGCCTTATCTGCTGACCGTCTTTCGCGACGGACGAGCGATCGTGAAGGGGACCACCGATGTCGGGTTGGCACGGAGTTTATATGCGCGCTACGTGGGGGCTTAGTTGCCACCCTGCAAATTCGGCGCTAAGCTCGTGGGTAGAGAGGCCCAGAATGCGTAGTATCCTGCCGGTGTTAATTTCGGGGTTCATCCTGG
>Ga0210406_10004215_pt1 | contig 15497 bp, 8 predicted proteins | sample IncBWC30MmetaG_FD_155454 | JGI IMG/M metagenome (GOLD analysis project Ga0210406, IMG submission 155454) | Forest soil microbial communities from Barre Woods Harvard Forest LTER site, Petersham, Massachusetts, United States - Inc-BW-C-30-M | ecosystem: Environmental > Terrestrial > Soil >... | reverse complement strand
GATCGCACTGCAGGACTATGACGCGGAATCTGGCAAGGCCACCGCAGGGATCGTCAAGGTTCAGACCAAATCCGGTTCGAACGAATTTCATGGCAGCGGCTTCTACTATTACCGCAGTAGCGACCAGGAAGCGCGCGATCCGTTCACGAACAAGCCTGGAGTTTCTCTCGCCGCAGCGAGCTGGAAGCAGTATGGGGGATCTGTCGGCGGCCCCATCTTCAAGAACAAGCTCTTCTTCTTTGGCGATTATCAAGGCACCAAACAACAGCAGGGCATCACGAACCAGTACACGATTCCAACCGCCTTGGTGGAGAGCACCTGTGGTTTCGGCAAGCCGGGTAACTGCGACCTCAGCGAATACTTAGCTGCCGGTGGTCCCGTCAACGGTCAAATTTATGACCCACTCACGGGCAACCGTGCGACGGGAACCGGCCGAACGCCGTTCGCGAACAATCAGATTCCGAACACGAGGATTTCACCGCAGGCCACGGCGATGCTTGCCTTGTTCCCGGCGCCTAGCTCTGGGGGCGTAACAAACAACCTGGTCACGACAGGTGCAGGTCCTTTCAAACAGAATTCTTTCGATGTGCGTATGGATTACAGCGCCCCGCGCAACTTTCAGGTTTTCGGGCGCTTCAGCTTGGATTATTTCTCACTCTCCGGAACCGGCGGTTTGGGAGCGCTGGGCGGCCTTGGTTTTGGACCTGGGGGATTGAACGGATCTTCCACCGTGCACAACTACAGCTTGGCAAGCGGCTTTACCAAGACCCTCGGTGTGAATTGGCTCACCGACTTCCGCTTTGGGTATTTCAAGTACAACCCGCAGACAGCTTACTCCGATGCCAGCGCTTCACCTATGGACAAATTTGGGGTTCCCGGCTTGAACAGCGGGTCGGGTGTTGTGGGGCCGCCGACGACAGGAGGTTTGTCTGGCATTGATTTTAGTGGAACCGGCGGGTTTACGCCTTTCGGCGACGGCTTGAACATAGGCCGCTGCAATTGTCCGTTGACCGAAAGCGAGCAGCAGTTCCAGTTTGTAAACAACTGGACGCGAACTCAGGGCAACCACACCTTCAAGTTTGGCGCGGATATTCGCTATGCCGAAAACCTCCGCGTTCCTAGCGACGCCAGCCGCACAGGATTGTTGCACATTAACGCAGGAGACACTGCCAACGCTGGAGTAGGAGGCCTCAGCTTCGCAACGTTCCTGTTGGGCGACGTGACTTCCTTTGAGCGGTTCGTCAGCAGCAGTTTGACCGCTGCCGAGCGCCAGAAGCGTTGGTTCTTCTACGGCCAGGATTCGTGGCGCGTCTCTCCGAAATTCACCATGACCTACGGTCTGCGGTGGGAGATTTATTTCCCGGAGTCCGTAAATGGCAAGAACAACGGTGGATTTGCAAATCTGGACCAGGGCGTGATTCGCGTTGCCGGCAACGGCCCAATCGGATTAAACGGGAATATCAACAATACATTAAAAGCTTTTGCGCCGCGTCTCAGTTTCGCCTATCAGTTCGATCCGAAAACCGTGCTCCGCATCGGCTACGGCCGGGGCTTCGATATCGGCGTGTTCGGTTCCAACTTCGGCCACGTGGTCACACAAAACTTGCCGGTCCTCGCGAACCAGAGTCTTACGGACACAAATTGCACGCAACAGCCAACCTGTGGCTCCGGCGCGACGAACGACCGAAGCGCGGTATTTACGCTTAGCCAAGGCCCGCCAGCCTTCAGTTTTGCCACGCTGCTTAGTCAGATTGGCCCGGATGGCACATTGCCACTCAGAGGGCCCCTGGGGAACGTGAGCCCGAGAATCCGACCCACGACTCAGCGCCTTCCTACTATTGATCAGTGGAATGCCACGGTCCAGCGTCAGGTCACCCCAACGCTCAGCATAACCGTGGGCTATGTGGGGAACAAGGGCACGCACGTGTTTGCCGGCAACGGACCGTCCTACAATACGAATGAGGCAGCGATTGGCCAGGGTACCTTCGCCTACGCCTGCACTCCGAACGCACCACCCGCAACGACGTTTGATTGCAAACAGAGCTTCAAGCCGTTTACCCCGCAGGCATTCCGCCGCCGGCTTTTCCTGAATGGCGTGCCGGCGTTCACGTACCCGGCCTTCCCCGGTTTGACGTGTTGCTCGGATAGCCCGGGCGATTACTTCGGCAACGACGCCGACAATAAATACAATGCCCTGCAGGTGAAGGCTGAGAAGCGTGTCAGCAAGGGTTTGCAATTCCTGGCACACTACACCTACTCCAAGGCGTATAACTATAACGACGCCTATTTCTCGGTGGGTAAGAAATTCGCCTGGGGTCCAGACGACTTCAACCGCAATCACGTGTTCGTGATCAATACGGTGTACGAATTGCCGGTCGGCAGAGGCAAGACGTTCATGGGCAGCGCCGGCCGCATCACCGACTTGCTCGTTGGCGGTTGGCAGCTTACGAACACGCTGAACTACAGTGGCGGTTTGCCCTTCACACCAAGCCTCGGGGAGTGCGGCCAGATTTCCGATGCCGGGCCGTGCCGTCCTAATGCAACGGGCGCCCCTCTTAAGACGGGAACGAGCCGAGATGCCAACGGCTTCCTGCTGTGGTTCACGCCGTTGCCGAGCGGAGCTCTGAGCCAGTCACTTCCAGAAATCAAAAATTCCGCGGCGGACATCAGCGGTCAAAATGACCAATGCTTGGTTGCTCGGCCGACATCCGGAGGGTTTTCGCTGCCGGCTTGCGGCCAAATCGGCAATGTCGGACGGAATTCATACCGCGGTCCGCGTGGCTTCTATTCCGACGTGGCACTTTCGAAGACCTTCAGCATTACGGAACGCTACAAGGCGCAGTTCCGCTTTGACGCTTACAACGTATTCAATCACCCGGTGCTTGCCTTCAGCAGCACCCAGGGCAACACATGCATAGATTGCGGCAGTGACTCTGGTCGGATTACCGACATCGAAAACAACAATTCGCCGGGCTCGCCGTCGGGCATGCGTCAGCTGCAGTTCGGCGTCCGGTTCACTTTCTAACACGCACCACCACCCCAAAACAAAAAGGGGAGCCCTTACGGGCTCCCCTTTTTTATGTTCTAATCGCCTCTTACTTCTCTGAAAGTTCTCCGCATGACTAAGATTCCAGGAATTTTCCTATTCTTACTCGCGATCTTCAGTGTCGCCTCCGCCGCCACACCGTGGTCCACGCAGGGGTCCCTGTCCCCCTCCGCGCAATCCTCCAGGCCGGCTCTGCCAGCGGAGAACTCCAGCCCACCGAATGACGCATTCGCGCAGCCGCGCCGCCTTTTGCAGCAGGGCGAATACGACGCCGCGCTCGCTGCGCTTCACGACATTGAGGCGCAGCATCCCGCCACGAAAGGACTCTCCCGCGAACTAGGCGTCGCGTACTACAAAAAGAGCGACTACCTGAACGCGATCACTTATCTGAAGAAAGCCCGTGAAGAAAACCCTGACGACGGCGAAGCTGTCCAACTGCTTGGTCTTTCTTTTTATCTGGCGGGCCGGCCCGCCGAAGCCATCGCGCCCCTCGAAAAGGTGCAGACCTGGTTCCCCAGCGCCAACGTCGACGCCGCCTACATTTTAGGCATTTGCTACATCCAGACAAAAGACTATCCTCACGCTCGCGGCGCCTTCGCGAAAATGTTCGGCGTATCTGCCGATTCCGCCGCCAGCTATCTGTTCACCGCGCGCATGCTATTGCGCCAGGATTTTGGCCCTGTCGCGGAAGAATACGCGCAAAAAGCCGTCGCACTCGATCCCAAGCTCCCGCTTGCTCATTTTTTACTCGGCGAGCTGGATCTCTATCACTCCAAAATCCCCGAGGCGGTCGACGAATTTCAAAAAGAACTGCAGCTCAATCCCGGCTATGCCCCCGCGTACTACAAGCTCGCCGACGGCTATTCCCGCATTCAAAAATTCGATGAAGCTGAAAAATTATTGCAGCGCTCCATTTGGCTCGATTCCACTTCCACTGGCCCGTATATCTTGATGGGAAAAGTTCTCGTGAAAAAGGGCGAGACGGAGCTCGCCGTCCGCTCTCTGCAGCGCGCTCTGGCCATGGACCCCAACAATCCTGTCCCGCATCATTTGCTCGGCCAAGCCTATCGCGATCTTGGCAGAGCCGAAGACGCCGAACGCGAACTAAAGGTTGCCGCCCAACTCGAAGAACGCCAGAGCGCGAAACCGTGACCCGCAGCGCCGCGCGCCAAGAGCCGTTCCGCCGCTTCGTTCTCCTCGTGCTGCTTGCTTTCCTCGCGGCGAAGTTTCTTGCCGCCGCGCAGAGAGTTTATGATGAGCCGTGGCGTCCCCAATATCACTTCACGCCCGCCACGAACTTCATGAACGATCCCAACGGCCTGGTCTACTACCAAGGCGAATACCATCTTTTCTACCAGCACAATCCGCAGGGCGCGGAGTGGGGGCACATGAGCTGGGGCCACGCAGTTAGCGACGACATGATTCACTGGCGGCATTTGTCGTTGGCCATTGCCGAAGAGCCTGGCCGCTACATGATCTACTCTGGCAGCGCTGTGGCCGACTGGCACAACTCCAGCGGTTTGTGCTCGAGCACGGAACGTCACGATCCCTCCTGCCTCATCGCCATCTACACCGCCGCCGGATCCGACTTCCAGAAGCAGAATCTCGCCTTCAGCAACGATCGCGGGCGCACCTGGTCGAATTATCCCGCCAATCCCGTAGCGGACTTGCATCAGCCGGATTTCCGCGACCCGAAAGTGTTTTGGTACGAACACCTGAAAAAATGGGTGATGGTCGCGGTCTTCGCCGACGAAAAACAAGTGAAGATCCTCGATTCGACTAATTTGAAGACTTGGATGCTGCGCAGCGCTTTCGGACCCCTGAGCCCGGGCAGAGGTCAGTGGGAATGCCCCGATCTCTTCGAACTGCCGCTCGACAACGGCTCTGGCGCCAGGAAATGGGTCATGGTCGTAAACCGCAATCCCGGCGCGCCTGCAGGCGGCACCGGCGTCGAATATTTCGTCGGAAGCTTCGATGGCGCTAAATTCACTGACGAAACTCCCGCCGGCCAGGAGCTGTGGGCCGACTACGGCAAGGATTTCTACGCTACCAACAGTTTTTCCGACGTCCCTGCAACAGACGGCCGCAGAATCTGGCTCGGCTGGATCAGCAACTGGCAATACGCAAACACCGAGCCCACCAAACTGTGGCGCGGTGCGCAATCCCTGCCACGCGCATTGCGCCTCAAAACGTATCCGGACGGCATTCGCCTGATTCAGGCTCCGGTCAAAGAAGTCGAACTCCTCCGCACGAAGCAACTTTTCCGCGGCAGCGAGATCTCAATCCAGCAAGCCAACAAGGAAATTCACGCGGCCAACGTTCAGGGTGACACCCTCGAAATCGAAGCAGAGATCGCTCCCCGTGGTGCCGATGAGAGTGGTTTCCGCCTCCGCAGGGGTCCGAACGAAGAAACCCTGGTCGGAATCTCCGCAAAAACGCACGAACTCTTTATCGACCGCACGCACTCCGGCCTGGTTTCCTTCTCTTCGGATTTTCCGGGGCGTCATCGCGCGCCGCTGCACTGGACTTCCTCCGTGAAACTTCATATCTTCCTGGACCGTTCCAGTGTCGAGGTCTTTGCAAACGACGGCGAAACCGTGCTGACCGATCGCGTCTATCCATCGCCCGGCAGCGATGGACTGGACGTATTTTCCGACTCAGGTGATTCCCAAATTCCGTCGCTGACCATCTGGAAGTTGAGCTCGATCTGGAAATAGAGAAGAGACCAGCGCGTGACTCCCGCAAAACCTTTCACTGTCGTGGGCCTGGGTGAACTCCTCTGGGACATGTTTCCGGAAGGCAACCAACTCGGCGGAGCGCCCGCCAACTTCGCCTACATGACAAATCTTTTGGGCGACACGGGCGTGGTCGCCAGTCGCATCGGCGATGACGATCTGGGCCGCGCCGCCATGCAGCGACTCGAGCGCTTGCGTTTGGGAACATCTTCCGTCCAACGCGACCCCATTCACCCCACGGGCGTAGTGAAAGTGGACGTCGATCCCGCCGGCCAACCCACGTTTCAGATTGCCCAAAACGTTGCCTGGGATTTCTTCGACTGGACTCCCGCCTGGCGTTCCCTCGCCGAAACCGCGGACGCCGTTTGCTTCGGTTCCCTCGCGCAGCGTTCCGCGCAATCTCGCCAAACCATTCGCGCTTTTCTGAATGCGGTGCGTCCAGGCAGCACGCGGGTGTTCGACGTAAATCTGCGCCAATTGTTTTACTCGGCCCAAGTGCTCGAGGAATCGTCGCAGCTTGCCAACATCATCAAGGTAAATCACGACGAACTTCCCGTCGTCGCCAAGCTACTAGGTCTTCCCTTCATCTATGACGAAATACGCGCCGCGCAGTGGCTGCGCGCCAAGTACAACTCGAAGCTGGTCTGTATCACGCGCGGAGCGAAGGGCAGCCTGGTGGTCAGCGAAACCGAAACCAGCGAGCACCCAGGCTATCGTATTCACGTGGCCGACACCGTGGGCGCGGGCGATGCCTTTACCGCCGCGCTCGTCTACCACTACCTTCGCCACGCTTCTGTTTCCACGCTCAACGAAGCTGCCAACCGTATGGGCGCGTGGGTGGCCAGCCAGACCGGCGCCACTCCGGCTCCTGATGAATTTCGTCTTGAAAAGGTTCGCTCCGCGGTCGGTGTGGAAGAGTTCTAGCGCCCTGAACCGGGCTTGGCAGTTTGCTCGTTGGCCAGGCGCGTCACGAGAGTCTCCGGCAGTTGTTGCAGCAGTACCAGGAACACTCCATTCGTCCATCCAAATCCCACGATGTTCATGTGATAGCCGGCGGTGACCTGTGTTTCCGAGGAGCGCGTCACCGCATTATATTTCTCGCGAATTGTGCCGTCGCGGCGGAAATTTTCCGCCACCGTGGAAAGAAATTCGTAGGAAACGCGATCGGCCTCCGCGTTGAAGTCATAGCGGCGGAATCCCTCATCAGCCACCAATTGGTCCGGCGCCCAAGCGTACGGAAAGTCCCATTGCGCGCCGGTCTCATGCGGGCTCATCACCAGGCCGCCCGGCTTTTCAAACGTGGGCAGATGTTGCATGACCGCGCGCGCCTGCTCTTGTGTGGGAATTCCCGCCCACAGCGGGAAAAATGCCGTTACATATTCGTAGTCCGAGCGCTTCCCGTTTTCAAAGTCGTAGTCGAAGTACAAACCGCGCTCGCTGTCCCAGAGGTATTTCTGAATCCTCTCCCTGCGTTCCTCCGTCCTTTTTCGCCATTCTTCCGCTTCTGCCGGGCGCCCCAGCATCCCGCTCATCCGCTCCAAATCTTTCTCCGTCTTGTAGAGCAGGCTGTTCAAGCATACCGGCGCGAAGTGGTGCGTCCTCGCCCCGTGCGGTCCAAAGCGAAATGAGACGTCGTAGCCGGACTCCCGCATCGCACGGTCCCCCTTGTAGTAGTCCGCGCTCAATGACGCCGCGCCCGCCGAATCGCACGCCACTTGCGCCATCGTTTTGGCGGAATCACATACCTGCAACGCAAACAGCGGCCCGAGATGCGCGTCATCCGGCTTTTGCGGAACAACGTAGTCGCGCCACTGGTCCTGTTGCTGCCCAAGGAAAAACGCTGCCACCTGCCGGTAATGCCCCGTCTCGTCCTTCACACTCTCCGGAGCCGGCCCATTTCCAAAATCGTAGTAGCGCGAGAGTCCGGTCGTCCCTGCCAAGTGTGGCTCGTGTGTCCAGAGTCCGTAATCTCTCGCCGCGTAGCCGTACGCTCGCTCCAGCCACGCGCGGTCTTCCTTACCGGCCGCTTTTTGCGCGTCGTACACCGCCAAGATCATGGAGGTAAGAAACGGTGGCTGCGACCGCGTCAAGTAATACGTGCGATTGGCGTTCAGCACCGCGCCGTAATGTTCGATCTCAAAGAAAAAATTCTCCACCATCCCCCGCGCCAACTCGATTCTCTTGTCCTGCACCAGTCCGCGAACGATGAAGTAGCTGTCCCAACCATACATCTCGTTGAATCTTCCGCCGGGAACCACGTATTTGTTGTTCAGGTACAACAAGCCCGGCGGTTCGAGATTGCTGGTGTCCACCTCGCCAAGCTTGTGAATCACTTGCTGCAGGTGCTTCACCTGCACGTTGCACCGTTTCTGCATTTCCTGCACGTCCGCCGGCGCGTCGAAATCCGCGGGAAGGTACAGCACGGAAGCCGCCGCCAGTTTTGGATCGACAATCACCTTGCAATCCGTCAGCGAGCGCGTCAGCGTGTCCCATCCGGCAGCGATGTAGCTTCGAATTTGCCGCAACCCCGCTTCTTTCGCCACCGCCTCCTCAGCAAAGCTTGCGGGCGCAAAAATGGCGCAGAAAGCGAGCGTAGTAAATGCGGTTTGTCGACACCAAGAGAAGGCGCGGTGGGTCCTCGACGATGCCCTCGAACGTGGGTATTTCATGGTGCCCAAGAGCATATTCTGTTGCCCCAGGAAGGGCAATATCTCTTTTATCAAGAACATGATACGGGCGTATGCGGGTCGGGCTATGAGGGCGCTTTCCGGTTTTCGTCGAGGCTTGCGTTCAGGCGTTCGCGCCATCTATCGGGACGGCCGTTCCGGTGATGTGCGCGGCGCGCTCATCGGCGAGCCAGAGCACCAGATCAGCGACCTCGGCGGGCTTCAGCCACTTCGAAAAATCCGCCCCGGGCATGGCTTTGCGGTTCGCGGGCGTGTCCATCGTGCCAGGAAGAATCACGTTAGCGGTGAGTCCCGCGTCCCAGTTCTCCAGCGCCACGGTGCGAACGAGACTCACCAGCGCAGCCTTGAATGTGACATAAGCCCCAAGACCGGTGTGCGGCTCGACCGCCGCCAGGCTGCCGATGGCGACTATGCGGCCCGCGCCGGATTTTCGCAGGTGCGGAATCGCCGCCCGCAAAACGTAAAACGCGGAAGTAAGGTTCAGGTCGCGCATCTGTTCCCACGTCGTATCGTTGGTTTCCGCCACGGATGTGCCGCCTGCAAAGCCGCCTAACACGTGCACCAGTACGTCGAGCCTGCCGTATCGGCCAACTATGGAGCCGACCGCGCCACTAACCTCGGGTGCCTTTGTGAAGTCCACCGGCAGTGCCACGAAATTGGGAAGAGGAAAATCCTTCTGCGAGATGCTGCGCGACGCCCCGACAACCGTGGCACCCGTGGCCAGGAAACGTTGCGTGACAAAGGAGCCGAGCCCCCCGTTTGCTCCCGTGACGATCACCACTCTGTCGCCCATAGCCGCCAATTCCTAAACGTAATCGGTTTATCTGACAATCAAATATGCGCCGCAAAGAAAGTTTCAACGCAAATTATTCGCCAAACTTCCGCGTGCAGCCAGCGCTGCTGGATTTTGCGAATCCGAGTGCTCCAGCCCCAGTATTGCACTAACTCCTTCGATTCGTTAACTTTGTATTGCCACTGCCCGGGTGGCGGAATGGCAGACGCTGAGGACTTAAAATCCTCCGGGGATTTTTCCTCATGTGGGTTCGACTCCCACCCCGGGCACCAGTTTTTCCCCATCCTGTTTTGACTCATAAGACACCCACCGAATTTTCCCACCGGCCCTCTCCATGACTTGCCGCAGAATTGAGGTGAGCGCTTTTGCAAGGGTAAGCCTCGGATCCCTCTCGATTCACCCCTTCGGTATTTTTGTTTTGACGCTGTGAACTTCTCGGAGTAGTTCCCCCCTCCCCGAAAAGCCGTAAACGACTGCACGTGGCTGCTTGTACGACCGCGGCGGGCTTGATTTTTAGCTCGCTCAGCTGCTGAAAACCGCACTTGGGGGAGGGTCGAAATGATCGTTGGTCTGAAATCCATCTGGAACGCGCGTCGCTGCGCGCCAGCAGCTCCCAACTTCGAAATCGGTAAGGCTCTAAAGCATGGCCATCTTGCCTTGGTGACCGCCCTGCTGCTGGCGACTCCTGCTGGGTCCCAGGAAAACCCAAAAGACCTGGCGGAAAAGAGCATCGAAGACCTGATGAACATGGAAGTGACTTCCGTTTCGAAGAAGGAACAGAAGCTATCCAGCGTGGCCGCCGCCATCTTCGTGATCACCCAGGAAGACATTCGCCGTTCCGCGGCCACAAACATTCCCGACCTGCTGCGCATGGTTCCCGGATTAGATGTGGCTCAGATCAACGCAAATACATGGGCCATATCGGCACGCGGTTTCAATTTGCAGTTCGCCAACAAATTGCTCGTGTTGATCGATGGCCGGGCTGTTTATACACCACTCTTCGGCGGCGTTTATTGGGACACGCAAGACGTGCCGCTGGACGACATTGAGCGGATCGAAGTGATTCGCGGGCCGGGCGCAACTATGTGGGGCGCGAACGCGCTGAACGGTGTGATTAACATCATTACAAAGAGGGCTGCAGACGCGCAGGGCGGCTTGCTGACCGGCGGCGGAGGCACGCAGGCGCAAGGATTTGGCACGTTACAGTACGGCGGGAAAATCAAGGAAGGCACCAGCTATCGAGTCTTCGCAAAGTACCTGAACAACGGCCATTTCCCAGACCTCAATGGGCAGGACTCCGGCGATGGCTGGCATCTGTTGCGTAGTGGTTTTCGAGCAGACACCAACTTGTCCGGGCATGACTTTCTCACAACGCAAGGAGACATCTACACCGGGAACGAAGGCGCGACCATCGTACATTCCGTCTTGATTCCCCCCGAAAACATAAATGTACAGAGACTTGCCACATTATCCGGAGGAAACATACTTAGCCGGTGGAATCACATTTTTTCAAGCCGCCGCGATACAACACTGCAGGTTTATTTTGACAGATACACGAGAGACGGTCCGCAAGTAGATGAAGTCCGCGATACTTTTGATTTCGATTTTCAGAATCACGTCCTGTTGGGCGGCCGTCACGACCTTATTTGGGGCGCAGGATATCGCCATACCGCGGATCAAACTGTTGGTACGATTGACGAGTCCTTTATTCCAGCCGGCCATGACGGCCACCAGTTCAACGCATTCGTGCAAGATCAAATCACGCTGAAGCCCAATCGCGTGGCCTTGTATCTTGGAACGAGGTTCGACAACGACTATTTTAGCGGCTTCGACGTTCAGCCGAGCGCCCGCTTGGCTTGGACTCCGAGCAATCACCGGACGTTCTGGGCCTCCGTTTCGCGCGCGAATCGCACGCCCACCCGACGGGATACCGGCTTGGACGCAGCGCTCGCCGCTCTGCCCGGGCCTGCTGAAGTAAAGTTGGTCGGTAATCCGAACATCAAGTCGGAGCACGTTATCGCCTACGAAGTAGGTTATCGGGCGCAGCCTACAGAGAGATTTTCTCTCGACGTCACAATTTTCTTTAACAATTATCACGGCCTGGAAAGCGCAGAACCGCTCCCGCCCTTCTTCGACCCCAACTCTATCCCCCCCCTGCTTGTTCTCCCTACGTCGTTTGGCAATGATTTGCATGGCACAACTGAGGGTTTTGAGGCCTCAGTAAACTGGAAAGCGACCTCTCGTTGGACGCTCAGCCCTGGTTACTCCTTTCTGCAAATGCACCTGCACAACGATTCCAGCGGTGACGACACGACCAGCGTGGCGGACGCTGAGGGTTCCAATCCTCGCCACCAGGCGCAACTGCGCTCCCATTTTGAGCTGACCCGCGATTTGGCCTGGGATACAAACGCCTATTTCGTCGGGCGCTTGCCGGCACAGTTTGTGTCTTCTTATACGCGGCTCGACACGCAATTGACTTGGAAGTTCGCGGAACGGGCGGGCTTGAGTCTTGTGGGTCAGAACTTGCTCAGCGATCATCACGCGGAATTCAACGATCAATTCCAGGCCGTCAATTCATCACAGGTCAAGCGCAGCGTCTATGCGAAGTTGACCTGGCAGTTCTGATCGCTGAGCAAATCGCTTTGAACTACTCCAGCCGATTCCGAAGGACAGTGCGGCACAAGAGATGGGTAAGCCGCTGGTTGCGCACTGCGCGCTTTGGCATCCCGCTTTGCATCATAGCTGTCCTGGCCCTGGCCGGCGCAACTTCGACGCTCCCGCAGGGCACTCCCTCTGTCGAGTATCAGCTCAAGGCCGCGTTCCTTTTTAACTTCGCCAAATTCGTTGCTTGGCCCCCGGACGCATTTCCAAGCGACAAGACTCCGATCAGTCTCTGCGTATTCCGGCACGACCCTTTTGGCGGCGCCCTCGATCAAGTCATCCGCGAAAAAGCAATCAATAACCGCGAGCTGTTGGCCCGGCGAATCAAGGACCTTCCGGAATTAAAGGCATGCCAGCTGGTTTTTGTCAGCGAAACGGAAGAGAGGCAGCTGCCGGAAATCTTGAGCAGTTTGAAAGGGGCCAGCGCGCTCGTAGTGGGGGAGAGCGCGGATTTTGCGGAGCGCGGCGGCGCGATTCAATTCTTTCTTGAAAATAACAAGTTGCGTTTTGCCGTCAACGTCGATGCGATTCAGAGGGCTCGCCTGCAAGCCAGTTCCAAGCTGCTGGCACTGGCCAGAATCGTGCATGACAACGGTCACCCAAAGGGGAGTTAACATGCAGTTGTTCCGAGACCTATCCATCCGTCACAAACTTCAAGCGATTGTCATAACCGCCTGTGGCGTCGCCTTGGTCGTGGCTGCGGCAGTATTCACCCTCTACGACCGGACCACGTTTCTTCGCGCGAAGACTGATGACCTGATTGCCTCCGCGAAAATGATCGGCTCGAACAGTACCGCCGCGCTCGCTTTCAACGATCCATATTCGGCCCGCGAAACTCTAACCGCGTTGCAGGCCAAGCCGGATATCATGAATGCCTGTATTTACAACTCGGCTGGCAAAGTCTTCGCAACCTATAGCCGCGAACCGGCCCAGTCCGGTTTCTCTCCTCCTCCGGTGCAACGAGATGGAACCACTGTTGTGGCTAAACACCTCGTCTTGTTCCAGAGCATCGTTCTGCATGGTGATTCCATCGGCGCGATTTACCTCGAGGCAGACCTGCGCGACCTTCATGACCGCTTGCTACGATTCATGATGATCGATTTCGCTGTTCTGCTGGGTTCGTTGGCCATTGCATTCCTGCTGTCGTACCGCCTGCAGCGTGTGATTTCGGGGCCAATCCAGGAGTTGGCGGAGACCGCATCCTCCGTCTCCGCGCATGAAGACTATTCCATTCGCGCCAAGAAGAGATACCACGACGAAATCGGCGTCCTCTTTGACCAGTTCAACAGCATGCTCGACCGCATCCAACAGCGCGACGTCGCCATTCAAATCGCGCATGATGATCTCGAACGAAGAGTCGAAGAGCGGACCTCTTACCTCAATGCGCTCATCGAAAACAGCCCGCTTGCGATTATGGTGTCGGACTCGGCGGAAAAGATTCAACTATGCAATCCCGCGTTTGAACAGATGTTTCAGTATTCCAGGGCGGAGATAATTGGCAGACCGGCCGACAGACTCCTCGAGGAGGGGAACCTCCTCGAGGAAGCTCGCAACATGTCTCTCGGGCCTCTCGGCGGCACGAGGGTCACTTTGGTGACGCAGCGCATGAGAAAAGACCGGAGCTTGGTCGACGTCGAACTTCACGGCGTTCCCCTCGTCGTAAACGGCCAGGTCGTTGGCTCGCTGCGTATCTACCAGGACATTTCCGCCCGCAAACGCGCGGAAGCGGCCATGCAGAAGGCCAAGGAAGCAGCGGAAGCCTCTAGCCGCGCCAAGAGCGAGTTCCTGGCCAACATGAGCCACGAAATCCGCACGCCCATGAATGGAATCATGGGAATGACGGAACTGGTTCTCGACACCGACCTGGACTCTGAACAACGCGAGTACTTGAACATGGCGAAATTATCCGCCGACGCTTTGCTTTCTTTGATCAATGACATCCTGGATTATTCCAAAATCGAAGCGGGAAAGCTGGAAATCGACGCCATCGATTTCAATCTGGGCGACAGCCTTGGTGACACCATGAAAACACTGAGCCTTCGTGCCCACCAGAAAGGCCTGGAACTCGCCTACGACCTTCAACCCGATGTCCCGGATGCGCTCGTCGGCGATCCTGGGCGCTTACGGCAAATCATCGTGAATCTGGTCGGCAACGCCATCAAGTTCACGGAGAAGGGTGAAGTGATTGTGTATGTCCAGGTAGACTCGCGGACTGAGGACGACATCCAACTCCATCTTACAATCGCAGACACCGGCATCGGAATTCCTGCCGAAAAGCAAATGGCGATCTTTGAGGCTTTCACACAGGCTGACGGATCCATGAGTCGCACGTATGGCGGCACGGGCTTGGGCCTGACCATTTCCGCCCGGCTCGTGGGATTCATGCACGGACGAATCTGGGTGGAAAGTGAGCTGGGCAAAGGCAGCCGTTTCCATTTCACCGCGCGCTTCGGCTTGCAGAAGAGCCCCGTCAGAACGTTAGTGCCCAGGGATCCGATGACTTTGCGTGACATGCGAGTGTTGGTCGTGGACGACAATGCGACAAACCGGCAAATTCTTTTAAAGATGCTCGCCAACTGGCACACCAATCCCACGGCCGTTGACAGTGGGGCGAGAGCGATAACGGCCCTAAGAGAAGCACAGGGCCTGGGAAGGATTTACCCCCTTATTCTGCTTGACGCCCAGATGCCCGAGATGGACGGATTTGCTTTGGCCGAGTGTATAAAGAGGAACCCGGACTGGAAGACGGCTACAATCATGATGTTAAGCTCCGCGGGGCAGCGTGGGGACGCGAAACGTTGTCGTGAACTCGGAGTCGCCGCCTATCTGACCAAGCCCGTTCGGCAAGGGGAGCTGTTGGACGCCATTTTGACCGCATTGGGGACAAGACCGACAAAAGAAGCTTCCCCTGCGCTGGTTACGCGGCACTCCCTCCGCGAGGCTAGCAATCACCTGCGTATCCTGCTGGTCGAGGATAACGCCGTAAACCAAGTGCTGGCGACACGGCTACTCGAAAAGCGCGGGCATAGCGTGGTAGTGGCCGGAAACGGCAAAGAAGCACTGGCGGCTCTAGAAAAACAATCGTTTGACTTGGTATTTATGGACGTTCAGATGCCCGAGATGGACGGCTTGGAAGCAACTGCAGCGATTCGGGCGAAAGAGAAAATCTCCGGGAATCACCTGGCCGTCATCGCTATGACCGCGCACGCCATGGTGGGTGACAGAGAACGCTGTCTTGATGCCGGAATGGACGACTACATTACCAAGCCAATCCGGCTAGACGAATTAGCTCGAGTCCTCGCGTTCTACTCGCCCACGGACGTCGCGGGAAGACTCGCTTAATTTTGATTATCGCAGACCTGTTTCTCGCGCTACATTCAATCCATGCATCGCATCTCCGTGCTTCCGGTGGTTTCCCTCTTTTTAGTTGCCAGCGCGCCGTCTCTCCCGGACCCTGGCGTTCCAATCACGGAACCTCAATCCCGCACTCTCGCAGCCGCGTATCCTGGTTTCGATCTCAACACCTACCCGGGCGACGCCGCTCTCCCCATCCTGCGCAAGACATTTTCCTTCGC
>Ga0210406_10004214_pt1 | contig 15497 bp, 14 predicted proteins | sample IncBWC30MmetaG_FD_155454 | JGI IMG/M metagenome (GOLD analysis project Ga0210406, IMG submission 155454) | Forest soil microbial communities from Barre Woods Harvard Forest LTER site, Petersham, Massachusetts, United States - Inc-BW-C-30-M | ecosystem: Environmental > Terrestrial > Soil >... | reverse complement strand
GGGGGACGAGTTTGCCGGTTGAAGAGGAGTAGGGAATCTTCCGTTAGTCTTGAATTCGGCCATTCATCTCCATGCGGACGACGCGGCGGTCTGCGTTGACGTAGACCGTGCCTGAAAGCGGAGTCTTCTCTCGGCCGGAGAAGAATGGGGTGTTGTAAAAGAAGCGCAGGTCGCGGAAGGACACGGTGGTGAGGCCGTCCGGATCGGTGCCTGTTTCGGTGATAACAGGATATTGGGACCAGTCGAGATAGACTTCGCCGAGCCAGCTGCGTTTGGCGACGAGCGTTGCGAGTGTGGTGGGCGGTTTGTAGATCGTGTCTGGCCGATCGCTGGTCGCGATAATGCTGTTCAAAGTGTTGACCGTGGAGACCTGGTAGAACTGCGGCGTTTCGACTACGGTCTGCCAATTGAATGGATTGATCGGGTAGGGGTCGGCTGCCACGCGCAGAACGGGCGCGCCTTTGTAGTCGGCAGCCTGTGCGAGTTGGATGGCCTTGTCGTGCTCTACAAAGCGAATGGTCCAGAGCGCGACCATGCCGACAAGGGCGGCGATAGCCCAGCCCCGGCCGCGGAAGGCAGGTTTGCGTGCGCCTACTTCGCTGCTGATCAGGCCGAAGAGGGAGGGGGCGATGAGAGCGATCAAGAGGATGAGAAAGAGGACGGGCTCGAAGATGAAGACGAAGGAGCCGGCGTACCAGCGAGGATTGAACGGAAAGAAGGGGCGGAGGCCGTAGTTGTTGGTCCAGTCCAGTAGGAGATGACTCAGCAGGGCGATGAGAGAGAAGCAGTAGAGCAGGCCCCAGCGGATGGGGGCTTTGGGTGGCTTGCTTTGGGTGGGTTGACGTGTGCGCCAGCGGTGGAAGAGCCAGACACCACTAACGATGATCGCAGCCTCGAAGGGAATGCCGAGAAAGGTGTGAGTCCAGCCGCGATGATGCTGGAAGGCAGCGATGGGGCCGTCGACGGACCAGAGGACATCGAGGTCGGGGGCTTCGGCCGCGAGTGTCATGGCGACGGCGGCGTAGGCTGCCTTCCGGTTGAACCCGGCGCGGGCGAGACAGACTCCGGTCATCAGGTGGGTTATTGGTTCCATAGGGTTGGGTGAATGCTTTCCGTAAATTATCCAGAGGGTTAGCTTGCCGTTGGAATCGGTTCTCGGTTGCCGCGGCAGATGACAAGTTGACTGCCGGCGATGCGATAGAGCGGGAGCGAACTGCGAAGTTCGGTGAGGTACTGGCTTACGCCGTCGACGAACCAGGCGTAGTCGTCCCAGACGATCACGCCGTTGGGTGCGAGAATTTTCAGTGCTGTCTCCGTGTCGGCTTTGATGCACTCGTAAGAGTGGCCGCCGTCGATGAAGCAGAGGTCGGTGTTGGCGAGCGCGTCAGGCGGGGTGAAGTTGAGGGAGTTGCCGCGGAGTTGGTGGATGCGGGCGGCGGCGGGATGGTTAAGGAAGGCAAAGCCGGTGGAGGTACGGGAGAGGCGAACCCATTCCTTGTCGCCTTTGCTGAGGGTTTCGACCTCGGCGTCGGTGTATTGCTCGGGGAGATCGAGGGTGAAGACCTCGGCCTCGGGGGCATTGAGCGCCATGGTGAGGGTGCCGACGCCGCGAAAGGTTCCAGTCTCGAAGATTTTTTTTGGGCGGAGTGCGCTGACGATGGTTGCGAGCAGGGTGTAGGGAAGGACGAAGCCGAGGCCGGAGAGGCTGATGGTATCGATGGGCGGGAGGATGATCTCGCGGGCATCGTTGCAGCCTAGAAATGTGGCGAGGGCTGGGTGATCGATGACCGGAAGCGTATCGCGGGCGTCGAAGGCATGCTGGCGGATGGAGCGGCCGAGTTGAATGACGTGGCGGCGGGTTTTACTGTTTACGAGGCGAACGGTTGCCAGTTCCAGGAGATCGCGGAGCATGGGAAGGAGGTGCCGGGAATCGACTCCATAGCTGCGCGTCTTTGGGGGAGGCTTTTCTTTCATTTGCAGTTATCTGGTTCGTGAAGCGCGCTGTGCGGATTTTCTCATACATGGTGCGCTGGGGCGCCCGGGCGGCTGGATGAGGGAAGAGGCTTGGTAGAATCTAGGTGCCGATGTCAACAATGACTGCCATTACGCCCGAGATTCTTGCCAAGTATCAGCCTGTGATTGGGCTGGAGGTTCACGTTCAGCTTTTGACCGCGTCGAAGGCGTTTTGTGGCTGCGTGAATAAGTATGGTGGCGAGCCGAATACGCATATTTGTCCGACCTGCCTTGGGTTGCCGGGGGCGCTGCCGGTGTTGAATCGCAGGGCGGTGGAGTTTGCGGTGCTGGCGGCGAGGGCGATCAACTGCGAGATTCGCGAGACGAGTATTTTTGCGCGGAAGAATTATTTTTATCCGGACTCGCCGAAGGGGTACCAGATATCGCAGTACGATAAGCCGATTGCTGAGCATGGGTGGATCGAGGTTCCTGCATTTGACGCTGGTGGCGCTCCGATTACGAAGCGGATCGGTGTGACTCGTCTGCACCTGGAAGAAGATGCGGGCAAGAGTTTGCATGATGGGTTCGCGGACTCTGTGTCGAAGACGTATATCGATTTAAATCGGTGCGGGACGCCGCTGGTGGAGATTGTGAGTGAGCCGGATCTGCGGACTGCGGATGAGGTCTTTGAGTATCTGACGAAGCTGAAGGAGATTCTGCTGTATACCGGCGTGAGCGACTGCAATATGGAAGAAGGCTCACTGCGCTGCGACGCGAATGTGAGCGTGATGCTCAAAGGGGCGAAGGAGTTTGGTACTAAGGCCGAGGTGAAGAACGTTAACAGCTTTCGGTACATTCGCGCCGCGGTGGAGTACGAGATTGAGCGGCAGATCGGCGTGATCGAAGACGGTGGACGGGTGGTGCAGGAGTCGCGGCTTTGGAATAGTGCCGAAGGGCGGACTTACTCGATGCGGAGTAAGGAGCAGGCGCACGACTACCGGTATTTTCCTGAGCCTGATTTGCCGCCGCTGATTGTGGGTGCGGAGTGGCAGGCGGAGATTATGAAGATGCTGCCGGAGCTGCCGGAGGCGCGGCGGGCGCGGATGATCGCCGAGTATGAGATCAGCGCTCAGGACGCGGCTACGTTGACGGCGACGCGGGAGTTTGCCGATAGCTTTGAGGCGGCGGCGAAGAAGGCGAAGAGTCCTCGCCGTGTGGCTGCTTTGCTGACGAGCGAGTTGACGATGCGGCTGCGGCTGGCGGGTTTGGAGTTGGAGCAGTCGCCGGTGTCGATGGCTGGGATTGTGATGGCTGCGGATTTGGCGGAGTCTGGAGAGCTGTCGAGCAAGATGCTGAAGCAGCTGCTGGATATCAGCTTTGAGAAGAAGGAAGATTTCTCCGTCGTGTATGAGCGGGAGAAGCCGCAGCAGATCTCCGATACAGGTGCGATTGAGGCGATGATCGACGAGGTGATCGCGGCGAATCCGAAGCAGGTGGAACAGTATCGTGGCGGCAAGAAGACCGTGGCTGCATTTTTTGTGGGGAATGTGATGCGGCTGTCGAAGGGGCAGGCGAATCCGATGATGCTGAATGAGCTGGTGGTGAAGAAGCTGGATTCGCTTTAGAAAGAAACGAGACTCACTAGCTAAATCACTAGATGGCAGGGCGCCTGGGTTAAGGTTTAATGGGCGGATGCGAAAGCGTGTCTGCTTATCGAAAGGTGTCCGTCGCGGGGTGTGCGTGGGTGTTGTGCTTGCTCTTATCGGGTGCCGGACTGAAGCGCCCTATGTGGTGCCGGAGACGCCGATGCCTCCGAACACGATACTTCTGTCGCAGATGATGCGGGAGCTTTCAGCGACGCCGGGATTTACCGATGCGTTGCTGGCGCAGTTGGATAGGGGGGGCAAGCATGGGCCCGCGCTGATGACCCCGAGGCTCATCAAGCGGCTGCGGGAGCTGATCCTTGGGAAGGACTGGCAGGGGCTGGATCGCTTTCCGGGATGGACGATGCAGGAGGTCAATCCGGCGGTAGGCGTCATCAACAAGGCGGTGACGAAGCATCCGGAGACACCGGTTGGGACGCCTTCCGGAGCGCCGACTGAGAAATGGCCGTCGGGTGCCGATAAGGGAGTGATTGCGGAGTATCTCGACCTGGGGAGTTATGCGCCGGATAAGGCGGAGACGGTGAGCCTTGATAAACCGTCGACTCTGCCGGGGCTTTCGAACGCAGAGCTGGTGAGTGAGATGGGAGCGGGGATTGTGCGCGGCGATGTGGGGAATCCTAAGCTTGCGCCGATGCATCCGGAGAGCCAGAGACTGGCGGACGTGTTGAACCGGCTGGGTCTGAACGCGTTGGAGGGAGCCGCTACTGTGACGGCGGAGGTTGATGGGAAGACGGCCACCACTCCGCAGGAACTGATGCAGGCGCTGGTTGCGACCGGCCATTCGCTGGTGGTCTACGATTCCCGATACTTTGCCAACTTCGGCCACTTTCACTTCAAGGGACAAGACGTAATGATGCCGTTTTACGTGAACTCGCAGATTGCGATTCCGGGGACAAACAGGTCGCTGCTGGTGCCGGTAAGTCATGCAGAGTATGAGTGGGAGATTCGCGGGCCTAAGGTGAATGCGGACGTGAGCTTCTACTTCGGCATCGACGGCAAGGCCGAGTTTCGCACGATGGATACGCTGGACCAGGCGTGGGTGCTTGGCCGCCATGCGCATGAGTATCGCAATGCGGATGCAGTAGAGGTGACGCGGCTGGCGGGGAAGATGTTGCTTGCGTATGTGCACCAGCATCTGCGACGGCCTGATCTGCCGTTTGGCGGGTACTATCCGCTGGGCGTGTGTCAGGATGGCGTGGCGGCGATCGAGAGGAAGATGACTGGGCACGACACGCTGTTTCCGAATACCACGGAGGCCGCGTTGTGGGATGATCCTCGCGATGCAGAGATCAACGCGATGATGATTGCGATACCGAAGGATCGGAATGGAGGGGCGCCGGCGCCGGAGAGAATCTTTGGGTCGTTACCGGTTACAGATTTTCAGTTGATTACGATTCCCGGGCTGGCCGCTGATCTTGAGGCAGTGCATGCGGCCTGGCAGGATGGATCGCTCGAGCGGACTCGATCGTGGATGGAGAAGATGACGTTGCGGCTTGTGGGTGTGGCAGTCGTCGTCGTGCTGGCGGGGATTGTGGTTTGGAGACGCCGCTTAGCTACGAAATGATCTTGTTGCAGGTTGCTCGCGATGCAACTCGTTTGCGGGGTCGCGGCCTCCTATGTAAGAGGGAGAATCAACCATGGCGACAAAGAAGGCAGCCAAGAAGTCTACGAAGAAAACATCTTCGAAGAAGAGCGGCGCGAAGAAGTCGAGTTCCTCGCGAAAATACAGTCCGTCGGCAGGCAAGAACGTCGAACGCGAGATGAAGGAGATGAAGCAGGGCAAACTAAAGAGCGGCCGAAACGGCAAAAAAGTGACCAGCCGCAAGCAGGCGATTGCGATTGGACTTTCTGAGGCGCGTAAGGAAGGAAAGAAGGTTCCTGCGAAGAAGTCTTAGTTTTTTTTGCGCTTAATTCGCATGCGAAGCAGCCCTCCGAGAGGGAGGACCGCTTCGCATTTTTATTTCTTGTCCGATGAAGCCGCGGCTGGGGCAGCAGCGGCCGGCGCTGGCGCGGCGCTTTCCTTGCTGGAAGTCGAGTCGGTTGTTGGTTTCGAATCGGTGCTGGGCTTGGAGTCGCTGCTGGTGGCTTTGCCGGCACCGTCGCCGGAGGATTTAGGTTTGGCGTTGCCGTAGCCGTCGGCGTACCAGCCGTGGCCTTTGAAGCTGACGGCGGGGGCGGAGAGGACACGTTCGAGCGGTCCGCCGCAGTGAGGACAGACGGTGATCTCGGGATCAGAGAATTTCTGGATCTTTTCGGTGTGCTTGTGGCAGGAGATGCATTTGTATTCGTAGAGCGGCATGATGTTCTTTCTTTATCTAGCTTATTGTGATGCGGGACGAAGCGCGACGATTCAACGGCGCTGCGTCCGGGCTTAAGACGGTCATAGTTTGCCTAGTTCGATGAGGCGGACGCTGGCGATGGCTTCTACTTTGCGCAGGGCGTCGATGGCTGCGGTGGCGGAGGCGGCCGAGGGGACGTCGATCTGGACGACAGCGATGGCCTGGCCCTGGGGGACGCGTTGAGAGCGGGCCGAGGTTCCGGCTGCGCGGCCGAGAGCGAAGTTGGCGATGTTGACGGAGTGCTCGCCGAGGATGGTGCCGATGCGGCCGACGACGCCGGGGACGTCGTGGTTGCGGATGGCGACGAGGGTGCCGTGGAGGGGGGCTTCGATGTCGATGCCATCGTAGCTGAGGAGGCGTGGCGATGTTCCGTGAAGGACGGTAGCCTCAGCGCTGGTGTCGCCGTCGGAGGAGTGCAGGACGAGCTTGAGGACCGAGCCCACGCCGCCGGTGGTGAACTCCTTCTTGTCTTCCTGGATGCGGATTCCACGCTCGGCTGCGATGGCGGCGGCGTTGATGCGGTTGGCGGTGGCGCCTTCGCCATCGGTGCCGTTGAAGATGCCGGCGATGGCTGCGTTGCGGATGAGGTCGGTTTTGCCGGAGGCGAGGCGGCCGGTGTAGTTGATCTGGATGTTTTCCAGATTTCCGGGCGTCGCGTGGGAGAGGAAGTGTCCGAGGCGCTCGGCCATCTCGATGTAGGGGGCGATCTCGATGTACTCCTCGTGGGAGAGGGAGGGTAGGTTGACGGCGTTCTGCACGACTCCGAGCTTGAGGTAGTCGCGGACCTGCATGGCGAGCTGGATGCCTATGGCCTCCTGGGCCTCGTCGGTTGCGCCGGCGATGTGGGGAGAGAGGATGACGTTATCGAGGTTGAAGAAGGGCGAGTCTTTGAGGGGCTCCTGGTGGAAGACGTCGAGGGCGGCTCCGGCGATGTGGCCGGATTTGATGGCCTCCGCCAGGGCTTGTTCGACGATGAGCTCGCCGCGGGCGCAGTTGATGATGCGGATGCCCTTCTTCATGATGCGAATGGAGGTCTGATTGATGAGACCTTCGGTCTGGGTGGTGAGGCCTACGTGGAGAGTGAGGTAGTCGGAGGATTTCAGGATCTCGTCGATGGGGACGAGGGCTACGTTGTTCTCGCGGGCGATGACGGGGGCGACGAAGGGATCGTAGCCGATGAGGTGCATGCCGAAGCTGGCGGCGCGGCGCGCGACTTCTAGTCCGATGCGGCCGAGGCCTACGATGCCGAGGGTCTTGCCGCGGAGCTCGGAGCCCTGGAGAGATTTTTTCTCCCATTTGCCGTTATGCATGGTCACGTTCGCGCGGGGGATGGAGCGGGCGAGCGAGATCATGAGGCCGAGGGTGAGCTCGGCTACGGCGACGGCGTTGGCGCCGGGGGTGTTCATGACGACGATGCCGCGGTGGGTGGCGGCGTCGGTGTCGATGTTGTCTACGCCTACGCCGGCGCGGCCGATGACGCGGAGTTTGGGAGCGGACTCGAGGAGTTTGGCGTCGGCCTGAACGGCGGATCGGACGACGAGAGCGTCGGCGTCGGCGAGTTCGGCGGCCAGACCGTTTTTAATCTGGTCGGGGGTGACGATCTGCCAGCCGGGCTCCTGCTGAAAGACGGCCAGGGTGGCGGGCGAGACTTTTTCGGCTAGAACGATCTTCAAGGCTTACCTCGATGCTCGGGAAGGGGTGTCCCTCCCCGGGTAGAAAAAGCTGCTAAAGTCTTCCAAATACAAGGCTTAGGTTTGGACTTGGCGGTGGGTGTAGCTCTTAAAGTCTTGTAAACGTTGGCGTTGCACTGCAAGGTGTTGAAGATGCTTGAGTTACGACTGGTGACCGACATGATTTTATGTCCCGTTCCTCCATTGTAGCCAATCCGGAGGGGCAGTCTTGTCAAGTGAGGAAGATTGGGGAGTTTGAGGAATCGGGAAATCGCAGGCTCTATTTGCCGGAGTCATCATACGCAGTGGACTTCGGTAGAAAAACACGAACGGTCGTGCCGTGATTCTCCGCGTCATTGCTGCTTTCAATCGCGATCTGGCCTCCGTGGCCTTCGACAAACTGCTTTGCGACAAACAGCCCAATGCCCGTTCCCACGGTATTGCGGGTTGTGAAGAAGGCGTCGAACACCTTTGGCAGATGCTCGGCTGCAATCCCCCCACCCTCATCCTGGACGGTCAGAACAATCCCATCCGGTGAACCTTCCACGTCCTTGACCGAGATGGACAGAACGCCGCCTGTCGGCATCGCGTAGATCGAATTTGCGATCAAGTTCGAGATCACCTGCATCATTTCTCCGCGGCGCAACACAATTTTGCGTGGCGAATCGAGCGAGGTCCTGATCTGAATGCCGGCCGCTTTACACCGTGGCTCGTAGATCGTGATTGCGTGCAGCGCGATCTCTGTGAGCGAGGCCTTGCTTGCCGAAGCGTGTTCACGGTAGTAGCCGAGCGTCTGCTTGGCGATGTGCGAGACACGGCTAAGTTCTTCTTCAGCAGAGCTGAGGTAGTTGATGCCGACAGGGTCGGTGATCATGGGGCGGAGAAGGTAGAGCAGATTCATCACCGCCTCGAGGGGGTTGTTGATCTCATGCGCGATCGTCGCGGCCATGCGGCCTGTCGCGGCAATCTTTTCGGCCTGCAACAAGGACTGTTCGATCCGTTTGCGCCCTGAGATATCGCGAAGAATCTTGGAGGCCCCAATGACTCGTCCGAGCTCATCCCTCAGCGGCGACACCGTAAGCGAGACATCGATCAGTTGACCGCTTTTGGTAAGACGCACGGTTTCGAAGTGTTCGATCCGCTTTCCGGCGCGAATGTTTTCAATGATGGTCTTTTCGTCGGAATGGAGATGCTCCGGAATGAGTTTGAGGATCGACGCGCCAACCATCTCCTCTGCCGCATAGCCGAAGACGCGCGTGGCAGCCGCATTCCAGCTCGTGATGATGCCATTCAGGTCCTTGCTCAGGATCACATCGTCGGAGGATTCGACGATGGCCGCGAGTTCACCCAGGCGCTTGGAGCTATCCCGCAGTGCCTCCTGACCCCTCTTGACGTCGGTGATATCCCGTATCGTGCCGAGGATTTGTCCGGCCGAACCATGCATCTTTGGCTGAAGTTGCCCACAAACCTCGATCCAACGCAGAGTCTTATCGGGAAGGTAGATCATTCCCTCGAACTGGAACGGCTCGCCGTTTTGCAGCGTCGATTCCATGGCCTGTCGAAATGCCTGCCGGTAATCGGGATGCACAACCTCGTTGATGAATGCGGTGCCGTTGACGGAACCTTCTTCGCGCGTCCGCCCGAAGATCTCGTACATGCGGTCATTTTCCCAGATTCCACGATCTTCAAGGGTGTCCCACATGAACACTCCCAGATTCGCGACCTCGGTCGCCAGCTTCAGTCTGGTCTCACTTTCGCGAAGCCTCCGAGCTCCCGTCACGATCTCGGTTGTGTTGCGGTAAGCATCGTAGACGCCTGCGATCCTGCCATTCTCATAGACCGGGATGAGGGAATAGCTCCAGTAATGTTCCTCGAGGACTCCGTTCAGGTAGATCGGGATGAACATGTTGTCTCGTACCGCTGTCTCGCCCCGGTAGAAACAGCCTTCCAGATCGGCGCTGACCAGGTCCCAGGCCTCATGGAAGACATCGCGGTAAAGACCGCCGAGCGCAGTGGGATGCTTTCCCATCAGGGTGGGGATTCCCGAATCGTTGTAGAGGAACACCATCTGCGGACCCCAGGAGAGGATGGTTGGAAATGGTGAATGCAACATGAGATTTACGGTCGCGACCAGGGTCTCGGACCAGTCCTCGATTGGCCCCAAGGGTGTCGCCGCCCAGTCGTGGGCTCGAATGCGATCAGCCATCTCGCTGGTCCCGGTAATCAGGGTCTTCGCTCGTGCTTTCAGCGTGGGTGTATTCATAGAATGAACCGCTCGGACATCGTGCTTTCTAGTATCTACTAACGTTCGCAGACCTGGGAATGTTGCGTCTGGTCTCTGTCATCCATCCGCCAGACGCGAAGGGTGGAGCCAGCTGCGGAGGTAAGCCGGAGCGTCCTTCGGGCCGCTGCGGTCTCACGGGTTACTCCGAAACAAACGCATGGGTTAGCGGATTACTGCTGTGACTTCGATTTCTACCAACCAATCCTCGGATGCGAGCGATTGGACGCCTACGAGAGTGGCCGCGGGAGGTTTGCCGTCGCCCATGAACCTGAGTCGTACCGCGCGGAGATCGTCGCGCATGGACGGCTTGTAATTGACGACGTAGGTGGTCACTTTTACTACGTCCTGAAACGTAGCTCCGCTGCCGGCGAGCGCGAGCCTTACATTTTCCCAGGCCTGATTCGCCTGCGCTTTCAGGTCTCCCTTGCCGACCAGTTCGCCTTTGGCGTTTTGGGCAACCTGGCCTGAGATCCAGATGATGGTTCCAGGCTTGGCCGTGACGGCCTGCGTGTAGGCGGGGGAATTGTTGAGTTCTGGAGGGTTGATGTGCTGGATGTTCTGTGCGAGCAGGAGGCTTGCGGGACAGAAGAGTAGAAGCAGGGTTTTGAGCATGGTTGAGGCTAGCAGCCGTGAAGATTCGTGACCAGGTTTTTGTTGAAGGGTATCGCGGGTGCGAGGCGAAGGCGGTTCGCTGGCGCGAATGCCCACCTTAGCGACGATGAGACTGTCGCGAAGATGGGGCACCCGGCCCACCCTTCCGTCAAACCGGCTCGCTGCTGCGCCTCTGAAATAGCTGGTGCCCATCTTTTTAAGGTTTCTGTGGGTCGAGCGGCGGCGGGTCTTCGAATCGCTCCTGGTTGATGGTCATCATCTTTATGTCGGCGGCTGATTCGCCGTTGACGATGCCTTCTTCGTAGACCTTGGACCAGCGGAGGCGGAAGAGAAGGCCCTGGATGGCGACTCTGGTGTCGGACGCGGTGGTGGCGAGTCGTTCGGCCTGCTCGGGGGTCATGGTCCAGAGCTCGGGGGCGCTTTGGCCGGCGGCCGTTTGAGCGAAACGCTGGCGCATGGCGATGATGGCCTGGCAGCCGTTGAAGGCGTGGTCTCGGGCGTCGGCGAGCAGGTCGTAGTTGTGGGCGAGCCGCGCCTGCATGCGGGACTGCGCGACGGGGAGCAGGACGACGAGGCCGCTTTCTTTGGCTGCGGTCCAGACGGCCTGGGATGGGGCGAAGTAGCGGAACTCCGCGGTGCCCACGGAGCCGGGGAGACAGGGGGGCGGGGGTAAGGCGATGCGGACTTTCTGCTGCGGCGAGGAGGTAGGGGGCGCGGTTCGCATGGCTTGCGAAAACCAGGGCTCGAGCTCCTGCATTTTGAGGTCGCGATCGATGACCTGGAGGTTCTGTTCGGCTTCGTTGTGGAGGTCTTCCTGCAACTGATGACGCTGATGCCGGTGGTGGAAGAGCTCGACCGTTTGTTCGAGGCCGACGGCGATGAGCAGGCCGAGGACGATTGTGGCGATGTGGATGAAGAAGTCGCGCCAGGTGCTGGCGGCGTGGTGAGCGGGGTGGACGTCGAGCATAGGGGCGGGTTCCTGTGGGGTGTTGCGCGATGGGGCGGCGGAGAGTTCGGGGGGCGGGGTGTGTTCGGGCAGCGGCGCCAGGAGGAGTGGCGTCGAGTCAGACTGGGGCGCTGGCGTCTGATCTGACGTGCGATCGGGCACAGGCTGCTCAGGTGAAGAAGTGGGTACGAGAGAGCTTAGACTACCAGTGATGGGCTTGGCGACTGTAATCTGTAGGACATAGCTCTGCGGAGCGGGAGAGGATTTTTTTTGTATGAGTGACGAATTTATTCCGAAAGCGGGCTCGATCAAGATTGGCGGACTGAGCCGGAAGGCGGCGAAGCTTCAGGCGCTGCGCGAGAAGGCTGCTCATGTAAAGAGTGGTGCGAAACCTGCGCCGGGGGCTTCGATGCAGTCGTTCAAGGCTAAGGATTCGTTTGCCGGAACGAAGAAGACTACGTTTCAGCGTAAGGCTGTTTAGGAGATTTGTCCTGCCGGACGGGCCCACTTCGCGTGGGGCGGTCACTTCGTGACTTGTATACCTTTTCGGGGTGCGTGGAGTGACGGGGGCCTTCCGTTGGTCGGCTCGATCTTTCCTTTTTCTATTTATTTGAAGAAGTGGGGGATGAAGGAGCTCAGGTTGCCGGTGATTGGGCTGAAGGATTCGCGGACACCCATGCCGCTGCAGTCCTGATCGATCATCCAGAGGCCCAGGACAGTGTGGCGGTTGTCGAAGACCGCTGTGGGTGCGAGAGCCTGATAGATCTGCTTGCCGTTGTAGGGGCCGGGGGTGGAGACGACGGTGGCGTTGTCGCGGACGAGGGTGATGTTGGCTCCTTCGCGGGACATCAGGGGCTTGCGGACGTAATTCTTCATTCCGCCGGGTGAGTCGAAGTGGGCTTCGAGGAGCAGCTCGTGGTTGGGGTAGAGCTGCCAGAGGATGGGGAGGATGCCTTTGTTGGAGAGGAGCATCTTCCAGATGGGCTCGATCCAGCGGACGGCGGTGTAGGTGGCGAGGGCGTGAGGGCCGAACTCCTCCTGGAGCATGGCCTCCCAGGGGTAGAGCTTGAAGATGGAGAAGATGGGGTGTTCGTCGAGGTCGAGGAAGGCTTGTTGCGAGTCGTTCCAGCCGATGTCGTGCAGGGCGAGCTCGCGGGTTTCCAGATTTGCTTGCTGGGCGGTGTCGCGGAGGTAAGTGACGGTGAGCTGGTCTTCTGGGTTATCGAGCGCGGCGAAGTAGATGGGCTTGGAGAGGTAGGGGTCGATGTCTTTCCACTTGGCGATGAGCTTTTCGTGGATGGAGTTGAACTGGTCGGGCTTGGTGGAGACGAGGGACGACGGCATGTCCTTGAGCCAGTGCCATTGGACTACGGCGGCTTCGAGGAGGGAGGTGGGGGTGTCGGCGTTGTACTCCAGGAGCTTGGGGGGTTGGCCGGATTGTGCGCCAGCCCAGCTTAGGTCGAAGCGGCCGTAGAGGGCGGGCGGCTCGTTGTTCCATGCCCACTCGATGGCTTCGATGGCTGAGGCGGGGATGTCGAGTTCGGCGTAACGCTTTTTGTCGATGATGTGCTGGGCGGCGGCAAGGCACATCTCCTGAAGCTCGTTGCTGACGGCTTCGAGGGTGTCGATCTCGGCGGCTGTGAATTGGTAGGCGGCGGACTCGTCCCAGTAGGGGCTGCCGTTTTCTAAGGTATGGAAGGTCAGGCCGACGGATTCGACTTTTTGTTGCCAGTTGTCGCGGGGGGTTAGGGGGATGCGCTGCATTTATTCTCCTGCTCCTCCGCCGTGGCCGCTGCTTGAGCCACTGCTGCTATGACTGCCGCCTTCGGAGAAGCTGCTACCGAAGCCGCCGCGGGTGGTGACGCCGGAGCTGGTTGTGTAGCTGCGACCGGCTGCGGGCGCGTAGCTGCCTCCGCCGACTACGCTGCCGAGACCGTAGCCTCCCCAGCCGCCGTAGTAGTAGTGGTAGGGGATGAAGAGAGGGAGGAAGCCGCCGTGGCCGTCGGGACGTTGCTGGATGCCTTGCTGGTCGGGGAGATTGGCGCAGAGCTTGTCGTCGACGACGCGATTTTGTTCGTCGACGCAGCGTTGCATCTCGGGCTTGCGGCAGCCGGTGAGGATGGAGAGGGCGGTGGCGGCGAGGAGTGGGGCGGTGACCTGGGTTGAGCGGCGCATGGCGTTGAACAAGAGTCTCTAAGAGTATCAAGGACGGGAATCGACCGGGATCAAACAAATTTCGCCGGAGCCGGTTGGTTCGGATGATGACAGGAGCAACCGTCAGGTATAGGATTACTTCGCTCGAACGCCGAGGACCTCAGGCTAAATCAAGTTCGACCTTTTGCCTGGAAGCGTAGATGCGCGGGCGCGCATTCTGAACCCTTTCGTGGGCCCCCTTACTACTTTGTGACTGAAGGAGCCAGGCCTGAAAGTTGGCCTGGCGCGGCCTGTTTGCGATAACACCCAGGAGAAATGCCATGAAGAAAGTTCGATTCACATCGTCGTGTTTGTGTGCCGCTGTTCTTGCAAGCGGCGCGCTGGGAGTTCGGATGCTGGCGCAACTGCCAGCCAATGCAACACTGTATGCGTCGGGGCTGGAGGGGCCGAGGGGATTGGCATTCGGACCGGATGGCACTCTGTATGTTGCCGAAGCAGGGCTGGGAGGGAGCAACTCCGGCACGTGCACGCAGGTGATTCCGCCGATCGGGCCTTACAAAGGCGGCCTGACTGCGCGGATCTCGAAGGTCGATACGAAACAAAACGTAACGACTCTGACCTCGGGGCTGCCTTCGTCAGTGGGTGCTACGGGAGCTGTTTTAGGGGTCGCGGACGTTACGTTTCTGAACGGGGATCTGTATGCGGTACTAGCTGGCGGAGGATGTTCGCATGGAAACGCGGCGTTTCCGAACCAGATTCTCAAAGTAAATACGAAGACGGGGAATTGGACGAGCGTGGCGAATTTGAGCCAGGCCCTGGTGAAGTACCCTGCGCAGTTCACAAGCTCTGACGACTATGAGCCGGATGGGACGTGGTACGGGATGATCAGCGATGACGATACGCTGTACGCCGTAGAACCAAACCATGGGCAGGTGTTCTCGATAACGCCGCAGGGCAAGGTGCGGCAGGTGATCGACATCTCCGCGTCGCAGGGGCATATTGTGCCGACATCGATTGTGGGATTAGACGATGTTTTTTATGTCGGTAATCTGAATCTCTTTCCCATCGACCCGCAGTGGGCGAAGGTGATGACGATTGCGAAGAACGTCTTCGTTCCGAACCCGCTGCCGGGATTCGGCGCACCGTTTGGCGGTTTTGGACAGTGGAACGTGGTGAGCTCGAAGGCCGGTTTTACGACGATTGTAAGTATGAAGATCGGACCAGATGGGCTGTTGTATGTGTTGGAGCTCTCGGATTTTGCGGCGAATGGCCCGACGCCGGGGATGGGCAAGGTGATTAGAGTGAAACGCTCGGGTGACCTCCAGGAAGTGGTGACAGGCCTGTCCTTTCCGACGGGAATGACCTTCGGGCCGGATCAGCGGCTGTACGTGTCGAATCTAGGCATTGTAGGGGGGGCTGCGGGACAGATTCTGCGGATCGATCTGCCGGCAGTGCAGTAGGTTCGTTTCGCGAATATCCCCCACCCGTTACGGTGAGACTGTAACGGGTGGGTGTTCGGCGTGGGAGTAAGCGACTAGTTTGGCGGAGTCGCAACGAGTGCGAGGAGCTGCTTTTCGACTCTCTCCATGGTGGATTGGTCGGATCTTGCGAGGAAATCAGTAGCTGCACGCGACACTGCTGCGAGAGCTACTCGCAATTGATCTTCGGATAGCGGGAGATCGGCGAGGGCATTTGCGGAGGTACATCGGGGGGTAGGACTCGTCGAGGACAAAAAATCAAGGAGCTTTTGAAACTGTTCCTGATCACCGAGGAGAAAAAGAGCGCGAGCAAACCACGGCTTAGCTTTTTCGGCCTCTTCCGCCTTCGCGGCATTCTCGATCTGTTTCCGAAACCTCTTACCTCCCAGCTGGGCGA
>Ga0210406_10004213_pt1 | contig 15504 bp, 15 predicted proteins | sample IncBWC30MmetaG_FD_155454 | JGI IMG/M metagenome (GOLD analysis project Ga0210406, IMG submission 155454) | Forest soil microbial communities from Barre Woods Harvard Forest LTER site, Petersham, Massachusetts, United States - Inc-BW-C-30-M | ecosystem: Environmental > Terrestrial > Soil >... | reverse complement strand
GCGTCCCGACGGCCTCGATCCGGGCAGCGGTCGTGCGCGCGTCGCTTGCCTCAAGATCGCGCAGAATGACGGTTATTGCGCGCGGCGATGGAACGGGTGAATTGAGGACGAGCAACGTCTCTCGTGCGCCGGTGCGGCCGGCGCGACGCGCACTGCGTGCGATGTCGGCGAAGTCGGGGTCAGGCCCGAGATTGATGGTGTCGGTCGAGAGATGATGCAGGATCGTCGCGTGCCGTCGTGCGTCGGCATCCCCCGCCAAGGCGTGATAGGAGCGTGGCAGCCATACCGTATCGAGCGGCCTTTGCGACGCGGTCAGGCTCCAGGCCTGATCGAGCAGGTAGCCGTCCCAGACCGAAGGATAGGCGGCGGCCAGATCCCGCCACGTGCGCACCAACGCGTCTGCGGCGTCGGAATTGCCGAAATAGATGGTGCGCGCCGACATCTCCCAGCGATTCCATCTGTGGGCCGCGAAATCGCATCCGAGTTGTCTCGACAACAGTGGCGGCTTGCGAAGCACCGCGTCGGCCTCGACGAACAGCAGCGGTCCGCCATGCCGCTCCCACATGCGGACGACGAAGTCGGCTTTCTCGAATCCGAACATGCGGTCGTCAGAGATCGCATCGATCGGCTCGATAGCGAAGTCGAGCCCAAGTTTTGCCGCCGATCGTTCAAGACGCGCGGCATGGCTCGCGAGGCCAGGGGGATAGCAGGACACGATGCGTGGCGCTTTCGTGACCTTGGCGTCGTCCGGCTTGAGCGCGGGCCAGCCGAGGCCGCCCCACCACAATTCATGGGAACAGTCGATGCCGGAGGCTCCAATGGTGCCGAAGTCGGTCAGCTTGGATTTGAGAAAGTCGAACGCGGGATGCTCGCCGTATGGAATCGCTATCACTGATTCCGAATGCACTGCGCGGCATAGCAACTCCGCAGCCGTTCCATTGGGCGGATCGATCAGGATGACGAGCCCGTCGCTTGGTGTCGGGCGGGCGCAATCCTCCCACAGCATGGGCGCGCCGAAATGCCGGGCGAGCCAGGCCAGCCGGCGCAGTTGCGTCCGCCCGAGCCGGATGCCGTTCGACCGCAACAAGCACTCGATCCTCGCCTCGGTATCTTCGGTTTGCTCCAGGCTGTTCGGCATCACGCGTCCGTCATCATCTCGTCAAGTTCTACTCAAGGCGCGGTCTGATCAGGCGCACGGAATTTGCGTCCGGCGCAATGCGCTGGCCGTTGCGATCGTCATTTCCGCAAATCCCTGCAGCTCTCTTGGCGATCAACGTGCAGCCGCGCGAAATCAGGCGCACATTCGAAAAAAATGAAGCGCGCTCTTCAAAAAGACAGGAGTTGCGACTGACAGATTCAAAAAATGCGATACTTTCGCTTCGATGATTCGGAAAAAATTGCCGCGTGCAAATTCGTCACGCGCGAGTATTTTCTAAAGTAACAACCTGATCATCCGCAGGCATCATGCGTGCGTACTCGACCAGCGTTAGTGCGCGTAGCAGCAGTGTTTGTCCGCTGCAATAGTCCGTCCCGAACGAATGTTCTGCGATGTCGAGCGATCGTCTCTGCCTTCGTCCAGCTTCGCCGCCGCGGCACGACCGGCATTTCTTGCCGGGCGATCGGCAAAAGATTCCATGTAAGCTATTGAAAAATAACAAAAATACTCCGCCGGAATTTTCTGGCCATAGCGTTCAAGGATCGGAAGCCGTTTGCAATGTGCATCTTCGGCACTGCGGGTTGGAGATATGGAATGAGCTACGCGCTTGATGTCAGGGCTCCGGCCGAACCCGAGCCAGGCAAGGCCGCCGCGGCTCCGGCTGATGATGCATCTGTGCCCTGGAGCGAGTCGGCTGCGACAGTGCCGGACAGCGCGCCGGTTGAAAGCGCCGTTTTCGACGAAGACAAGGATCTGCTGGATCGCCTCGCCACAGGCGACGAAGCAGCGTTTCGCCTTTTAGTTGTAAGGCATATCGACAGAGCTTATGCAATTGCATTGCGGATCATCGGCAATCGGGCGGACGCAGAGGATGTGGTGCAGGACACCATGCTCAAGGTCTGGACGCATCGCGGCCAATGGCAGCACGGCCGCGCCAAGTTTTCGACCTGGCTCTATCGCGTCGTCAGCAACCGCTGCATTGACCTCAGACGCAAGCCGCGGACCGAGAATGTCGATGCGGTGCCCGAGGTCGCCGACAAGCAACCCGATGCAAGCTCTGTCATCGAGCGCAACGAGGTCACCGATCTTCTCGAGGCGGCGATACGGCGACTGCCCGAACAGCAGCGCATCGCGGTGATCCTTTCCTATCATGAGAACATGAGCAACGGCGAGATCGCGGAGGTCATGGATACGACCGTGTCCGCGGTGGAGTCGCTGTTGAAGCGGGGACGGCAGCAGCTTCGCGAATTGCTGCGGCGTCATGAACGCGACATCCGCGGCGCGTTCACCGATTGCTAACTATGGGCACCGACGCCCGAAAAATTCTCGCCTGATCCTCCTACGCCGTTTCGTTTGATCGGACAGACGGGGCTGATACGCGCTGCCGTCAGTCCCTTCCACGATGCGGCATGTCTTGCCCATCATCAACAGGAGAGTTTCCAACATGCCTGTCATTAACACCAATATCGCTGCCAATATTGCCGTCGGCTACCTCAACTCCAACCAGAATGCGGAAACCAGCGCATTGGCCAAGCTGTCGAGCGGTTCGCGCATCACCTCGGCCTCCGACGACGCCGCCGGCCTCGCGATCTCGACCCGCATCAATTCTGACGTCGTCGCGCTGCAGCAGGCTGCGACCAACGCAGCGGAGGCGACCTCGATCCTGCAGATCGCCGACGGCGGCGCCTCGAACGTGAGCGACATCCTGGCCCGCATGAAGGCAATCACGTCCGAGGCCGCCTCCGGCACCACCACCGATTCCAGTCGCGCATTCATCGATTCGGAATTCCAGGGTTTGCTTGGGGGAAATCGATTCGATCGCCAGCGGTACGCGCTATAGCGGTGGGGCCCTTCTCGACGGCACCTTCGGGGCCACGCAGGGGGCCGGTCAGGGCGGTGGGGGCGGTCAGGGCGGCGGAACCGCCCAGAGCCAGCCCGTATCGGTTCTGGTCGGCTCTGAGGGGACCGACACCATCTCCATCACGTTGGCGAACCTGACGACGGCGGCGCTGTTTCAGGGAGTGGATCCGGCCACGCTGAATTTGACGACCCAGGCCAATGCGACCGCGATGCTGGGTACACTGGATACCGCGATCGACACGGTGTCCAACGCCCGTGCCGAAATCGGCGCCCAGGAATCGCGCTTCAATTTCAGCTCCAGCTCCAGCTCGATCCAGACCCAGACGCAGAACTTGCAGTCCGCCACCTCGACCATACGCGACGTCGACGTCGCTGCCGAGCAGGCCGCGCTGTCATCCGCGCAGGTGAAGGTCTCGGCCGCCGTGTCGGCCGAAGTTGCGGCAAACAACAGCATGCAGTCCCTGCTCAAGCTGTTTGGCTGATCATCAACTCCGGACCGGGCCGGCACAGCGCCGGCCCGGTCTTTCTTGCGATGGATCCTCGGTCATGACAGTGAGCAGCGCCGGCTCGAGCACGAGCAACACGACGCCCCCGAGCTCAACGAGTTCGATCACGACCACAGGCACGAACACGCAGTCCACGATTGACTGGAACGCGCTGATTCAAGCCGCGGTCAACGCCAAGCTGGTGCCAGCCCAGACCATCTCCGCCGAGATCACGGCCAACCAGGCGAAGATTAGCGCCTACCAGAAGCTGCAAACCGATCTCAGCAAGCTGGCGTCCGATCTGACTGCGCTCAGCACCTCGGACATCGATCCAAACGCCACCAACGTCTTCGCCGCGCGCGCCGCCACCATCAGTGCGACCGGCAGCGTCAACCCCTCCGCGCTCTTGTCGATGTCCCTGGGCAATGGTGCGGCGACCGGCGACCATACCCTGACGATCAGCCAGATGGCTGCCGCACAGAAGGTTGCCAGCGCCACGCAGCCAAGCCAGACCTCGCCCCTTGGGTTGTCCGGAACTTTCTCGCTCGGACTTTCCGGCGGCAGCTCGGCAAGCGTCACGATCAACAGCGGCATGACGCTGCAGCAGGTCGCCGACGCCATCAATGCCCAGACCTCGACGACCAATGTCCAAGCCTCGATCGTTCAGGTGTCGGACGGCTCCTTTGAACTGGTGCTGTCCGGCACACAGGATGCTGCCGATATCACTTATTCCAGCACGTCGGGTGATGACATCTTCAACAAGCTTGGCGTCACCGATAGTTCAGGGACGTTTTCCAACGTGCTGCAGCCGGCCCAAGCGGCCGAGTTTACCCTCGACGGCATCGCGCTCTCTCGCAATACCAACGATATCTCGGACGTGCTGAGCGGCGTGACTTTCGACCTGCTGCAGCCGACGCCGAGCGGCACCACGCTGAACATCAGCATCGGCGCGGATGCAAACCAGATCGCGACTGCGGTGCAGACGTTCGTCACCGACTACAACGCGTTCCGCGACGACGTGATGGCCCAGCAGGCGACCAACTCGGACGGCACCGCCGCCGCGAGCGCGGTGCTGTTCGGTGACGGCACCATGCGCGACATCATGACCCGGGTCCAGCAGGTGCTGGGCACATCGGTCGGCGGCCTGACGATGAGCGATCTCGGCCTGTCCTTCAACGACCAGAACAACGAGCTGCAGCCCGATGCCAATACGCTGGCCTCGATCCTGAGCACCAATTTGAGCGGCGTGACCGCGTTGCTGTCGGCGCAGACCACGACGTCGTCCGGTCAGCTCACCGTGGCCCGCACGGGGACGTCGCCGCAATCCTTTACGCTCGACCTGACGGTCGATTCCTCCGGAAATCTGACGGGCGCCTCCGTCGGAGGCGACAATTCGCTGTTCACGGTCAGCGGCAGCAACATCATCGGCAAAGCCGGGACGATCTATGCCGGCATGGGTTTCGTCTATACCGGCACGACATCGCAGTCGATTGCGGTGACCTCGACATTGGGCCTTGCTGCGCAGATCGCGCAGATCGCCAGCGACGCCTCGTCAAGCTCCGGCTCGCTGCAGACGCTGATCAACGACCTGCAGACGCAGGACAACACGATGCAGCAGAAGGTCAACGATATCGACAGCGCGGCAGCCACGTTTCAGACCCAGCTCCAGGCTCGATACGCCCAGTACCAGGCCGCCATCGAGGCCGCCAACACGACGCTGAACTCTCTCTCGGCGCTGCTCAACGCGAAATCAAACAACTGATGTCAGAGAGTGCTATGTCACAGAATGCAATGGCACATCGTGCCAACCAGGCCTATCGCGGAGCGGCCGTCTGCGTGCCGCCGTTGAAAGCCATGATCATGCTGCTCGATCGCACGATCAGCTTCCTGCGGAAATCGATGGCGGCTCAGGAGGAGCGGCGGTTCGAAGAGAGTTTCGTCCAACTGACGCGCGCAACCTCGATCCTGCGCGGTCTCAGCCATAATCTCGATTTTGCGCGTGGCGGCGCGTTGGCGGAGCAGCTCTATAACACCTACAATTCACTGATCCTGGCGTGCTTGCGCTTACACGGCACACCTCAGGCGCCGGAGAATTTTCGCCGCATCATTGCAAGCCTTGCGCAGCTGCGTGAGGCCTGGGAATTCGTCGACGGAGCGGCGGCCAAAGCGCTAGGGCCGGTCGCCGCGAATCAATTTTCCGCGCTCACCCCTGCAGCACGCCGGTGAATCGTCCGGACGGCGAAATTGCGGCGCCGCAATCGGGGGAAATCAGGGCTTAAGCCGCCGCGCATGCGCTGCCGGCGGTAACCGGCTGCAGTCCAATTGTCGCATCGGCGGAAATCGATACCGCCTGGCTTGCGATTGCTTTATGACGTCCTGGGGACGCTGGATTTGGGCGGACGATGGACGTCGGCGAATTCGAGGATCTGATCGACAGACTGGGGGACGACATGTCCCGCTGGCCCGAAGGCCAACGCGCGGACGCCGAGGCGTTGCTCGCCTCTTCGCACGAGGCGCGGACGCTGCTTGAGGAGGCGTGCACGCTGCGAGACGCGCTGGCCGGGCCGCCGGTTCGCGCCCCGTCCGGGCTCGTCGATCGCATTGTCACCGCCGCCTCCACGCTCAATGCGGCTCCCTCGTCCGCCGAGGGCGAAACGGCAGCACATCCCGCCGACGTCAGCCAATCCGGCTAGAGCGTTTTCGAGCGAAGTGGGTACCGGTTCGCGTGAAGAAAACGCGTCAGAACAAGAGACTGGAGCCTCCGTTCCGATTCAATCGGAACGGAAAAGGCTCTAGTGTCTAGACAAGCGCGGTGGCAAAGCGCCAGCGTGCCCACCATCTGGCAAAGAGCGCGTGGACAGAATGGGCGCGGCGCTGTCGCGCCTTAGCCCGTCATTCCGGAATGCGCCGCGAGGCGCAGACCACAGAGCGATTGCGCATCGGGGAATCTCGAGATTCCGGGTTCGATGCGGGAGCCTGTCATCGGGCCGCGCGTCGCGCGGACCCGGTGGCATCGCTCCGGAATGACGTCGCCGCTACGGTCCTCAAGCAATAGCGCTGTCGCGCGACGACGCTTCACCCTCAAGTGATCGCGCAAGGGCTCGCGGACGTGCGCTGGCTTCGCGCCGTTCAACGCGCCAGCCGAGCGGCAAATTCTGCCGTGTCTTCAAGCGATTCCGCAGCACGAATCCGCGCCTGATTTGGGCGCGCCATTCGTTTGATCTGCAAGCGACTCTCACGATCGCAAGTCAGCAAAGAGCCTTCGGCCGCGAATGCGCGTCGAGGCGAACCGGAGTTTGTCATGGCCGTTTCCGGGACGAGTTCAGCGTCGTCTTCAAGCAGTGCTTTGCCGTCCTCGGCGAGCGCGCCCTCGAACACGATCAATTCGAACCAGTTCCTCAGCCTGCTCGTCAGCGAACTGCAGAACCAGGACCCGCTCAACGCGACCAGCGTGACTGATTTCGTCAATCAGATGTCGGCCTATACCAATTTTTCGCAGCAGGAATCGATCAACAGCAATTTGAGCGCGCTCGCCGGCGCATTCTCCAGCCTCGTGACGCTCAATTCGGTCAACTACATCGGCCGCACCGTCGAGGCGAAGACCGACACCGCCGTGTTGACCAAAGGTTCGGCGACGTTCGGCTATGCGCTGTCGTCGGCCGCGACCAACGTATCGATCTCGATCCAGGATTCCACGGGCAAGACGGTCTGGACCGGCACCGGCACCGGCAATGCGGGATCCAACAGCTTCACCTGGAATGGCAAGGATTCGAGCGGAGCCCAGCTCAGCGACGGCGGTCAATACACGATCTCGGTCACCGCGACCGATTCCGCCGGCAATTCGGTCTTCAACTACGCGACCATCACCGGCGTCGTGACCGGCATCGATACGTCGACCAGCACCCCCTCGCTCACGGTGAACGGCGTTGCCGTCAGCGCGAGCAACATCATCGGCGTCATGTCCTGACAGCATTCGGAGTTCGATTATGAGTCTCACTGGAGCACTTTCCTCGGCAATCTCGGCGCTTTCGGCGCAAAGCCAGGCGCTGGCGATGGTCGGCGACAACATCGCGAACGCGGATACGACCGGTTACAAGACCACGTCCCCGCTGTTCGAGGACCTGGTCACGGCATCCGGCAGCGCAAAGTCCTATTCGTCCGGCGGCGTTTCGGTTCTCAGCCGCGCCGATATCACCCAACAGGGCCTGCTGGCGGCGACCAGCAACGCCACCGACGTCGCAATCCTGGGCGCCGGATTCTTCGTCGTCAGCAGCGCCGCCACAGGCGGCACGACCTCCTTCACGCGGAACGGCGCCTTCAGCCCGGACAAAAACGGACTGCTTGAGAACGACGGCTTCTTCCTGGAAGGCTGGCGGACCGATACGAGCGGCAATGTCATCGGCGCTGAGACGCCCGACAATCTCTCGCTGATCAACACCGAGATCGCTCCGACCAGCGCCAGCGCCACGACGACGACGTCGATCGCGGCGAACCTGCCGGCCGATGCGGCAAATGGCGCCACGTTCAACAGCTCCATGACGGTGTTCGACTCTCTGGGAACGCCGAGCACCATCAACATCACCTGGACGAAAACGGGCGCAAACACTTGGACCGGAGCTTTCGCCGATCCGCAATCGCCGTCGGCTCTCGCAGGTTCGACCGCCACGACCGGCCAGGTTACGGGCGGCGGCACCGTTACGCTTCAATTTGACAATGCCACCGGCGCAGTTGCCAGCGTCACGCCGAACCGTCCCCTTACGATCGGCAACTGGAGCGATGGGGCGGCGAACAGCTCCATTGCGCTGGATTTCAGCGGCATGACCCAGTTTGCATCGGGCGAGGCCACGCCGGCGATGGGCAACGCGAACATCGAACCGAACGGCTTTGCCTTGGGCACGTTGAGCAGCGTCACCGTCGGCAAGGATGGTGTGGTCAACGCGACCTATTCGAACGGACAGAGCGTGCCGATCTACAAGATCGCGGTGGCGACCTTCAACGATCCGACCGGGCTCGCGGCGAACAGCGACGGCATGTACACGGCGACCGAAACCTCCGGCAACGCCACTTACCAGGCATCGGGCGAGAACGGCGCCGGGACCGTTTTCGGCAGCGAGCTGGAATCGAGCACGACTGACACCAGCGGCCAGTTCAGCAACATGATCTCGGCGCAGCAGGCCTACTCGGCCGCCTCGCAGGTGATCACCACGGTCAGCAAGATGTTCGACACGCTGATGTCGTCGATGAGGTAAGCCGTGGCAAGACCGAAAAACAACGGGTTCGCGCAAGGTGAGGCGCTGCTGCGCAAATTGCGGCGGCTGAAGATCCGTGCCGACGGCGCGGGCGCGGAAAGCCGGGCGCAACTGATCGCCCTGATGGACGATATCGAAACGGTGCGGCGGCAATTGCTGCGCGAATGCGCGCGGCTCGACGAAGAATTGAAGCTCGCGGCGGTCAGGGTGACGGCGATCACGGCCTATACGCGCGTGGCACATTCGGGCCGCCAGCCTTACGGCGGCCGCTAACAGCAACGGGAGCGATGACATGACACCGGCACCCAATATCCAGAGCAGCGATCCCGCCCCAGGCGATGGCCGCGTCAGGTCACTGATCGGGCTGATCGACGAATTGATCTCGGTCGTGTCCGAGGAGAACTCCGAGCTTGCCCAGGGGCTGCCGGCGTCGCGCCTGAAGCAGGTCGACGAGAAGAACAGGCTTGCGGGTCTGTTCGAGCAGTGCGTGGCCGAGTGTGCGGCCAAGACCGCGAGCCTGCATGTGCAGGACCGGGCGCTGCGCGAACAGCTCATGCAGCGGATTCTGTATCTGCGCGCTGCGATGGACGAGAACCTGATCCGGCTGCGGGCGGCGATCGACGCCAGCAACCGGCGGATCGAGGCCGTCATGCAGGCGATCCGTGAGCAGATCGCGAGCGTGTCGCCCTATGGCGCCGGCGGCCGCCGCACGACTCACGCTTTGTCCTGCAGCACCAATGTCAGAGCCTGACAGAGCCGTCACAAGCAGGAGATAGCGGTGTCACTCGATATTGCACGATTGATCGCGTTCAGCGGAATCTCGGCGACGGAATTGCAGATTGCGGTGGCGACGTCGAACGTCACGAACGCCGACACCCCGGGCTATACGCAGAAGAACGCCAACCAGGAGAGCCTTGTCACCGGCGGGATCGGCACCGGCGTCTCCATTACAGGCATCACCAGCAATGTCGACAAGCTGCTGCTGAAATCCCTGATCGGCGCCACCTCGGATCTCGGCTCCGCGGACGCCGTCAACAGCTACATGACCGAGCTCCAGCAGCTCTATGGCACCGCCAGCAGTTCTGGCACTGCGACGACCGGTACCTCGCTTGCGAACACACTGGCGTCGTTCGAGTCGGCACTGACTTCCCTGGCCGGCACGCCGAGCAGCGTCTCGCTGCAGGCGATCGCCGTCAGCGCGCTCGACGATGTGGCGTCGCAACTGCGGGAGACCTCGAACGGCGTTCAGAATCTGCGCGCCAATGCCGACCAGGATATTTCATCGGCGGTGGACAATATCAACAACGACCTGCAGCAGATCTCCGATCTGAACGTGCAGATCAAGCAGGAAGCGGCGTCCGGGCAGTCAACGGCGGACCTCGAAGACAAGCGCAACAGCGCGCTGCAGGATCTCTCTTCGCTGATGAATGTGAGTTATTTCACGAATGCGAACGGCGATCTCCAGGTCTTTACCGCGTCGGGCCAGGCACTGGTCGACACCATGGCGCGCGTCCTTCTCCGCCATCGCCAAGATCGAAAGTCTCAATCTGGCAAGCTTTCTGAGATAGGCGGATCAGGCTGTCTCGCCGCCATGTCTGGGCGGCGCGGGACGTGTGCTTTCTCCATGCCTATTTCTTCGCGCAGATCCTGACACGGACGAACGCACGCACTGGGCCGTCGCAGTCGTCAATTTCATGAACTATGAGGGCTGGGAATGGAGTAAGATTGCCGCCGGCGGATCGCTGGTGATGGCACCGGTCCTGATCTTTTCGCTCGCGGTGCGGCGTTATCTGGTGAGTGGACTGACGGCGGGCGCCGTGAAGGGGGAGCCATACAACCTCCGACCGGCGCACCGCGGGCTTGTCTTCATCCTAGATCCTGACGTATCCGATCACGTGTTCTGAAGGGGGAGACATGAGCGGGGAGCGTCACACGCTGCGCAGCGGCGGGATCGAGGCGATCATCAAGGCGCATGGCGCGGAACTGTGTTCGCTGAAAGACGCGCGAGGGATTGGACAAGGGATTGAACTGATCTGGCAGGCGGGGACGGCATGGCCGCGCCATGCGCCGCTGTTGTTTCCGATTGTTGGTCGCTTGAAGAACGATCAGCTTCGGCATCGGGGCACGGCCTATCCGATGACGCAGCACGGTTTTGCCAGGGATCAACTCTTTGAATGGGGCGAGCGTGATGCGGCCGCCTGTTCGCTCACCCTGCGCGACAGCGCGGTGACGCGCGCGCATTATCCTTTCGTGTTCCGGCTCGCGGTCACCTATCGTCTGCGGGGAGCCGACCTGGATGTGACGCTCGCCATCGCCAATACCGGCGACGAGATGCTGCCGGCATCGATCGGGGCTCACCCCGCGTTCAACTGGCCGCTGGTCGAAGGCCTGGCGAAGGAGAGCTATCGCCTGACATTCTCCGACCAGGAACCGGAGCCGATCAGGCGGTTGAAGGACGGGCTGATGCGCGCCAAGGCGGAGCCGTCGCCGATCCGCGGCAAAACGCTCGCGCTGTCGGAACGGCTGTTCGACGACGATGCGATCATTCTCGAACGTCTCGCCAGCAGGTCCGTCCGCCTGGACGCGGATCGCGGACCGTCGCTCGATGTGTCCTGGATCGGATTTCGGGAGCTGGGAATCTGGTCGAAGCCTGGCGGGGCGCCATTTCTTTGCATCGAGCCATGGCGCGGCTTTGCCAGCCCATCCGATTTCGACGGCGAATTTGCCGATAAGCCCGGCGTCATGCAGATTGCGCCAGGCGCAAGCCAGGTTCTGAACTATCGGATCGGTATTCGCTGAAGATGCGGCGCGCATCGCAATCAGCCCATTAGAGCGTTTTCGAGCGAAGTGGGTACCGGTTCGAAGAAAACGCGTCAAAACAAGAGACTAGAGCCTCCGTTCCGATTCAATCGGAACGGAAGGCTCTAGAAATCCGCTTGCGAGAATGCGGTCTTCCTTTGAAGGTCATGCATTGCGCATTGACGGCGGCGGCGCGGTCGATTCGCGGACGATCAGCGCATAATCGACCTCGTGGTGGATGATAGTCTGTTCGCCCGCGAGATGGCGGACCAGAAACTCGCCGGCCCGCTGCCAGGTCGATGCCGTGGGCACCTGGATCGTCGTCAGGCTTGGCCGCAGGTGCCGGCTCCAGTCGAGATCGTCGAAGCCGACCACCGACAGATCATGGGGCACCGAGAAGCCGCTGCGTTCGGCTTCCAGAAGAACGCCGTAAGCGATGACATCGTTGCCGCAGACGACCGCAGTGGGCCGGTCCTCCAGGTTGAGAAGATAGCGCGCGGCCTCGCGCGCATCGTCCAGCGTATACGGCACTTCGACATGCCACTCCGGCCTGATCTCGATCTTGTTCTCGGCAAACGCACGGCGGAAGCCCGCGACACGGGCGCTCGCACGGTCATTGTTGCGCTGCAAGGCCGATACGATGCCGATTTTCCTGTGCCCGAGATCGATCGCATGCAGAGCGGCGCGATGGGCGGCGGCCTCATTGTTCGTGCCGACGCAAGGGTAGGGGCGATCGGGCTGGTAAATCCCGACATTGATGAAAGGCACCGCGTTATCGGCCAGCAGCTTGCGAAGCGCGTCGTGGTGACAATCGCCACGCAGCACCAGGCCATCCACGCCTCGGCCGATCAGGTTGCGCGCCTGCTGCAATTCGGCATCGAGGTCGTAGCCGCTGGTCGTTAGGAACAGCATGTAGCCAACCGAGGACAAGTATTTCTGCAACGCTCCGATGCCGCGTGCGAACATCGTGTTGTCGATGGTCGGAACGATGGCGCCCAGCGTGCGCGAGCGGCGCGTCGATAGCGAGCGGGCCGGCGCGTGCGGGATGTAGCCCGTCGATTCGATCGCTTGCGCGACACGCGCCCGCAGTTCGGCGCGGACCAGATCGGGATTGTTGAGCGTGCGCGAGACCGTGGCGATCGAAACGCCGGCATGCGCCGCAACAGCGCGGATCCCGTGCTTGGAAGTTCGATCAGCGGCGGTGCTCATGTTGCGGTTTATGTAACGTTACACATCGTCGTGGAGCGATTCCTCTCCTTATTTCTAGCAGTGACTGCTGCAATAAAGAAGGCGCATTACAGACTTGGCGCGCGATGAAGATGATTGAATTTGAAACCGTTTTCACACAGGCTTACGAAACAGGCTTACGAAACAGGCTTGCGAAACAGGCTTACGAAACAGGCTTACGAAACAGAGGTTCGCTGAAGCACTGGATTTACCAAGCCGGACGCGTGCAAGGCAGAATGGGCGCGCGCCCGATCAGGGAGGAGTGCAATGAGAGCCATAATGAGAGCCATGGCCTCAATAGCGCGGCTCGCGCTTTCGGTGTTCGCGGCGGGTCTGGCCGTGTCGGCGGCGAACGCGGCAGAGTTCGATTGGAAGAAATTCCAGGGCAAGACCCTCACTTTTCTCGCGAACAACAATCCAATCTCGCAGGCGCTGCTGACGCACAAGGCCGATTTCGAGAAGCTCACCGGCATCACGCTCAAGGTCGACGGCTACCAGGAACAACAGATGCGGCAGCGTCTGGCGACCGTCATGAACGCACATAGCGACGAGGTCGATGTCTTCATGACGCTGCCCTCGCGCGAAGGGCAGCAATTCGCCGCAGCCAGCTGGTATGCCGATTTGACGCCGATGACGAAGGCCGAGGTCGCACCCGACTACGACTCGGCGGGCTTCAGCCAGGCGCTGCTGAAGGCGGGAACATTTGACGGCAAGCTGACGAGCATGCCGATGAATATCGAGGGGCCGATCCTCTATTATCGCACCGACATCTTCAACAAATGCGGTCTTGATCAGCCGGCAAGCATCAAGGACGTCGAGGCCGCGGCGAAGAAGCTCAAGACCTGCGACAGCAACGTCACACCCTTCGTCTCGCGCGGCCTGAAAGCGGCGCTTCCGTACACATTCAGCAACATGCTGCACAATATCGGCGGCAGCTACATGGCGAAGGGCAAATCCAACCTCTGCTCGCCGAAGGGCAAGGAAGCACTGGAGACGTATAGCCGGCTGCTGCGCGACTATGGTCCGCCCGGTGTCGTCAATTACAGCTTCTATCAGATCTCCGCGCTCTATCGCAGCGGCCGCGCGGCGATGGCGTTCGAGTCATCGAACGAATTGCGCACGGTGATGGAAGGCGGCGAGCGTCTGAAGGATACCGCGCTGATCCCATTCCCCGCGGGCGAAGCGGGACAGGTGCCGACCGCGATTGGCTGGGGCATGGCGATCTCCGCCTATAGCAAGCAGCCTGATGCCGCCTGGTATTTCGTGCAATGGGCGACGAGCCCGGCCGTGCAGAAGATGATGGCTGTGCAAGGTATCGCACCGCCGCGGTCCTCTGTTGCCAGCGATCCCGAATATCGCAAATGGATCGACGAAGAGCCGGTGCGGAAACAGTGGCAGGCCGCGCTCGACGTGCTGGCGGCAAAGGGCTCCTCGGAGGTCGGCTACCCCATCGTCGCCAATCCGGAATCGCGCGAGTTCATCGGGCAGGCGGTGCAGGATTTGATTCTGGGCCAGAAGCCGGTCGATCAGGCCTGCGCAGATGCAGACAAAGGCCTCGATGCGCTGATTGCGCAGAAGTAGGGATTGCAGCACCATCGGCCGCGTCGGTGATGCGACCGATGGCATGAGGTTTGGAACCGAGAATGCCCGGCACGGCCGACACATCAACGCAAGACCGGCAAAGTTTCGAGCTGAGCGCGCTGTCGGCGCCGGCCGTCGCGTTCACGGTCGGCATGATCGCGTTTCCTTTTGCCTATACCATCTGGCTGTCGTTTCAGAGCTTTTCGTCGACGGGCAAGCAGTCCTTCGCGGGCCTTGCCAATTACGCCAAGCTCGTCACCGACAACGAGTTCTGGCATGGTCTCTGGGTGACGATTGCCCTTTATGTGCTGTCGCTCGTTCTGCAGCTCGTGCTCGGCGTCTGGCTTGCGTTGGTCCTGTTCCATGCCAAGCGACTGCCGGGCATCGTGCGGTCGCTGTTCATCTCGCCATTCATGATGCCGCCGGTGGTCGCCGGCATGATGTGGCTCGTCATTCTGGATCCTTCGCTCGGTGCCGCCAACTACATCCTGACGTCGCTCGGCCTGCCGCCATCGGACTGGCTGGCCTCGCCGACCTGGGTCATTCCGACCGTCGCCCTGATCGACACCTGGCAATGGACGCCCTATGTCGCGCTGATCGTGCTGGGCGGCCTGCAATCGCTGCCGCCGAGCGTCTACGAGGCCGCGCAGATCGACGGCGCATCGGCGTTGAGAACGTTCCGGCGCATCACGCTGCCGCTGTTGCTGCCGACCATCGTCACCGCAACGATCCTGCGCAGCGTCGATCTGCTGCGCTTCTTCGACATCATCTACATCACCACGCAGGGCGGTCCGGGCAACGCGTCGAACACGCTCAACATCTATGGGTTCCGGGTCGGATTCGAATTCTTCAATATCGGCTACGCCAGTGCGCTGATGCTGACCTTGACGGCCATCGTGTTCGGCGTGGTGCTGGCCTTCAACCGCCTGCGCGGCGCGGTCGCGTGGTGAGGGCGAGGCAATGACTGGCGCGCCAATCGACGACGTCTGGGTCCGCAGGCTGAACACGCTGCAGCTCGTCATCGCCGGACTCATCATCATGACGCCGGTCGCGTGGATGGTGCTGTCCTCGTTCAAGCCGTCGTTCGAGGTCACGGCCTATCCGCCGACACTCGTGTTTTCGCCGACGGCCGAAAACTATTCACAAC